>Ga0209536_100001859_pt1 | contig 34550 bp, 69 predicted proteins | sample DeeMarSeWOR28_12_FD_187461 | JGI IMG/M metagenome (GOLD analysis project Ga0209536, IMG submission 187461) | Marine sediment microbial communities from White Oak River estuary, North Carolina - WOR-2-8_12 (SPAdes) (version 2) | ecosystem: Environmental > Aquatic > Marine > Intertidal zone >...
CCTGCCGCTGCTCCGGGCCGCCGAGGCGGTCGCGGAACTGCGGGCGTGGGCCCTGAGCGACGGGGGATTTTGGGAGGCCGCACAGGTGGGCTCCGCGCTACTGGACGATGGCGTAGAGAGGCTTGTGCGTGTCCTCGACGCGATCGGCGGCGACGGCGACGAGATCCGCCGCGCCCTGCGAGGTGGCTCGTGACCGCCCGCCTCTACAAGGTGCTCGTCGAGGACGGCACCGCCAGCCAGAGCGGCTACCGCTGGCCGCTCCCCGAGAACGGCGCCCCCGGCCCGTGGGTGTCGGTGACGGGCCCGCTCGTCCGATGTGAGCACGGCCTGCACCTCGCGCCCGGAGAGCGCGGGCTGCTGGAGTACCTCGACCGGGGCCCCGTCGTCTGGCTCGCCGAGCCATGGCCGAGTTGCCGCGTACACGACTACGGCATCGAGGTCGTGGTACGCCGGGCCCGGCTGGTGCGTCAAGTTGAGGGGTGGACCGAAGCTACCGCGCGCCTGTTCGCCGCGGACTGCGCGGAGCGGGCGTTGCTGCGCGAGCGGGCTGCGGGTCGAGAGCCCGCCCGGCGATCATGGCGGGCCATCGAGGTGGCCCGGCAGCGCGCTCGGGGAGAGGCGACCGACGAACAGTTGGCCGCCGCTGGCGCCTGCGCCAGGCCCGCCGCCAGGGACGCCAGGGCCGCCGCCCGTTCCGCCGCCTGGGCCGCCGCCGCCGCCGCCGACGCCTGGGCCGCCGCCGCCGCCGCCGACGCCGCCGCCTGGGCCGCCGCCGACGCCGCCAGGGACGCCGCCGGGGCCGCCGAGCGCGACTGGCAGGCCGAGCGCCTGCGACTCTACCTCGACGGCACCGACCCCGCCGAGATGCCGGGGGTGTGGCCATGACCCGTCGTGATTCTGCCGACACCCGCGAGAGCATCGATCAATGGTGTGCGGAAATGGGTGCCCTATTGCGGCGGATCCCCGAAGGGTGCGAGGTCTACGCAATGGACGACGCGCTCTTTCTGCTGCCGCCTGATGGGGTGCGGGAGCTTCGCCGCCTGTTTGCCAGCAAGCGCAATGCCTACGTGGGGCACGTGTCGGAATACCTCGTGCGCATTGGCTACATCACCGATAGCGGGGGTTTCTGATGACCCGCCGCGACCCGAACGCTTGGAGCCGAATCCGACACCGCTGCCCTGGCTGCGTGCTCAACAAGGAAGACGCATGAAGCGGTACTACTACCGGTTCCCGGGTTGCTTTCACGCCATCGGCCCCAGTCGCCGGTGAGATCAGAGCGAGAGGCGAGAGGCGAGATCCGCCGAGTGTGGAACCTCGACCGCCTGCCTCGTGGCACCGAGGTATGGGTCGCCACCCCTTGGTGGTAGTAGCACTCAAGGAGGACTGACATGCCCGACTACTCGACCAACGGCCCCAAGGGGTGCCTGTTCTGGAAAAGAACTGAAGCGGAGGCATAAGGGACGAACAGGAGACACCCATGAAGATAATCGTGTGCGAGAAGGTCCTGGCCTTCGTGCTCAAGGAGCCGGAGGCCGACAACCCTGCCGAGGACTACAGGCGGGTGTGGGAGGACATCGGCGACGGCTCGGAGCTGGTGTGCAACGACCTCCACGTCTTGCTGATGAACCGCCGGCTCTACCGAGTGGACGAGCAGCAGCTGGAGATGGTCTACCTCTACTGGGAGGTGCCTGAAGGACCTCAGACGTGGTACGTCGAACACCGGCTGTGGGATGACGGGGAGGCTGCGAAGTGGCTGTGCTACGTCTCCGACTCGGAAGAGGGGGCGCTGACCATCGCGCGGAGGATCTGCAAGGTCTCCCTGGCACAGGATGAGGACGACCGGCTCCAGCTGAGGATTCGCAGCGGTGGGAAGACCTACTACACGCAGGACAGCAAGGCAGTGTGGGAGGACAACTGAGATGGATGTACGCGTCAACAAGAGGCCGGAGAGGATCAACCTGCAAGAGATCACGAAGGGAAGGACCTTTCGCGAGGAGAGAGGCGGGGAGGTGTGGATGACCTGCTCCCGGGGCGACTCGGACCCCACGCTCAAGGACAACCACTGCTGGGTGGTCTCACTTTCCGGTGGCCTTGCGCAGAAGAGCCTGAACTCACAGGTCTACCCCGTGTACGGCTACTTCCAGGAGCTGTGATGCGTGAGCTGACCGACGACAAAGTGCTCCGAGTGCTGAAGGCGTGGCCTGCTTACACACGCGGCTGGCTATGGGTGCGCTTCCTCTTCCACCGAGTGGACCCCGCCGACTTGGAAGGGGACGAGCTGGGGCCGATAGAGGCGTGGTACACCTACGATGAGTGCGTGGAGCTCAAGATCTGGGGTCGGCGACAGCACTTCCACTTGGAGTTCAGCATCTACAACGGCGACTTGCTCGATGGCCACCCGAAGGATCTTCGGTTCGAGAGGACATTCAGGCTCCCCGCCAAGAAGTACGCTGCGTCCTTCAAGGATGTGGCAAAGGCAGTCCTGCGAGAGGCTGCCGACGAGGCGTGGGAACGCCACGTCCAGTCCTGGAAAGAAGACTGGATGGATCGGTTCTGACCGTAAGAACAGGAGTGACTGAGATGCCGTACTACAGAGTCATCCTACCTGCCCTCATCACTACCAGAGTGGAGGAGATCCACGTCATCGAAGCCGAGTCCGAAAAGGAAGCCCTGGAGAAGGCACTGGTAGGCGACCCTGCCGAGGTGGTAGAGGACAACTACTACTACGAGCCCCAGCGAAGCTCTGCCGGGATCGAGGAGCTGCCAAGCGGACCAGAGGTGTACAGTGTCGCCATCGACAACATCTCCGTGGGGACGCTCACCGGCTGGCCAAGTGGTGTGGTTGCCCCCGACGAGACGGTGAAAGTCCGCATGATGCTCGATCTCAACCTTCTGAGGGGCATGTGCCTCATCGACGACGTCGGCTACTCCGTGGGACTATTGGGCACAGAGGTGACCATCCTCAGCCTTACCCGTGTCCTCGGGCGAGCCAGCATCGCCGACGTAGGAACTGACTTCGTGCAACACCAAGACCACCCTGTCTTCGAAGGCATGGAGGAGATCTACGAGATCCTACTGCTGGAAGGCGCCGTGCTGCGTGTCCTACCGCCGAAGACGAAGCCGTCGAAGAGTGGCCCCAAGCCGAAGCGCACGATGGTTGTACGGCAGTTCCAGGATGCCTACAACGCGTGGCTCATAGCAGACGTCGCCACCCAACTCGGGTGGAGAGTGGCATCCGTGTCCTTCGGTCCACTCGGGCATGGACATGAGAAGGAAGGATCGCACTGGTGGCATGTCTTCATCGAGATGCCGCGTGAAGGGAGGGAGATCTTTGAACTCGACGACGAGTTCAGGTGGAGAGAAGAGGCGGACGGCGCATGAGTAAGCGGCTCCCCACCCCTGAGGAAGGAGCCGCCCTTGTCCGGAGGGTGTGGCCCTTCCTCGACAGCATTCAGAGGAGAAGGCTTGCCATGATCGTCTCGGCGGCCTCCTACTTGAGCAAGAAGGGCACGGAGATGGACATCGTGCTCGCTGTGGCCCTGCTGGGGTGGTCCTACGGCAAGGACAAAGGCTATATCGGCGTGCGTACTGCACACAGGCTCATCGAGTCGATGATCGCCCACGCACCTACGGAGGAGAGCTGATGTCTTAGGACCTCCGCCGACCACAAGGAGAGACAGAAGATGGGTGAACAGACGTTCGAGCTCACCATCGAAGCTGCCCTCAACGAGCTGGCACGCTTCAAGCGCAGCATCGGCCAGTCGGACATGGAGCGGGACCTCCTCGCAATCCGCATCTCCACCAAGCTGCGGGCCTGGAGGAGCCGGTACCAACAGGAAAGGCTGACAGGAAAGGAAAGGAAGGACATCTTCGCAACGCTGGAGGAGATGCGACTCTTCAACGTGAGTCGAGTGAGGCAGTGGTGCCAGGAGCACTCCCATCGGGACAGGAACCTCTTCACGGATGTGCTGTGCGATGCAGGGGTGACGAGCTACATGGAGCTCGCCTACATCCTCCACGCCCTCGACAACATCTGCACCCACTGCTTCGACGCACCAGCTGGCAGCCAGTGCTGGAATGACAAATGAGAAGATTCTACAAGACCACCTTCGTAGTCGAAATCCTCAGTGAGGATCTGGTACCGGACGAGTACGATCTCAAGGACTGCCTGGAAGAGGCAGAGACCGGGGCGTACTCCGGCGATGTGAAGAGCATGGAGTCCGTCGAGGTCAGTGGACCGGAAATGGCCAAGCTCCTCGCCGAGCAGCGAAGTGATCCCGGGTTCTTCGGCCTGACCAATGACGGGCAGGACATCGAGGAGATCAAGCGCGTGCAAGAAATGGAATACGACTTGGCCCTGTCGGTGAGGCTGTTGGCCAAGCTCCGTGGCTTCTGCCTCTCGCCCGCGACCTCGGGGTTGAAGACCAACGATCTCAGAGAGGTCGAACGTCTCGTCCTCTGCTGGGGAAAAGATGAAGACGAGACCCCTGCGCTGTAGCAACCCCTCCTGCCCCACCAGGAGAGAGACGGACCCCGAGACAGTGTACTTCGGGGTGAACATCACGGTCACTGCTGACCTGCACACCGACGAGAGGCTGGACAAGATCCCGGTCGAGTGCTTCGAGTGCATCCACTGCGGAGCGATAGCCGAAGAAGAACCACTGAACAAGGAAGACTGATGGACGGAGTGAACCTCAAGCTCGATGGCTCTGCCATGCACGAGCTCGTCCAGGGCGCCATCCTGCGAGCCCTGGGCAAAGAAGGCCGAGACCAACTCATCAAGGATGCGGTCTCCTACCTCACCAAGGAAGAGGCGCTACCGTACGGAAGAGGCAAGAAGCCCTCCATCCTCTCTGTAGCGTTCGAGGAGACTCTGAAGAAGGTGGCTCGCGAGATCATCGCCGAGCGTCTCAAGAGCGACGCTGCCTTCAACGCAGCAGTCAACAGCGTCTACGAAGGAGCGCTGGCGGAGTGGAACGAGAAGCACCGGCCACAACTCGTCAGGAAGGTCATCGACAAGCTCGAGTCCACGATCACCCGAGGTTGGTGATGGACGCACTGGCCTCCTTCCTCTACGAGCTGATGCGCGACCATCTGCCAGTGGGGGTCGTCGCAGGGATCGTCGGGAACTCCCCGAACATCGAGACCGTGTACACCAACCAGCATCTCGCTCGGTACGCCACAGGGCTGGCGGATATGCTGCTGGAGGAAGAGGGCACAGTCCTCTTGCGCGTCGGCCGCACCCAGTGGGAGATGTGGAACCGCGGCGAGGTCTCGTCGACGGACGTGCTGGAAACCGCAGACGAGTTGTAACCGTGAGCTACGACCCAACCTATCCCTACGACGCCAACAAGCTGCTGGCCTACCTCGCAAGCATCAGGCTGGCTGAGGCCTGCCTGCAGCGGGACGCCGGGAAGACCATCACCTCAAGCAAGGAGTTCGGCAGACGCATCGACACCCGAGCTCACCAGAGGCTCGACACCGAGACGCGGGCCCACTTCGGTGCCAGCGCCTACGACCACGAGTGGGCTGAGTTCCTCGAAGAGCACAACATGAAGCGATGGGGCATCGACGGCGATGGAAGGGGCCTCCAAGTGCAGGTCTTCGAGTGGATGAAGGGCATGGGCATGCTCAAGCCGCTGGACGAGCGGTACCCGGACACCTTCTACGAGATCACCACCTTCGGGCAGGACTTCGCCATGGGTGCTGCGCTGAACACCGTCATGGCGAGGTGAGCTGAGCGAGCCTTTCGGAGCTCGCTTTCTTTACGGCATAAGTGCTGAGCGAATCTGGAGGAAAAACATGGCTGACCGCAGTGACCTCGACCTGCTGTACCACCCAGAGGACCACGAGGTCATACTTCGAGCACTGGATGCAAGCCTGGACAATCCGCTGCTCAGGAAGACCGGAGAGGCCCATCTCACGGTGGAGGACATGCCAGGAGGCGGAGAGGAGTGGTGCAAGGAGTTCGCGAAGAAACACCCGAACGTGCCCTTCATCGGCCTGTGCAGCTCATCCCCGTACTACGGCCCGATGGTCGTCGTGAACGCTGGAGGGGTATGGGACCACTGGGACGGCAATCTCGAGTACATCGGCGTGCGCCACACAGAGGGCCTCCTCGAACGAGACATGGTGAAGCTCTATGCCAAGGCCCTCCTGCTCCGCACGGCCTACGAAGTCATCAGGAGGACCAGGTGATCCTGGAAGTCGAGCTCCCGGAGGAGATGCCGCAAGGCCTGATTGCCCTGATTGCTCGGTTCATGGAGACAAACCCCCTTCTCGCCTTCCCTGACCATGCGTACGGGCGCTGTGGGGACACGAGCGGCGAGTTCAAGGACATGCTTCAAGACCACTGCTACCCGGGCACCTGCGACTACGTCGATTGGGAGTTCTGGGAAGACGTGGACGGCACGTGGTACGCCATCAACGGCCCCACGTTGCCGCCCTATGTCTGGGAGATCTACTTGGGCAACCTTGGGGCCTCCCACCAAGAGTTCTGCGCGCACCTCATCGTGTGTGTGGACAAGCGGTGGTTCATCGACTTCACAGCACGGCAGTTCGACCCCCTCAGCCCCTGGCCTCTGGTCTGGGACAGTGCACGGTGGGCAGGATGACCAAGCTGAAGGACTTCCCGCCCACGCCCGAGCTCGACAAGATGTTCGCAGCCATCGAGGAACTGGGTACCCACAGCATCAGAGAGTTTCTGGAGTGGTGCCAGGAGCAGAGGATGCAGCTCTGCATCTACAAGGACGCCACCCCCTGCCCCAACGAAGGGAAGAGGTTCGACAAGGTCGGAGAGCTGCTTGAGCAGATCTACTGGACTTGGCGGGCCGGCAAGCAGGTACCCGAGTACCGCTGCCAAGACTGTGGAGCAGAGGGCAGAGCTGGCCGCACAAACCACTACGACGTCAGCACAGCAGGGTTCTACCCTTCAGGGCTGTCCACCGAGCAGCTCCTTGCCCAGTATGCAGGTATCGACCTTCGCAAGGTAGAAGACGAGCGCAGGGCCGTCCTTGCCTGGATACGAGTCCAACACGAGAAGAGCAATGAGCGAGAGCCCTGAGTACAAGTTGGTCACAGACAGTCACTACCGAGTGTGGCTCAAGGAGATCGGCTACGGCTTCATCGGCCGTCTCGAAGTAGACCTGCACACCAGGAAGGCAACACTGCGGCCGATGAACAAGGGCTTCGACATGACGGAAGAAGAGTTGGAGGCCGCGTACCAGAAGGCCCTGGAAAGGGAGGAACCACGGTCATGAAGTGCAGATTCTGCAACGCATCCGGTCTTGACTGGGTGCGCTCGCCCTGTGGCCGTCACGGGCACGAGGTGAAGGACGTGGAGAAGTATGACCCAAAGACCGGCAGGCTGCTGCCCACCGCCGTGAGCTTCGTGAGCCTGTCGTCTCAGAGTGAAGTGGAGCTACAGTGTTCCAACTCTGACTGTGACTGGCACTATGACGTCCTGGCTGCCCGCTTCTACACACCGCAGCTCATCATCGACTGCTGTGGGGACGTCTACGCCGACCAGAGCGACGTGGATCCGCTGAGCACAGCCAAGGTCCTCATTTCCTCCCTGCGATGCTGTCGCTGCGGCGGAGTAGCGGAGGTGTCGACGTGAGCAACATCCTCGTCGGCTGCGAGTCTGTTCCCGCTTTGTGGCGGGGGCCAAACGACGAACCGACTCCTGTGACCACCGTCCGAGCAGGGGAAGAAGTGGCGTGCATCGCTTGGGAGGACGGTGGCATCGTTGCGTGTGCGGACGACGTCCCGCTTTCCGAGCTGGAGTGTAACTTCGCGCATGAGCAGGGCTTCGCCTACGCGCTGCGGTACTACATGGGCGAGCACCCCAAGTCGGGCGGCTACTGCTACGACGCTGAGATGGTGCAGCGTCACATCTTCGGCGAGACCACCGACGCCGATCGCCTCGCCCTCGCGCGGGCGTGCGCCGAGGTATTCCATCATGACTGACCGCCAGATGCTCAGGGAGGCACTGGCCGAGCTGGGGCAGATGCCCTGCACATTCAGGTTCTGCAACGGCAGCCACAAGGGCAAGGTGGAGGGACCGTGATCAAGCTCGAAGGGAAGACCGACAACCACTTCACCCTGAGGACGGACGAGCCCCTACTCGTCGACGTTCAGGTGCAAGACGGAGCACTGACTGCTCTCGTCTTCCAGGGCTACGAGGACGGCTCTCTGCTGGGAGCCTTCGGCCCGGACTCGGGGACGGGGAGCTGGGCGGCTGGCAACGCCCTGCGCGTGGAGGAACCCTGGGTGGTAGGGGACTTTGCGTACTTCGACCAGTGCAAAGTACTGGTCGAAGTACCAGATAGAGGTGACGAGGACGAAGGGCACGTGCGGGTGGTCGTCAGGGACGAGCGGATCTTGCTGGAGCCAGAAGTAGCGAGGGACATCGGCCGTGCCCTCACAGCTGCGGCGGAGGCGATCGAGGAGGCAGGATAGAGGCCGATGGGCCCCACCCTTGCCTGTACTTCCCGTCATAAGCCCGTAACACCCCGGAGGATGTATGGGGAAGAAGTACATCAAGGTTGGGTTCTCGACGTACTACTACGGGCCGGACACGCCCGCCGCACGGGAGTTCCTGAGAGCGACGATGGAGGCTGACCTCTCCAACCACAGCGAGTGGCTCCATCCGGAGATCGTCGAGGTCGACGAGGATGAAGACGTGATCGCTGCTGGTGAAGTTGCCGACTGGGTGTGGGCGGGGCTGGAAGAGGAATGCCCACACGTCGATGAGGAAGGCCACGACGAGAACTGCGAGATCTGCGAGGGCGAGGGAAGCTACGTGCCTGGCTGGGGAGTGCCGGAATGAAGAACTGGATCGCCCTGGTGAAGACCGCAAAGGGCATCTTCATCGTGCTCGACGACAGCAACGAGGCCATCCTCGGCTTCGTCGACCAAGCAGACGGCCTGCGGTACTACGAGGACGCCTACCATCGAGCCCACGGGCGGAGCTACGAAGGCTCGATGTCGGCCTGCATCAACTGGATGGCCTACCAGCCGTCCATCGTCGAGCTGACCGACGAGGAGATCTCCGGTCTCCTCGAACGAGACGAGGAGGGGCACACCTACGCCTGCTCCCTCTGGCACACCTCGGGCGGTATGACCGGTGTGAAGTGCAACGACTCCGCCGAGGCCGTGTGGGAAAGAGGAGCCAAGCCCAAGCTCTGGGATGAGGATAGGCATCTGAAGGACGAACTGGACCAAGCGGAGGAGTTCCTTCGCCGACATGGGAGGCTGTAATGGCGAACATCACCGTGATCCTGAAGAACGAGGAGACTGGAGAGGAGCGTGCCTACGGCTCCTACCCGGAGGAGAACTTCTGGGTCGAGTTGGTAGTCGGAGAAGATCACCTCTACGAGCTCGGGCGGAGGAGGGCACATCCCATTGTCAACCCCAACGGGGAGGAAAGGCTTCGCCTGATGGCTTGGAAGGGGCGCGAGAAGCCGGAGGATATCCGGGAGGCAACCGATGTCTTCACGTGGGATTTGCGCCGAGAGGACGATGCCGCTCCCGCTGATACTCCGTCCTGAGGACTACGAGCGGCTCCACGAGCTGCGAGACCGCATCGGCTCAGAGCCGCCAATGTCCCTGGAGAGCATGAGAGCAGCAGCGGAGACCGGGCAAACGCCCTACGGCTCCGCAAACACTGTCGTTCTGCCGCTCGGGTTCCGGGTCGTGTTCTCCAGGGAGTTTCACCCCGGCGGGCTGTTCCGGCACATGTCGATGTCAAGTCCAAGAGACAACCGGCGGCCTACACCCGCGGCCATCGAGCTGATCATGGGAGAGCTGGGTTTCGAGCACGGGACTCTGGCCGAACTGATAGTGGCCAAGAGAGGCGTGCTCTACGTGGAGGGCCTCAAGCGTGGGCGCGAGGCCATCAACGTCTTGGAACTGGAGAGCTCAGATGACTGAACGCCTCGATCCCCTACCAGCGAGGGTCATTGAGGAGGTCGCCTTCCACTTCGATCTGCTGGAATCCGCCGTTGACCCTGGAAGGGTCGCTGCCTTCCCCAAGGAGTCCGTATGGCGTGGAGCTGCGTGGGACGCCACGGTGAAGTACGGCAAGACCATCGGGGTGAAGGAGGGGGAGAACTACAGTGGGTGGCGCAAGTGCCACACCGAGGACTACTGGGTGTACTACGCCCTGGAGCTGGAATGACAAAGAGAATGCGGCCCGTGCCTTTCTTGGGAGAGGCAGAGAGGAAGAGGTTGACCGACGTGGTAGCGCCGCCCATGGTGGCGACGACCGCTGTTGGACAACAGCGCCTCGATGCCATGAACGACCTGCTCGCTGACACCAGGAAGAGGGCCGAGGACGATGGGTGGCGGAAGGGCTACATCTTCGGGAGCGTCGTCACCGGTCTGGGCATCGTGGTTGTCCTCGTGCTGGCGGCCATCACCGCATGGATAGTCCTGTGAGCAACGACAAGTTCCGCCTGAACGAGACCCTGTCGTACGACCCCACCCAGAGGGAAGGTGAGTGCCCGGACGAGGACGCGATAACCCTCCTCAACATCGAGGTGGAGTTCGCCATCCCCACCACGATGACCCAGGAGCAGCAGGAGCGCCTGTTCAAGGTGATCCAGGAGATCGTCGAGTCTCCTTGGAACCAACTAAAGGGGAAGGACCACTACATCTCCTCCGTCGGCTGCAAGATCTGGATGTCCCGCATAGACGCCGCGCTGATCGGAGGCAGGGCCTGGGAGAGGGTCGACCCCACCATCAAGAACGGGGAGGAGCCTACACACGACAACTCCGTGCTCTTCTTCGAGACCAAGCTCATCAAGATGAGCCTGTCCTCGACACCCAAGGAGGAGTCATGAAGCTGACGGCGAAGTGCACAAACAGGAAGTGTAAGAACAGGTGGGCCATGACGGCAGCGCAGATCGCAGAGGCGCAGGAGTTCGGCGTCGCCACTTGCCCCAAGTGCCACTCGATCGCCACGGTGGTGAAGGTCGAGGGCCAAGCGAGACCGGGGAGCTGACGATGGGTGTGAGGACGAGAGTGGACGAGCTGCGGGAGGAGGCCAAGGATCTCTCTGACCAGCTCAGGCACAAACTCAAGCACGCCGCCTTCCTGAGCAGCTGATGTTGCTGGTACGCATCACCCTGATGGAGGAGAAGCGTGTGATCTACTGCGCAGGGGCCGAGTACAGCGAAGACTTGAGGCTCTTGCGAACAGCCCCCATCTTGCAGTGGCTGCGGAGGTGCACGCTGTACGAGGTGGAGGAGTTCTGCGAGCGCAACGACGAGTACGAGTTCGAGACCATCTACATCGAGGAGCGAAGACAACGAGCATGGACGACGTCATCGACTTCCGCAAAGCAAGAGCATTGCTGCGGCCGTATCGCACAACATCGACAGGCAAAAAGGCCCACCTGACCAGGAACGCGTGGGGCGTGGAGTGCGGCATCTGGGCTGGGGGCAGGTACCTCGACAACCCAGGGGAGTTGGAGATCTGCCAGAACTGTTTGGCGGTCAGGGACCCCAATCATCCCCTGCGCAAGAAAAGGGGAAGGCGTTTCTTCCTGTGAAGGGGCTCGTGCTCTGGATCTACTGGGCATGGTGCCCAGACTGCGGTCATCGTAGAGAGGTCCATACAGACAAGGACCCCAAGTTCCCGTTGGGTACAGGCACCAGCGAGAGTCCGATCACCAAGATCTGCTACGACTGCGACAAGAAGAGAGGCCTGAAAGCCATCCGCAAGGACTGGGAGTCGGGCAGGTTGCCATGAAGAAGGGACAGGTCCTCTTCAAGGTGACATGGACAGACCGCAGCAGCCCAGTCCTACAGCGCTGGACGGTCACCAACATAAAGCGGCCGCCGCGGAGATGGCCGTACGGCAAACTCCCTCCCTGGGAGGCCGAGAAGCCGAACCGCAGGACCCAGAGATGAGCGATCGACAGCCCGAGATTCCGCTGAAAGAGTACCGTCTCACCGTCACTACGACGTTTTCTGCACCGGACGACCCCGGCGCGCGTTCGCAGGCCATTAAGATGCTCCAGGAGCTCTTCCAGACTACGAGCGACCAGGGGTACCAATGCAAGCTACAGGAAGTCTCGAAGACCAAAGTGCCTCGTCGGGTCTACCTACTCGCGTCGCCAGTCAAGGGAGGAAAGCCGTGGCCAGGATGAGCCTCCCGAAGACCAGGGAGGGAGTCACGGTCCGCTTCACGGTGGACGCCTTCAAGGGCTACCTCACCATCAACGAGATCGACGGCAGGCCGGTGGAGGTCTTCATCCGCATCGCGAAGGAGGGCTCCACCGTCAGTGGGCTGCTGAACGCTCTGTGCATAGCCATCAGCATCGGGCTGCGCTCCGGGGCGGAGGTGATGGACTATGTCCGATCCTTCAAGGACATGCGATTCACACCCTCAGGCTACGGTGACCTTGGGGACGGCGAAACACAGGTCATCGTCCACTCATTCGTGGACGCCATCGCCAAGATCCTCGAGCACAGATACGGGTCGGAGGATGGGGCCGCGTAGGAGTTGGGCCGCGCTGCAGTGGTACCAGTTCTACCGGGCTAACGGCTGCTCCCGCCGGGAAGCGGCGAAGCACGCCATCAAGTTCACCGTGGTACTCGTCCTGGCACAGCTCGTCAAGGTGCTCAAGGAGAAACGCTCATGAACGCTGCCGAGAAGGCAGAGGCCGTGCGGGAGAGGATCCTGGCGGAGCGGCCGGAGTGCTGCATCCCTGGGAAGTCCAGCCGGTGTCTACCATCCGAAGACGGCAAGACCTGCGCATGTGGTCACCATCACATCGAGATCGGGTGGCTCAGGTCCATGGCAGCGGTGTTTGGCCGCCGGTTGGTGCAGCACCGCACCACCGAGGTCGAGGACAAGGCAGAGCTCGCCAAGTTCATCCGGGAGCACGACATGGAGAGTCCTTGAGCTTCCAGGTGATCGACAGCTTCCGCGGCGACCACTACTTCCTGTCCAACTTCGGAGAAGGCAAGGCGGCCTACGACGGCGTGGTCTACCCCAAGTCGGAGTACGCCTATCAAGCGGCCAAGACCCTCGACCTTGAGGACAGGGAGTGGATTCGTGTGGCTCCCAGCCCGTATGAGGCTAAGCAACGCGGGAAGCAGGTGGACCTTCGACCAGGCTGGGAGGAGATGAAGGTCGGGGTGATGACGGAGATCGTCCTCGACAAGTTCAACCGAAGCCTCAATCTCTGGCTTGCGCTCGAGGCCACGGACGAGGCCGAACTCATCGAGGGCAACTGGTGGGGGGACACCTACTGGGGCCGCTGCAAGGGCAAGGGAGAGAACTGGCTCGGGTACATCCTGATGTACGCTCGTGCCCGTGGATGGACGCGGGAGCTCCCATTCCTACCGAGGATGATCGGCTTCACGGGGACGCGCGAGGGAATGACCCACCGTCAGAAGGACGGGGTGTGGAAGCTCCTCAACATCGCCGCTACGCAGGAGGACGACCTCGTCTTGGTCCACGGGGACTGTGTCGGGGCCGACAAGGAAGCCCACCACCTCGCTGTCATCGAGGGCTACCAGCATTTCATCCTGCCCTGTGACATCGAGTCCGCCCGCGCGTACCGCAAAGGCCTCGTCGTGCTGAAGCCGCAGCGACCGCTGGTGCGCAACAGGCAGATCGTGGACAGCTCCCACATGCTCATCGCCACTCCAGGAGGAGAGGAAGAAGCCCAGCCTCGCAGTGGAACCTGGGCTACGGTGCGCTACGCCAGGCGGGAGCAGGTGCCGAGGATCGTCCTTCAGCCTCACGCGGACTGAGCTCAGTCCTTCTTCGTCAGCAACTCGGAGACGGAGCGCAAGCGCCGCTCGACCTTCTCCTCGATCAGGTCGAGGAGAAGGTTGGCGCTCTGCCACATCGAAGCTTCGTCCTTTGGCTGGTTGTTATCGGGCACTTCGTCTCCGGCGTGGTCCTGGGTGTCTGTGGTTGCCGTCATCACGACCCTCTTGTCACCAGCCATACCACAACTCCACTGACCGTGCTTGCGAGGATTGCAGCCGCGAGCGCCGCCGTCGCAGCCCACGCGGTCATCTTACCGCGGAGGTTCGACAAGAACTCGGCCTGTTGCTTGCGCTCGTCCTCCGCCTCCCGTTGGCGGCGCCGGACGAAGTCGAGCTGCTTGTCTACTCCGCCCCTCCATTCTTCCAGACATGCGATGCGTTCCCCGGTCTTGCTTCGCCACTCGGAGGCCTTCTCGGCCTCGCTGTCCAGCTTGGTGTCGAGGTAGCCCAAGCGCTCGAGTATGCGCTCGGCAGTTCCGGCCATCGCGTTCTCCCCTTCGCATCCGCCGCTTCATTCTACCGGCTCGCTTGGCCAGATCCCTGTACAAGAAGACGGCGCGCGACAAAGCACAAGTAATCGGCATAAGTAGCGGGAACCAGAGGAGAGGACATGGCAGAAGATGTAAGGCGAGAAATGGTAAACCAGATGCGCATGGCGTGCGTCGAGCTTGTGCAGCACATCCTCAAGGTCCAGGCCACGGCGGTGAAGGAGGCTTGGGACGCTCTTTCACCGGAGGAGCAGGCTGCGCACCCGGAGGATCACGTACTGAGCCCTCCCTGGATGGGGGTACTCAAGGTGGAAGAAGAAGTCCACGTCTTCGAAGTCGTCGTGCTCCCGCCCACCACACCAGAAAAGATGTACAAGGCCCTGGACATGACGTGCAGGATGGTCGACGGGGACGCCTACTTCATCGCTATCGAGGCGAAAGGCAGGGCGGGTACGCCTGAAGATGACGACTTCGAGAAGTACCTGAGCGGGCAGCTGACGGCACTGCACGACCCGGAAGCGATCGAGATCGTCACCTGCTTCCTCGGGGGCTTCGGCATGTCCTTCTTTGCGTTCAGGGAGCTCGATGACAACAAGGCCGTGGTGGGCGAAGTGGAGTTCATCCAAGACGGTACATCCTCGTCAACCCCGATAGTCCTCAAGCCTTGGATGGAGCTCGGCGGTATCGACATCTCGTCCAGCCAGTTCGTGGGCGAGCAGGAGCCATCGTGAAGAAGAGCATGAGCAGGTGGGAAGCCGCAGGAGTAGCCACCCACTTCCTTCGATGGATGTCGCGAGTAACCGGGAGGCCGCTGACCTTCTCGGTACGCACTCCCCGTCCGGCCGACAAGGCGATCCGGGCGCAGGTGGCAGGGAGCGTTCGACGAGGAGTACACGTGGTGGGGGACATCGACATCGTCGTCTGCCTGCCTGCGGGCGTGAGGGTCCCCAGCAAGAAGGACGAGGTCAAGAGGGTCCGATTCGAGAGCGGGGACCAGAAGATGCAAACGTGGTCCGTGAACGGCTGCCAAGTCAACGTGTTCTACACCACCCCTGGGAGCTACGGAGCCGCCCTGCTGTACGCCACGGGCTCCAAGGACTTCAACAAGAAGATGCGGGCCATCGCCAAAAGGAAGGGCATGAAGCTCAACCGGCACGGGTTGTTCGATCTCGACGACAACCCCGTGCTCGACTCACCGACCGAGGGCGAGATCTTCGAGCACCTCGGCATGGACTTCGTATTGCCGGAGGAAAGAGGGTAATGGAGAAGATCTACAAGTTCAAGACCAAGCAGGTCGTCGATGTGACCTCCAGCGGCAAGGACCCGGGCGGCCGTGGGACCATCACCGCCCGCAAGAGCGAGGACTTCGAAGGAGGGCCCGGGGTGGACAACCGCTACCGCGTGGACATCGCAGACCATGAGGGACAGCGTCGTGCCAGGGCACGGCGTGGGAAGGCCCACAAGGGCTTCTGGTACCCCGAGAAGCTGCTGTCAGCGGTGGAGGAGTGAGCGGACAGCGCCCTGCGCCCGAAGGCTCCCTTCGGGCGCAGGCGATCAAGGGCTTCGCCACACGTCTCTCCGAAGCCATCGAGACAGGCGGGGATCAGGGACGGCAGGACTTCCTCTCCGCCATGGAGCGGGTAGCTGCCCATCTTCGCGGGGACACGGAGTTCGAGCTCCAGAGCTCCAGGCTGAGTTGGTGGAAGACCTGGAACCGCCTGATGAGACGCCCAGAGGGAACGACGGAGTTCTACTTCTACGAGGGGGTCACCCGCATCGTGGTCAAGACCGAGTGGGACGACGGCCACGGAATCCAGGTGAGGAGGATTGGCCTCAACAGAGGCGCTTCTCCCCTGGCAAAGGCGATCTGGGAGATCATCAGGTAGTGGAGGCGCCCCGTGCGAGGCCTCGATGCCCAGGCTGCAGCTGCTGTTGCGCTGGAGTCCTACGAAGTGCGCTCACCTGGAGGGCACAGGCCAAGCCTCTTCGACATAGCCGTCGACCTGTGGATCTTCTACGACGAGGCATGCGAGGCCCACGACAGGCGGGTGTGCACTGGACTCAACTTCAGCGCCAGGACGCCAGTAGCTTGGCCTCAAACGACCTCCGAAGATCGGCTGGTGCAGCGAAATGCGGCTTTCGAGTACAAGAAACTGTTGCTGCGGGCGGAAAGGCTGAAGATTCCGCACAGCACTCTTGCGAAAGCCAAGCGCAGTGCACGCCGGTGGCAGGCCGATGAGCTCAGGGGCTATGGAAGAAGCCTCAAGGACCGGGCATAAGAGGTGTGCACCAACCGGAGGAGCTTCATGCTTCGCGTACGCCATTTCAAACCCAAGCGCTTCCTCACCCGCCTCGATCTTCTCCTCGTCGGACATACGGGCGACCTCGTCGGTGACTTCGTCCACTGGAACACCGTCATGGTCCCCTCCGACACCCGCATGACCGACCTGCCCGACGAGATCGAGGGGCTCGAGAAGGGGGACATCGTCTACTTCTCGGACTTCTACAACCTGTACGACGGCGACGGCAAGTGGACGTCGCTTCACCCCGATGACGAGCGTGTGCAGGGCCTCTACGCGCAGGCCGTGCAAGCCGAACGCAAGGCCGCTGGGGTGGCCTGAGCCCATTTCGGGCTCTCCCTTAGCCCAGGAAAACTGGACGTCGTAGCTGGCAAAAGGATAGTGCTGGTGCTGGCCATTCTGGTCAGCCCTCATCACCAAGGAATCCATGGAACGACAAGCGGGAGCTACAGAGCTCATCCTGACGGAAGGTCAGCAGGCCTTCTTGCGCGACAACAACGACGGGTCCATCAGCGTACTCGTCGGCCCCTACACTGCACAGCTCTCCGGCCGGCAGGAGACGCCGGTCCTCTACGACCAGGAGATCCGGCAGTACGACGAGGTCACTCTCACCCAGTGCGTGCGCCCCACCATCCTGGCGCAGCGCAACGAGTACATCCTCCTCTCCAACCCCAGCTCGGTCGACAACCGGCAGCACCCGCCGGCCGGCGCGAAGACAGCACAGCTTCCGCTGAAGTTCGGCGAGGTCGAGGTCATCCCCGGTCCTGCCAGCTTCGCTCTGCTGCCCGGCCAATCCGCACAGGTCATCCCGGGCCACCGGCTCAGGAGCAACAGCTACCTCCTCATCGAAGTCGTCGACGAGGAAGCCGCCCGGGAGAACTGGGGGAAGGCCATCCTCAAGGCCACGGGGACCACGGAGCCCGAAGTCCGCAAGGAGCTGGTGACCGGAGAGGACGGAGAGGTCGAGCCCGACGCGGAGGTCGTCGAAGTCGAGCAGCCCGAGAGCATCGTGCTCAGCGAAGGCGTGCCCGAAGACCTGGCCGTTGGCCAGCAGTACCTCGTCAAGGGCACCGACGTGCGATTCTACATCCCGCCCACGGGCGTACGCGTAGTCCCGGACGACGACGGCAACTATGTCCGACAGGCCTTGACCCTCGAGATCAAGGAGTACGCCATCCTCGTCGAGGAGAGCGGGGAGAAGGAGTTCCCGAAGGGCCCCGCCGTGGTCTTCCCCTTGCCCACCCAGCGGTTCCTGACGGACGAAGATGGCCATCGGGTCTTCCGGCCCTTCGAGCTCAACGAGCTCCAAGGCATCCACTTCAAGTCGCTGAAGAACCACATCTACCTCGAGGAGGAGAGGGGAGAAGGCGACGAGTTCTTCCTGACGGGCAAGGACGTGCGGATGTACTACCCGCACCCCCTGCACGCCATCGTCAAGTACGACGGCAGAGCCAGGCACTTCGCAGTGTGCGTCCCGGAAGGCGAGACGCGCTACGTACTGAACCGTTCGACCGGCGTGGTCAGGTTGGTGGAAGGCCCCACCATGCTGCTGCCGAACCCCATCGACGAGGTCATCGTCAACAGGATCCTGAGCGACGGCGAGTGCAAGCTGTGGTACCCGGACAACGAGGAGGCACTCAAGTACAACCACACGCTCAAGAGCCTCTCCGGCGGAACGCCGACGACCAGGACAGGGATCTCGGACGGCCAGCTCACCAGGAGCAAGAAGGGCGGCAAGCGGCACTTGCTCTCCCACGACTACCGGGACACCAACCAGATGCGTGGAGGGATGGAGTCCAGCGCCGTCTCCTACGCGCAGACCGGACTGACCGAGGAGATCGAGAGGAGCTCGACCTTCACGGCACCGCGAAGCCTCACGCTGGACACCAAGTACGCTGGTGCGCCGGTCATCCAACCATGGCCCGGATACGCCGTTCTCGTGGTGGGCAAGTCCGGCAAGCGGAAGGTCGTCAAGGGCCCGGACCGCGTCCACATGCAGTACGACGAGACGCTGCAGCCCTTCATCGTGAGCACCGGACGGCCGAAGAGCGCTCGCAAGCTCCATCACGACGTATACCTGCGCGTCGCCAACAACAGCGTCCGAGACGAGATCGAGGTGGTCACGCGAGACCACGTTCGCGTCAAGGTGTACGTCTCCTACCGCGTCGGCTTCACCGGGGAGACCCAGGATGAGATGCTGAAGTGGTGGAACGTGGAGAACTACGTCAAGTTCCTCTGCGAGCACGGCCGCTCCCGGCTCAAGGCCGCCGTTCGACGGCTACCGCTGGGCGAGTTCTACGCCGAGCCTACCGACGTCGTTCACGACGTCCTCCTCGGCTACCACGAGGAAGCCGATCCGGAAACCGGCAAGACCGGTGGCCGCCCCGGCATGCGCTTCGAGGAGAACAACCTGGAGGTGTTCTACATCGACGTCCTCGAGGTCCGCATCGCCGACGAGGAGATCTCCGAGCACATGGACGAGACCATGCGCGAGGCGGTCATGGCGGAGCTCAACCTGTCCCAAAGTCATGTCTCGATGGCAAGTCTGCGTGAGCAGACCGAGCTCGACATCGAGCGCGTGAAGTTGAACACCATGCTCGAGAAGGAGCAGCACGGTGCAGACCTCACGAAGGAGAACCAGAGACTGGGGCTCGAGAAGGCACGACACGCCGTCTCGGCATCGAGCGCGGACTTCCAGCGCGACCAGCAGCGCGCCAACGACGCGCTCAGGGTGGAGCTCGCCGAGTCTCTCCTGGAGACTCGCGAGGCGGAGGAGGCCCAGTCCCTCGAGGCCCGCAAGGCCAACGTGGCCGTGGACAAGGATCTGCTGAACGCCAACACCGAGGCCACCGTCACCCGGTACAAGGCCGCCCAGGGCCCGCTCACCGAAGCGCTCGTCGCGCTCGGAGATCGGCGCACCATGGTCGACTTGGCCGAGGCTACCAGCCTCCAGCGGTTCGTCGGCGGCAAGTCCCTCTCGGATGCCCTGCACAACATGCTGGGTGCAGAGTTGGCGGAGACCCTGAAGGCTCTCGGAGGACGGGCCTTCGAGCGGCTCAACGAGATCCGCGGCAGCGTCCACGCCAGCCGCGACGATGGACGTCCCACGCCACAGGCCAAGTGACCTGTGGCAGAACCCTGGCCGCTGCAAAGCGGCCAGGGTTCGGGGCCCTCTTTCAGTCATAAGGAAGGAACCCAGGAGTCCCCGTGGCGAAGATCCTCTACGTAGCGGCCATTCTTGATCAGGCCAGCTCCGACCTGCTGCTCCAGAACTTCCCACCGATCAACAGCGTCGTGCTCGGCAAGCACATGACGATTGCGTTCGAGCCTCACTGGTTTCCCATCTGCGAGAAGCTCGGCCAATACGTAGTACTGCGGGTCTTGGGTGAGGTCCGCGATGATCATGGACAAGCCGCACTCGTGGCTGGATACGAGTCCAACAACTATTTCCCCCACATCACGATCAGTCACGGGCCAGAGGTGGAGGCCTCTTACAGCAACGAGCTGCTGAGGACGTGCAAGATCTTGAGAGTAGGCAAACACCCACTCTTCCTGAACGCACGCGTTGGGGCGATCGTGGAGGGGTTCGGCCCCCTCAATCCCTTCTACAGTGCGGCTGGGCTGGGTCCGGTCTTCTCGTTCCCGGAGCGCTCTCCGAGGTGAGGCCTCGGCCTCCTCTTAGCCCCGATTCCGGCATAAGCGCCGGGAACTCGGAGGCCTCATTGACCACCTACCTCTACGTAGTGCTGTGCGCGGACGACACGCTGTATGCGGGCACAACCGCCGACATCGCTCGTCGCATGCAACAGCACAATGGAGCACGCCCAGGAGGCGCCAAGTACACCCGGAGCCGTAGGCCTGTCAGGCTGTTGCTGCTCTGGCCGTATCCCAACGGCACCAAGGCGAAGAGAGCAGAAGCAAGGTTCAAGCGCTTCGCCCGAGACAAGAAGGACTACTACCTCAAGCACGGCGGAGTGGAGGGCTTGTGGGACAACCTCGGCAAGGCAACAACGTGAACGAGGATTGGCCCCAAAGAGGTGACTTGGCGGCCGTCTTTGATGGAACGGTGGCGCACGTCGTCAAGCATCCGGCTCGCAAGGTGTCGGAGCGCTACACCAAGCCAGCCGAGGCATTCTGCAAGGCCAAGATCTACGGCCCTAAGCCGCAAGGCAACCTACAGATCTGTCGGACCTGCTCGAAGAGGGTGGGCGCTCGCAAGTACCTCAAGGAGTCCAGATGACCACCTACGAGCTGTTCGTCATCATCGACGACCAAACAGTCTACAGGGACATATGCGTGTACCCGGAGGGCGAAGGGAGGTGGTGTGTCCTGGACTGGATGAACACGTACATGGACGCGCTATTTCCTCAAGCAGCCACCAACGCCGCCAACGGCGACTCTGAGGTCGTGGTGGCCTTCAGGGAAGCAGGCAAGCCCGACACACGCGTCGAGTACAAGATGAAGGCCAAGATCTCGATCATATGGGAGATAGAGGAATGAGCGCCTGGGACGAGTTCCTGACGAACTGGGGCGGGGTCTACCACACAGAGTGCGCCCGCGAAGCGAAGAGGGTCGGCGTACCAGCGGAAGAGGCCGTGCTCTGCGAGCTCGGGGAGAAGAAGTGCGCCCAATGCCCATGGACAGCGTCGGCAGCAGCAGCGAAGGCAGCGCTTACGGTACAGGACGCCTGCAACCTGTGCGGCATCCTCTACACATGGAGGGAGCTGGCCTCCACCCTGATGAAGGCGCTGAGCACCACGAACGCGGTCAACGAGCACCCGGCCATGCAACTCTTCGCGTCGAAGGTCCACAACCTCACGGGCATGGGCCTTAGCGACCTGGACGCCTTCAGCAAGGCGTACGAGGTCTGCAAGCGTCTCTCCGATGGCCCGAGCTGAGGTCATCGACGTGTTCTGCGGCCTCGGCGGCTGGTCCGAGGCCGCGGCGCAGGCGGATTGTGAGGTCATCCTGGCGGCCAACCACTGGGAGATCGCCATCCGTTGGCACAGGGCAAACCACTCGAGGTCCGAGTACTACGAAAAGACCCTCCACGACGAGACTCCGTGGTGGACCTTCCCCTACTGCGACATCTTCCTTGCTTCTCCCCAGTGCACGGGCCACACCTGGGCCAGGGGGAAAGAGGCCAAGCATCACGCGCAGGACCGAGCCACGGCCTGGGTCGTGCTCAACTACGCAGAACACGCCGAGCCGCCGATCATCATCGTGGAGAACGTGGTCGAGTTCCTCGACTGGAAGCTCTACCGGGCGTGGAAGACCGGCCTCGAGGACTTGGGCTACGCCGTGAAGGAGCACGTCTTCGACGCGGCTGACTGCGGTGTGCCCCAGAACAGGGAGCGGGTGTACATCGTCGCCAACTGGGGCAAGCACCCCATTCCCATCCAGCTGCCTGAACAGCGTCAGCACGTGGCCGTGAAGAGCTACATCGACTGGGGAGACCGGTACAACTGGAGCCTCATCGACAAGCCCGGCCGCGCGAAGCGGACGCTGGAGAGGATCGAGAACGGTCGCAGGGCCCACGGGGACAGGTTCGTCTTCCCCTACTACTCTGCGGGTTCTGGCCTTACCGGTCGATCCATCGACCGGCCCATAGGCACGCTCACCACCAAGGCCAGGTGGGGAATCGCCAACGGGCAGATGATGCGTATGCTCCACTCCGAAGAGGCGCGGGCGATCATGGGCTTCCCCGACAACTACAAGATCCCGGCCAACGAGGCACGAGCCAATAAGCTCATAGGCAACGCCGTCAGTCCTCCGGCCGGCAAGCACCTGCTGGACCAAGTGGTCACTCTCTTCTGAGGAGAACATGCCCAAGTACAAGCACTCCAGGCCAAGGGGGTTCGCCCCCTGGAACCCGAGAACGGACACGCTGCTGCTCCTCGGCCATGTGCAGACGGTGCTCGACCGGGAGAGCCATGCAGTGACGGGCCGCTACGTCTTCTACAAGATGCTGCCCTTCGGCTATCCGAAGACGGAGCAGTTCTACGCCAATCTCTGTGACAAGCTGACCCGTGCTCGGCGCTGTGGCCTCATCGGTTGGGACGAGATCGAGGACGGTGGGCGGCCGTATACGAGCGACGAGGATGGCTCGCTGGTCTACGCGTTCCAGTCCGTCAGCTCATTCGGTGGAGTCCTACGGCACTGGGCTCGCCGGTTCCGGATCGAGAGCAACCAGTTCCAGCCCTGCCACGTCGAGGTGCACGTCGAGACCGACGGTATGGTGCGCAGCGTCGCACGCATCGTGCAGCCGCTGGGGTGCACGGCGTACAGCGCCTCGGGCTTCGGCTCGGTGGATTTCCAGTACCGCAGCGCGAAGCGCATCTTTGAGCGGGACGTGCCGACGGTCGTGCTCAGCGTCGGCGACTTCGACCCGTCCGGCATCAGCCTGTACTGGTCGTTCAAGGAGAACGTCGAGGCAATGTATGTCGATGGCCACCCGGACTGGCAACGTCCATCCAACCCCCGGGGCAGCAGGCAAGGACCGCTGTTCCGGCGCATCGCCGTAACACCCGAGCAAATCCGAAGGCTCGACCTGCCGACCGCTCCGGCCAAGCGCACCGACAAGCGAGGCGACTGGCAGGGCGACACCGTGCAGTGCGAGACCATCGACTCCCGCGAGCTGGAGCGCATCCTGACGGAGGAAGTGCTCAAGCACTACGACGAGACCCTGATCGAAGCTGCCGAGGATCTGGCAGAAGAGCTACGCCCAGGAGTGTCGAGGCTCGTAGGCGCAATCGACTGGTCGGGGATGGATCGGCGGTGCAGTCGCGGCTTGTCGCACATCCAGGGCATGGTCGACCCCGACGCCGACTGGATGGCTGGATACGACTACAGCGTTGACGACGACATGGAGGAAGGAATCTGATGACCGACCCACAACCAATGCTGCTCCTCTCGACGGCACACGTGCACGAGGACGCACGGGACGACGACGGGGACTTGGTCCCGGAGATGTGGACGGTCGGTGACGCCGATCTCATCCGGACCACCAACCACGAGTACGGCTGGATCGTCTTCATCGATCCCCACCGCCCGCTCCCTCAAGTACCCGAATGGCTGCGGCCGGCATGGGAGTACGCAGTGGAGCAGGACTGCATCCTCATCGACTTCGACCAGGAAGGCGACCACGACGACGCCCTGCCCTCCTGGGAGTGGTGATGCCCACCTTCCTCATGCGAGGGGCGGACAGCGCGGACGTCGAGGATGTCTTCTGCGTGGTCAAGGTGTCCGAGGACTACGCACTTGCGCTGTTCCTCGGGCTCCGCAAGCAGTACCACGATCTCTCTGACAGCAACCTCCACGAGGTGAGCTACTGGAGTGGGGTCGACGCGCTCTGCTCTGAAGACCACGTCCTCGAACACGTCCCGGGCTTCGACCTGAACGAGACGCACGCCCTCAACATCTGGGACGTGGGGGAGGACTTCCCCAAGGAGAAGGACCCGCCGCGCGGCCACGTCTTCCTCATGTACGTCCACGAGGAGGGGGTGCGCTGGTCGTGGCATCCCAAGCACGGAATGGGGCACTACGAGACGGTACGACTCAAGTGGAAGGTCATCGAAGAGATCGCCTCCGGAACCTACAAGGGGTTGTTGCATGGGTAGAGGAATACGGGTCAGCGAGAAGCACGGGGTGAACCCCAGTCTTGAGCAGTGCTTCGTGTGCTGCAAGGACGTGGGCGTGGTGCTGTTCGGCAAGCTGAAGGGCGATGTCGAGGCGCCCAGGCGGGTATGCCTCGGTCCGAACTCGGAGCCCTGCGACGAGTGCAAGGGCTACATGGAGCAGGGCGTCATCCTGATCAGCGTGGACGAGGCTCGCTCCGACGACAGGCAGAACCCTTGGAGGACGGGCGGCTGGTGCGTCGTCCGGGACGAGTTCGTCACACGCGTATTCGAGCCGGGTGAGCTGGTGGAGCAGGTGCTCAAGCAGCGCGTGGCTTTCATGCCGGACGAGGCGTGGGACATACTCGGCCTGCCTCGAGGGGAGGAGTGCGACTCAACGCCCGACGCATCGTCACCCTGAACCTCGGCGTCGGGCGCGACTCCACCACAGCGTTGTGCCTCCTCTGTGAGGGGAAGCTCGTCGTGCACGGGATCCCTCGAGGACCGAGGGACATCGACGCCGGCGTGTTCGTGGACACTGGGCTGGAGTGGCCGCACACCTACGCCCTCGTCCCGAGGATCAGGAGGATCTGCCGGCAGCACGGCATTCCGTTCTACGTGGTGAAGAAGCCCAGGAGGGTAGGGCCGCGCGGCTGGGCGAAGTGGCTGAGGGACAACGGCCAGCCTCTCCTGGTGCCCCGGCCCTGGCGGACGGCAGAGACCATCGAGGCCAGGGTCATGTCCGGCTGGTACCACCTCAGGCCCCCAATCCTCCAGGACTACCTGAGCAGGCAGACCGTCGTGTCGTTGGGGAAGGGCGACTGCACGGACAACCACAAGATCCAGCCCATCAGGAAGCTCATCCAGGACTTGGCGGTCCAGCGCTTCGGTGTGAAGAACAACAGGTCCTGGGGTGCGCAGGTCGGGAAGGAGACCCGTCCTCCCCACCTGACCCTCATCGGCATCGCAGCTGACGAGGCAGGGCGGGCCAAGGGCCGAGGCAAGGTCAAGTTCGTAACGGAGGGGTACCCCCTCCTCGAGATGGACATCGGCAGGCCGGACGAAGCCGAGGTGCTTAGCCGCTGGGATCTCAACCACACCAGGAAGAGCGGCTGCATGCACTGTCCCTACCAACCGGCAGGCTGGTACTGGGCGATGGGGCAGCTCAAGCCCAAGACGTGGGAAGAAGTGCTTGAGTACGAGCGCACCTCTCTGGAGAAGAACCCGAACATGTTCGTCACCGGCAAGAAGACCCTGAGAGTCTTCGTCAGCAACTGGCGACGCAAGAACCCCGAGGCGGACGTGGACTCCGTCCTCGACAAGTCCTACAAGAGAGGAGGGATTGGAGCATGAGCAGGACCAGGTTGTACATCGACTTCAAGAGCAGGGAAGGCCTGCTCGAGTGGCTGGAGGAGATGCGGCCGTGCTTCCGAGAAGACGCACGCGCCAGGAAGGTCGACGCTCTCGACGCGGAGAGTGTGGCGATCGAGGAGACGTTCATCCTCAGCGGAAGCAAGGACCCCGGCGAGTTCTTGCTCCCGGATGGCACCGTGGGTCCGCTGGACAGAGACCAGGAAGCCGGCGCTCCGCCCATGTCGCCAAAGGCCGCCCTGGAGCTGCTGATCCGCAGCATCGCCGGGCGGGAGAACATCGACAACAGGTGCCACTGCAACTCCTGCTACGTCTGCGCGTACCGAACGCTCAAGGCGGCCGTCGAAGAACCGGCGAGGAGCCTCATCGACACCATCAAGACACTGGCGGAGACGGGAGCGACGCGACACAAGTTCACGCAGTTGTCCTCCATCCCCACAAGCGAGTGGCCCAGCCTGATCAACGAGCAGTGCTTCTGGGTAGGCCCGCAGGACTCCGTGGTCTTCGGGCGGATAGCCGCCATCCACGCTCCGGGCTCATCGGTGCGCGTCATCGCCGACTACCCCCAGAGATCGCGCACGGGGGGCGTGTACGTCGCTACGAGAGTCTTCCTCGTCACTCCGGAAGGTAGCAGATGACCACCATAGCCCAAAGGCGCTGTCTTGCCTGCAATGTCCGCTACCACTGGCAGTCGTCGGGCCCTGGTTGTGACGACCCAGACAACAGCGCGGACTACTGCGAGGACTGCGCAGCCATCGTACGCAGGGTCTTGGTCTCCATCCCTGTGAGGGTGATCAAGCAGTGGGTGCCGACGGACGACGTGACGGCCTTCGAGCTGGAGCAACTGGAGAAGGACAACGCAGCGACTGCCTTGGCCGAGGGAAAGCTCCACGTCCGGAGAGTGGTTGCGCCCTTCTTCGATCTCGAAGACCCCAACAACATCCAGCACTGCGGTTTCACGAAGAAGGATGGCAAGCTCTACAGATGGAGCTACTGGTCGAAGGACCCTGAAGGGACGGCCAAGGTACAACTGGCCATAGAACGCAACATGGAAACCGGTGAGACCTGTGTCTGGGTAGACCTGCCCAGGAGATGAACATGGAATGGATCCCCAAGTACCTGCACGTCGTGGGACACCACGCCTCCTGGCTGGACCATCGCGTGCTTCCCGAAGTCCGCGCGATGTTCGCGGCGATGATGAGCCGGGTGCCGCAGGGCGGCATCGCCGCTCGCTACGACGAGGTGGTCGAGAAGATCGCCAAGGACCTACGTTTCAACTCGAGGGACTTCGAGGACGAGCTAACAGGAGAGGTTGACCAAGCTGCGCTGTGGAACAGCTTGACTGCTCGCGCCGAGGAGCTCCTCTGCAACTACATCGACGGCGCACTCCACCCGATCATCCAGGGCTTCTTCGACACCTTCGTCGGCAAGTACGGACACTCCAGCATCCTCGAACTGACCGGGCAGCCGGTGGTCTTCATCGAGCACATCTCGTGGTGGCTCGCCTACCTCACCTTCGACAACCCGCTGGTACGCGGGCAGGAGATGAGCACGCGGGCGGTGTGGAAGCAGGACTGGCCGATGGCGGGGGACGCCAGCGAGCCCCGCAACCACACCATCAACTACCACCCCGAGCGGGAGTACAACAGTGACCTCGTTTGGATGGACGACATTGCTGAAATGCACAAGCTCGGCCTGGAGATCGCGAAGCACGAGATCGAAGCGTGGAAGGCGGATTTCCGTGCGCCGTGTGTTCTCTGCAAGGGAGAGGGTTTTGGACTTGCCGCGCCGTGCGGCGAGATCGACGCGGAAGGAGAACCTGTATCGCCGTCACCCCAAGCGTGTAGAGAGTGTGGCGGCACCGGCAAGAAGCATCCCGAGATGTGGGAGTGGCAGGACTGCACCTGTCGGAAGTGGAAGCACCGCCCCGGAGTACCACCCGCCGAAGGGGAGAAGCCCCCGGTGATGGAGACCTGGGTGCTGCACACCGTTTCGGGCCGTACTCATGCCTTGGTCTTCGCAAATGGCACCGGACGCTTTTGGCCGATTCCAACCGAGGGGAGCAAGTGCGAAAACCTGACCGGAGACCCCGCTGATCTCCGCAAGCAGATCGAGGAGCGGATCACTTGTTCCGCCTGCAACAACACCGGGAAGTACCTAGTCCTCCGCGACCCTCAAGGCTTCCGCCCCGCCTTCGACCGGGCACGCTGGGCGCTCCCCGGCACCATCGAGACCGGGGTAGCCCACACCGCCGACCTGCGCACGATGGCGCGGGTGATTCAGGTGATGGAGGACTTCGCTACCGCAAGCGGGCAACAGTCGGCGCAGCAGATCGTCGCTGAGGTGAAGGAAGCCTACCGGCAGGCGCTCCCCGGGATGGCCGGGATGGGGTTGAAGGAGGCGTTCTACGACGTTGCCCAGCAATACCAGCAGTACGGCGAGCAACTTCGAGGTGCGCAGATCAAGACCGCCGAGCGGCACCGCCTCCGCGACGAGATCCCGTCGGGCGAGATTCCGGCTATGTCGATGGGCGCATCGGTGATTCCCATCGGTGAACACCCGGAGGACGTGGAAGAAGCCCTCGAAGCTGGCGATCCGATGGCCGAGTTGCACGTCGAGAAGATGGCCCGGGGTCTTGGCGTTGATCCCGAGATGTTGACCGGCGATACCAAGTACGCCACCACCGAAATCGCCCGCCGGATTGCCAACCTCAAGAGGATGGCTCCGGGTCTTGTGGGTGATGCACCGATGACTCCAGACCGAGTCCTGATGCACCCGGATGAATTCAACGAGTGGATCCAGTACACATCCCAATTGCGTCTCCCCGGCAACCTCAACATGCTGGATCCCGAAGGGAACCCACTCTACGTCGAGGACTCGCGCGACGTGCATGTCGCGGTGAAGCACTGCCGCAGTGGGTGGGACCTCGATCGGGCCAACGCCTCACGGAGGACGAGCCGACGCACCTACGTCGACCCCTACTTCAACCACTACGCGCAGGTCCTTACGGGCATTCGCTGCTCACTCGCCTGCTCCCGAGACTGGCATCGACACCGCACGATGATGCCATGGAGGTTGAGGATCGTGCGTGAGCAGAAGGGATTTCGGCCAGATCACCCTGACGGGGTCAAGCAGGGGTATGGCCTCCTCACTATCGACCACCACTACACGCCCACCTCGGAGTTCGGCAAAGAGAACTACGACCGCTACTTGCGCCTCTGCACTGAGCTGCACGACAAGTACATGGCCGAGGGCAATCAGTGGATGGCGATGCTCTGCCTTCCCTTCGGCACTCGCGTGCTGATGAGTGGCCAGGGCGGACTGCGGCACGCCGTATACATGACCGAGCTGAGGGGCTACGTCGCAGGCGGCAACTTCGAGTACAGGGAGCAGGCACGCACCATGCTCGAGAAGATCGAAGAACGCGGCGTTGGCAGCAGGCCCAAGGCGTCTCGTGACCTGCTGGGGTTCGACATCCCCATGGAGGGAGAATGAAAACGCTCGGCCAAGTCGCCTTTGAGGCCTGCCGCGAGCACGTAGGGAACGCTCATACTGGCAAGCCCATTCCTCCCTGGGAGGAGTTGCCGGAACGCATCCGGCAGGCTTGGGAGGCTACGGCCAGCACAGTTAGGGACTTGGTGATCTACGGTACATCCTTCGAGCTGAAGCTCAAGGACGGCGGTTCGACGGATACGCTGCGCATTGATCCTTGCAGAGTCGTACTCAACGAGGAAGAAGGCACCTTCACCATCCTCGACGCAGCGGTCGAGATCCCGGCGACCTTCGTGGACATCGAGGACGAGAAGCCGTGCGTCCGCCACTACGAGATGGCGGCCGGGGAATGGCACTGCGTCCACGACCACACCGGCTGCCTCTACAACGACGGCCACAACACCTGTATGCACCCGGGCGAGTCGAGCAGCCCAACAGAGCAGTCATAAACCGGCATAAAAGATATGCACCCGACCAGGAGAATAGAGGGTGTTATCTATGTCGCCGGGAGGCCCGGCGGCCCCACGGGCGGGCAGCCCGGACGCCGGAGGGCGAGGCGCCCCGAGGCACAGCGCGGCGGAAGGACTGCCGCACGGAGACACCAGATGTCAATCCTCTGGATCCTCGGGGCAAGCGACCCCGAGATGACCGCCATCGAGACCCTGCTCGCCGAGTGTGGGCAGGACATCCGGTACGCCGTCGTGGACGGCGAGCGCGTCCGCCCAAACGCCGCCTACCGGGCGACCACGTACCGGTCGCCCACCGGCATGAGCGACAGCACCCGGTCCCCGGGCCGGGTCGTGCTCGTCGAGTGCGGGTTCACGGGCATCGACGAGCCGACCCGGTGGCCCGACGCGGAGATCGTCCGCGTCGACCATCACCGGCCGGGAGACGCCGGGTACGGGCGGCACCCGCGGGAGTTCCTGCCCGCGTCGTCGATAGGCCAGGTGTTGGGCTTGCTCGCCGCCTGGGGCAGCCCCGGCGGCCTGCTCGCGCGAGCCCAGTGGCCCGGCCACCTCTACCTGTGGGTGGAGGAGCCGGGCCCTGTCGGAAGCATGCTGTGGCGTCCGAAGCGTGGTTGGGTGGTCTACCCCCAGCGTGCTGGGGAGGAAGGCTGGGAGGTCGTCGTGCCGGAGGTCCCCATCCTCCTGACGGCGGCGGCGGATCACTGCCTCGCCGCCGCCTATGGCCGGAAGTGCCCCGGCGTGTCGCCGGTCGTCCTCCGCGGCCACCGGGCTCAGATCCGGGCACGGTGGCTCAACGACCTGCCGCCCACCCGCCCGGAGGTGGAGGCGGTCCTCCTCGCAGTCTGTCCGTCCCTCGCCTACGAGGGCGACTACCGCGATGAGTTGCCGCTCACCTACGCCACAGTGCTGGAGGCGTGGGCGGCCTCCACGCGCGACCTGGCGAAGCGCCCGATCATCGACCTGGGCGGACACGACGTCCGCGACCTGCGCGAGCGGGTGCTCGCTGAGGCGCCGGAGGTGCTCGCCCAGGCTGGCGAGTGCGGGCTCTACCGCCTCGACGCGAAGCTCGGCGTGATCGGTGCCGGAGAGGGCACCGGGCCGGGGCCCGGCCCCGTCGAGGCGTTCATGGCAGTGGCGCGGGCCGGTGGTGAGGTCTGCGGGACGCCCGTCGATCCCGACAGCGTCTACGGCGATCCGGCCCGCGGTTTCGCCGGTGCGACGGTACTGTGAGGTACCGTCGAGGGCCCCAATGCCTCCGCGCCTGCTCGCGGCGGGGCCTGCGCGCCGGGTGGTCCGGCGGCCGAGACGGAGGCAGACCCCGGCGAGGTGCTGGGGCGAGTCGGGCATGGAGCCCGGCAGGAGTAAACCATGACACTGCGACCGATCACCCTCTGCGTGTTCCTCCCCAACGAGGTCGCGCTGGCAGCCGGTAGCAGCCGGTGCGGGCGGACCACCTTCATCCTCAGCGACGAAAACATCCGCGAGCTGCGCGAGCAGGACCAGACGCTCGTCGCCGAGATCGCGCTCAGCGACGACGAGGCGGCGGGCACGAAGGCTCCCGTCTACAACAAGGTGCTGCGCTTGGCCGCGCCGTTGAGCAGCGAGTCGGTGCTGGCGGCGATCCGGACACGCGCCGACGAGCGGGCCGCCAAGGCCGAGAGGGAGGCGGCCGAACGCGAGGAGCGCATCCAGAGGGCCCTCGCGGGGCCGCTCGACGAGTGGATCCGCACGGACCGCTACGGCAAGCCCGGCGTTGCCCAGCATGGTCCCGCTGGCAGCTACTTGCGGGACGACGACATGCGCGACGAGCGGATTTCTGCTCGCGTCGAGGAGGTCCGGGCGTTCATCGAGCCGGGGGTGGCGGCGTGGCAGCAGGCCCAGATCGATGAGCGGGCAAGGCGCGAAGCCGAGAAGGCAGAGCGCGAAGCCGAGAAGGCAGAGAAGGAAGCGGTCAAGGTCCGCTTCGCCGAGGAGCGTGACGACTGGATCAGTGACCATGGGTCCGAACGGCTGCGCCGGTGCCTGGCCGAGGGGATCGAGTGCACGGCCGCCTACCGTGATGAGCGCCTGGAGGTCGAGCGTCCCGGCTGGGAGTGGCTGGACGACACCTGCTACGGCCTCGACGACCCGCGCAACCCTCCGGCTGATGCGTTCGAGCTGCTCGACAAGGCGCGGCTTTGCGTGCCGGAGGCGAAGCTCCGCTACTACGTGGTCTACCACGAGTGCGACGAGGACTGCGACCACTACGGGGAGGATACCCCCGAGTACGAGGAGACCGGCTACGTCGCCGTGGCTGACTTCCTCGGTCGCCGGATCGTGCTCAACGGCTGAGGTCGCCCCCTGTTGCCGCACACGCACGCAGTGCACCCGGCTGGCGACGGCGACAAGTGCGGGTTTCGACGTGGCCGAGATCCGGCGGCGCCTGCCGCGCAACAGGCGCCGCGCGCTCGACATCCCCACCGCCCGCCGGTACCTCGACAGCATCGAGGTGCCTGCCGGCACAACTATGGGCGAGGCGGTCTCGCTCGCACTCATGGAGGACGCAACCCAATGACCCCCACCACCTGGACGCCGTGCAGCGACTCGATCGAGACGGGCCCGTGGAACGACGGCAGCGTTGCCACGTTCACGCCCGTGAGCAACGGGTATCACGTCGGCTACCGCTGCGAAGTCAACGGCGAGGTGAGCTACGTCACGCTCAACCCGAGCACGGGCGGGGACTCGCCCGACGTGTTCGTGTACGAGGGCGGCACCGGCGACCCGATCGAGGACAACCCGGTCTGCTATGTGGGGTTTCCGCCCCTGGAGAAGGGCTGACATGGAAGGGAGAACCTACACCATGCGAACCATCACCTACGCAATCCACATGCACGACGGCTACGTCGTCAGCCAAGTCGGCGACGAGCTGGCGTGGCCGGTCCTCGACTTCGACGCCATCGGCAAGGGCGGGCGCAACAAGTGCGTCGACCTGGGCGAGGAGGGCGAGAAGCTCTATGCCAAGGGCGACTTCCACGGACCGACGCGCTTCGACCTGGATAAGCTGCCGGTGCTCGAATGCCGCGAGTACCGGCATCTCGTCTGGACCCGCAAGGTCCCGCTCACCGTCAAGAACTACCACCGTGCGTTTTGGGGCATGAAGTCGCTCAAGCGCGAGACCGTCGTGCCCTGCGAGAAGTGCTCCGTGCGCCTGCCGATCACAGAGATGAGAGCGCGCCGCATCCGCAGCAACCCGTACGTGTGGAGCCGGGTGCAGCACCGCTGCCCCGACTGCGCGCCCGACTGTGCGCCCAGGGTCATGACCCTGGCATGACGACGTATGAACCGGCGTCGTACCTACACCCCAGTCCACTTCACCCTACGTGCTCAGAAGGGCACCATGAGCTACGAACTGGAGAGCTACACTCACCCCGACGACCCGAGCATCCGGGTCCGCATCATCCAGGACACCGACCCGTTCGACCCCGAAGAGGGCGACACGCCGGTCTACCTCGTGCACTACCACCGGAACTTCCACCACCACCCCGAGCGCTACGACGGCACATACAGGTGTAAGGTCTCCGCCGTGCCGTTCGACGAGAGCACGGGCGCGTTCATCGACTGGATGCAGGCGCACTTCGATGGTGCTCCTGTGCGCGCGGACTACGAAGACGAGGGCGAAGTCGATGAGGACGAGTGGGCCGAGGCCGTCTCCGACTGGCACGCCGAGCACGACGACTGGGCCGTGTTTCTCGTCGACTCGTACATCCACAGCGGCGTGCACCTGACGCTGACCGGCAGCGTCGAGGCCGCCCGCCTGCCCGACCGGCAGTGGGACGTGAGCCAGTGCGGCGCCGTGCTCATCAAGAAGGACGGCGGCTGGGGGCACGCCTGGGAGGAGGACGACGAGTGCCCACTGTGTGAGTTCGGTACGGTCGAGGTAGTGGACGGCGAAGTCCGCTGCCGTGGAGAGTGCGGTGCTACGTGGAGCAACACGAGCGACGAAGGTTACCGCTACGTGCGTGACGGCGAACTCCACGAGACCACGTGGGAGCAGGTCGCCCAGCAGCACATCGAGGCGTGGAACCAGTACCTCAGCGGCGACGTGTGGGGCTACATCATCGAGCGTGCGGAGGAGTGCTCGTCCTGCGGGCATGTCGAGTACGAGCAGCTCGACTCCTGCTGGGGCTTCTACGGCGCCGACTACGTGTGCAAGGTGGCCCGGCGCGCTGCCGACGGATTCGTGCAGGAGCAGTCGTGAAGCCGCAGCCGCACACGCACGCAGTCCATCCGGCTGGCGACGGCGACAAGTGCGGGTTTCGACGTGCGCCTGTCCGGCAAGGAAGCAGGCAGCACGTCGTCGCCGGCGCCGTGAACGAGACGACCCTCATGTTCTCCGCCCTGCCTCCGCCAGCACCGCCCTTCCTCGGCGTCTGGCTTCTCATCCTCGTCGACAACATCATGCATCTCACCATCAACTTCTTCACACTGGAGTACCTATGAGCAATGGCAACTTGTTGGCAGAGATCCAGCACATCGCGGACGAGCAGGACTGGGACGAGTCCACCCTACTCAGGCTTGCCTTGGAGTACATCGAGAACCAGGAGGACGACGAGGCATTCCTCGACTTCCTGCAGCAAGCTCAACACCTCGAGCAGCAACAGCAGAACGACGGCCCGCCCTTCGACGCCGCGACTGCAACTGGGATGTACGACCGGTGGGACGGATGAAGAACAAGCTCCACCCGTCCCTCGTTGCTGCGGGCTCCGTCATCGACATGAAGGACTACGAGCTCTCGGAGTTCAGGGGAGACAAGAGCCTCTGTCCGACCTGCGAGAAGCCGGTACTGATCCTCCAGCCTGCTGACCCAAGCGCCGACGGACCAATGTTCTTCGTGTGCACCTGCGGGTTCGTCGGTCAGTGTGGCGTGTCCACCCTGCGCACCGGAAAGAAGCCGAGGCTGCAGCCCCCTGCTCACATCCGCTACCAGCTGACCCCCGACGAAGAGAAGGTGTTCGACTACCTGACCGGCCAGGGCGGCAAGCCGAGG
>Ga0209536_100001860_pt1 | contig 34543 bp, 35 predicted proteins | sample DeeMarSeWOR28_12_FD_187461 | JGI IMG/M metagenome (GOLD analysis project Ga0209536, IMG submission 187461) | Marine sediment microbial communities from White Oak River estuary, North Carolina - WOR-2-8_12 (SPAdes) (version 2) | ecosystem: Environmental > Aquatic > Marine > Intertidal zone >...
TGATCTGTTTATGTTGGCGGATCGTCTAACGGCAGGACAGAGGACTCTGACTCCTCTAATCTAGGTTCGAATCCTAGTCCGCCAGCCACTAAAGCAACCCGCCGCAAGGCGGGTTTCGTTTTTCCGGCGGACTGGGATGAGAACCTCGGGTTCGACTGGCGAGCGGAGCGAGCCAGAACGTCGCCTGCAAGGCGGCGGCCCGCAGGGCGAGCGCAAAGCGCGAGTCATCCTGGTTCGCCAGCCACTAAAGCAACCCGCCGCAAGGCGGGTTTTATTTTTGCGGATCGGAGTGAAAGCCCCGTTCGACAGGCCGGTCATGCGTCGGTCGCTGGTGGGCGGCGGTTTCCGGAGTGTGGGTGCCGCGATTTCAGTTTGCAGCGCATGGCCGATGCATTCGCGCGGCCCTGTTTGCCCGAACGTGGACGTTGGTGTTCTCGATAATCATCAATAATAACAATAAGATATGCGCCATTCTGTGCCGCCGCCAAAGGGCCGGCAACAGCGGTTGATACCCTGCTCCGGTTGCCGGGTCTGCGCTAACTGACTGTTATTTATGGGCATTAATTTTTTCTTTTGAGTCGGGTTGATCCATGTCAGGGTGACTCGGTATCTGTTGTGGCAATATAGCAACACAAAAGGGAATTTGTGGTTTTTTTGAAAAAAGTTGTTGCATTTCCACATTTCGTTGTTGTAGAGTGCAGCCGTGCAATGACAGTAGACGTTTTTTTCGATTACCTACCTAAATCTGTTAAGGGGAATTAACATGACCAAGAAACTTTTACCGACAATGATCGGTGCCCTCCTGGTCGGTGGCATGGCGGCTGCCCAGGCGGACGTCACCGTGATGGGTCATATCGACACCAGTGTCGATGCCATCGATAACGATGTTACCGGCCTGGACGACACCAACTTTAACTGCACGACCTGTTCTGTTGGCTTCAAGGGTAGCGAAGACCTGGGTAACGGCCTGAAGGCGATCTTCAAGATTGACTTCCAGTACGACACCACCGAGCGCAACACGGGCAAGGCCAGTGCCAAGAAAGCGAACGGTTATATCACCACCACAACAGCGGGTGGTACAACTACGGCTCCTGTCGTTACCAGTGTCAGCGATACCTCCTCCATCACCGATCGTGACCAGTGGCTGGGTCTGGCCGGCAACTTCGGTCAGGTACGCGTCGGTACGATCTCCACCCTGTACAAGTCACACGGCGCCATGCTGGACCCGCTGTACCGCACGGCCCTGCAGGGCCGTGACCGCGGTCTGCAGTCCAACCTGCACCGGGGTGCCGGTGAGGAAGGCCAGGGCCGCGCAACCAACACCCTGCGTTACGACAGCCCGAGCTGGAACGGTCTGAAGGGCGGCTTCCATTACACGCTGGACAATGACGAGAATGATGGCGAGGACGACAACCCCTACGGCGCCGGCCTGAGTTACGAGAACGGCGGAATCCTGGTATTCGCCGACTACATCACCAGCGATACCGGCGATGATGACAGCGCCTGGAAGGTCGGTGGCAAGTACACAATGAACAACCTCGCGCTGATGGCCCAGTACGAGCGTGATAACGGCCTGATCAGCAGCAAGGCGCCCGGTACCTCCGGTGACGGTGCGGACATCTGGCAGGTGGGCGGTTCCTTTACCCTGGGTAATAACATGCTGTACCTCGGTTACGGTAACGGCTCCAGTGGTTCGGGCAGCAGCAATGCCTCTGATTACTTTGCCTGGACGCTTGCCGGGGTGCACAACATGAGCAAGCGCACCTCTATCTACGCCGGTTTCAGCGAGATCGACTGCGATGATCCCGACAGCGATGTCTGCCGCGGGGTCGGCTCAAGCGGTGGTGAGGACGACAAGTTCAGTATTGGTATGAAGCACAAGTTCTGAGTGCCTGATCCTGGGCTGTTTGAAACGGGGCCTGCTGGCCCCGTTTCTGTTTAGGCGGGGTGACACTGGGTATGAAAAACGGCATCCTGACATGGTGTCCCGTTCTGCGGCTGGCGGTTTTTGCGATCGTAGCGCTGCTGCCGGCCTGCGCCATGCAGCAGTCGGCCGAGCCGCCGTCAGTAATATATGCCAATGCCCACAGCGGTGGCAGTGTGGTCGCATTCAGTGCTGCAGGAGACGTGCTGGCTTCCGGAGGCTGGGAGGGCGGGGTACGGCTCTGGCATACATCACGGCAGCAACAGCTCGCGCAGTGGAAGGCGCACGACGATTCCGTCAATGGCATCGGCTTTACCGATGATGACCGCTCCATCATTACCGCGGGCTATGATGGCGTGCTTGCCGAGTGGGACAGGCGTGGCAACCTCGGCCGGCAGCAGCAGACCCCGTCGCCTGTTACCCACATGGTGCTGGCTGCGGACGCCGGTGAAATTGTCACCGGGCATGCGGATGGTTCAGTGCGTGTCTGGCGCCTGTCGGACTTCCATCTTCTGCAGGCGCGTGCCTTGCACCGCGGTCCGGTCAAGGCGGTTGCCGTTGACCCTGTGCGGCAACGTTATGCCTCGAGTGGTGCTGACGGGGCGGTTCATGTGTTTGGCGAATCAGGTCCGGAACAGCAACTGGCTGTGCCGCCGGTTGATTCCTGGACCCTGGCGTTTTCCCCCGACGGGCAGTCACTGTATGGCGGCGGCTGGTTCCGTCTGTTCCGCTGGCACCTGTCTGACGGGTCGATCGAGGTGCTGCCAACCCGGCATCATGGAATTATCAGGTCCATGCAGTTCCTGGAGGGCGGTAGCGAGCTCGCCACCATAAGCCGGCAGACAGACAGTTCAGTCTACCTCCTGGATCCGCAGTCAGGCGCGGTGACCAGGGAATTCCAGCGGCATGCGCTGTGCGGCGCTTCGATCGCGGTCTCCGCCGACGGGCGCTACCTGGGTACAACAAGCGACGATGCCAGTGTTCGTATCTGGGCGCTTGGTCGCGCGCGTGCGACTGGTAACGACTAGATTGCCCGGGTTGCGGGCCATGGCAGGAGCGGCTCCAGCCGCGATTGTTTTTCCTGCATATCAGGCTGTGGCCTGATCGCGAATAAAATTCGCTCCTGCCATGCTCTGCTGACATTTCTCCTGGAATTCATGCCGGGGGTTACGCCCTTCGGGCTAGCGCAGCCTGAGACAGCGGGAGAGGTTCGCGTAATCTAGGTGATGGTCCTGACACCTTCCTGTGTGCCAAGCAGCAGGATATCTGCGGGGCGACTGGCAAAGATACCGACAGTAACAACCCCGGTTATGTTGTTCATTTCCTGCTCGAGTTTGACCGGGTCCGTGATCCGGAGGTTATGCACGTCAAGGATGTCGTTGCCGTTATCTGTGGTAAACCCCTCACGGTAGACTGGCTGGCCGCCGAGCTTGACCAGTTCGCGGGCAACATAGCTTCGCGCCATTGGGATGACCTCGATCGGCAGCGGGAATTCGCCGAGCTCGTCGACAAGCTTGCTCTCGTCTGCAATGCATACAAACTTGCGGCTGCAGGCTGCAACAATCTTCTCCCGTGTCAGTGCGCCGCCGCCGCCCTTGATCAGGTGCAGGTGATGGTTGGATTCATCGGCGCCGTCAACATAGACGGATATTTCGTCGACAGAGTTCAGGTCCAGTACCGGTATGCCGTGTCCGGCCAGACGGTCGGCACTGGCCTGGGAGCTGGCAACGGTGCCGTCAATCTTTCTCTTGATGCCGGCCAGGTGGTCGATAAAGTGGTTGGCTGTCGAGCCGGTGCCAATGCCAATGATGGTGCCGGTTTCCACGTAATCGAGAGCCGCCCTGGCAACCATCTTTTTCATTTCATCCTGTGTCATAACGCCACTCCGTTTATCTATATGGCCAGAATCATACCGTCGGGTGTGCTGGATGTCATTGCCGGCCCGGCAGTGCGCGCCGGGTCTGGCCGGGGTATCTGGGCAAGCTCCGACTGAACTGATACTGTACACACTATGCTGGAACGCTACCTGAAAATGATCCTGAACTCGCGGGTCTATGATGTCGCATGCGAGACGCCGCTGGTCCTTGCGGAGCGTCTTTCACGCCGACTCGGAAATGACGTCCGGATGAAGCGCGAGGACCTGCAGCCGGTGCATTCATTCAAGTGCCGGGGCGCCTATAACAAGGTCGCGGGTCTGTCGGATGACGAGTGTGCCGGCGGCATCATTGCCGCATCGGCAGGCAACCATGCGCAGGGCGTGGCCCTGGCTGCAAGCAAGCGCGGCATCAAGGCGCTTATCGTTATGCCCCGCACAACACCCTCGATCAAGGTGGATGCCGTCAGGCACTACGGTGCACGCATCCTGCTGGCGGGTGATGCCTATGATGAAGCCTACGCCCATGCCAGGGAACTGGCGAACGAGGAGGGCATGGTATTCATTCATCCCTACGATGACCCCGATGTGATTGCCGGTCAGGGCACCGTGGGCCTCGAAATATTACGCGAGCATCCGGGGGGGCTGCACGCCGTGTTTGTGCCCGTTGGCGGCGGCGGGCTGATTGCCGGGGTTGCCGCCTGCATAAAGGCGCTGCAACCGTCTATCAAGGTCATTGGCGTGGAACCGGATGAGGCGCCATGCATGTACGAGGCGCTGAAGCGTCAGCGGCGGGTGACGCTGAAGCAGGTCGGCATATTCGCCGACGGAGTCGCGGTGCGGCAGGCGGGCAAGGAGCCATACCGGATTGCACGCAAGTATGTTGATGACATGATACTGGTCAGTACCGACGAGATCTGCGCGGCCATCAAGGATGTTTTTGATGACAGTCGCTCGATCGTCGAGCCGGCCGGCGCGCTGGCCGTGGCGGGAATCAAGAAGTACGTCGAGCAGACCGGCATCAGTGGTGCGGGCCTGGTGGCGATCAACAGCGGAGCCAATATCAATTTTGACCGGCTGCGGCATGTCTCGGAACGTTCCGAGATCGGTGAACGTCGCGAGGCCTTGCTGGCGGTTACCATCCCGGAAGAACCCGGCAGTTTCCGGCGTTTCTGCAGGGCGCTTGGCAAGCGTGGCATCACGGAATTCAATTACCGCTATGCCGATGCCAATAATGCGCATGTATTTGCGGGCATCAAGCTCGAGCGGGGAGATAAAGAGCGCCGGGAGCTGGTCGTCAAGCTGCGCGAGGACGGCTATCCGGTTGAGGATCTGACCGACAGTGAGATGGCCAAGCTGCATGTGCGCTATATGGTCGGCGGGCGTGCCCCGAGCCTCCGCGACGAGGTGCTTTACCGGTTCCAGTTCCCCGAGCGTCCGGGCGCGCTGTTGCGCTTTCTGACCTCAATGGGCAAACGCTGGAACATCAGCCTGTTTCATTACCGTAATCATGGTGCCGACTATGGCCGGGTGCTCGTCGGGATCCAGGTACCGAAGGAAAGCCTGGAGGAGTTCAACGCCTTCCTCGATGACCTCGGTTATTCCTACTGGGAAGAGACCGACTGCAAGGCCTATCGCCTGTTTCTTGGCAACGGCTGAGGTTTACCTGTCTGTCCGGCAAGTAAAGGTTGCCGGTCCCCCCTTTGCTTTCCCTGTCCTGCCGTCATATCCGGCTGCCGGGTGTGTCGGTACTCCGCGCGTCTCGATTGATGGCGGCTTGCTGCCGTATTCCGGCGCTGTGCGGTATGTCGACATTCATTCGGACAAAGAAAAAGCCCGTACTTTTCAGTACGGGCTTTTTGTTCGGTTGAATCTCGCCAGATATTGCTAACTGGCGGATAACCTGACAACTACCGCCGGCGAGCGGCCTTCCGTTTCGGGGCTGCCTTGCGCTTGGTGGCGGCTTTCCGTTTCGGAGCTGCCTTGCGCTTGGTGGCGGCCTTCCGTTTCGGAGCTGCCTTGCGCTTGGTGGCGGCCTTCCGTTTCGTAGCTGCCTTGCGCTTGGTGGCGGCTTTCTTCTTCGGAGCTGCTTTACGTCTTGTCGTTGTCTTTCTTCTAACTGTGGTCTTCTTTGCTGCGGTCTTTCTTGTGGCTTTCTTTCTCGTAGCCATTTCAAACCTCCATTGCATTGAATTGCCCACGATGAGTATAAACAAACATTGACAAATTACCAGTTTTTTTTCATTGGATTTATTCTGTTACGCAACGATTAATACACAGTGTAAATGTCTGCACGTGCTAACACTGAACACTGAAACATAACTGCATGCATGCACGCTTCACCATGCGATTGCACATCATTGCAATCCGGTAATGAAAGGTGACATGCAACATGTTCGACGCAATCGCATGCGCGTTATTGCGGAACGCAAACACTGCGCATGCTTGCGGCGTGAACGTGTAACCTCCAGCTAGCAGTTTGAGGCAGTGTGGTGGGGCGGGCGGGGCGTTGATTGTGATGTCGTCAGCCTTGTCTGCGTGTGTAACAAAAAGCAAAAACTGACAGTAAATACCAGTAGTTACAGTATTCTCCAGGGTAAAGAAAACCGACTTTACGGCTTCTGCCTGATACTGCCGGCAGTCATTCAAGCGAGAGTATGAAGTCCCAGTGTTGCTTGCTTAGCGGCATGACCGAAAGCCGGTTACCGCGCCTTATCAGTGGCAGATCTTCCAGTTCGGGATGTGCCTTCAGTTCGGTCAGCGTGATGACACGTTTCAGTTTCCGGACATAACGAACGTCCACCATGAACCAGCGGGGATTCTGCGGATCGCTTTTCGGATCGAAATACTTTTCCCCGGGATCGAAAGCGGTGAAGTCGGGGTAACCTTCGCGAACAATTTTCATAATGCCTGCAATTCCGGGTTCCTTGCAGTTCGAATGGTAGAAAAACGCGAGGTCACCCTTTTTCATGTCATCGCGCATCATGTTGCGTACCTGGTAGTTGCGCACACCGTCCCAGGGTTCGGTCTTCCCGCTGGCCGCCTTGAGGTGGTCGATGCCAAAGACATCCGGTTCCGATTTCATTAACCAGTAATTCATTGAAGTGTCCCGAAGCATGTGTTGTCAAAAAGATACAGTTGTTTCTGTCCTGGTATTTATTACTGCCGAGGTTTTTCAGGCGCGGTCCTGTCGCTTGAAATGATAGATCGCCCGCTCGGTAGCGACGGCATCCAGGTCAACGTCCCAGGGGGCGCTTGTCAGTGTCTGGCAGCGTTGCAGTTCGTAGGCCAGGCCCATCAGGCGTGGTTTCCGCCAGCGGGTTCGTTTGTTAAGAAATCCGAACACGCGGTCGTAGTAGCCGCCGCCCATTCCCAGGCGGTGTCCCGCGTCATCGAAGCCAACCAGCGGAGTCAGCACCAGGTCGAGCGCCGTCGGCTTGATGCGCCGGTGGTGTACCCTCTCCGGCTCCGGAATGCCAAAGCGGTTGAGGACCAGGCTGTCACCGGGGGCGTACGTGGAAAACCACAATCGCTGCCCTGAAAACGAGACGAGGATGGGCAGGTAGAGGGTTTTTCCAAGCGACCACAGGTATTGCATCAGCGGTTGCGGGTCGATTTCACCATCGGATGGCAGATACAGCGCAATGTGGTGACTGTTGAGAACCAGCCGGTCCCTGCAGACATGCGCTGCCAGTTGCAGGGCGCTGGCGGCCCGTTGTGCCTCGCTGACCTGTCGGCGCTGCTGGCGTATCCTCCGGCGCAGGGTCTGTCGGCTTTCCTTGCGTGGTTCAGCGGGCATGCTGGTCTGGCACTGACAGGTGCAGGTTCAGAAAAGCAGAAAAAGGAGGCATCCTCCGCTTGTGCCGTTGTGACTTTTGCCCTTGAACCGGAGGCTCAAGGGGGGACGGCAGTGATGTCTCAGGCTTTCCGCCAGCGGCGGACGTGCACACCAACATCAGCTAACAGTCCCCTGGATTGGAAATTAGGCTCAAGGAGATCTAAGTCACTATCGAACACAGCAGGGGATGCCTGATTCAGGTTATGTGGAAGGGGCAGGTCAGTTAAGCCCCGCGAGTTTGTATTTGTCCAGTGCCTCACCGATCCTGCTGTTGAGCAGCCGTATGCGATCGCCGCAGGAGTCAATGTCGCTGTCGCCGGACGCGATAATGTCGTGCGCCATGTTGAGTGCTGTCATTACGGCGATTCTGTCAATGCCGACGACCTTTCCGCTTTCGCGAATATCAGTCATTCTCTCATTGAGATACCTTGCCGATTGCAGCAGCGCATCCTGTTCCTCTTTCGGGCACGCAACCAGGTATTCCTTGTCCAGGATATGGATCTTGACGGCGTTGCTGGAGTCGCTCATGCGCCACTCTCCATTGATTTGAGACGGGTGATGATGCCCTCGACCCGTGTGCGTACCATGTCATGTTTTTCCAGAAGATTGGCGCGCTCGGTGGAGAGTGTGTCCTGCTGGGCGCGAAGGGAGCGGTTTTCCTTCTGCAGGCGGTCTACCGTGTCGAGCAGAATTCCGACCTGTTTTTCCAGTCGGTCAATTTCCTCGCCAATGCCCGGGGTTTCTGGTTTGTTTGTCATGCGGTCAATATAGTGTGCTTCCTGCTTCCGGTCAATTACGTTGCAGTCCGGGGGCGCATCGGCGACCTGCATGGTCTGTCACCGAGTGTGCGATAATCTCTATGCCAAACAAGGTGCGACAGTGGTCTGTCGACGCCTGGATCGTGGGGTGGTGTGCGTGGAAGACTTCGAGTTGCCCGATTACGCTGAACTGGATAACGCCTTGCAGGCGGCCGGTGCCGAATGCGGTGCCGCCGAGAGCCATGGGCTGATTTGCGGCATGATCTGCGCCGCCGGCAGTGCGGCGAGGCGTGGCTGGCTGGAGCATCTGCTGGGTCAAGGTAATACGCTGAGTTCCGCCGCACAGACCGTTGCCGATATGCTCGCGACCCTCTATGCCGGAACGCTGCTGAAACTCAATGACGGTGATCTGGATCTGGCCCTGCTGCTGCCGGATGATGAACTGCCGCTGGCGATGCGCAGCCAGGCGCTGGGGCAATGGTGTCAGGGTTTTCTCTACGGCCTCGCACTGGGGGGCGTCAGGGATGACAACAGGAAGCCGGCTAACGTTGCCGAGATCATGCACGATTTTTTCGAGATATCGAATACCCGTTACGATTACGAGACCAGTGAAGAAACCGAGGAAGCCGCCTACCAGGAGATCGTCGAGTACGTTCGCATGAGCGCACTGTTGTGTCACGAGGAACTGCAACCGGTGCAGGCGGCGCCACGGCTGCAGTAGCCCGGCACTGCTGCCGCCAGGCATACGATCCGGTCGTCAAGAGAACAGGAACTGCCATGATAAGCCGCAAAGAATTCATCCGCCGCCGCAAACAGCTCATGCGGATGATGGGCAGGGATTCCATCGCCATTATTCCGACGGCGCCGGAGCGCACGCGCAACCGCGATGTCGAGTTCCCGTTCCGTGCTGACAGCGACTTCTACTATCTCACCGGCTTTCCCGAGCCCGAGGCCGTTGCGGTACTTGCTCCGGGCCGCAGGCATGGCGAGTATCTGCTGTTCTGCCGGGAGCGGGATCCGCAGATGGAAACCTGGACAGGGCGTCGCGCCGGCACTGCTGGTGCCGTTGAATCCTGGGATGCCGATGATGCGTTCCCTGTCGGCGACATCGATGACATTCTGCCCGGGCTGCTGGAGCGCTGCGACCGGGTGTTCTACACCATGGGCAATGACCCTGCGTTTGACCGGCGTATCCTCGACTGGGTGAACCGCTTGCGGCGGGGCGGGCGGGCCGGTACCCGGGCACCCGATGAATTCATTTCCCTGGAGCACCTGCTGCATGACATGCGGCTGTACAAGAGTCGCTCTGAGGTGCGTGTCATGCGCGCGGCGGCGAAAGTCGCATGCAGTGGCCATCGACGCGCCATGCAGGCCTGCCGCCCGGGCATGCATGAATACGAGATCGAGGCCGAACTGCTGCATGAATTCCGCAGCGCCGGTATGGTGCCGGCTTACCCGTCTATAGTCGGGGGCGGTGAGAACGGCTGCATCCTCCACTACACGGCGAATGCCTCGGAACTGCAGGGTGGTGACCTGCTGCTGATTGACGCGGGTGCCGAGTATGACTGCTACGCTTCGGATGTCACTCGCACCTTCCCGGTCAGCGGTCGCTTCAGCGAGGCACAGAAGGCGTTGTACGAAGTGGTGCTGGCTGCGCAGCTTGCCGCCATTAAAAAGGTTGCCCCGGGCAACCACTGGAACGCACCGCACACCGCGGCGGTCAGGGTGCTGACACGCGGCTTGATCAGGCTGGGTATCCTTAAGGGCAAGCCGGCGGAACTGATCCGGCAGGAGGCGTATCGCCGCTTCTACATGCATCGTACCGGGCACTGGCTCGGCATGGATGTGCATGACGTCGGTGATTACAAGGTTGGTGGCGAGTGGCGCGTGCTGGAACCCGGCATGGTGCTGACCGTGGAGCCCGGTCTGTATATCCCCGCCGGCAGTCGCGGTGTGTCACGCAAATGGTGGAATATCGGTATCCGCATCGAGGACGATGTGCTGGTGACAAGGGACGGGCACGAGGTCCTGAGCGCCGCTGCGCCGAAAACCGTGGCAGAAATCGAGTCGGCGATGAACTGAGGGTCGCCGGTAACCGGCGACGGGCGTTAGGCTTGTACTTTATGGACATAGAGATGAAGCACTATGACATCCTGATCATCGGCGGTGGCATGGTCGGCGCCACCCTGGCGCGGGCCCTGCGCGGGCAGGGCCTGAGTATCGCCATGGTCGAGGCCGTGCGTTTCGATGCACGCGCTGAACCGGGTTATGACGATCGCGCAATTGCCGTGGCACAGGGTACGCGCCGGATCTTCGATGGTCTGCAGTTATGGGACAGGCTGGTTGATGACGCCACGCCGATACACCAGATACATGTGTCGGACCGCGGTCATTTCGGCTTTACCCGCATGACCCGCGAGGAGGAGGGGCTGCCTGCCCTGGGCTACGTCGTACCCGCACGGGCCATCGGTCAGGTGCTCGGTGAAGCCATAGCGCAGGATGGCAGCATCGACATGTATTGCCCGGCGGTAATGCGCAGCATCAGCAGCGATGACGACGGCGCCAGCGTCGAAATCGAGCAGGACGGCGTCATGACAACGCTGGCGGCGAAGCTGGTGGTTGCCGCCGATGGCGCCGATTCGCCGGTGCGGGAACAGTTCGGCATCGATGCGGCCACCGCGGACTATCACCAGACGGCCATCATTACCAATATCACCCCGCAATTGCCGCACAACAACATTGCCTATGAACGGTTTACCGACACCGGTCCACTGGCACTGCTGCCGATGAGCGCACAACGCTGTGCCGTCGTCTGGACGGTAACGACGGAGCAGGCGGACAGGGTGATGGCGCTGCCTGACGGCGAGTTTCTGGCGCGCCTGCAGGAGCGTTTCGGTTTCCGGCTGGGCCGCCTGCAACGTGTTGGCCGGCGCCAGGCGTGGCCGCTGCGCCTGGTGAAGGCCCGGGCATCTACCGGCAGGCGACTCGCACTGGTCGGTAATGCCGTCCACACCCTGCACCCGATCGCCGGGCAGGGCTTCAATCTGGGCGCCCGCGATGTTGCCGTGCTGGCCGAGATCGTTGTGGATGCCGTGCGCAGCGGGCAGGACCCGGGTAATGCAGCCGTGACGGATTGCTACGCCAGCTGGCGTGAAGCCGATCACCGGCGGGTCACGGCCTTTACCGACGGGCTGGCAAGACTCTTCACCCTGCCGTTGCCGGCGCTGGGACCGGTGCGCGGCGCCGGCATGCTGGCGCTCGACCTGCTGCCGCCGGCGAAACGTCTGCTCACACGGATGACGATGGGGCGCGGCGGGCGCGTGCCACGCCTGGCAAGGGGCTTGCCGCTTTGATGTCGTGTTCAACGGATTTGTCAGCCAGTCATGCAACAGTTTGACGTCATAATTATCGGCGGCGGGATTATCGGCGCGACGCTGGCCTGTGCCCTGGGTCGTGAAGGCGTCACGGTGGCCTTGCTGGAGGCCAGGGAACCGCCGGTAATCGATGAGCGGGAACGGGAGCCGCGGGTATATGCCATAAGCCGTGCCTCGGAGCGTATCTTTATCGCATTGTCGGTGTGGGATGCGCTTGCCAAAACCGGCCACCCGTTCCGGAAGATGCACGTCTGGGACGCCGGCGGCAGCGGCGAGATCGACTTCGACTGCGCGACGATCGGTGAACCCCGCCTGGGTCATATCCTGGAGCCGCGGCGCATTCAGGCCGCTGTGCTGGAACGTGTGCAGACATTACCGGCGGTGTCGCTGTTCTGTCCCGCCCGCTTCTCGGATATCCGTGTTGTCGATGAACAGGCGCAAGTGGTGCTGGAAGACGGCACGGTGCTGTCGGCAAGCCTCGTCGTCGGCGCGGATGGCGCGCGCTCCCCGGTACGTGAATGGTTCAGTATGCCAACACGCGTGCACCAGTATCACCAGAGCAGCCTGGTGGCGGCAGTGCGCACCGAACAACATCACTGTGACACGGCGTGGCAGCGTTTCCTGCCGGGTGGGCCGCTGGCTTTTCTGCCCATGGCCGACGGCTGGAGTTCCATCGTCTGGACATTGCCGGAAACGGAGATCGGCGCCGTGCTGGCGCTTGAGCAGCCTGACTTTCACGCGGCACTGGGCGAGGCATTTGCCCACCGCCTGGGTGACATCCTGGACTCCGGGCCGCGCGAGTCATGGCCCCTGCGGCGCATGCACGCCGAACATTATGTGCGTGAGCGCGTGGCGCTGGCCGGTGACGCAGCGCATGCCATACACCCGCTGGCAGGCCAGGGTGTCAACCTCGGCCTGCTGGATGCGGCAGCCCTGGCCGAGGTGATACTGACGGCGCGTGGTCAGGGCAGGGACCCGGGCAGTCTGCCGGTGCTGCGACGCTACGAGCGCTGGCGCCGTGGCGACAACCTGATGATGATGTCCGCCATGGATGCCTTTAACCTGCTGTTCAGCAACACTCAGCCCCCCCTGCGGTGGACGCGCAACCTCGGCTTGTCGATGATGAACAGGGCGAATCCGGCAAAAGACAGCCTGATGCGACATGCCATGGGGCTTGCCGGTGACCTGCCGGCCCTGGCCCGGCGACCGGATTGATCTGACCCGGGCTAACGCGTCTCCCGCCGTGATCGTGTGGGTGTGCAGGGTTGCTGTCCGGGCGCTCATGCCGGTGCCAGTCGGATTTAGCCTCCCACAGGGCCCCCCGTCCCTGGTGGATTGTGTGGCGCGGTGGATTGCATTTGCGACGCCATCCCGGAAAATCTCCGCATGCAGAAGGAGTTATGCGGTTCCGGTCTGGACGGACGTATCCCCGGCACGATTGCTGATTCTGGCACTCGGCTGCCGGCAGGAGTATATTTGCGCTTCAACGTATCTCCACTGCGGGAGAGCGCCCGTCCACAGATGTGGCCGGGCCGCCGAAGGCGCAACCGCCCGGAAACGCTCAGGCAAAAGGACCGCAGCTGGAAGTTGACTCTGGAGAGCGGCCGGTTCGACCGGCCCACCGAAGGGGACAGGCCCGCCATGTTGCGGGTTCACTCTCTCAGGTTACCGGACAGAGGGGCGACGGCTGGCTGGTGCTGCCGTCGCCCCTTTATTTTGCCCGAACGCCGTAAGTGAAGTGGCAGGCAGGCAGGACGACGTACCGGGACTTACATGTGCCGCGTGAAGCAGGATGCCTGGAGCGGTGGGGCGTTGCCGACAACGGATGACGATAACCGGGACGAGAACCATGGGAAACAGAACACCTCTTTATGATGAACATGTCGCCGCGGGCGGCAAGCTGGTCGACTTTGCCGGCTGGGACATGCCAATCAACTACGGATCACAGATCGACGAGCATCACACGGTACGCAAGGCAGCGGGTATGTTTGATGTCTCGCACATGGTGGTGGTCGATCTGACCGGCGACAGGGTGCGCGACTACCTGCGCAAGCTGCTGGCAAACGACGTCAACAAGCTCAAGGACAGCGGCAAGGCACTCTACAGCTGCATGCTGAATGAAACCGGCGGTGTGATCGACGACCTGATCGTCTACTACCTGCGGGATGATTTCTACCGCATGGTGGTTAACGCCGGCACGCGTGACAAGGACCTGGCATGGCTGGTGAAGCAGGCCGCCGCCTTCGATGTCACGGTGACCGAGCGCCCGGAAATGGCCATGATCGCCATTCAGGGTCCGGAGGCGCGCGACAAGGTGCTCGGTGTACTTTCCGCCGAGGCACGTGCGGCGGCCGAGCCGCTAAAGCCGTTCTACGGCGCCTTTGCCGGCGACTGGTTCATTGCACGAACCGGCTATACTGGTGAAGACGGTTTTGAAATCATCCTGCCAGGTGACGATGCCCCCGGCTTCTGGCAGCAACTGCGTGCTGCCGGCGTGAGCCCGACCGGCCTTGGCGCCAGGGACACGCTGCGCCTGGAGGCCGGCATGAACCTGTATGGTTCCGACATGGACGAGTCGGTCTCTCCGCTGGAAGCCGCGCTGGGCTGGACTGTGGCCTGGGAGCCGGCGGAGCGCGATTTCATCGGCCGCGCTGCGCTGGAAAAACAGCGTGCCCAGGGCGCAAGGCAGAAGCTGGTCGGCCTGGTGCTGGAAGGCAAGGGTGTCCTGCGCAACCACCAGAAGGTCATTGCCGGCGAGTCCGGCGAAGGCGAGATCACCAGTGGCAGTTTCTCGCCAACCCTGCAGCGCGCGATAGCCTTCGCCCGGGTCCCCGGGGATGCCGCCGGGTCCTGTGAAGTCGACATCCGCGGCAAGCGCCTGCCGGCGCGCATCGTGAAACCGCCTTTTGTCCGCAACGGCAAGGCGCAGATCGAGATCTGATTTTCGTAACCAACGTACATATCACTTCAACCAGCGAGGAAGTCATGAGCAACATTCCTGTTGATCTCAAATACGCAAAAAGCCACGAGTGGGTCCGTGCCAACGATGACGGTACGGTCACCGTGGGTATCTCAGACAGTGCCCAGGACCAGCTCGGCGACATGGTGTTCGTGGAACTGCCGGAAGTCGGCGCCAGCGTAACTGCTGAAGAGGCCTGTGCCGTGGTCGAGTCGGTGAAGGCCGCCTCGGACGTCTACGCACCGGTCTCGGGGGAAATTGTCGAAGTCAACGAGAACCTCGGTGAAGGCCCGGAAATCGTCAACCAGGATCCGTATGGCGAGGGCTGGATATTCCGCATGCAGCCGTCCGATGCCGATGCGGTCGGCGGGCTGATGGATGCCGAAGCCTACGGAGCCTTCCTGGATTCCGAGTCTCACTGAGACCGTTACCAATCACTGTTAGCAAGAACTGATTATCATGCCATTCATACCGCATACGGAAAACGACATCCGCGACATGCTTGCCACCATCAAGGTGGGCAAAATCGAAGACCTGTTTGACGAGATACCCGCCAGCCTGCGCATTGGCAAGCTGGACGGTGTGCCGGAAGGCCAGACCGAGCAGGAGATCAGTCGCCTGATGATGGACCGCTCCGAGCAGGACGGCCGGCCGCTGTGCTTCATGGGTGCCGGGGCCTACGACCATCATATCCCGGCTGCGGTCTGGCAGATCACCACGCGCGGCGAGTTCTACAGCGCCTACACACCATACCAGGCAGAGGCCAGCCAGGGCACACTGCAACTGCTGTACGAGTTCCAGACCATGATGGCAAGCCTGACCGGTATGGATGTTTCCAATGCCTCGCTGTATGACGGTGCCTCGGGACTCGCGGAAGCGGTTCTCATGGCTGTACGCGGCAACCGCAAGTCGAAATCACAGCGTATCCTGGTGCCGACGACGGTGCATCCTGCCTATCGCAAAACCACGCGTACTATCGTGAAGAACCAGGGTATCGAACTGGTCGACGTGCCCTACTGCAGCGACGGCGGCAATACCGTGCCCGACTCGCTCAGGCACCTCGAGGGCGAGGACATCACCGCGCTGGTGATCCAGCAGCCGAATTTCTTCGGCGTGCTCGAGGAAGTGGATGCGCTGACCGACTGGGCGCATGCGCAGGGCGCGCTGGTCATTGCCGTTGCCAACCCGACCTCGCTGGCGTTGCTGAAGCCGCCCGGCAAGTGGGGCAGCAAGGGTGCGGACATTGCCTGTGGCGAGGGTCAGCCGCTGGGTGTGCCGCTGTCCTCCGGTGGCCCGTACTTCGGCTACCTGTGCTGCAAGCAGCCGCTGGTCAGGCAGATGCCGGGCCGCATTGTCGGGCGCACCGTGGACCGAGACGGGCGAGACGGCTACACGCTTACGCTGCAGGCGCGCGAGCAGCATATCCGGCGTTCCAAGGCGACTTCCAACATCTGCACCAACCAGGGTCTGCTGGTCACGGCAGCGACCATCTACATGACACTGCTGGGTGCAGAAGGCCTGGCGCGCGTGGCACGTGCCTGCCATGCCAATACCGGCAGGCTGGTCGAGCGCCTCACGGCTGGCGGTTACGTCGAGCCAATGTTCAACCGGCCGTGTTTCCATGAAACGGTGCTGCGTTTATCGCTGCCGCTGAAAGACGTGCTGAGGCCGCTGTACGCGCACAACCTGCTGCCCGGATACGACCTGTCACAGGATTATCCGGAGCTTGGCAATGCCCTGCTGGTATGTGCAACGGAGATGCGCACCGCGGACGACATCGAGCTGTATGGCAGTCACCTGGACCGCATTATCAAGACCCAAACCGTGGCCGGATGTCCGGTCGAACCGAAAATGGCATAACAGGCGATGCAAAAGGGGAAAACATCATGGCTAGCGTAACCTTGCAGGGAAACGAATTTCACACCAATGGCGATCTGCCTGCCGTCGGCAGCGCTGCACCCGATTTTGGCCTGGTGGACGGACAGCTGAACAATGTCAGCCTGGCAAGCTACAGTGGCAAGAAGAAGCTGCTCAACATCGTGCCGAGCCTTGATACGCCAACCTGTGCGACCTCGACGAAGAAATTCAACGAGCATGCCGGCAGCCACGCAGACACGGTGATACTCGTTATATCCGCCGACCTGCCATTTGCCATGGGGCGATTCTGCGGCGCCGAGGGCATCGACAACGTGGTGCCGCTGTCGATGATGCGCAGCCGCAACTTCGCCAAGGACTACGGGGTCCTGATGACTGACGGCCCGCTGGCCGGTATCACGGCGCGCGCCGTGGTGGTGCTCGACGAGAATGACCAGGTCGTCTACACCGAACTGGTGCCCGAGATTGCCGATGAACCGAATTACGATGCGGCGCTGGCAGCACTGTAAGGACAGGGTTGAATATACACATGCTTATATTTGAACAGTCCCGTTCCGGCCGCCGCGCCCAGGCGCAGGCACCGGCCATCATCGACGCCGCCGGCGATATTCCCGCCGGGCTGCTGCGCGATACACCGCCCCTGCTGCCGGAGGTGTCCGAGATGCAGGCGGTGCGGCACTACACCCGCCTGTCGCAGAAGAATTTCTCCATCGATACCCAGTTCTACCCGCTGGGCTCCTGCACCATGAAATACAATCCGCGCGCCTGCAACAGTCTGGCGATGCTGCCGGGCATGCTGGCGCGGCACCCGCTGGGGCCGGTGTCGATGGGGCAGGGGTTCATGGCCTGCATGTACGAACTGCAGGAGATGCTCAAGGAGGTGACCGGCATGCCGGCCGTGTCGCTGACGCCGGCGGCCGGTGCGCAGGGCGAGTTCACCGGTGTCGCCATGATCCGTGCCTATCACGATGCGAATGGCGACACGGCGCGCAACGAGATCCTGGTGCCGGATGCCGCGCATGGCACCAACCCGGCAACCGCCACGATGTGCGGCTACAAGGTCCGGGAGATACCGACTGACCGGCACGGCGATGTTGACCTGGAGGCGCTGAAGTCGGCGGTCGGTCCGCATACCGCCGGCATCATGCTGACCAATCCCTCGACCCTTGGCGTGTTCGAGCGGCGCATCGAGGAAATTGCCGCTGTGATCCACAAGGCCGGCGGCCTGCTGTATTACGACGGCGCCAACCTCAATGCCATCCTCGGCAAGGTGAGGCCTGGCGACATGGGTTTCGACGTCATCCATATGAACCTGCACAAGACCTTTTCCACGCCGCACGGCGGCGGCGGTCCGGGCGCCGGGCCGGTGGGCGTCAGCAAACGCCTGGAGCCCTTCCTGCCGGTGCCGATCGTCGGCCATGACGGCGATGAGTACTACTGGATCACCGAAGAGACGCGCCCGCAAAGCATCGGCCGCCTGTCGGCCTTCATGGGCAACGCCGGCGTGCTGCTGCGCGCCTATGTCTATGCCCGCATGCTGGGACGTGAAGGCATGCACCGGGTCGCGGACTTCGCGACACTGAACGCGAACTACCTGATGGCCAGGCTGTCGGAGGCCGGCTTCGATGTCGCGTTCCCGGGCCGGCGTGCCACGCACGAGTTTATCGTTACGCTGAAACGGCAGAAGGAAGAACTCGGCGTGACCGCGATGGACTTCGCCAAGCGCCTGCTCGACTACAACATGCACGCGCCGACAACCTACTTTCCGCTGCTGGTACCGGAGTGCCTGCTGATTGAGCCGACGGAGACAGAGACCCGCGAGGAGCTGGACGCTTTTGTCGACGCCATGGTCAGCATCCTGAAGGAAGCGGAGACCGACCCGGAACTGCTGCACGAAGCGCCGCACACGCAGCCGGTGCGCCGCCTTGACGAGGTGCGTGCCGCCAAGCAACTGGACCTGGCGTGGTCGGGTACCGTCGAGTAGTCGGCCGGCAGTTATCACAGCGCTCATGCGGCCGTAATTTTCCGGAGGCTACACCCTATGTCTGCACTGATCTGCGGTTCCTTTGCCTATGACACCATCATGGTCTTCAAGGACAGGTTCAAGAACCATATCCTGCCGGACAAGGTGCATATCCTTAATGTTGCCTTCCACGTGCCCGAGATGCGGCGCGAGTTCGGCGGCTGTGCCGGAAATATCGCCTACAACCTGAAGCTGCTCGGTGGAGAGCCGGTGCCGATGGGTGCCGTGGGCATGGACTTCGCGCCCTATGCCGAATGGATGGATTTCAATGGTATCGACCGGACGCATGTCGTGGCGCTGGAAGGCCATTACACGGCGCAGGCCTTCATCACCACCGACATGGACGACAACCAGATCACGGCCTTCCATCCGGGTGCCATGGACGAGGCGCACTGCAACAGTGTCAGCGCAGCGAATGGCATCACGATCGGCATCGTCTCGCCCGATGGCCGCCAGGCCATGATCGACCATGCGCAACAGTTCGTCGAGGCGGGTATCCCGTTCGTCTTCGATCCCGGGCAGGGGTTGCCGCTGTTTGGCGGCGAGGATCTCAGGCATTTCATCGATAAGGCCACCTGGGTGTGCGTCAACGACTACGAGTCCGAACTGCTGCAGGAGCGCACCGGTCTTTCTCCGCACGAGATCGCCGAGCAGGTGGATGCGCTGATCGTGACGCTGGGCGGCGAGGGGTCGCACATCTACACCCACCAGCAGCGGATCGATATTCCGCCGGCAAAGGTCCGTGAAGTAGTTGATCCGACCGGCTGTGGCGATGCCTATCGCGGCGGACTGCTGTACGGTCTGCTGAACGGTCTCGGCTGGGAGACCACTGGCCGGATTGCCGCCCTGATGGGCGCGATCAAGATCGAGGAGCCTGGCACGCAGAACCACAGCCTGGATCCGGACACCTTCCGCGAGCGCTACCGCGAGAGCTTTTCCATGTCGCTCGATTAGCGACCGTGTCGGATTACGGCCTTTGGACTAATCCGGCCTGCGGTCATACCAGATGCCCGATGACGCAATGGTTATCGCAGGTCGGGTCAGGTGCGCCGCACCGTAACCCGACGGCCATGCTAGCTGTTTACCCGGCCCTAACCCTGATCCTGTCCACTCACGGGATAGAGGGGCAATACCGGCTGTTATAAACGCTTCAATCCGCCAGTGGATCGCCGCTGGGTACGCTTCCCGGCAAGTCCCCGCGCAGGTCGTGCGCGGCCGGATCGGTCAGTGCGAGCAGGAAGGCCAGCAGGTTGGCGATGTCGGTCTCGTCGAGGTCGAGCGGCGCCAGTTCGCTGGCATCGGCAATCGCCGCGATGCGTGCGGCATCTTCCATGACGACGAAGTCCATGGCATCGAGATCCTCCCGCGACGGCAGTATGGCCTGCTGCGGGTCATAGCCGTACAGGCCTGCAACCGGGTCGAGGTGGTGGCGCACGACTGCCTCCAGCGTGCTGTAGGCGCCGGCATGACCGTAGGGGCCGGTCAGCGCGACATTGCGCAGGGTCGGCGTGCGGAATCGAAAACGGTCGGCCGGATCGCCGGTCACACGTTCGCGGCCGAAGTCGTCATGCCCGTCGCTGTAACCCGGCAGATTGTCGCCCTTGCCCGGCCCGATCTGCGGCATGGCAATGGCGTGGTAGGACAGGTCGGTCTGGAACGGACCGGAGTGACAGGCGGCGCAGTTGCCCTTGCCGAGGAAGACACGCAGGCCGCGCAGCGCCGCAGTACTCATGGCCTGTTTGTCGCCTCGCAGGTAGCGGTCATACGGGCTGTTGTCAAAGCGCCAGGCGGTTGCCTCGAATGCACCGATGGCATTTGCTGCATGTACAAAGGTGATGTCGCCGGCCGTTCTGACAGCGGCGGGCCCGTCGGGGTAGGCGTCCATGAACAGCGCGACATAGTCGTCGTTGTCACGCAGGCGTTGCGCCAGCAGTTCCCATACCAGCGGCAGGTCTGCCGCCGCCGTGGCATCGGCTATGGCATTCTCGGTCGGTTGCCCGGCCATCTCGGTCGCCGATGTCACGGGAAACATGGCCTGAGCGGCAAGGGCATTGTCGAGCCCGGCCGGCAGGTCATCGCCGGCCGGTGAGAGGAAGCCGGAGGGGTGCTGCGGATCCTGCTCCAGGCGGCCGTCATGGAACATGACGGTGAATGTCAGTGCACCCAGGTTGAAGACCGGGGGCGCATTGCGGGGCACGCGTTCATGAATGGCGCTGATCCCGTCGCCGGTGTCACGCGCCGGTCCGAGGCCACGACCGCCTTCGCCAACCGGCAGCGACAGCCAGTCGCCGGTGTCGGTCATGGCGTGATGGCAGGTCGCGCAGGATATGTTGCGGTTGCCGCTGAGCAGTTTGTCGTAGAACAGCTTCATGCCAAGCTCGACTTTCGCAGTTGCCGCCCGGCCATGATCGTAAAAGTCACTGTCCGTTACCGGATCGGGTTGCGGACCCTGGCCGGCAATGCCGAGACTGCTGTAAAAGGCCAGCCCAACTGACAGCAGTGCGTGACGAATGGTCTTCATCGGTGACTCCTTGGTGTTTATTTACATGCGGGAGATGTGTGAATGCCGGTGCGGGAGCAGTGTCTGCAAACCGCCTGGCGGCGTATATCAGAGAATGGCGTCTGGCTGTATCGGAGATACCAACGAAAAGGCGCAGGCACAGGGACAGAAGGTTATGCGGCATATTGTCGCGCCTCCCGCCTCTGGCGGTCAGCCAATGCTGCGGCTATGCTAAACAGAATGCTGGTTCAGGTCGTGTTGAACAAAAAAATGATGATTCGATATCCGCTCCCAATGACGTTCTGCAGGTGCGCAGCCATGCTGCTGGCCGGCCTGTTTGCATGGTCGGCGGGCATTGTCACCGTGGCGGCTGACGAGGAAGTCGAGAAGGCGATCTTTCTGTTCAACGATGGCGATACCCTCACTGCCGGCAATGCACAGTCCGGCCAGTTCTTTACGCTGGAACTCAGTGCCAGGGAAAAGCTCGTTGAGCAGTTCGTTGCCAATGGCGTGGCCATCGTTGTGACCAACCAGCGCTTTGCCGGTGTCGGCACTCTCAGTGGCGGCTGGAACAGCCTGCGGCGCATCGCCGGCGAGACCTTTATCAGTGCCGAGGTGCGGGACCTTTCGGCCATGCTGGTGACATCCGACCGCCTGCTGACCTACTACGGACGTTCCGGGACATGGGCGCAGACCAAGCGCTGAGCGGATGTGCGTAACCATGTAATTGTGAAAAGCCGGCCAATGCGTGGTTTCGCGAGCATCATGGCCAGCGAGTGTCTTTGCGTGCCATGATATTCCCCCGACGCCCGCTTACAGCCGGCTGGAGTGTCGTGCCGGCATTGTCACGCCCGGGAACAGGGCAGAATGCTGCGTAGTTGGAACTGAGCCGGGGCCAGCTGATGACTTTCCCGGCTTGTCGGCCTGAAGATCGAGTCCCCTGGCGTGCATTTCCAGGCGCCAAATAACGGCGAGATATCTGCGATCATCGCCATACAGTGACAGCCATCACAGACTGGCTGCGCAGTATTCAATACATTTTACATGGTTCCGATACCATGTCTGTGCATCGATCGCGGTGTATCATCGAAAAAGAAAAGGGGTGGCGTTATGCAAAACAGGAAAAACCGACTCGCCGTTTCCATGCTGTCCGGCCTGCTTGCGCTGTCAGCGAGTGTCGCCGCCGAATCCGTGCATGCCGCCCGGGGCTACTTCGGTCATGGTGCACCCTCGGGGGCCGCAGCGCTGCCAGCAGGGGAATTCCGCAGTTCGCTGGAGTCGTTACCGGCGGGTGACCAGCAGCGTGCCATACAATGGTTGCAGTCCATCGAGTTTACCGGACATGATCTGGAGGCCATGCGGGTCGACCGCCAGGGCGGTATCTACTATGCGGACCGCTTTGTGACCGGCAAGTCATCCAGCGGCCGCTCCTCCGCTGGTGCTGCGGCGCAGCAGGGGGTGTCGGCCGATTCCGTGCTGAAGCTCCACAGCCGTCCGGGTGCCAGCTATGCCATCTTTATCGATTTCGACGGCGGCCACGTTGAAAACACGGCATGGAATGCCAGCAGCGGGGCGGCGTCCCTGCAGGCAGCGCCCTATAACACCGATGGCAAACCGGGCAATTTCAGCGCGGCTGAAGTCGATGAAATGGTGGATATCTGGCGGCGCGTCGCGGAAGATTTTTCGCCGTTCGAGGTTGACGTCACCACGGAAGATCCCGGCAGCCTTGGCCCGAAAACCGCATGGGTTCTCGTGACGGATAGCAAGGCCGGCGGGAATTCACTGCCGGAAGCGGCCGCGGACAGTACCGCCTACATCAACACCCTTGGATCGACAATCACCACGTATTACACGCCGGCCTTTGTCTATCACAACAACCTGGGTACATCCGCCGCTGTGGCCGGGGCGGTAAGCCACAGCACGGGTCACCTTGTCGGTCTGAGTCATGACATCGATGCTGCCGGCAACGGTGTGGACTGGGGGGCGATCATGGGGCTCGACCATACCGGCAAGCTGACGCAGTGGAGCAAGGGTAGTGGTGGCGGCATGGCCAATCCGCAGGATGACATCGCCATCCTCATGGGACGTATGGGCATGCGCAACGACGATCATGATGATAGCCGTTTCGACAGTGGTACCCCGCTGGAACTCGACGCCCTTGGCCGGGTTACCGGTGACAGGCAGGGTTCGGCCAACCATGGCGTCATCGAGGACCGTGACGATATCGATGTGTTTTCCTTTGGCGCCGGTGCCGGCACACTGGATATTGTGGTGGAGCCGCAGGTCCCCGCCGCCGGTCACGACGGCGCCAACCTGGACATTCAGGTGTCGCTGTATGATGCCAGTGGCAAGCGTTTGCTGCGCCAGGATGCGCGCAATGATGTCGCGGTCAGGCTGAAGAAGCAGCTCCCGGCCGGCCGCTACAAGCTGGAGGTCACCGGTGTGGGACCGGACTCGGGTTATGGCAGCCTCGGCCAGTATGTAATCAGCGGCAGCGTTCCTGGCGGCGGCAAGCGCGCGTCACTGGCGCCCTAGGGCCATGCAGGATATCCGTATGGACCGGGCGGTGTGCGTGCCGCCCGGTTGTCCGTTCACTTCCTGATGTGCTTCAGATAGGCGGGGTTGCCGATCTGCTCGGAGCGGATGGTGTCGCCGCTGATACTGCAGCTCTGCCCGCTGCCGGTCACGCGCAGCTTGCAGCCCACGTCACCCCGCCAGCTGATCGGCAGCGCAACATGATCGCGGTAGGTGTAGACGTTGTCGATGAAGTCGCCGCCACCGAGTTCGCACGGGCACTCCGGCAACTCGCCATCGATTTCGCAGTTACTGACGGTGATGTTCACAGCCTGGGTCCACAGGCTGTCCTCGAAAGCGCCTTCCATCTCCTGCACCAGGTAAACCCTGGAGAAGTACAGGGTGATGTCGTCGCCGTCACGCACGACGCGTTCCAGCCGGGCCTCGGGGATCTGTAGCTGGGTGGTAATGTCGCTCATCGGGATATCTTCACAGTGTTTTCGAATTCTGACCTGTCGGTGACCGGTGCCTTGCAGGACAGGCCCTCGCACACATAGGCCACGACATCGCCCTGCGGCCTTCGTCCGGCGAGCATGCCGGGCAGATCGCCGGCGTCCGCCGTGATGGAGAACAGCTGGCGGTGCGGCGCATAGTGGCGCTCGACTGCCTGGCGCCACTCCTGCATGGCCGTTTCGGTGCCGCGCAGGACAATAGTCTGCCCGGGCGAGAATGATTCTTCCAGTGCCACCAGCAGACTGGTGTGCCCGTAGGGCGTGTTTTCCACGCTGGGCCATAGCCCCTTCAGTGTGTTTTCTGCCGCCTCGGTGTAGCGCGGCTCGCCAATCAGGTGTCCCAGCCGCGAGAGCACTTTCGCCGCAATGCCGTTGCCGGACGGTGTGGCGTCGTCGTGGTTCGGCTTCGGCCGCTGTATCAGCTGCTCGTGATCGTCCGAGGTGAAGAAGAAACCGCCGGATGCGTCCTGGAAGCGGTCCAGCACCAGTTCGGCCAGGTCAATGGCGAAGGCCAGATCCGAGTCGCGCCAGCGTGCCTGCAGCAGTTCCAGCAGGGCATCAATCAGGTAGACATGGTCATCCAGGTAGGCATTGAGGTGCGCGCGGCCGTCCTTGCAGGTTGCCAGCAGGCGACCGTCCTGCCACAGGGAGGCCTGTAGGTAGTCCACGGCCCGCTGGGCCGAACCGATCCAGTCATCGCGGTCAAGCAGTCGACCGGCAATCGCCATGCCGCGGATCATGAGCCCGTTCCACGAGGTCAGTACCTTGTCATCACGGCCGGGCCGGATGCGCTGTTCGCGGGCGGCAAAGAGCTTGCCGCGGGCTGCGTCGATCCGCGCGTCAATGGTTGCCGGATCCAGCGTGAATTCCTGCGCCAGCTGCTCGCGGCTGCGATAGCCGTGCAGGTGCCACTTGCCCTCGAAGTTGGCTGGTCGGTCGAGACCGAGGTGGCGGGCAAGCAGCGTGTACTCATCCGTGTCCAGCAGTGCCTGCACCTCGGCCGGCGTCCACACATAGAACCTGCCTTCCTCGCCTTCCGAGTCCGCATCCTGGCTGGAGTAATAGCCACCTGTCTCCGATTGCATCTCGCGCATGGTCCAGGCGGCGGTCTGTTCACAGGTGCGCCGGAACAGGGGGTTGCCCGTAACAGCGAATGCCTCGGCATACAGCGCCAGCAGCGCGCCGTTGTCATAGAGCATTTTTTCGAAGTGCGGGATCATCCAGCGGTCATCGACTGAATAGCGGCAAAAGCCGCCGCCGAGCTGGTCGTAGATGCCGCCCAGCGCCATCTGTTCGAGGGTGAACACCGCCATGTGCAGGGCGCGCTGGTCAGCCATGCCTGCCCGGCTGGTGGCGGACCAGTGCCGCAGCAGCCGTTCGATACTGGTCGGGTGCGGGAACTTCGGTGCCTGGCCAAAACCGCCTTGCCGGTCGTCGAAACTCTGCTCCAGCTGCTGTCGCACCACATCCAGTGGCTGGCTGTTGATCATCGCGGCATGGCTGCCGCTGCTGTTGATGGACCCCAGTGCCTCTACCAGGGAACTGTTCTGCCTGCGGATGGCGTCCTGGTGCTCATCGAGGAAGTCGACAATGCGCTGCATCAGGTCCTGGAAGGACGGCATGCCGTGGCGCGGTTCGGGAGGGAAATAGGTGCCGGCGAAAAACGGCACGTGATCGTCCGGGGTAAGGAACACTGTCAGCGGCCAGCCACCGGCGCGTTGCGTCAGCAGTGAATGCGATGTCTGGTAGATCTTGTCGAGGTCCGGGCGCTCCTCGCGGTCGACCTTGATATTGACGAACAGCCGGTTCATGAGCTCCGCTGTTTCCGGGTCCTCGAAGGATTCATGCGCCATGACGTGGCACCAGTGACAGGCGGAATAGCCGATCGACAGCAGGATCGGCTTGTTTTCCTCGCGCGCCTTTTCCAGTGCTGCCGGACCCCATGGATACCAGTTGACCGGATTGTGTGCGTGCTGCAGCAGGTACGGGCTGGTCTCCCTGATCAGCTGGTTGGTATAGTCCTGCGTGTCATTCATGGTCATGCAAGCACGTCTCCGCCGGGGCGTAGTACTATAACCAAAACACCCATGAACCGCCCCCGGAAAATGCCGATACACACCTTGCGAGTAAGGTAATCACGTGGACCTTGCGATTGTCATACCGGTACTGAACGAGGCGGAAAATATTCCGGCGCTGCTGGAGGAGGTCGATGCCGCGCTCGGTAGCCCGGGCGGCTATGACATCGTTGTCGTCGATGACGGCAGCAGCGACGCTACCGCGGCCGTGCTGGAGGATTGTCGCGACCGTTACCCGCAACTGCAGGTAGTTCGGCATGCGGCAAGCCGCGGCCAGTCGGCCGCGATCCTCAGCGGCGTGAACGTCGCGGGACGATCCTGGATCGCGACCCTTGATGGCGACGGACAGAATGACCCGGCGGATATCCCGCGACTCTATGACATTATCCGGCGTGCGCCCGCCCCGGTCTGGCTGGTGAACGGCTACCGCAGGCAGCGCCGCGACAGCTGGCTGAAGCGGCTATCGTCACGGGTCGCCAACCGCGTGCGCGGGTTCGTTCTTGGCGACAGGACGCCGGACACCGGTTGCGGTCTGAAGGTCTTCAGGCGGTCCATGTTCATGGAGCTGCCGCGATTTGATCACATGCACCGCTTCCTGCCGGCGCTGGTGCAGATGCAGGGTGGCGAGGTCGTCTCGGTCGAGGTCGAGCACCGTCAACGCCGGCACGGTCAGTCGAAATACGGTGTGCATAATCGCCTCTGGGTCGGGCTCGTGGACCTGTTCGGCGTGTTCTGGCTGCAGCGGCGCGTGCTGCCGCCGCCAGGTGACAAGGAGAAAGACTAGATGCAGAACATGATCTGGCTGGTTATCGGTTTCACCGGGCAGGCGCTGTTTTCCGCGCGATTTCTCATACAGTGGTGGGCCAGCGAACGGCAGAAGCGCAGTGTCATCCCTGTGGCATTCTGGTTTTTCAGCCTGGCGGGCGGCATGACGCTGCTGAGTTACGCCATTTACCGCCAGGACCCGGTGTTTATCGTCGGCCAGGCCGGTGGTCTGTTTATTTATTCTCGCAACCTGTATTTCATTTACCTGAACCGCAACAAGCCGGACAGGGCTGCCGCGCCGTAATGACAGTACGTACGGGCTCCGTGGCAGGCCTGCTGCTCTGCTGGCTGGCGCTGTTGCTGCTGCCACTTGCGCTGCGACCGTTGCTGCCGGTCGATGAAACCCGCTACATCGGCGTGGCCTGGGAAATGTGGCAGCGCGGCGATTTCCTGGTACCGTGGCTGAACGGCGAGCCCTACAGCCACAAGCCGCCGCTGTATTTCTGGCTGATTCATGCCGGCTGGTGGCTGTTCGGTGTGAACGAGTGGTGGCCGCGCAGTGTTGCGGCACTGGTATCGCTGGCTGCCCTGCTGGCAGTGTCCCGTCTGGCTGCCCTGCTCTGGCCGCAGGATACGGTAACCCGCGGGCTGGTGCCGTGGGTCCTGTTTGGCTTTGCCTTCTGGGCAGCGTTTTACAGCTGGCTGCAAATCGACATGCTCATGGTGCTGTTCACCATCATTGCCATGGCCGGCCTGGTGCGCGCCAGCCAGGGGCACTGGTCGGGCTGGCTTGTCACCGGTGTCGCTATCGGGCTGGGCGCCCTGTCGAAGGGGCCGGTGATCCTGCTGCATGTATTACCGGTGGCCCTGCTCGCGCCGTTGTGGACTGACGCCCATGCCAGGCCATCGTGGCGCTCCTGGTACGGCGGCGTGCTGGCGAGTGTCGCCACGGGGGCGGCCATCGGGCTGGCCTGGGCCCTGCCAGCCGCCAGCGCCGGCGGCGAGGTCTACCGGCAGGCCATCTTGTGGGGGCAGACGGCCGAGCGTCTGGTGGATTCCTTTGCACACGCACAGCCGTGGTGGTGGTACCTGCCGTGGCTGGCACTGCTGGCGGTGCCGTGGATACTGCTGCCGTGGCTGTGGCGCCACCTGTTCCGGCGTCCCCGGGACCCGGGCGCACGCTTCTGTCTGACATGGCTGGTCGCGGTGGTCGTGCTGGCGAGTGCCGTCAGTGGCAAGCAGCTCAAGTACCTGCTGCCGGTGCTGCCTGCGATGGCGTTACTGGTGGCGCAGTCCCTGACGCACATGCAACGGACGGTCGTGACGCAGCGGCCCTGGCTGCTGGCAGTGCTCCTGCTGCTGACGGGTGCTGTGCTGGCGCTGCTACCGGGCCGGCTCGATACGGCGCCATGGGTGGCGGAGATCCGGCCGGCCTGGGGCCTGTTGCTGGTCGTGCTTGCCGTGGTGATGCTGCTGGTCAGGGATATCCCCGTTACACACTACGTTCGCCGCCTGGTGTTGCTCACGGTCGTGGTCGTGGGAATCGTGCAGGTGGCGCTGTTCCTGCCGGCGGGACCGGCCTACGATCTGCGCGAGGCCGGGCGAGTGATCGCGCGGACACAGGCGGATGGCAAACCGGTTGCCAACATCGGCAGGTACCACGGTCAGTATCATTATTACGGCCGCCTGCGTCAGCGGGTGACGCCGCTGGCTCGCGAGGACGCCTATGGCTGGGCGCTTGGCAATCCTGGAGGCTGCCTGGTGGCCTACTACGATGATGCAACCCCGGCGCATCCCGATGTCCTGCATGTGCAGGATTACCGGGGTGGCGGCCTGGCGATATGGCGGGGTCGCACAGTCGTGGATGCCCCCGAAGTTTTGCCCTGAATGCTGCTACAATTCGCGCTTCGTTTCGTCGTGCCCGGATAGCCGGGACGGTCGGGACAGGCTGTATGGACTCATTGAATAATGCCCACAAGTAACTGTTATATATAGCTGATATTCATGCTGACCTATCCGAATATCGACCCGGTTGCGCTTGCCTTCGGCCCGTTCGAGGTGCACTGGTACGGCCTGATGTACCTGGTGGCATTTGTCGCTGGCTGGTGGCTGGGGGTGATTCGTACGCGCCGCGAGGGCACTGCCTGGCGCCGGGGGGAGATCGGCGACCTGGTATTTTATTTTGCCCTGGGGGCGGTGCTGGGGGGGCGCATCGGCTATACGCTGATGTATAACCTGAGCGGCTTCCTGTCCGATCCGCTGGTCATCGTGCGCATCTGGCAGGGCGGCATGTCCTATCACGGTGGCATGGTTGGCGTATTCGTAGCCATGTGGCTCTACGGCCGCCACACCGGCCGGACCTTTTTCCAGGTGACTGACTTTCTCGCGCCGCTGGTACCTGTCGGCCTGGGGGCAGGGCGCCTGGGTAACTTCATCAACGGCGAGTTATGGGGCCGGCCGACGGAACTGCCCTGGGGCATGGTATTCCCCTGGGTCGACGCGCTACCCAGGCACCCGTCGATGCTCTACGAGCTGTTCCTCGAGGGCCTCCTGTTTTTCATCATACTCTGGCTGTTTTCCAGCAGGCCGCGGCCGACGATGGCGGTCTCGGGGCTGTACCTGTTGTGCTATGGCATCTTCCGCTTCCTGGTCGAATTCGTCCGCGAACCGGATGCGCATATCGGCTATCTAGCCTTCGACTGGCTGACCATGGGCCATTTGCTGACGTTGCCCATGATCGCGTTCGGTATCGCGTTCATGGTGTATGCCTACCGCCGCCGGGACGGGGCGATCAGCTGGTAGGTAGATGTGGATGATTGAATTATTTTTTCACCGCAGAGGCCGCAGAGAAAAAGCAAAAGTATTAATCGCTTGTTAATGAAAACCCTGCGTCTCTGCGGTTAATAATCAAAAGCCGGAAAAAGACGATGAAACAATACCTCGATTTGATGCGGCATGTGCGTGATAACGGCATTCGCAAGGATGACCGTACCGGTACCGGCACGGTCAGCGTGTTCGGTCACCAGATGCGTTTCGACCTCGCGGAAGGCTTTCCGCTGGTGACCACGAAGAAGTGTCATCTGCGCTCCATCATCCACGAGCTGCTGTGGTTCCTGAAGGGCGATACCAACATCGCCTATCTGCATGACAACAACGTCACTATCTGGGACGAGTGGGCCGACGAGAACGGCGACCTTGGCCCTGTGTATGGGTCGCAGTGGCGTTCCTGGCCGGCTGCCGACGGGCGAAGTATCGACCAGATCAGCCAGGTCGTCGACCAGATCAGGAACAACCCGGACTCGCGGCGCATCATTGTCAGCGCCTGGAATGTCGGCGAGATCGAGCACATGGCGTTGCCGCCGTGTCACGCCTTCTTCCAGTTCTATGTGGCTGACGGCCGGCTGTCGTGCCAGCTCTACCAGCGCAGTGCCGATATCTTCCTCGGTGTGCCATTCAATGTCGCCTCCTACGCGTTGCTGCTGATGATGATGGCTCAGGTGACCGGACTGCAGGCCGGTGATTTCGTGCATACCTTCGGTGATGCACACCTGTACCTGAATCATCTGGAGCAGGCTGACCTGCAGCTGTCGCGCGAACCACGGCCGCTGCCGGTTATGGCCATTAATCCGGACGTGACGGACCTGTTTGCCTTCCGCTTCGAGGACTTCGAGTTGCAGAACTACGATCCATACCCGCATATCAAGGCGCCTGTTGCCGTATGAAGCTTTCGCTGATCGTGGCGATGGCGGACAACCATGTTATCGGCCATAACAACCGGCTCCCCTGGCACCTGCCGGCCGACCTGAAACATTTCAGGGCGATCACGCTGGGCAAGCCCGTGCTGATGGGCCGCAAGACCTGGGAGTCCATCGGCCGGCCGCTGCCCGGGCGGACCAATATCGTCATTACCCGCAATGCAGACTACCTGGCTGCCGACTGTGTCGTGGTGCATTCGCTGGACGAGGCGCTGCGTGCGGCCGGCAGTGCCGCTGAGGTCATGGTTATCGGCGGGGCCGAGTTATACCGGCAGGCGCTGCCGCAGGCGGACACGCTTTACCTGACGCTGGTGCACGGCGAGTTCGAGGGCGATACCCGATTCCCTGACTGGCGGCCGGATGACTGGCGGGAAACCGCGCGCATCGACCACGGGCCGGACCACAGGAACCCGCATGCCTACAGTTTTATTACGCTGGAGCGCATCGCCGGCTGACATCTGTTCCCCCCGGCATTATGCCCGGATGGAACGATCCTGATACGGTAGGTGCAACTCCAGTCGCGATTGGCCCTGGCTGTCACCTGCTCCAATCGCGAATAAATTCGCTCCTGCGGGGTGCTCCGGATACTCTATGAGCTGGCTTTGTGGCGCGGTGGCCGACGCGGATAAAAAAGGCGGCCTGGAAGGCAGGCCGCCGAATTTGGAGGATTTCAATGAAAACACTCTGCACGTCTTGGGGGGAGATAAACGTGCAATTACATTGTAGCCTTCACTGACGGCATTGGTACCGAAACCGGCTGCGACATAGTGTCGCAGCTGTCGATACAGATCGTCGGCCAATACGGCAAGGCGTCAGCCGTGGCAGCGCTTCTGGCCGTTCCGATCCGCAGTATTGCCGGGGATCCGGCAGGAGTTATCCCGGCGCCTTGTGGCCCTGGCATTCCAGTTCTATCCGCCGGGGTTGCTCACAGTCAATCTGCAGGGCCGTCAACGTGCCGCCCCACAGGCAGGCCGTGTCGATCGGGTAGATGCCGGGGGCGTCATATGTGCCCAGCGTTGACCAGTGCCCGAAGACGATGTTCAAGTCCCTGCTGGCCCGCCAGGGAATTTCAAACCAGGGGTAATAGCCCTCGCGTTGCTTGCCGGGTGCGCCCTTGCACCTGAACTCCAGTTTGCCGTTCCGGTTACAGAAGCGCATGCGCGTCAGGCAGTTCACGATAAAGCGCAGCCGGTCCCAGCCGGCCAGATCCTCCGACCAGCGTTTTGGTTTGTTGCCGTACATGCGGGCGATAAAGTCGGCGGTCCGGTCGCCTTGCAGGACCGCTTCAAGCTCGCGTGCGCAACTGCTCGCCAGCCCCAGGTCCCACTGTGGTGGCAGGCCGGCGTGCACCATGGTGAATCCCAGCTGTCCGTCGTGGTGCAGCAATGGCCGGTGACGCAGCCAGTCGATGAGCTCGTCGCGGTCCGGGGCGGTGAGTATGGCGTCCAGTGTATGGTCATCGTGGTCGATCGGGTGGCCGTGGGCGGCTGCCAGCAGGTGCAGGTCGTGGTTGCCTAGCACGCTGACGGCGGTGTCACCGAGGTCGCGAATGAAGCGCAGTGTTTCCAGCGATTTCGGCCCGCGATTGACCAGGTCGCCGGCGAACCAGAGCCGGTCGGCTCCGGGAGTAAAGCCGATCCTGTCGAGCAGGGCCTGTAACTCGTCAAAACAGCCCTGAACGTCACCAATGGCATAGACGGCCATGGCCAGTGCGGGCTAGTGCAGGGTGCGGGGGATGGCGAGAGTGAAGGCCGGAATCTCGGCGTCGAATTCCTCGCCGGTGTCTGCGACCATCTGGTAGGTGCCGTGCATGCTGCCAACGGGTGTGGAAATCATGGCGCCGCTGGTGTATTGAAAACCCTCTCCGGGATTGAGGTATGGCTGTTCGCCGACAACGCCCTCGCCGTTGACCTCCTGAATGTGGCCATTGGCGTCGGTAATAACCCAGTGACGCGACAGTAGCTGGGCCGGGACTTCACCCTCGTTGCGGATCGTGATGGTATAGGAGAACACATAGCGCTCGCTGTCGGGCTCGGACTGGGCCTCGACATAATGGGTTTCAACCTCAACGGTGATGTTATGCAAAGTCTGGTATGTCATGGGTACTCTGTCGTTGATCGATAGTCACAGGATACGCTTTCATGGCGGGTGTGACAAAATCCGGACAGTCGCTGCCGGATTGTTCGATCAGTATGATGGACGCCTGGCCGCTGGCGCAAAACGTATACCAGCAGCTATATTTATTACAGGGAACAAGTCTGAACAACAATCTGGAGGCGGTTATGTATCTTCGAGACAAGGGCAACGGTGATCTGGTTGAAGTTCTGGATATATCTGCCATGGTGGATCCCTGCCGGGATGAATTGCAGGGCCGGTATCACGCTGGCGAGGAACTCCAGGATCCGGCAGCTTTCAGGAAATCCGACTTGGCCTTTCCGTCCGGAGAAGAGCTTCCCCGGTGCTGGGTCGATGCCGGCTACAAGGATTCAACAGACTGATATATAAATAAAAAGTGTTTTCAGGTCCGCGCGGCCGGTTCACGAAGTGTGACCGGCAGCGCAGAAATTCCTGCCTGCCTGTTACATCATGAATCCAGGCCCCGTTATGGGGTGGTCACCATCAAGGGACCCGAGCAGTCATGATGAGAAACAGGCGCCACTACCGGAAACCCGATTCGCTGTTACTGCTGGTGGCGGCCGTGGCGCTTGGTGCGGTGATGAGCTCGGCCGTCAATGCCGGTGAACTGATCAATTACCGGCCGACAGATTCTGGAACCCGCCTGACGGCATTGTTCCTGGACAACGGCTACGTGCCTGATCCGGCTAACCCTGCCTCCCGTCTGCAGGTTTCGTTCACCCCCCCGCCGGTGGCTACTGCCGCTTCAAGTGCCGGGCACGACTCGTTAAAACCATCCCACATCCTTCTTACCTGGCGCGTCCGCTGGTAGCCCGCAGGGCCCCTGCACCTCTGCTAGGGTTGCAGGCTGGACGCCAGATTGGCCAGCCTGGCGAAATCCGCAATACCCAGCACTTCCGCCCGTGCGGCCGGGTCGATATCCACTAAACGGATCTGTGCCTCATCGAGCGTACCGCGCAGGGCATTGCGCAGTGTCTTGCGACGTTGCCCGAAGGCCTGCTGGACGATATGGCCGAGCATGGCCTCGTCGTTCACGTTCACCGGCGGCTTGCGCCAGGGCTGCAGTCTGACGAAGGCCGAATCGACCTTCGGCGGCGGCTGAAAGGCGCCTGGCCCGATAGTGAACAGGGGTGTGACCTCACAGCGGTACTGCACCATGACCGACAGACGCCCGTACTGGCCACTGCCGGGCGCGGCCGCGAGGCGGTCCACGACCTCCTTCTGCAGCATGAAATGCATGTCCGCGATGCAGTGCGACTGCGCCAGCAGGTGAAACACCAGCGGAGTCGAGATGTTGTAGGGCAGGTTGCCGACGACCCGCAGGGCGTCCCCGCCAGCCAGGCCGCAGAAATCCGTTTTCAGGGCGTCGGCATTGTGGACGGTAAGCTCGCCGGCGCTGCTGCAGCGTGCCTGCAGAGGCGCGATGAGGTCCCGGTCCAGCTCGACCACCTGCAGGCGGCCGGCTGCCTGCAGCAGGGGCAGGGTGATGGCGCCCTTGCCGGGACCGATCTCGACCAGCCGGTCACCAGGCTGCGGGGCGATGACGCTGACTATGCGGTTAATGATGCCGGGATCATGCAGGAAGTTCTGGCCGAACCTTTTCCTGGGGCGGTGACTCAAGGGGTTGCTCGTGTATTTATTTTGATTAACAACCGGTTACAA
>Ga0209536_100001862_pt1 | contig 34522 bp, 31 predicted proteins | sample DeeMarSeWOR28_12_FD_187461 | JGI IMG/M metagenome (GOLD analysis project Ga0209536, IMG submission 187461) | Marine sediment microbial communities from White Oak River estuary, North Carolina - WOR-2-8_12 (SPAdes) (version 2) | ecosystem: Environmental > Aquatic > Marine > Intertidal zone >...
GGCCGGCCCGTTGGCCCCGCCCGGTGATCTGGGATTGCAGCTCGACTACTACCGGCAGAGTGGTGTCGCCACGGCGAATCCAAGCCAGGTTTCGCGTGTGACCATAGGGATCCGGGCGCCAACGGACCGCACCCTGACAGATCCGGCCTATCGAGATCTCCGCACGAGTGCGTACCTCAGGAACGATGGATAGGAAGTGGAGCGCTAAGGTGTATCTGCCGGATCGCCTGAGAGACTCAGGCGGCTTCGCCCTGGCCATGGCCATCTTCGCCCTGGTCCTCTTGGCCGCGATCGTCGCCGGCGGCTACTTCTCAGCGTCTCAGGAGTTTCATATCGGGCGCGGCATGAGAAGCACAACGACGAGCTTCTATGCCGGCGAGGCCGGGATTCTAGAGGTTCTCGAGGATTGGGACGCTGTCACAATTGCAGCTCTGGCGGCTAGTGACAGCCTTGTGATAGGGCCGTTCGCGATGGAGGGAGGTGGCAATTATACGGTCTCGATCGTTCGCGTCGGGTCGGCGGCCGATTCGGTGAAGCGCTACTTCTACATCGAAGCGGTCGGCCGGCCGGCGAGTCCCGCGGTCGGCGAGCGGCGTCAGGCGGTCGTCGCTCGGGCTCGCTTCCCGGATCTATGCTGCGACGCCGCGATCAGAGTCCGAAACCGAGTGGTGTTTGGAGGCGGCGCGCAGCCGATCATCACCGGATTCAACAACGATCCACCCGGTGTATGGCCGGCATCCGCGTGCTCGAGCATTCCGGGGGACAGTGCGCCGGGAGTCATCACTTGGCGGCTCGCGAACGTCAACGATCCTTCACGAATCACAGGCATTCCCGATATTCTCGTGGATCCGATGCAAAACACGATTCCGAGTGTGATCGACTCCGGCGACCTGATCTACTCTGAGCTTATAGCACGAGCGGACCACGAGTTCATCGGCGATTTCACGCTCAACGGCTCGCAGCCGACCACGGTTGGCGGACAGTGTAAGGAGAACGACCCACTCAACTGGGGCGAGCCTGACAACCCCGGCCACCCCTGTTTTGACTACTTCCCCATCATCCGCGTCACAGGCAGTCTGAATCTCACTGGAAGCGGATCTGCCCAGGGAATCCTGCTGGTCGACCGGGACCTCAAAATCACTGGCCCTTTCGAGTTCTATGGGATCGCGATCGTACAAGGTCACTTGGAAATGAGTGGCCCCGTCGACTTCTACGGCGGAGCTATGGTGGGTGAGGATGTCCGCTTCAGCGGCGCGACCCCCCGGTTCTGGCTCAGTCGGTGTGCTTCGGAGCGTGCCGAGCGACTGTCCAATCTAACGCGCCCAAGCTTGGTGTCGCCCCGGGCGTGGGTAGAGCTGTTCTAGCGCTTCAGCCTGAATACCCGGAGGGATGCCTCCTCCATCCTCTTGAGATCACCACCCAATAAGAGCAGCGCAAGGACGCACGCCCGTAAAAAAAAGCGAACGCCCCAGGCCCTTGGGGCGTTCGCTCTTGGCGAGAATGCGCGGTATTCCTGTGGGCTCCTTCCGTGGGGCTACTCGACGATGAGGGCCAGAAGAAAAAGCCTGAAATAAAGAACGGAGCCTCTGAGTCGCCCTCCCCCGCCGTTTTCCCTGTCCGGCTAAGACGCTCGAGACTCCGCTCTTCGCGTGTGGTAAGTGGCAAGGCGCGTTCCCAAAAGGGTTGGTATGCTGTAAGGCATTATATTGCAGACACTTATCTGGTCTGGGCTTTGGGCGGCGGGGCCTGATTCTTGGCAAGATTTTGCATAATCTTGACAAGTTTTTCCTAAACGTAGGTTACTCAGCGACTTAGAGGATCGCTGCGCGACGGCGGCTCAGCGCCTCGGGTCGGGCTCGGGGAACCTAGCCAGTAGGCTCGATAATTATAAGTTATAGCGGCTCACCACAGTGCAGAGTTGTGAGTACTGAGCGTATCACCCGTGTTGGGAGTGCGGTGCGGCTGCTGGGCTCCGAACCCCGGGCTACTACGAGGCGAGTATACCGTGAATAAGAAGCTCACTCTTGGTATTGGCGTGGTCGTCGTGCTGGTCATCTTCGGCTATTTCGCGTTTGGAGGTCTGGGCCGCAGCCTGGTCTACTTCTGGACGCCGACGGAACTTCTGGCGGAAGGGGATGCGGCCTACGGCACGTCTGTGCGGCTGGGAGGGATGGTCGTCCCAGGAAGCGTGGAATGGAATCCGGACACCAGAGAGCTGAGATTCCAGCTGGCCGACGAGGGCGGCACGATCGAAGTGTACAACGCCGGGATCCCGCCGCAGATGTTCTTGGAGGCTGCGGAGCGCGACGAGCCTATCGGTGCGGTGGTGGAAGGCACGCTGACTCGGGAGCGGCTCTTCAGGGCGACGAATCTGATGGTGAAGCACTCGGAAGAGTATCGAGCACCTCAGCATGCCGGTGAGAAGACGGAGTACTACCGGAAGTTGTTCGAGGAGCAGGGAGCGACGAGCGGGTCATGACGAGCACTCTGGGATACCTATCGATCGGCGGGGCGCTGCTGCTCTCCTTGGTCGGAGCGGTGGTGGGGTTCTTTGCGCTCAAGCCGGGAGAGGGGACGCGTGCCGCGTTTGCGCGCCGAGCCGCCTACGGTGTGTTCGCGTTGGCGACGCTCGCGCTAGTGGTGATGGTCTATGCCTTAGTGGCCCACGATTTCAGCGTAAGTTACGTCGCGCAGGTGGGCAGTCGTGCCACGCCGCTGTTCTACACGGTGATTTCGCTCTGGTCCTCCCTGGACGGGTCTATTCTTCTCTGGGGTTGGATCATTGCCGGTTATACCGCGGCCGTCACCTTCGTTTATCGCGACCGCTATGCGGAGCTGATGCCGGCGGTGACGGGAACGCTTCTGGCGGTGAACGTCTTCTTCTGGCTATTGCTGGCCTGGCCGGCGAACCCGTTCGTTCCGGTGTTTCCGGTACCCGCCGACGGGCCGGGACCGAACCCGTTGCTGCAGAATCACCCGTTCATGGGACTGCACCCGCCGCTGCTGTATCTAGGGTACGTGGGGATGGCGGTCCCGTTCGCCTTCGGCGTCGCAGCCCTGGTCACCGGCCGAGTCGGTGGCGAGTGGGTCCGCGCGGTGCGTCGTTGGATCATGGCGCCCTGGATATTCCTGACGGCGGGGATCGTGGCCGGTGCGTGGTGGTCGTACGAAGTGCTTGGCTGGGGCGGCTATTGGGCTTGGGATCCCGTGGAGAATGCCAGCTTGCTACCCTGGCTGACAGCGACCGCCTTTCTGCACTCGATAATGGTGCAGGAAAGGCGTCAGACGCTAAAGACGTGGAACATACTGCTGGTGATTGCGACGTTCGTGCTGACGCTTTTCGGGACGTTCCTGACGCGGTCCGGTATTCTGGCCAGCGTTCACGCTTTCACGGAAGGGCTCATCGGACCGTTCTTCCTTGCCTTCATCGCGGTGGTGCTGGTTGTCTCGCTGGTGCTGGTGGCCTGGCGCAGCGAGGAGCTGAAGAGCGAGCCAGCGTTGGATTCGCTGGCCTCACGTGAGACGGCCTTCTTGCTGAACAACCTGTTGTTCGTGGCTTTTACCTTCACCGTGCTGTTGGGCACGATGTATCCGCTGATCGCGGAGGCGTTCCGCGGCGTGAAAGTGAGCGTAGGAGCCCCGTACTTCAACCAGATGAGCGTGCCGATCGCGCTGGCGCTGATCTTTCTGACCGGAGTCGGACCGGCGCTGCCGTGGCGGCGTGGATCCCCGGAGCTGTTGCGGAAGAAGTTCATCATTCCCACAGTCGGGGCTCTCTTGGCCGGTGTGGTCTTCTTCATCGTCGGTGTGCGGAGCTTCATGACGTGGCTGACCCTCGTGTTCGCTGTATTCGCGACCGGTTTGATCTTCGGTGAGTTGCTGCAACCGGTGCGGGCTCGGACGAAGGCGCACGCGGAGAGTTTCAGCAGCGCTTTCCGGAACGTCGTGGGAAAGAACCGCCGTCGTTATGGTGGCTACATCGTCCATCTCGGCATCGTGGTCATGGCGGTGGGAATCGCTCTGTCGGCCACGTACAGGCAGGAGGCGGAAATCACGCTGCGGCCGGGCGAATCAGCAGCCTTTGCCGGGTACACGCTTCGACTCGACTCTCTCTATGCAGGTCGTGAACCGCACCGCGATTTCGTGGAAGCGGCGTTCAGCGTTGGCGATGGTGAGAATCTGTCGACTGTGATGCGGCCGAGAATGAACTACTACCCGATGTCCCAGAATCCGATCGGGACGCCGAGCGTGCGCTCGAGACCGACCGCGGATTTCTATCTCAGCCTCGCGGCGTATGCGCAGAACGGGGCCACGGCGACGGTCGCCGTCATCGTGAACCCCATGGTCGTCTGGATTTGGATTGGCGGCGGCATCGCGACGCTGGGTGCTCTGTTCGCCATATCGACGGTTGGCGTTGGGCCGGACCGGCGGCGTCCGGGAGCAGTAGCGGAATCGCGAGCGGAACCAGCGCAGGCCGGTGTGGGAGGCGCAGACTGATGAGTTGGAAGAAGATTCTAATACCGGCCTTAGCTATCCCCATCGTCGCGTTGCTCGCCTACGGGCTGACTCGCGATCCCAATATCGTCGAGTCGCCTTTGCCCGGCCGAGCCGCGTTCGCATTCTCGAGTCAGACTCTGGATGGTGACGACGTGAGCCTCGCCGATCTGAAAGGGAAGGTCGTGGTTCTGAATTTCTGGGCGTCGTGGTGCGTAGCCTGCATCGATGAGCACCGGGTGTTCGTCGATGCGGAGCGGTTTTACGCCGATCAGGATTTCCAGATGCTCGGGGTCGTCTACCAGGATGAAGCACCCAACGCTCGGCGGTGGATGGAGCGGATGGGAGGAAGCTGGCCGAGTTTGATCGACCCCGCCTCGCGTATCGCCATCGACTACGGCGTGTATGGAGTGCCGGAAACATACTTTATCGGTAAGGATGGACTCATCGCCCACAAGCAGATTGGGCCGGTGAACTCGATGTTGATGAGGCAACTGGTCGATTCGATGCTGGCGGCGCCGCTGGACTCAGAGCCCTCGACCAGCGCTCCGGAGCAGAATCGTAACGTGGACACAGGTGGGAGTTAGTTTTGAGGCAACGACGTCGTCATACCTGGGTGGCCCTGGTCGGGCTCTTCGGCTTACTGGCACAGGTGGGGCTGGCTGAGGCTACCCAAGGAATTGTTCAGGAAGCCGAAACACCTGCGTCCGCAGTTCAGTCGGCTGCAGAAGATCCGGAACTGGAAGCTCAGGTGAAGGAGCTGGCCGCCAAGCTTCGTTGCCCGACCTGTCGCGCCCTCTCGGTCCAGGACTCACCCTCGGGAATGGCGCAGGAGATGCGCGTCCTGATTCGCGAGCAGCTCAAGTCAGGTAAGACACCTGAAGAGGTGGAAGCTTATTTCGTCGAGAGGTACGGTGAGTGGATCTTGCTGAAACCTACGGCGCAGGGCTTCAATTGGACGGTGTGGCTGCTTCCGGTTCTGATGCTGGCCGGCGGCCTGTTCTTCGTGTTCCTGACTGCGCGCCGCTGGGTTCAGCACGGGCAGGCGAGGGCGGAAGCGACCCCAGGCGAGGAGGGCGAGTTCTAGGCCATGGGAATGACTGAGTTGCTGCTGGTGGTGGCTGTCGGTGGCGGCATACTCGCCGTTCTCTTCTCGACGCTGAAAGGCGCGGCGAGTGAAGCGGAGACGGCTGCGGCGGGTGAAGGCGCGGCATCGAGAGCTGAGGCTGAAGGTGTCTCGGAGGAGTGGGCTGAGCTGGAGGATGCAAAGGAGGCCACGCTCCGCTCTCTCGAGGAGATAGAAGAGGACTTTGAGGCTGGCAATCTCTCCCAGAGCGACTACGAGTCGCTGCGCGGTCGCTACGAGAGCGAGGTCGCAAGGCTGGACAAGCAGCTGGGCGGGGTGAAGGCGCCTTCGGATGCGACGTCGGCGAGGACGGAAAGAGCCTCCGCTGGCCAAAGGTCTTGGGTCACGTCGGCCGTGGGCTGGACTGCCGGTGCCGTCGCTTTCGTGGCCATAGCCTGGCTGGTCATGTCCCAGGCGTTACGCCCTCGCGTGGGCGATGACTCGATGACGGGGTCTCTGCCGGGTCAGGACTCGAGGAGCTCTGCTGGGGTGCCCGTGGCCGATGTGGATCCAGAGCGTTTGGCCGCGCTCGAGTCGATGGTCAGAGACGAACCCAACAACGTCGAAGCGCTGGTAGAGCTGGGCCATCTCTATCTCAGATTGCAGCGATACGACGAACTGGCCGTGGTGACCCAGCAGGCCTTGGTGCTCGACCCGGAGAACGCGGAAGCGTTGACGCATATGGGCATGCTGCTATTCTCCATGCAGCACGCGGAAGGTGTGATGCCCAGTTTCGACCGTGCTTTGGCTGTCGATCCGGACTTCCCTGAGGCTTTGCAGTTCAAGGGCATGGTGGCATTCATGAACCAGGACTACGCCACCGCGGCGGAAGCGTGGGAACACTATGTGGAGGTCGTGCCGCCGGACGAGGTTCCCCCGCGCATTGCGGCGATGCTAGAGGCGGCAAGAGCCAGCGCCGGGTCGGCTGATTCCCTGTAAGGTCTAGGCTTCTTCCTCAAGATCCGTTTGAAGAAGATCGAGGCGTGAAAAGGACAATAGTACCGCTTCTGGCCGGCATGCTTACGCTGCTTCCAGGGGAAGGGGCGTTCGCTCAGCGCTTCGGCGGTGACTATGGCGGCGCTGCCGGCTTCTGGCTGCTCTACCTCGATACCGGGGTTGAACCGGAGGAGAGTTTCGGCCGCGACCTTGGAAACGTTGTCGCGATGGGTGGACGGCTGTTCTTCCAAACGGGCCGAGTGCGTTTGGGTGGTGCCTTCTTCGGCGGTAGCTTCGCGAACGAAGGGCTCAACTCGGACGGGTTCCAGGTCAAGGGTGGTCTCTCTGCGGGCGGATTCACCGCCGAGTATCTGATCCATCAGCAGAACCTCGAAGTGGTCGTCGGCGGCTTGGCCGGCGGCGGCACGTTGAATATCGAGGAGCAACTCGCGGTTAGCGGCGATATTGAGACGCTTCGCAGACGCCGCGAATCCGTGTTCCTGGCTTACCCATGGGCGCGAATCGCTTACAATCCCGCCCCCTTCGTCAACGCCGGGCTGGAACTCGGCTACTTGATTGGCACTCAAGGGATCGGGGGATTCGGCGTTGGACTCGATATCCTCGTGGGATTGATCCCCTAGGCGTCTTACCCGTGTGTCGGTTCCCGACGCTGGGAACCTTCGGCCGCTATCGGTGGTTTAACATTTGACGGGGCAGACGCGCCTTACGGCACCGCGCAAGGGTTTGATCTTCCCTTATCTCCCGGGTCTTGCGCGGATGTCTTGCCCCGTCCCTACCTTTGGCTTGGGGCTACGGAAAAGTCTGGCATCGTGGCTAAGCGTACGGTCGTCGTCCGCCTCGAACCTAGCGATTATGGGTTTGATGAGGGGGGCTCGCTATATTGTTATATAGTCAGGAGTGACACGCCGTCTGTCACCGAGCTTGAAGCTGACTGGCCGATAGGTTGCAGGCGGGACTGGGAGGAGGAGAGAGCATGGACAACGCAGTCCGCCGGATCTTCATGTTTCTCTTAGGCGTGGGGCTGGGCTACTGCACGGGCTTCAAAGATGCACAGACGAACGATCGGATGGTGTTCTTGCGAGTCATCGAGCGGATCCAGGGCTTCGCGGAGCACACGGTCGGCGATCGGCAGCGGGAGGTTGAAGAGGCAGCCGAGAGCGTGACCGAGGACGGGGGCGGGTAACTACCGGTCGGCAGCGTGCACGGCCGCCCCGGCGGTTCATCCTACCACGGTGTTGAAGAACAGAGCGCCGGAGTTGAAAGGGGATGGCGTTCGGTCGCAGCAGAAGCCCCTTCCAACTCACTAATGTTGCGCTCGAGACGGCACGATGAGGCCGGCTCGTCTATATCGTCGCGTCCTTCGTTGTGCGTGTATCGAATACTAATCAGCTGCCTTTGACATAGGCCCGCTCGATAACCACCGGCTCGACCGGCACGTCGTCCATTTGGCCGCTTCTCGCCGTCTGCACCGCGGCTATGGCATCCACCACGTCCATGCCCTCGACCACGTGACCGAAAACGGCATACCCCCAACCGCTTGGCGTCTCGGCCGTGAAATTGAGGAAGTCGTTGTCCACGAGGTTGATGTAGAATTGGCTGGTGGCGCTGTGTGGGTCGCTGGTGCGGGCCATCGCTATCGTGCCCCGCATGTTCTTGAGGCCGTTGCTGGCTTCGTTGGGCACGGGCGGTTTGTTCGATTGCCGCTGCATGAGGTCCGGCGTAAAACCGCCGGCCTGGACCATGAAGCCGGGAATCACTCGGTGGAATGTCAAGCCGTCGTAGAAGCCGTTCTCCACGTGGTCGAGAATATTGTTCGCCGATTTCGGTGCCCTTTCGCGATCGAGCTCAAAGACAATTGTTCCCGACGTCGTCTCGAACACCACGTGCGGCGTCATATTGCCCAAGTCGGGCGGCAGCGGCGGTGGTTCGCCAGTCGACATATCGTCACCTCCATTGTTGTCTCCGCCTGCACAAGCCACCAACAGCGTTGCGAGGGCGAATGGCAGCGTCGCTTTACCCCAACGGATCACGAGTGCCTCCTTTTTCCCTGATGGGTTCGATTGACACGCCGGCGCACGGCGCAGGACAGACTGCGGCCGGGTTGTGCCAAAGCGTGCACGGGGATAATAGTCAGAGTCATTCTTCCCGCCAGCTTGGCGTGATGGGGGGCCGGGCGCGGTTGCGCCATTCCTGACCGGCGCACGCCGGAATAACCTACAGGTCAATGAACGGAATCCAGATAGAACCCTCTGTGCTCTCGGTGCTGCCGCCGCTGGTCGCCATAGGGCTCGCCGTCTGGAAGCGGCAGGTCTATGTGGCGCTGGCCGTGGGCATCTGGCTGGGCTGGACGATCCTCAGCGGCGGCAACCCGCTCCGAGGGCTTGCAGGGTCGATCGAGGGCACGGTGATCGTTCTGGGCGAGCCCGGCAACACTCGGGTGCTGTTGTTCAGCCTTCTTATCGGAGCGCTCGTGATCTATGTGGAGGCGTCCGGCGGCGTCGAGGGCTTTGTGAGGTGGTTGGAGAGCCGCCGCTTGGTGAGAAGTGCCCGGGGTGCGGGCGTGCTTGCCTGGTTAATCGGTCTGACGATCTTCATCGAGTCCAATATCACGCTGCTGGTTACGGGCGCTGTGTGTCGCCCGTTGTTCGATCGCCATGGTGCGGCCCGCGAGAAGCTCGCCTATGTCGCCGACTCTACGTCGGCGCCGATCTGCATCTTGATTCCGTTCAACGCGTGGGGGGCGTTGGTACTGGGGATTCTGGGTGGACTCAGCGTCGGAAACCCGTTGAGCGTGTTTCTTCATGCCATTCCACTCAACCTCTACGCCATTGCGGCTGTGAGCCTGTCGGGATTCACCGCTTGGCGCGGGCTCAATCTGGGCCCGATGAAGCAGGCAGAGGCGCGTGCGGCCGAGGGCATTGTCTTGAGTCCCGATGGTGAAGTGAGTGTCGACGAGGCACTATTCAAAGTCCGCCTTGCTCGGGATGTGCCGCCACGGGCGATCAACATGATCATCCCCATCGTGACGATGGTGTTGATGATGCCGGTGGCGCTGTACATCACCGGGAACGGAGTGCTCGGTCTGGGCTCCGGCTCGACGAGCGCATTGTGGGCGGTCATCGCCGGCAATTTGGCGGCCTGGGTGCTGATGTTGGCTCAACGATTCTCGTCGGTGGACGAGTTGGTCCGCTTGGGGCTCAAGGGTGTCGAAGCGCTGCTGGGGTTAGTGCTCATTCTGCTCTTGGCGATCACCTTGGGCGACGTGTGCGTGAGGTTGGGTACGGGACCCTTCGTGGCGGAGATGGTCCGCGGTATCGCCGAGCCTGTCCTGCTGGTCCCTGCCACATTTCTGACTGCCGCGTTGATTGCCTTCTCGACGGGGACGAGCTGGGGCACGTTCGCGATCATGATCCCGATAGCGGTCCCTGCTGCGGAAGCGCTGGGCCTGCCGCTCGCGCCGTTCTTGGCGGCCTCGTTGTCCGGCGGCATTTTCGGTGACCACGCGAGTCCAATCAGCGACACCACCATCGTGGCATCGCTAGCTTCGGCGACCGACGTCATCGACCACGTTCGCACCCAGTTACCTTATGCGCTCATTGCGGCCGCAGTGGCGACACTCGGATTTGCTCTGGTGGGCGCCATGATCTGAGGGTCTGCGGCCTGCCGGCTTGCAGCGACCGTTGCCCTACCTGCGGTGTGCCGCGCGAGAACGGACAAACCCTTGCAGATTAAGGCGGCGGCAGCCAGGCCCATGATCTGAAGTGCATCCATCTTTTCCTCCGATCTCGGTGTCCGGACCCCAGCTTAGGCGAGCTCTGTCAAGTCGCCGTCAAGCGCCGGGTGCTCGACCGGGCCGTAGCCGGCCGGACTTTTCCTCTTTCCTGATCAACGGTCAGGCTGTACGTTCGGGCGCTGAGGAGATCAAGGAGAAGAGCCCCGACGCGAACGCGACGAGGAGTGAATGCTGAGCGAGGAAAAGGTCTATCTCAATGGCGAATTGCTTCTGCACGGCGAGGCCAAGGTCTCTGTTGAAGATCGAGGTTTCAATTTCGCCGACGGCATCTACGAGGTCGTGCGAATCGTCGCGGGGCGGCCTTTCCGCGTCGAGTCTCACCTCGATCGCCTGGAAGGTGGCGCTCGTGCCTTGGAGATCGACCTGCCCGCATCGCGGGAAAAAGTCGACGCGGCTATCCGAAGTGTGGCCGCAGCAAACAAAGTCACTGAGGGTACTGTCTACATACAGCTCACTCGTGGTGTGGCACCGAGGAGTCATCCCTTTCCCAAGGGCGCGAAGCCGACACTGGTCATGCTGGCCCGTCCGTCCGCCGGACCAGGTGAAGGGAACCTAGAGAACGGCGTGTCAATAGTGACAGCGCCGGATTTGCGTTGGGGCTACTGCGACGTGAAGACCATCGGGTTGCTGCCCAACGTGATCGCCCTTCAAAGGGCTCGCGTCGAGGGGTGCTTTGAAGCGGTCATGGTTCGTGACGGCTTTGTGACTGAGGGCAGCCATTCCAGTACGTTTTGTGTGCGCGGCGGAGCGGTGTCCACGTACCCAATCGACAACATTCTGCCGGGCATAACGCGTAAGTTCTTGATGGATGCTTTGCGGGCGGAGGGTGTCGAAGTGCATGAAGCCGCCGTTTCGCTAGAGGACTACAGGACTGCCGATGAACTGCTTCTGACCGGTACGACGACCGAGGTGATGCCGGTCGTGCGGGTAGATGGTGAGACAGTGGGCTCGGGCATCCCTGGTGAAATCACCCGGTTGGGACAGGAGCTCCAACGGCGAGCCTTGGAAGCGTTCCGGAAGGGCGGGACGTCGTAACACAGGGTGCGTGGGGTGTGGTCCCCGGCTGCAGCACCGACAGTCAGGAGAGACGAGGAGAGATGATGAGTCGCACGGGGAGTCTGATTCGTGAAGTCGACCAGTGGAGCGCTCACAACTACCACCCGCTTCCTGTCGTGATCGAGCGCGGTGAGGGCTGCTGGGTTTGGGACGTCGACGGAAACAAGTACCTGGACATGTTGAGCGCATATTCCGCCGTGAACCAGGGCCACCGGCACCCGCGAATTGTCTCCGCGCTCATGGAGCAGGCGGAACGTCTGACGCTTACTTCGCGGGCGTTCCACAACGATCAGATGGGTGCGTTTCTGCACCAGCTGTGCGAGCTTGTGGGTTACCCGAAGGCCTTGCCGATGAATACCGGTGCTGAGGCCGTGGAGACGGCGATCAAGGCGGTGCGCAAGTGGGGCTACCTAGTGAAGGGAGTCGCCCCTGAGGCGGCGGAGATCATCGTCTGCGACAACAACTTCCATGGACGGACGACGACCATCGTCGGATTCTCCAGCGAAGAGCAATATCGCTCAGGCTTCGGCCCCTTCACGCCCGGCTTCAAGCTCATTCCTTACGGCGATATCGATGCTCTGGCCGCCACGATCACAAAGAACACCGTGGGCTTTCTGGTGGAGCCGCTTCAGGGCGAAGGGGGCGTCGTCGTTCCACGCGTGGGCTATCTGCGAGAGGCCGCAAGTCTATGCCGAGAAGCTGACGTCAAGTTCATGGCCGATGAGATACAGACGGGTCTCGGCCGTACCGGCCGCATGCTGGCCTGCGATTGGGAAGACGTCAGGCCCGACGTGGTCATGCTAGGCAAGGCGTTAGGCGGAGGCGTCTACCCGGTCTCGGCGGCATTGGCAGATGAAGAAGTCATGAATGTATTCACCCCGGGCGACCATGGCTCGACCTTCGGAGGTAATCCTCTGGGCGCGGCGGTCGGTCGTGCCTCTCTGGACGTCATCGTCGAGGAGAAGCTGGCCGAGCGCGCCGAGGAGCTAGGCTCCTGGTTCATGGGCGAGCTTACGGCTATCGGCTCGCCGCACGTGGCAGAGGTCCGCGGTAGGGGCTTGATGATCGGCGTCGTCATCGCTGAGCCCTCCGGTACGGCTCGGCCTTTCTGCGAGGCTCTGATGGAGCGTGGCATCCTGGCAAAGGAAACGCACGAGCAGGTTGTTCGCTTCGCCCCACCGCTCGTCATCACCCGCGAGATACTCGAGGAAGCGCTCGAGTCAATTAGGGAAGTCCTTCTCTCAGATGCACGGTAGCAAGCCCGGGTTGGGCGATCGGTGAGGTAGTCGTGTTAAGGCCTGGCCTGCTCTATTACGCCTACGGCTGTAACATGGCTCCCGAGGTGCTGGCAGAGATCGTCGGCTTCGAACTCCCGCCGGGCTGGGTGGCGCGAGTCGACGGCTGGCGTTTCGCTTTCAACAAGGGTGGGGAAGGGGCCTCCGGTGACGGTGTTGTGGCGAACCTGGTGCCGGACGAGGGGTGTCGCGCGTACGGAGTCGTCTATCGTTTGCCGCGCGAAGCCCTGGCCTCTCTCGATGCGTTCGAGCAGGCACCTGATCATTACAGACGCGAGTCGTTATGGATCGAACCAGTGGGAAGGTGTGCGCGTCAAGCGGCGTTGGCCTACATCGCCCAGGAGGATTGGATTGTGGCCGCGGGTAGGCCCGACGCGGGGTATCGCAACGCGGTCGTCCGCGGGGCGATCTTGAACGGTCTTCCTGTTGACTACATAGACTGGCTCGAGGCTCTGGCGCGCGGCGAGTCTGGAGGTAGCTGCCGAAGCGTGACCTAGCTTACACTCGCGTCATCTCGCTGCAGCCTCCTTGACGAGCGCGTCGCTCACTTCTTGAATCAACTCCCAAGCTCGTGCCACGTGCCTCTCCGTGGTTCGCAGGTTCCCGATCGCCAGACGCAACGCATAGCGACCCGCCAAGTTTGTGTGAGACAAGTAGACTTCGCCGCTGGCGTTCAACTGTTCCAGCAACATCTCGTTGAAGCGGTTGAGCGTGGCGTCCGCTTCGTGGGCGTTCAGGGCCGACGGGCAGGCGCGAAAGCAGACGACGCTGAGCGGGGTCGGCGCCAATCGCTCGAAGTCGGGATGCTCATCGATCCGGGTTGCAAGGTTCTGAGCCAGACGGATGTGCTCTCGCAGGCGTTCAGCGATACCGTCGGACCCGAAGGCTCTCAAGACCATCCACAGCTTGAGCGCTCGAAATCGTCGGCCTAGCGAGACGCCCCAATCCATGTAGTTCCTTATCTCATCGTCGACACCCGTACGCAGGTACTCCGGAACGAGGCTGAAGGCAGCGGTCAGGATGTCCGGTTCCCGAACATAGAGCACACTGCAGTCGATGGGTGTGAACAGCCATTTGTGAGGGTTCACAACCGTCGAGTCGGCTTCGCCGCAGCCCGCCAGGACCGCTCGATGCTCGGGTACGGCGGCCGCGCTTCCCGCGTAGGCAGCATCGACATGCAGCCAGAGATCTTCCCGTCTGCAGACCTCGGCGATGGCTGGGACGGGGTCGATGCTCGTGGTCGAGGTCGTGCCGACCGTGGCCACGACGCAGAAGGGGCGATGCCCGGCTGCCTTGTCAGCTGAAATAGCCTTCCTCAGCTCGCCCACGTCCATGCGGAACTCATCGTCCGTGGCGATCTTGCGCACGCTGGCGGTTCCCAGGCCGAGTGTGATTGCGGCTTTCTCGACGGATGAGTGGGCTTGATCCGACGTGTATAGGCAAAGGCGGGGAAGCTCCGGGCGTCCGGCCAGTCCCTGCTCTCGGATTTCCAGATCTGAGAGTGCGTGTCGCGCTGCGGCTATGGCGCAGAGAGTGGACACGGAGGCTGTGTCCATGATCACGCCTTCCAACTCCTCGGGCAGACCCAACAGTCGCCGAAGCCAACCGACAGCCACTTCCTCGAGCTCGGTCGCCGAGGGCGAGGTCTGCCAGAGCATACCGTTGACGTTCAGTGCTGCCGACAACAACTCACCCAGGATTCCGGGCGCGGACCCGGTAATACTGAAGTAGGCAAAGAAGCAGGGGTGGTTCCAGTGTGTGATCCCCGGCACCACGATCTTCTCAAAATCGTCGAGGATGGCATCCATCGACTCTCCGGAACGGGGCGCACTGGCGGGCAAAGCGTTGCGGACCTCGTTGGGTGCGACCCTGGCGAGGACCGGGTACTCTTCCGGGCGACTGAGGTATCTGGTGATCCAGTCGATCACACGAGTACCGGCTCGTCTGAAGTCCTCTACCGGTATGTCTCGTGGTCCGGTCATCTCTTCCTCCAGGTGCAATGAAAGTCTGGCGGTTGTTTGCGCTCAGCGGTGCCCGCAAGCTAGGTTCCGGCTCCTAGCCTATTCAGTAGGGTGCTCGCTGCCGATTATCAAGTAGAAAGGACAGGCGTGGCAAGGGATAGAAAGGGACCGTTTGCACATGCCATACTGGCCGCAGTGGTGGCCGGCGGGGCTCTCGCCTGCGGGCGCTCGGAGAACATTGGCTGGTCCGACCGGGAGCAGCCGGAGGACGTCAGGCGACGGCTGGCCGCGATTCAGTCTGATTCTACGTTGCAGACTGATGCAGCGGAGTCCAGCGAAGGTGAGGCGGTACGGCGGGAGTACAATCGCTTGGGGCAATCCCTGCGGGAGCTCCAGGTACGAGCGATGGCCGAGGCGGGGCTGCAAGATCGTTGGGACGAACTGCTCAGCGATGTCGATGAGGCCATCGCGGAGAAATCCCCGTTTCACGTCGACATTCTCGAGCGGCGCAGCGAGATCGAGTCGCTTTACATGGAGTCGCAGAAGCCGGGAGGGGAGGGCCTGTCGCAGGACGAAGTGATGCAGCTCGCGCAGTACTACCGGAACATCGATATCGAACTGGCTCGGGTGCGCAACATCGAGTTGAGACGCCCCGAGTTCGCGATAAGGTACTTGAGTCTTCAGTCTGAACTGTTTGACAAGATGCGTGAGCTTGAACCGAGAAGGGCTGTGGATATCAACCGGCTTGAGCAGCTGGAGCAGATAATGCTTTTGTCGCAGGGCCCGCCGCCGGAAGAGCCCGGCATGGGCATTCTGCGGAAGCCGCCAGGTATGTAAGCTCACCACCCCAGGCCCATTCGGATACGCGGTCTCGCGCGGAACTCGGCGGGACGACGGCGCGTTCATCTGACGGATCCAGGACTATTGCCTCTTGAGGATACTGTGGGCCCGGTTCGGGCGTTGAGCATGCTATACTTTGCATACGGTTCGTTGATCAATCGCGACAATCTCTTGGAGATGTCGCCGTCGGCATCGCCGGTAGGCACGGCGCGGATTGAGAATCATGCGCTCTGTTTCACCGGACACTCTGAGACCTGGGGCGGAGGCACAGCCACCATAGGGTTGGCGCCGACCCGCGACCTCTGGGGTGGGCTTTACGAGATCGAAACTGATAGTAGAGCGGGGATCGAACGTGCCGGCAAGAACGACGGCTATGTTTGGGCGTTCACCTCGGTGTTAGATGCGAGCGCCGAAAGAGTCAAAGCAGGCTTGTTGGTGAAGATCAGAGATTTCGAACGGACCGATCCGTCCGCCACCTACCTGCAGGTCCTGACGGCGGGTTGGTTGCAGTGGGGCCTCGATCCGGAGGTAATACTGCGGAACATCGCGCCTACGATATAGCTACGCCGTCTCCCGAGGCCGCGGGAGTCGCCTGACCGCTCCCCCTGTCATTTCGGCTGATAAGTGAATAGCTTGATACTAACCAAGCAGGTAGTGACTTTGGCCCCATAGAGATAGGTATTGGCAACATGGGCACTGACAGCATCTTGATCGCCGCCCTGTTCGGCATTGGCAACATCGGCTGGACCGAGGGGATCCTCATCGCGTTCCTATTCCTCCTGCTCTTCGGGGCCAAGCGGTTGCCGGAGATCGGGCAATCTCTGGGGAAGGGGATTCGCGAGTTCAAGAAGTCGGTGACGTCTTCGGACGAAGACGCCAAGGTAGGATCAGGCGATAAGAATGTGGCGCAGGTCGAATCGCCGAAGAAAGAAGAAGTACAGTAGCTGTCGCCGCCGTAATCGAGGGCGCCGTGGCCGGGCATCCACCGGCACGGCGCTCTCGTGTTTTCTTAGGGCCACGTCGACGAGTGCGCAGCCCGTCGTGGTCTACGGTTCTCCGAATGCTCCAAGGACCGGGTCGACCATGCGCTCGAAATCGGAGTAGCGCAAACGCACGGCCTCCTGGTGATCGCCGGCGTTGAAAACGATCTCTTCATCCTCGGCGAGTCGCAGGTCCACAAAGACTCTCTGGCCGTACAAGTTCCCCAGGGGGGGCATGGCTCCGGGTTCGCAGTTGGGGAACAGCACAGAGAACTGAGATTCCTCGGCCAATCGGAGCTCGCCGGCGCCCACCAGGTCCTCGAGGAGGTCTGGATTTACGTGGTATGACGCGGGGAGGACGGCCATGATCGGCTCCTCTTCCGGAGTGAAGAAGATCACAGTCTTAGCCCAGTCATATCCGGAGATATGCGCGACCGCCGCTTCCTCGGCAGCCGTGTAGGCTGTGGGGTGCTTGATGACCTCGTACTTCACACCCTCTTCACTCAGGAACCGTTCAACTTCGGGCGCGATTGACATTTTGCACCTCCGGCTACAGGCAGAATTGCGAAAACGAGCCGTTCCAGTGATTGGTAACAAGCAACAAGTGTTCAGTAAACCTTGCCGTACTATTTGTTCAACAGCTTGAGGAACTTCTTCAACGCATACGTATTAGCCACGTCTGACCCCTCGAGCCAGCCGCGACGTGCTTGGTCCACCCCGTATCGCATGTGATCGAGCTCAGCGGCGCGGTGTGCGTCGGTACTAATGACGATCTTGACCCCTGATTCCCGGGCCATCTGCAGGTGGAAATCGCGAAGATCGAGTCGGTCTGGCTGCGCGTTCAACTCCAGCATCACGCCGGTGTCCTTGGCAACCTTGACGAGTTCTTCGACATCGACCGGGTAGGGTTCGCGGCGATTGATCAGCCGACCGGTCGGGTGGGCGAGTATGTTGACCTGTGGGTGCTGCATGGCCCTGGTGATCCGGCGGGTCATCGCGTCGCGCGACATGTTGAATTTCGAGTGCACCGAAATGACGACGACATCCATGGCATCGAGCAAGTCGTCATCTAAAGCTAACGACCCATCATCGAGGATGTCTACCTCGGCCGACTTGAGAATACGGATATCGTCGTGCTCTTTCTGTATCTCATCGATTTCCCGGTACTGTTTCCAGAAATCGGATGGTTTGACACCGGCCATGGCCAACGCCGGGCTGTGGTCGGTAATCGCCATGTACTTGTAACGCCGCTCGCGACAGGCCTCGACCATCTCCCTCACCGTGTTCTTACCGTCCGAGTATTGCGTGTGCATTTGCAGATCGCCGCGAATCTGCTTGAGTTCAAGGGTCTTGGGCAGGAGGCCCTCACGCGCGGCTTCGATTTCACCGTGCGCTTCGCGCAGTTCGGGAGGAATCCAGGGGAGGTCGATGGCGCCGTAGACTTCTTCTTCGGTCTCGCCGCAAATCAACTCGCTGCCCTCGAATACGCCATACTCGTTGATCTTCAGGCCACGCTCACGGCTGATACCGCGGATGACTATGTTGTGGGCCTTCGAGCCCGTAAAATAGACCATGGCCGCCCCGTAGCTCTCCCGTTGAACCAGGCGCAAATCGATCTGGAGGCCTCCCTTGAGGACGATCGAGCTCTTGGTGGGTCCCTTCGCCAGCACTTCCTTGACGTCCCGGTAGGCGACGAAATGATCCATGATCGGCGAACCGTCGTCGGTGGTTGCCAGGATATCAACGTCACCCACGGTCTCGCAGCGACGTCTGTAGCTTCCGGCCACCTCCAGGTCTGCCAGCCCTCTGGCCTTTTTCAGATAGGTGATAAGCGGCTTCACGTAAATGTCCGCATCGGAGAGCTTGAAGCGGCCGGCACGGGCTTTCAGCTCTTCAATGCCCTTGATCACCCTTGCCTGCAGGGTCTTTCCGAACCCGGGCAAGCCCTCGATAGCGCCACCCTTGGCGGCTTCCTCAAGGTCCTCCAGCGAAGTCACTTCCAGCCCTTCCCAAAGCTGTCGCGCACGCTTGGGGCCAAGTCCAGGAATATGCATGATCTGCACGAGAGAAGCGGGTACTTCCTCACGCAATTCAACGAGGAACTGAAGCTGTCCGGTCTCGTAGAGCTCCCGCATCTTCGCGGCGAGGTCTTTGCCGATAGCAGGAAGATCTTCGAGTCGCGCGCCTGCGTCTTCCAGCAGCGATTCCAGCGGTTGTGACAGCGTTTCGATGGTGCGAGCGCCGTTGCGGTAAGCGCGGATGCGAAACGGGTTCGCGCCCTGAATCTCCAGAAGATCAGCAATCTCCTCGAGGACGCGCACGTAATCGATATTCTCCACGTCAGAGGGCCCCCTTCGGGATCATCCTCAGAAATTCCTCTTCCGTGAGGGTCTCGACTCCTAACGCCACGGCCTTGTCGTACTTGGATCCCGGGTCACTGCCCGCCACAACGTAGTCGGTCTTCGAGCTGACGCTCGAGCTCGTTCGACCGCCAAGCGAGCGCACCAGTTCTTCGGCCTGGCTGCGGGTGATGGACTCAAGGCCGCCGGTGAAAACGAAAGTCAGCCCGTCGAGCCGGTTGTCCGCAGGCGCCTCGGTCTCCACGAGCTGCACACCCTCCTTCTTCAAGCCGGCCACGACGTTCACCGTGCTGCGGTCGTTGAGGAACTCGAATACGGCGTCGCCGACCTTCGGACCAACCCCAGGAACCGCCTCCAGCTGGTCGCGCGGAGCACGCATCAGGTTGTCGAGCGTGCCGAAGTGCCGGGCCAGATCTCTTGCCGTCTGTGTCCCGACCTCGGGGATCCCTAAGGCATACAGGAAGCGGTCCAACGGTACGGTCTTGGCGCTTTGGATCGCCTCCACGAGGTTCCTCGCTGACACCACGGCGAAACCCTCGAGCTCGAGCAGATCCGCCTCCGTCAGGCTGAAGAGATCTACTACGCTGGCGACGAGCTCGGCCTCGAGCAGTTGCTCGACGGTCCGCTCCCCGAGACCACGAATATCCAAGGCGTCCCGAGACACGAAATGCTGAATGCGGCCCTTCAGTTGAGCGGGGCAGGCCAGACCATTGGTGCAGAAATCGAGAGGGCCACGGCTTACGACCACGGTTCTGCACACGGGGCAGCGGTTGGGCATCTTGAACGGTGATCGCCGTTTCTCGCCAGGCTCTGCAATCCGCTCCAGAACCTGCGGTATGACATCACCTGCTCGCTGAATTCGGACCTTGTCCCCCTTGCGTATGTCTTTGCGTTCGACCTCTTCGCGGTTGTGGAGCGAGGCCCGCGATACGGTGACGCCACCGACGTCAACGGGTCGAAGCATGGCAACCGGCGTCAGTTTGCCCGTGCGCCCGACCTGAATGACAATGTCCAGAATCTCGGAAACTTCCCGACGGGGTTGAAACTTGTAGGCGAAGGCCCAGCGCGGGTGGTGAGCCGTCGCGCCCAAACGATCCCGGGCCGCCAGGTCATCGAGCTTGATTACAATGCCATCGATCTCGTACTCCAAGTCGTCTCGCTGGTCCTCCAGCTTGTGGTGTTGCTCGATGGCCTGGTCGATATCGTCTACCCTCTGAACGTGTCGGCTGACCTTGAATCCCCAATCACGCAGCGTACCGAGAATCTCCCACTGATCTACAAACGTGTCACCCTCGACGCTCATCACGTCATAGGCGTAGAAGACGAGCGGGCGCTGTGCAGTTACGCGGGGATCGAGTTGACGCATGGCCCCAGCGGACGCGTTTCTGGGATTGGCGAAGACCGGCTTGTCCTGTTGGGTGAGGCGTGCGTTCAGCCGTTCGAACTCATCGATCAGCATGATGGCTTCGCCCCGGAGTGATACGAGTGGCGGTGACGGGCGTGTGTCAGTCTTCAGCCTCAGCGGCACCGAACGGATCGTACGGGCATTAGCGGTGATATCCTCGCCGACTCGTCCGTCGCCACGCGTCGCGGCCCTGACGAGCGCGCCCCCCTCGTAGACGAGTTCGACGGACAGCCCATCCAACTTCGGCTCCACTACGTAGCCGATGGTTTCGTCGCCGAGTGCAGAGCGCACTCGCGCGTCGAAGCGGCGGATACCGTCCTCATCGTCCCCCGAATCGAGACTGAGCATCGGCGCGGTGTGTTCGACCTCGCTGAAGCCCGGGCGTGGGCGGCCGGCGACCCTTTGGGTCGGTGAATCGGGAGAACGAAGGTTCGGGAAATCATCCTCGAGCTGCTTCAGCTCTCGGTACAGTCGGTCGTATTGGGCGTCGGAGATTTCCGGTCGATCGAGAACGTGGTAGAGATGGTCGTGATGGCGGATCGCGTCGCGAAGCTCCTCGATCCGCCTATGCGCCGCCTTGGAGTTCTTGGATGCCACGGCTTGTCACTCCGCCGCTTCTTTGTCTTCCTGTGGCTGTTGAGGGCCGTCATCCGCAGTCGCTTCCTTGGGCCTGCGGCCCTCGCGCGCTGGGTGCCCGAAGTCACGCCAGCCGCTGGCCCAGTCCCAGAGACGCTTCGCAGCCCGGCCATAAACCGAGTCTTCCGGAAAGCGTCCAGCCGAATCGCGCTCGCCGGCTGGAATGCCGGTGAGAATTTCCCAACCCTCTTCCACCTGGCGGATCGGCCATATGTGGAACTGACCCGCTCGCACGGTGTCGACCACTTCATCGTTCAACACCAGGTTCGACATGTTGCGCTCGGGGATGATCACACCTTGATCGCCGCTGAGGCCGCGGCGCTTACAGGCTCGATAGAAGCCCTCGACCTTCGTCGTCACGCCGCCGATGGGCTGGATGTCACCCTTCTGGTTCACAGCACCCGTGATCGCGATGCCTTGGCGTATCGGCACTTCGGCGATGGCGGAGACCAGCGTGTAGAGCTCTGCGGCGGACGCGCTGTCTCCCTCCACTTCTTCGTATAGCTGATCGAAGGAGAGGCTGGCCGAAAGGATCAGCGGGTGGTCCTGAGCGAAGAGGTCGCCGAGATAACCGGAGAGTACCAGCACGCCCTTGTTGTGCAAGGGCCCGCCCAGGCGTACTTCGCGCTCGATGTCGACGACGCCACTCGTCCCCATGAAGGCGCTAGCCTCGACTTTGATCGGCCGCGCGAAGGCATGTTCGGCCGCCGACAGCACAGCCAGCCCGTAGAGCTGGCCCACCCTCTCACCTCTGGGCTCGACGGTGAGTGTGTCCTCTTCGATCAGATTCAGCAGTTCTCGTTCCGGTCGGTTCACGCGTGATTCACGCTCCAGGATCGCCCGCACGACATGCTCGGCGGTCACCGTATCGTGTTCGCTGGATCTGGCAAAGAAACCAGCCTCGCGCACGAGATCGCCGATCGATCCGAATTGCGTGGTCAGGCGCTCCTGATGCTGTGCCAGACGTGAGCCGAACTGAACGACGCGTGCCACAGCCGTCGTGTCGAAAGGCGGGAGCGATTCCTCATCGCAGCGGGCGGCGATAAACTCGCCGTACCCGTGTTCGGCTGCCGAGTCCCGGTCCATGTAAGGGCTGAAATCGGCCTTCACCTTGAAGAGCTCTCTGAAATCGTCGTCGTAGGCGTGGAGCATGTGGTACGTATATGGGTCACCGATCAATATGACGCGGACTTTCAGAGGGACCGGCTGCGGTCTCAGCGTGGTCGTTGCGATCGGGCTGGTGTACTCGAAGATCTCTTCGATGCGAATCGACTGAGTGCGCAATGCGTTCTTCAAAGCGGTCCAGGCGAGCGGCCGGCCGACGACCTCGCTCGCCTCGAGGATGAGATATCCCCCGTTTGCCTCATGAATGGCACCTGCCGTGATGTCTCGATAGTCGGCATACATGGCGCCGAATTGAACGCGATGTTCGATTCGCCCGATGAGGTGATGGTAGGTCGGGTTCTCGGCCTTGACCACGGGCGCGCCGCTGTCCGGCGTATGGCATACGATGACGTTCACCCGATAGGCGGCGAGCGGGTCATCGACCTCCGCGGGTACGGGGATCTGGCTCGAGGTGGACTCATCGCCGGTGTCGGAGAACTGTTCGGCATTCTCGACGATCTCCTCCGCCAAACGCTCCAAATGTGTCGTTACGGCGGAGACCGACTCCCATCGTGCACGCACTTCACCGACGCAGTGCGCTACCACGCTGCGCGCGATCGAACGTTGAAGCTCCATGATCCGCCGCTGCGCGTCACGCTCGGCCTCACGTACCTGGCGCTGGACTTCGGCGAAAGCCTTCTCCATCTCGCGTCGCCGGTCCAGGATTTCATCCTTCTGGTCTTCGGGTAGAGTCTGAAAGTGCTTATCGTCGATGGGCTCGTTGCCCAGGGCCGGTACGACGACGAATCCCGTCGGGGTCTGGATCAGGGCCGCGTAACGCTCCCCTTCGATCGTCTTCTGAAACCCTTCGATCAGCTCGCGCTGGGTCGCCATGGCACCTTCGGCTATGGTGTCCTGCTCCTTGCGGGACTCAGCGCTCTGGAGCGCCTTTGGCAGGGATACCAGCAGCTCGGCCAGAAGACCGTCGATGTCACTGCTAAGCTTGGGTCCCTGGCCGGGCGGTACTTCCAGGGCACGAGGCTCGCGCTGAGAGTCGAAGTCGGACACGTAGCACCAGTCAGAGGGCGTAGGCTCGTTCTTGGCGCGGTCTTCCAGCAACTGGCGGATCATGGTGGCCCGGCCCGATCCGGGCAGGCCAACGGCGTATATGTTGTAGCCCTGGTGATCGACCTCCAGGCCAAAACGCACGGCTCGCATCGCCAGGTCTTGACCGATCGGCTCATGGAGAGGCTCGAGGTCGGCCGTCGTCTTGAAGTTGAGCGTAGCCGGGTCACAGGCTCGGCGCAGCTGTTCGGGTTTGAGCGAACTCGGGGCCCTTGTGGTCACGCGGATCTCCCTTCGAGTGTTCGACGGCGTTACCTGAATGAGCAGCGGTGGCTGCCGCGGTGACGTCAGCTCCTCAGCTTGCCCTCGGCGACGGCGCGTACGATGTCGGTCGTGGTGACGATGCCCTGAAGTTCCCCGTCGTCGATAATGAGTACTCGGTGAATGCCGGCGTCCAACATGTAACGCGCGGCCTTCTTGACCGTAGCACTGGACGGTTGGCTGACGACATTCCGTGTCATGGCATCTGCGACGGTGTACTGATCCAGAAGATCCCAGTCACCTTCACGGGTCGTTTTTATCCACTCGACGGCTCCAGGCTCTGCCGCCTCCCACGATTCCGAGAAGAACTCGGACGCTGCGGCGCCCCGCCTCTTGCGCGGTGCGCTCTCCAGATCATCGATCGGGGCGCTCGATTCAATGGAGGCGCCAGCAGCATCTTCTCGGAAGTCGAAAATGTCAGTCATCGAGATGACTCCGATGACCTTTCGACCCGAAACGACGGGGGCACCACTCACCTCACGCTCGGTGAAGACATCCAACAGCTCCCGGAGCGTTAGATCCGGGGATACCGCCACGACATCTCGCTGTATCAGGTCCTTGAGCCGCAACATTGCCATAATCCCCGGGCTTCAGGTCCTGTCGGTGGGGCCCCGACTAAACCGGAGGCTAGAGTTCCAAGGCTTCGCTACGCGCCAGCACGGTATAGACACAAACTAACCTGTGACGAATGCCTTCGTCCATTCCGATGTTGACCCTCTGTCGGCAGCGGTTCAATCGTCCGCCTCCAGACGTAGGGCGGCCGAGTTGACGCAATATCGGAGTCCCGTGGGTTCCGGTCCGTCTTCGAATACGTGGCCCAGGTGAGCGTCGCAAGCCGCGCAGAGCACCTCCGTGCGGCGCATGAACAAGCTATTGTCGGGGGCAGTGTCCACGCTGTCCGGCCCGGCGGAATCCGAGAAGCTCGGCCAGCCAGTGCCCGAATCGTACTTGGCGTCTGATCTGAACAGTTCGTTGCCGCAGCAGACACAACGGTATGTACCTTTTGCCTTTGTGTCATGGTACTCACCCGTGAACGCCCGTTCCGTGCCCTTCTGTCGAGTTATGCGGTACTGCTCCCGGGTTAGAACCCGCCTCCACTCCTCGTCCTTTTTCCGGATCTTTGGCTTGCCCAATCCATACGTCCTTTCAACATGCAAGTGGTCCCACCTAATGGGGAGTATGATGACACGTCTACAACTTAACAACTCACCTTGCCACGTCGGTTTCCGTGCCCCTTCTTGATGGCTCGTCGCCGCAGGAAGATCTCTGACCTGGGAACCGTTGCGTTTGTGGCCCATATGGATAAGATAGGGGCCGTTCCTGCCAACCCTGTTTCGGAGAAATGCCAATATGAAGCTGCGGGTACAGTGCCTCACGGTCGGTGCTCTGATGCTTGCGATCTTACCTGGCGCCCACGAGGCCCGGGCCCAGGACTGGGAAGCGGTCCAGATCGAGACGGTGGAATTGACGCCGGGTCTCTACCTGCTCTACGGACGCGGCGGTAACATCGCCGTGTCGGTGGGCTCCGACGGTATCTTTCTGGTCGATGATCAGTACGCCCCGCTCACCGAGAAGATCGTGGCCGCCATCAGGGCGATCGATGATGGTCCGATCCGCTTCGTGCTGAACACGCATTGGCACGGCGATCACACCGGGGGCAACGAGAACTTTGGCGAAGCCGGCGTGCTCGTCGTGGCTCATGACAACGTGCGCGAGCGAATGAGCGTCGAGCAGTTCATCGCGGGCATCAATCTGGAGGTGGAGGCTTCGCCCGAGGGCGCGCTGCCCGTGGTCACTTTCAGTCGCGATGTGACGTTCCATCTCAACGGCGACGAGATCCACGCCTTCCACGTGGAGCACGCACATACCGATGGCGACGCGGTGGTCGTGTTCAGGGACGCAAACGTGGTTCACATGGGCGACACGTTCTGGAACGGGACCTATCCCTTCATCGATGTGTCGTCGGGCGGCTCGATCGGCGGGATGATCGAGGCGGCGGGCATCGCGCTGACTTTCATAAACGATGAGACGCTGGTCGTACCCGGACACGGCAGGCTCTCGGACAAGGCGGGACTTGTGGCCTTCCGCGATATGCTGATGGGCGTGCGCGCCGCTATCGCCGAGCAGATCGACATGGGCAGGAGCCTGGACGAGATCATCGCGGCGAACCCACTCGAGCTCTGGGACGAGGAGTGGGGCCAGTCCTACATAGACTCCGAGACCCTCATCCGGCACGTCTACAGCGGCTGGTCGCCGGAGAAGTAGATTATCGGCTGGTTTGTTGCGCCTCGGTGCGACTCTTGCCCCGGACGGAATCGGGCACGAGCATGGCCGAGGCGCTTCGGCTTCTCGCGCGGCGAATTCTAGACCGGCGCCGAAGTGCGCCGACAAGACGGTAGCCGAGGAGCGCGGCCAGAAGCCCGCCGAAGATCGCCGGTTCTCGGATATCGGCCTTCACGAGCCAGAGGAAATGAAGCACCCCGAAGGCTGCAGCCAGGTAGACCAGCTTGTGCAGCCGACTCCACCGTCTTCCTCCTATGCGCTTGACCATTCGCTTCGTCGACGTGATGGCCAAGGGGGCCATGATGAGCAGGGCCGCGAAACCGACCGTGATATAGGGGCGCTCAGCGATGTCCTCCAGGATGTACTCGAGCGCGAAGAACTGATCGAGCCCGATGTAGGTCGCGAAGTGCAGGCTGGCATAGAAGAAGGCAAATAGCCCCACCATGCGCCGCAGCTTGATCAACCAACCCAGGCCGGTGATCTGACGGACCGGTGTGACGGCGAGTGTCAGCATCAGGAACGCGAGCGTCCACCAGCCAGTGCGGTGGGTGATCTCCTCGATAGGATTGGCACCCAATCCGCCCGAAAACGCGTCTACGACCAGCCGCGCCAGGGGAACCAGCGCCAGAACGAAGACGCCGAGGCGAACGCCCGGCTCGAAGTAACGACTCTTTCTCAGAAGTACCGCCTCAGGTCCATGCCGCTGTACAGATGGGCCACCTGCTCCGCGTACCCGTTGAACGGCAGAGTGGGTCGCCGTCGCAGTTCGCCGAGTCGCCGCTCCCGGGCCTGACTCCAGCGCGGGTGGTCGACCTCCGGGTTCACGTTCGCGTAGAAGCCGTACTCGCTTGGCGCGCTGACGGCCCAGGTCGTCAAAGGCATATCCGACACGAAGCGCATGCCGACGATCGACTTGATGCTCTTGAACCCGTATTTCCACGGCACGACCAGGCGAATTGGCGCACCGTTCTGGTTGGGGAGTACCTTTCCGTACAGGCCGACGGCAAAGAGGGCCAGGGGATGCATGGCTTCGTCCATGCGCAGCCCCTCGACGTACGGCCAATCCAGAACGCCCCGGCGCTGACCGGGCATCTGCTCCGCATCGTGGAGCGTCTGGAACTCCACGTACCTGGCCCGTGAAGTGGGCTCCAGGTCCTTAATGAAGTCCGACAACGCGAAGCCCATCCAGGGGATGACCATGGACCAGGCCTCGACGCAGCGGAGCCGATAGACCCGTTCCTCGGCCGGATAGCGCTTAAGGATGTCCTCGATGTCGTACACACCCGGCTTGTTGCACTCGCCTTCAACGGACACCGTCCAGGGGCGTGTGCGAAGTGTGTGGGCGTTCTTGGCGGGGTCGTCCTTCCCAGTGCCGAACTCGTAGAAGTTGTTGTAGGTAGTAACGTCCTCGTACGGCGTGAGCTCGTCGTCCTGGCTGGCAAGGCCCATGTCGTCGGCGGCCATAGCCCTACGATCTTTTCCACAGGAGAGAAGTGGCGTGGCTGCGGCAATGAGGCCAAAGCCGACACCCGCCGTGGCGGCGGAGCGTATGAACCGACGGCGGCTCAAGTAGAGGCTCTCGTCCGTCACTTCCGATTCCTTGATATCCGGCGGTCGCCTGATCAGCATGTTCCTTGTCTCCGGCCTGCGTCCGTTTGGCGCTTTCTTGCCGACGGCTGTGCGGCTACCTGAGCTAACACCAAACCCTGAGGGGCTGTTCCCCGACGGCGACGTGGCAGCTCCGCCTCCCACGCGGAGCACGTATTCATCGCTTGCCCGGTATTCCCAACTAGAAACGGCCGCCCGATGCGGGACGGCCGTCCTGGTCTGCCATGTCCTCTAGGACTAGCGCCGTCGGAGGTTACCGCCGGCCGGTATACGGATCTGGCTTCTTCCTGCCGGCAAGAGGCGCCCCGTGATGCTCCGGTTCGGATAGTGTGGAACAGTCAGGGGGCGATTGGGATAGCGTATGTTGATGCCCGAGGGCGCGCAGTTATCGCCGTGGCCGCGCCGACCCGCTCCGACGAGGATACCGATCCCGATACCACCGCCACCTCCGCTCTGACGTCCGCGGTCTCCCAGCGTCACGAGAGCCGGCTCGCGTACTCGAATCGGCGTCAGCCCGCTCTCTACCGAGATCGGGGTGATTCGTGGCCGCGGAACGAGGGGCTCGCTTATCTCCGAGGAGGAGATCTCGGCAAGAACGATCGTATGCTCCGACAGGTCGAAGCCCGTCGACATGAGTTCAGGCTGGTCGAGCTCGAAGCCGCCGGCCGAAGGAGCGCTCGCCTCGGCGAGTGCCGCGTCTTCCGGCGTGAGCTCCGGGGCCGGTAGAGTTACGATATTCAGGGGGCCGTCAGGCGATACTTCGCTGCCTGTACGCCAGCGCCCGAGCCCAATCAACGCGACGTGGACGGCCAGCGAGATACCCAGGCCTATTGCGAGGATTCGGGCGTAATTGGGTCGCTGTCGTCTCATCCTTCCTCCTCTCCGGCGGCGATGCAATGCCGGTTCCAGCGGCTCGACACGTGTCGCGCACGCTGCAGGTAACTCCATGTTTGCGAAATTTATTGCTGCCGTCAAGTGTTTGGAGAGTGATCTGGCATGGAACAACCAGGGGATTGGGGGAGGATTGGGAGGTGAGAGTAAACGAGCAACCACTCGGCACAGGCCGTAACTCTGAACTTGTAGTTTCGATTGCTCCGTTGCTCGTTTACTTACCCATTCCCACTACGATCCAGCCCCACCCCTGACTTCCGCAACCACCATATCACCCATGTCAGATGTGGAGATCCCGCTGCGGGTGTCCGCAGAGCGGATGGCACCGCTCCCCAACAGGTGGGCAACGGCCCCTTCGATGCGCGCGGCTCCTGCCTCTTCGCCAAGAAAGTCGAGCATCATCGAGACGGCCGAGATCATGCCCAGTGGGCAAGCGACGTTCCTTCCGGCGTGCTTGGGCGCCGAGCCGTGGATGGGCTCGAACATGGAGGTCTTGCCTGGGTGAATGTTGCCCGACGCGGCGATCCCCATGCCGCCCTGGATCATCGCGCCCAAGTCGGTGATGATGTCGCCGAACAGGTTCGTCGTGACGATCACGTCGAACCACTCGGGGTTCTTCACCATCCACATGCAACAGGCATCGACGTAGGCGTGGTCCGTACCTATGTCGGGAAATTCTTGAGCTACCCGGGCGAAGGCTCTGTCCCACACGTCGTGCGGCCGGATAGCGTTGTCCTTGTCCACGAGCGTGACCACCGGATCGCGCCCGGCTGAGCCACGAGCAGCGGCTCGCTTTCGCGCCAATTCGAAGGCGTAGCGGCAGGCACGTTCACACCCTTTCCAGGTGTAGATTCCGTTCACGATGGCGACCTCGTCCGGCGTATTCTTCTTCAGGTGACCACCGATCTGTGAATACATACCTTCCGTGTTCTCGCGCACCACGACAAACTCGATGTCGTCCGGCGTCTTATCCTTGAGCGGGCATAACTGCTCGGAGTACAACTTGATCGGCCGCAGGTTGATGTACATGTCGAGGCCGAATCGCAGGCCGAGGATTACGGAACGCTCGACGAGCCCCGGTTCGACGTCCGGGTGGCCGATCGCGCCCAACAAGACGGCGTCGAGCGTGCTCCACTCCTCGATTACACGGTCCGGCACCAGCTCTTTGGTCTTGAGGTAGTAGTCGCCGCTGTACGGGTAGTCCACCAGCTCATACTTGAAGCCCTCGAGCTCCGCGACCACTTCCAAGACCTTCAGACCTTCTCGGGCGACCTCGGGCCCGATGCCGTCGCCGGGTATGGATCCGATCTTGTACGTCTTCATCCAGCCTCCTGAACGCGGCACAGTGATCGTGCCGCCTGAATCTCCGCGAGAGAGGGGTAAGCTAGCGAACGCCCGGGACCCGCATCAAGGTGTCGCCGCGCAGCCGGATAGCCGACCTCGTGGCGGAGCTGTAGATTGCCGTCCAGCCCCATTCATCATCGACCACGGAGGAGTGTCATGGGTCGCAGTTTCGCCATCCTGCTGGCCACCGGCCTGAGCTTGAACCTGGCTTTTGGACCTGTTGCGGCTGTCGCGCAGGACGATGCGGAGTACGCGGAGCGGATCGAGCGCTACACCACGGACCCGCGGTTCCTGAGTGACTTGGTTGATCATCTGCCGAGTTCTGAAGTGGTACCCTCACCATTGGATTATTTCGGCGAGATCATCGGCGCGCCCGACATCCTGCACAATACGCAGGAGATCTATGCCTACATGCGGGCAGTGGCTGCGGCGTCGCCGCGCGTGGAGGTGCGACCCATTGGTGTTACCGAAGAGGGTCGTGAGATGATCGAGGTCATCGTGGCCGATGAGGCGACGATCGGCGTCCTGGAGCGCTACCGGGCTTACTTGAATCGACTGGCCGACCCGCGTCAGCTGTCTGGGGAAGAGGCTGATGCGCTGATCGCCCAGGCCAAACCGATTTATTACCTGTCGGGCGGGCTCCACTCGCCGGAGACGGGTCCTCCGGAGATGCTGATGGAGCTGGTCTATCGACTGGCCGTCGAGGACTCGCCGATGATCGAGGCGATCCGGCAGAACGTGATCACGGTCATCGTCCCCGTTCTCGAGCCCGACGGGCGCGATCGCATGGTCGACGTATACAACTACGGCAAGACACACAACGATGTGGGGCCCGGGCTGATCTACTGGGGCAAGTACGTCGCTCACGACAACAACCGGGATGGTTTCGGGCTCGCCCTGGCTTTGACGCGTAACATCCTGGGCCGGTTCGACTACTGGAAGCCCACAGTGATGCACGATCTCCACGAATCGGGCTATTTCCTCTATGTCTCGACGGGCACCGGCCCGTACAACCAGGATCTAGACGCGCTGACCATCGATGAGTGGCACAACATCTCTCACGAAGAGGTCACGCAGCTGACTAAGCGTGGGATGCCTGGCGTGTGGACGCACGCCTTCTATACCGGCTGGGCCGCCAACTACTTGATGTGGATTGCCAACACGCGAAACAGCATTGGGCGTTTCTACGAGACTCTGGGCAATCGCGGTGCGAGCACAGTGGAGCGAGAACTTCGCGCTTCGGTTACGACCCGGGAGTGGTACAGGCCCAACCCGCCGCTCAAGAAAGTCGTATGGTCGCTGCGTAACAACACCAACTACATGCAAAGCGGTGTGCTGGTCGCGCTCAACTACGTGGCCGAGAACGCCGACGACTTCGTGGACAACTTTTATCTCCGCGGCGTGAGAGCGGTGGAGCGTGGAAAGAGCGAAGCGCCCTACGCATGGGTGATCCCTCGCGACCAGAGGCGGCAGATCGCCACGCAGGACCTTGTCGCGTTGTTGCTGGAGCAAGGGGTCGAGGTGCACGTGGCCGAAGAAGACCTCGCCTGGGGGGAGGGTGAAGAGAAGGAACATACGGCTGACAAGGGGTCGTATATCATTCGCGCGGACCAGCCTTACCGCACGCTGGTCAGGGTGCTGCTCGACGAACAGAAGTTCCCTGAGAACGCCACTCCGCCGTACGACGACACCGGCTGGACGCTGTCCTACCTCCACAACGTCCAGGCCCACCGCGTGGATGACGTGTCCATATTGTCGGCAAAGATGGAGCCGGTTACCGATCCGGCGCGAGTAGCGGGCGGGCTCGACGGCCGTGGACGTGATTTCTATCTGGTGAACAACACGACGGACGACAACTTCACTTTGCTTCGTTTCAGGATGAACGATGTGGACTTCTTGGCTGCGGAGGCCAGTTTCGAGGCGGATCGCCGATGGTACAACTCGGGCAGCTTCATCATTCCGGCTGAAGGGAATCCGGAAGGTCTTGTTGAGCGCCTCGAGAGGGCGGCGACCGATTTGGGCCTGGAGATCCGCGGTATTAGCAGGCGACCCGAAGTGGCGGTCCATGAGGTCGAAGTCCCGCGTGTGGCGCTAGTCCACACCTGGGTTTCTACGCCGCAGGACGCGGGCTGGTGGCGTTTTGCCTTCGATGAGATCGGCGTCCCGTACACCTACTTGTCGGAACAGGACCTCGCCACGAGCGATCTGTCGCAGCTCGACGTCATTATCATGCCGCGCAACCGTGCGACGCCGCAGACGTTGGTGGCGGGTACGACGGAGGCCGGCGTGCCCATACCTTGGGAGCGAAGCGACGAGTACAGCGCCATAGGGGTGATCGACGAGACTCGTGACGTGCGACGGGGTATGGGTTATGACGGTTTGAAGAACTTGAAGGACTTCATCAGCGCGGGAGGCGTCTTCATCACTGAGGGCACGACGGCCTCGTTCCCCATCGATATGGCGATCACGCGCCGCGTCTCCATCCGACGCACGAATCAGCTTCTGGTCCGTGGGTCGGTACTGAAGGCTGTCGTGGAGGACGGCTCGAGCCCCATCACCTATGGTTACTCTGAGACGCTGCCCGTCTACTTCAGCCAGGCGCCGGTATTCGCCGTGAGCAAGGACCTTAGCAGTCCCTTCATCCCCGATTGGCTCAAGGACGAGTACTGGGAGAAAGAGGTTCCGCGAGTCGTGCTCGCTTTTGCAAAGGAAGACGTCTTGATGAGCGGGATGCTGAGAGGCGAAGGCGAGATCGCCGGAGCGCCCGCCGTCATCGACGTGCCGGTGGGGCAGGGACATGTGGTGTTGTTCGCGAATCGGCCGTTCTGGCGTTGGGAAACGCGCGGCAGCCATGCCCTCGTGTTCAACACGATGCTGCATTGGAACGACTTGCGTGCGGGTTGGCCGCAGCGGCCGGGTGAGGAGGATGAAGCCGCCGTCGCTGAAGGAGGAAATTGATGGTCGGACCAGAGGCTCCCTGGCAACCAGCTTTCTTGGGGGGAGGAGCGAAAATGTCTGCTGCTTGGGGTCCCGCTCATGACCTTGTCAATCTGTACCTCGGCATAGCCCACCTGGCGGATAGCGAGCTGGACCCCGAGGAACAGCGCACATTCATGCGGAAATTCGGGCAGTGGATGCCGAACGTTTCCGTTGAACAGTTCGAGAAGGTCTGGGGCGAGGTGGTGTCGCTGTACGATTCTCTCAGCTCACACGAGAACCGCTACGCGGTTTACCTGCAGTCCGCCGTGAACGTCGCGCGCTTGATGGGGGACAACAAGGAGAAGTTGCGCGCGGTGATCAGGGATTTGGTGGATATCGCCGGTGCAGACGGCGTGTTGCACGAGAACGAGGTCACGATGATCAAAGCGGCGGCGATCGCCTACGGCCTCAGCGCGGATTTGAGGATCAACGTCAAGACCGGTCGTGTGGAGCTGACCCTCAAGGATGCGAACTGAGGTAGCTGTGATGACGACACTCGCCCGGGCAACCTTAGCGGCATTGGTTCTGACCATGGTCTCTGACGGCTACGCTCAAGAGCGGCGACCGACGACTGTTGCCGGACGCTCAACCGTTTACGCGCCTCACGGCGCGATCGCCACCAGCCAGCCCTTGGCCAGCGCCGCCGGGCTGGCTGTGCTTCGGCGTGGCGGAAACGCTGTGGACGCCGCGGTCACAGCCGCAGCCGTTCTCAACCTGGTGGAACCCCACATGACCGGGATCGGCGGCGACATGTTTGCCATTCTCTGGTCGGTCGACGAGGGCAGGCTTGTCGGTTTAAACGCCAGTGGTCGGTCGGGTTCGCTGATGACGCGGGACGAAGTGCTAAGCTGGGGCCACACCAGCGTTCCGATTCACGGCGCCGAGCCGATCACAGTGCCGGGTGCGTTGTCCGGATGGGCGTTACTGCTGGAGCGCTATGGCACGATCAGCCTGGCCGATGCTTTGCAGCCCGCCATCCGACTTGCAGAGGAGGGTTTTCCGGTTTCGCCGATCATCGCGCGCCAGTGGGCAATCGAGGTGGACAAGCTTCAGCGGGACGAAGGAGCGCGCACGACGTATCTGATCGATGGCCGGCGAGCTCCTGCGGCCGGCGAATGGTTCAAGAATCCGGATTTCGCTGCATCGCTACGTATGATCGCTGAGCAAGGCCCCGAGGCGCTTTACGGCGGCCAGTTGGGTCGGCGCATTGTTGAGCGAGTACAGGAATTGGGCGGCTTCCTTACGCTCGAGGACCTGACGAATCACGAGGCGAACTGGGTGGAGCCGATTTCCACCGACTTCCGCGGCTATCGCGTCTGGGAGCTTCCGCCCAACGGCCAGGGCGTCGCAGCGCTCGAGATGTTGCGGATCCTGGAACCTTATGACTTGGTGGGCATGGGCCACAACTCGGCTGAGTATCTCCATCATCTGATCGAAGCGAAGAAGCTGGCGTTTGCGGATCTTGCTCGCTGGGTGGGCGATCCCGATTACATGACTATGACGCCCTATGATCTATTGTCGGACGAGTTCATCAACGCCCGTCGTGAGCTGATCGATCCCGGGCACGCGAGCGAGCGAGTCGATCCAGGTGAAGCGCTGACTGCGAGCGAGACGATCTATCTGAGCGCGGCCGACCGACACGGCAACATGGTTTCCTTCATCAACAGCATCTACTGGGAGTTCGGCTCCGGCGTGGTCGTACCGGGCACGGGTTTCGCGTTGCAGAATCGTGGCGCCGGTTTCAGCCTCGAGCCTGGCCTGGCCAACAGCGTGGCGCCCGGAAAACGACCCTTCCACACGATCATTCCGGCATTCGTCACGATTCCCTCCGATGACGGTGGAGAGAAGCCGTGGCTCGCCTTTGGAGTGATGGGTGGATCAATCCAACCGCAGGGTCACGTGCAAGTGCTCTTCAACCTTCTCGTCTTCGGCATGGATCTGCAGCAGGCGATCGATGCGCCGCGCTTCCGACACCTGGCCGGACGCGATGTGGCGCTGGAGGTGCCCATCGCGGACGCGGTGCG
>Ga0209536_100001863_pt1 | contig 34517 bp, 28 predicted proteins | sample DeeMarSeWOR28_12_FD_187461 | JGI IMG/M metagenome (GOLD analysis project Ga0209536, IMG submission 187461) | Marine sediment microbial communities from White Oak River estuary, North Carolina - WOR-2-8_12 (SPAdes) (version 2) | ecosystem: Environmental > Aquatic > Marine > Intertidal zone >...
GGCGGAAATCATCGCCAGCATCCCGGCCGGTGAATCGATCACGCTGTATCGCCAGGGCGACTTCATCGATCTCTGCCGCGGGCCGCACCTGCCGTCGACCGGCAAGCTGGGCAAGTCGTTCAAGCTGACCCATGTTTCGGGCGCCTACTGGCGCGGCGATTCTTCGAACGAGATGCTGCAGCGGGTCTACGGGACGGCGTGGCCGAACGACAAGCAGCTGCGCCAGTACCTGCACATGCTCGAAGAGGCGGAGAAACGCGATCATCGGCGCCTCGGCCGCGTCATGGACCTGTTCCACTTCCAGGAAGAAGCGCCCGGCGCGGTATTCTGGCACCCGAAAGGATGGGCGCTGTACCAGAACCTCATCGGCTACATGCGGCAGAAACAGAACGAGGCTGGCTACCGCGAAATCAACACGCCGGAACTCATGAGCACGTCGCTGTGGGCAAAGTCGGGCCATCTCGAAGCGTTCGGCGACAACATGTTTACCACCGAGACGGTCGACGGCCGGCATTTTGCCATCAAGCCGATGAACTGTCCGGGCCACGTGCAGGTTTTCAAGCAGGGCATCACGAGTTACCGCGATCTGCCGGTGCGTCTTGCCGAGTTCGGCAAGTGCCATCGTTACGAGCCATCCGGTGCGCTTCACGGCATGATGCGCGTGCGCGCCTTCACCCAGGATGACGCTCACATCTTCTGTACGCCGGAGCAGATCACCGATGAATCGATCGCCGTCTGCCAGCTGATACTCGGCATCTACCGCGACTTCGGCTTCGAGGACGTGCGCATCAAGTTCGCGGATCGTCCCGAGGTACGTGTCGGCGAAGACGATGTCTGGGACCAGTCGGAGGCCGCACTGCTCAAGGCACTCGAGGTTGCCGGCCTGGACTACACCCACAATCCCGGCGAAGGCGCATTTTATGGCCCGAAACTCGAGTTCGTACTGCGCGACGCCATCGGCCGCGACTGGCAATGCGGTACGCTCCAGGTGGATCTCAATATGCCGGGGCGCCTCGGAGCAACCTACGTCGGCGAAGACGGCGAAAAGCACCTGCCGGTCATGCTGCATCGGGCGATGTTCGGGTCCCTCGAACGGTTCATTGGTATCCTGATCGAGCATCACGCCGGCAACCTGCCGTTGTGGCTTGCACCGGTACAGGTAAAAGTTCTCACGATTACGTCGGCTGCAGACGACTACGCGCGCGAAGTCGCCGCTGCGTTTACGGCGCGCGGGCTGCATGCGGAGGCAGACCTCAGAAACGAGAAGATCTCCTACAAGGTTCGCGAACACAGTGTCGCCAAGGTGCCGGTGCTGCTGGCCGTCGGGGACCGCGAAGTCGAGAACAGGTCGGTCGCCATGCGCCGCCTCGGCTCCAAGCAGCAGAAGGTACTGCCGCTCGACGAGGCCGTCGCCGCCCTCGAATCCGAGGTCCGCGAACGCCGCTGAAGCCAGGCAGCCGGTTCACGGTTGGAGAACGGCTCCTGCAGCTGACCCGAGCGGCCAGGAAGGGCTGCCGGGCGGGGCATTTGTCTCCCTCATGGCTCGCTGCGCTGCGCTTTACTTCGGTCGACAAACGCCCTGCCCGGCAGACCGGAAACCGTACCCCGCGAATCCATCCAAACCGGGCGAAACCCAACTGTGACGCGCCCTGCACTTTCAATGTGCGACGCGTCACAGATTAAGGAATATGTCGGTGCGCAGCGACATTTGACGGAAAACCCGGGGATATACTCCTGCAACGCAAGGACGTCGCGCGCAATTAGACATAAGGCCTATGGAGGACGCCGGTGGCTCTGGACCAATACAAGACTCAGGTGTTGTTGCTGCATAGCGAGCAATCCACGCTGGACAAGTTCAGCACGGGATTCGACGATCGCTACACGGTCCACTGTGCAACCACCGGCACAGAGGCACTCATCACGCTTGGTGAAACGCCCATCCACGTCATCGTCTCGGCCCAGAAGCTGCCGGGGATGAGCGGAGCCGAGGCACTGCGAGAGGCCAAGAAACGTTCCCCCGAGACCATCGGCATCCTGCTTGCCGGCGACAGCAGCGAAGCCCTCGTCGGCGAGAAAGAGGTTTTCCAGGTCATCCGAGGTGGCGTCGACCCGTCCCACCTGCGGCACCTCATCGACAATGCAACACAGCAATCGCGGCTCGTCGCGCTCTCAGAGTCAGCGAACGATACGCTCGCCAACCCGGACGAACCGGTTTCCGAACACATCATCATGGAGACCTCCGAAAACGGATCCTCGATCATCACCGACGCGACGGGACAGATGCCCGCCCTGGATCCCAAGAAGATATCTGCATCCGCCGCTCTCGGGGGCGCTACTGTCGACGTCCTGGTCATCACGAAAGACCAGGAATTCCTGACGACCATCAAGGAGTCGTCACGCGGTGTACACACCGTGCATTACGCCAACACGCTCAAGCAGGCCGAAGAAGCGGTCCGCAATAACAAGGTCGGGGTAGCCGTTGTCGATGCAGCGATGGTCGGCGAAAACGTCGAGAAACTGGCGGAGCACCTGCGCGGCTTGCGCAAACGCCTCGTCGCCATCGTTGCGGGCCGCCGCGACGACGGCGAAATGCTCATGGACCTCATCAACCGGGGCAAGGTATACCGCTTCCTGCTGAAGCCCGTTTCGCCGGGCCGCGCGCGACTCGCGGTCGAAGCTTCCGTCAAACATCATCTCGAAGCGCCGGACTCGGCCTTCAAGACGACGAGCAAGACGGCCGCTGCGATGCCGCAGAAAGCGAAACCGCAGCCTCAGCCCGCGAAGCCCGCCCCTTCCAAACCCGCGGTGACGAAGACGCAGCCCGAAACCGGGAAAAAGCCCGAGGCGAAAGCATCGATCTCGGCGAGCAAGGGCGACTCAATTGCTGCAGGCGGAGGCGGCCTGGACGATGCGTTTGGTGACGACGCGAGCTTCGCGGAGACGATGACCGGCATCGTCTCGACGGTCTCCAGGTCACTATCGAGCAAGAAAGACGACAAGGGGCCGAAAGAGAACGCCGCCGCCCCTGCACCCGGAGACCTGGGCGACGGTGACGATGCATCGTCTTCGTTCAGCCTGAAGATACTCGGCATCGGCGCGGTCGCGCTCGTCGCGTTCGCTGCTATCGGCTTCTGGATGTTCGGCGGGGCCGAAGACGCGCCAGTCAGCAAGCCACAGCCGGCAGCCGCATCGTCCGTCAGCGAAGACTCAGCGGGATTGGGCAGCACCGCCGCGCAAAGGTCCGCCAGTGTCGACGAGTTGCTCGAAGAGGCGCGTCTTGCGCGTGACGCGGGACAAATATTCAATCCTCCAGGCAATAATGCCATCGAGTTCTACGTGGCGGCCGTCAGCGCGGCCCCCGACAATGCCTACGCGGCCGCGGAACTCGACGCCACGCTCGACGAGGCACTCGGCATGGCGGAAACAGCGCTGCTGGAACGCCGCGCCGACGACGCGACTGCGGCCCTCGAGCGGGTCCGGCAGGCAAACTCCGATCATCCGCGGCTGCCCTTCCTGTCCGCGCAGCTGTCGCAGATGCAACTGCGCAATTACATCGACTCGGCACGGACCGCGATCCGCGAACAACGTCTCGAGGACGCATCCACGGCCATCGCCGATGCGCGAGCACTCGGCATTGCCGATGACGGCGAGATCGATCGTGTCGAGGAAGAGTTGCGGAACTCCCGCAGCGAACGCCGCGTCGACGAGGTACTTGCGCTGGCCGGTCAGAGGCTCGAAGAGGGGGCCCTCACGTCACCGGCCAACGATAACGCTCGCTACTACTATCAGCTCGCTCTCAGCAACGATCCCGGCAATGCCGCCGCGCAGACCGGTCTGACCGTGGTTGCGAGCAAGATCGTGCTGCAGGCGCGCGAAGAAATCGATGGCGGCCGCTTCAGCACGGCTGAGGCGTTGCTTGCGGAGGCGCGCCAGCTTGATCCGCAGAGCGCGGAACTTGCTGCATCGACAAAGGCGCTGGCAGAGGCCCGCCAGCGCGTGGCAGATGATCGTGTGCGCGCAGAGCGCGAGCGCCGCGCGGAGGCGGAACGCCAGCAAGCGGAGCAACGCGCCGAAGAACAACGCGAGGCTGCCGCGCGCGAGGCTGAACAGCGGCGCGCCGCGGAAGCTGCAGCTGCAGCTGCCGCTGCCGCGACAGCAGCCGATACGACCCCGGCAGAATCGGACGCGGCGGATACCGCCGAGCCGGTGGCCGAAGAAGCGGCAACCCCGCCGCCGGCCGCGGCCGCAGAGCCGGTCCCGGTTAGCGACCAGACGCCTGTCGCGGCCAGCTCACTGACCCGCACGAAGTATGTCGCTCCCCGTTATCCGCGGTCCGCGGAACGGCGCAACATCTCCGGGTGGGTCGACGTCGTGTTCACTGTAACCACCGGCGGCAGCGTCACCGACGTCGAAGTCATTGGATCAGAACCGGGCGACACCTTCGTGGACTCCGCGACCCGCGCCGTCGAAAAGTGGGAGTTCGAGCCGGTTGTCGAGGACGGACAACCCGTCGAGAAACGCGCGGGCGTGCGCATGATGTTCGCGATCGAGTAGCCGGAAAGCGCACGGGCCCGTGGCAAAAACTGTCCTTTCTGGACCAATTCGTGCTTTAGCGCTAGTCTATGCCCGGAAAAATAAAAACCGGGACTTACAGGCGTGTCAGACCGAGCGATAGCAGGCAATCAACAGCCTGCGAGAAAACAACAACAACGCAGCATCGTGACGCAGCAGAAATTGCTGGATGCGGCTATCGAGGCTTTTTCGGAAAGCGGATTCAAGGGCACGTCCACACGCGACATCGCCGACCGGGCAGGCGTGCACCACCCTCTGATCACCTACCATTTCAAGAACAAGGATCAGCTGTGGCGCGCGGCCGCGGACCGCATCTTCCGGGAATTCAATATTTCCCTGGTCAAGGCGACAGCCGACGTTCCGGAATCGCAGCCCAGGGCCCGTGCCGAGACGTTTGTCCGCACCTACGTGCGCTATGCGCACAAGCAGCCGGCGCTGCACAAGTTCATCCTGCAGGAGTCCAGCCAACCCTCAGCACGGCTCGACTGGCTGATCGACAGTCACCTCAAGCCACTGTTCGAGGTCGTCGTGAAGTCGCTACGCGAACTCCAGGAGCTGGGCATCGCGCCCCCGGGTGACCCGGCGATCCTGTTCAACATGATCCGGGTATCGGCCGGCGGCCTGCTCGCGCTCTCGGCAGAGATCAAGGGTACCAGCAACATCGACCTGGACTCTGACGCCGCTCTCGACGAGCTTGCCGACATGATCATTCGCTGTTTCCTGTCGGGCGACGAGGTCGCGAAGCAGTGATCAGCTGATGCGCCCCTGCAGCACTCCCTGAACCTCGGCGACAATCGACAGCGCAATGGCGGCGGGTCCGCGGCCGCCGATATCGATGCCTGCCGGCCCGCGCAGACGCCCGGTGAGGGCTCCAGCGCCTTCGCCCAGCTCCGACAGCAGGCGGTCGCGCCGGGCAGCCGGTCCGAGCAGGCCGATATAGGACAAATCGGTCGCGGCAAGCTGCTCCAGGTACACGCGGTCGCTCGCCAGGTGATGGCTCATGACGACGGCCGCGTCGTAACGTGCAAGCGCAAGGCTTTCTGCCAGCGCCGCGGCCGGCAGGCAGAGCACTTTTTCCGCGCCACCGAAATCACCGCTTCCGACGTATGCATCGCGATGGTCGACGACCGTGCAGCGCCAGCCCAGTGCCGCCGCAAAATGCACCACCGGTTCCGCGTCCGGTCCGGCGCCGAGCACGAGTAATCGCGGCGGCGGCTGTATGGTACCCGCCAGCACACTTATCTCGTTGCTATCGAGCACAATCCGCCCGAGTGCAGGACGCTCGTTTTCCTGCAGGAGGCGGCCGGCCGCCTCGTCCGCAAGCCCCAGCCCGCGCACGCCGTTTTCCGCGTCGATGGCCGCGGCTCCGGCGTCGATTTCCGGGTGTGCGGATTCGATCACAAGGGCGAAGCGGGCCGCCCGGTCTCCCTTCATGGCGCCGGCAATAGCCTCGAAGGGCTGGTAGCCGTTGGCAGCCGTCAGGGCCTGCAGGAAGACGTGCATCACGCCGTCACAGCCGACGCCGAGGCCCCAGAGTTCGTCATCCTGGGCAAGATCGTAGGTCACCGTCTGCGGCTCAGCGGATTCGATAACGGCGGCCGCGCGCAGCGCGAGGTCGCCCTCGAGGCAGCCGCCCGACAGCATGCCGTGGAAATCGCCGTCGCCGTCGATCAGCATGTGGGTCCCCGCCTTGCTGTAGGTCGAGCCGCTGGTCTGGTAGATGGTAACCAGCGCAAGCGGCTGGCCGCGCTCACGCCGCTGCTCAAAGAAACGGACCAGGCCCGCCACATTCATGACTGCGTGCATCCGGAATATCCGTATAGCGAATTCATCTGAGTACTGGCACCCTCTCCCGGGTCAAACGCTTGAAACCGCCGGCAGCGATCCCAAATCCCTGGGTCGCCCTAATGGAGAACGACATTATGAACGAATCAGCAACGCACCCGGTAGCCGTCACGGACAAGGATTTCGCAGATCAGGTGCTGCAGTCCGATACACCGGTTCTGGTGGATTTCTGGGCTGAATGGTGCGGTCCCTGCCGGGTCCTCGGGCCCGTCATCGAATCCCTGTCGCAGGAGTATGACGGCAAGGTTAAGGTTGCGAAAGTCGACGTGGACTCGAACCAGCAGGTTGCCATGCAGTACGGCATTCGCTCGATCCCCACCGTCATGCTGTTCGACAAGGGCCAGATCGTCGATACGATCGTGGGCGTGCGGCCGAAGTCGGACTACGAAAACTGCCTCAGGAACGTCATCGCCTGATTCGCATCCGCGCCGTCAGGTACCCGGCCGGCAGGCATAGAGATACAGCATTTCCATCGCCAGGTGCGCGCCCGCGAGCGCCGTGATCTCACCGACGTCGTAGGCGGGCGCCACCTCGACCACGTCCATGCCGACGACGTTGATGCCGGCCAGCCTCCTGAGTATTGCCATCGCCTGGTGCGTGGTCAGACCGCCGCAGACCGGTGTGCCCGTGCCCGGCGCGCAACCGGGGTCCAGGCAGTCGATATCGAAGGTCAGGTAGACCGGGCGGTTGCCCAGGATTTTGCGCGTCCTGTCGACGACCGCCGCAATACCGGATTCATGCACGTCCGGTGCGTCGATGATGTTGAACCCCAGCGTGTCCGGGTTTGACGTCCGGATACCGATCTGCACCGACGTGGCCGGATCGATGATTCCTTCCCTGGCCGCCCACCAGAACATCGTGCCGTGGTCGATGCGATCGTTCTCGTCGGCCCAGGTATCGCTGTGAGCGTCGAAGTGCAGCAGCGACAGCGGACCGCCGTGCTTGCGGTGGTGAGCCCGCAACAGCGGATACGAGACAAAGTGATCGCCGCCCAGCGACAACAGGCCCGGCCCCTGGTCAATGATGCCGAACGCATGCTCTTCGATCTCCGCCGGCGTCTGTTCGGGCCGCCCGTGATCGAAAAAGCAGTCGCCGGCATCGACGACGGCCAGCCTGTCGAAGGGATCGAACTCCATGCCGTACGGTTTTTCCCAGGCCATGATCGACGACGCGGCGCGAATCGCCCTGGGGCCGAATCTCGCGCCCGGCCGGTTGGTCGTCGCCGTATCCAGCGGGATGCCGGTTACCGCAACGTCCACACCACTCATGTTCTTGGTGAACTTGCGCCGGCAGAACGACAGCGCGCCGCCGTAGGTGGGCTCCGGCGTCGTACCGTACAGGTCCTCGCGGACGATCGCGTGGTCGGTGATCTTCTTGTTCAAATCGCTACCTGACGCGGACTCAGGATCCCAGCGCCGTTGCGGCCAGGTCCAGGCACTGCCAGGCCTTGTCGGTAAGTTCGTCGGCCTCTTCACGCTGAAGTATGAGCGGCGGCGCGCATACCAGGGTATCGCCAACGGCACGCAGCACGAGCCCGTTTTCGACAAACAGGTCGCGGCAGATCGTGCCGGCGCCCCGCTTTTCGGGGAAACGGTCCAGTGTTTCCTTGTCCCGGACGAGTTCCAGCGCGCCCATCAATCCGACCATGCGCGTCTCTCCCACGAGCGGGTGCTCGCCCAGCTTGTGCCAGCGTTCCTGCAGGTAAGGGCCGATGTCATTCTTCACCCGGTCGACGAGCCCTTCCTCCTGGATCAGGCGAATGTTCGCGATCGCAACGGCGCAGGCCGCCGGGTGCCCGGAATACGTATAGCCATGGAAAAACTCGCCGCCCTTGTCGATCATCACGTCGGCGACCCGGTCGCCCACGAGAACGCCGCCGAGCGGCAGGTAGCCCGAAGTCACACCCTTGGCAAACGGCATCAGGTCCGGCTTCGTGCCGAAATAGTCGGCGCCGAACCACTCGCCGAGCCGCCCGAAGCCGGTGATGACCTCGTCCGAGATCAGCAGGATGCCGTACTCGTCGCAAATGCGCTGGATTTCCGGCCAGTAGGTATCGGGCGGGATGATGACGCCGCCGGCCCCCTGTATGGGTTCACCGATGAACGCGGCCACCTTGTCGGCACCGATATCGTGGATTTTCTCTTCGAGCGCCTGCGCCGTTACGAGTCCGAATTCGTCGGGCGAGAGGCTGCGATCACTGCCGAACCAGTACGGCTGATCAATGTGCTCGATGCCGGGTATCGGCAGGCCGCTCTGGCGGTGCATCGGCTTCATACCACCGAGGCTGGCAGCCGCCACGGTCGAGCCGTGGTAGGCATTCTTGCGGCTGATGATCGTGTGCCGTTGCGGCTCGCCCATCAGGTCCCAGTAGGTTCGAACCATCCGCACGACGGTATCGTTCGACTCGGAGCCGGACCCCGCGAAGAACACCCGGTTGAACTGCGGCTGGCTGACCTCCTGCAGCAGCGCCGCGAGCTCGATCGAGGGTGGGTGCGCGCACTGGAAGAAATTGTTGTAGTACGGCAGTTCCTGCAGCTGCCGCGTAGCCGCGTCGATGAGCGATTGCTGGCCATAGCCTACATTGACGCACCAGAGTCCGGACATGCCATCAAGAATCCTGTTGCCGTCGGCGTCAAAAATATACGAGCCCTCCGCGCGCGTAATGATCCGCGAGCGCTTCTCGTACAGCGCCTTGTGGTCCGTGAACGGATGCAGGTGATGCTCCCGGTCGAGTTCCTGCCAGTCTTGCCTCGAACGCTTTTCTATCGCCGCCATTCGTTTCCTCTAGATCTCGTCAGACATTGAACATCAGGATCTCACGCTCCCACGGCGTGATGATCTGCTCAAACTCCATGAACTCGCCGTGCTTGAGCGCGCAATAAAGCGTGACGAATTCGTCGCCCAGCATGCTGCGCATCGCATTGCTGGACCGCAGCGCATCGATCGCAGAATAGATGTGCCAGTGTAGCTTGAATTCGCTGCCGTAGGCGCTGCCGGTAATCGGTTCTGTCGGTTTCAGTCCTTCTACCATGCCGAGATAACCGCAGGCCAGCGTTGCCGCGGCTGCCAGGTAGGGGTTCACGTCTGACCCGGCGACACGATTCTCGATGCGGCGCGCGTCCGGCGCGGCGTCCGGCACGCGCAGGCCGACCGTGCGGTTGTCGATCGCCCAGGCGAGATTCACGGGCGAATCCCAGGGATTCAGGAATCGACGATACGAATTGACGTAGGGCGCAAAAATCAGCATTGCGTCGGGCATGTAGCGCTGCAGGCCTCCCAGGAAGCCATGAAACAGCTCACTCGGCTCACCATCGGGCGTGGAAAACACGTTATTGCCCTGCTTGTCCACCACGCTCTGGTGAATGTGCAGGGCACTGCCCGCTTCCTCGGACATGGGCTTCGCGAGAAACGTGGCGTGCATCTCGTGCTCGATCGCCGCCTCGCGGATGGTGCGCTTGAACAGGAACACCTGGTCGGCAAGATCAACCGCGTTACCGTGCAGGAAATTGATCTCGAATTGCGCGGGCCCCGCTTCCTGGGACAGGGTGTCGATCCGGATACCCTGGTCCTCGCAGTAGGAATACACATCGTTAATGAACGGATCGAAATCGTTCATGGTATCGATGCTATATGGCTGCCGGGCGCCTTCCGTCCAGCCCAGCCGTCCCTCCGGCGGCTCGGCTTCCTTCATCGGATCCGAGTGCGGGCTGAGCAGGTAGAACTCGACCTCCGGCGCAATCACGGGTATCCAGCCGCTGGACTCGAACTTGGCCAGCACACTTCGCAACACGCCGCGCGGCGATGTCGGTACGCGCGTCATGTCACGACGGTAACAATCGAGAAACACGGATGCCGCCGGATCGCTCGCCCACGGCACCGGCCGTAACGTCGTGGCGTCCGGCACCAGCAGCATGTCGCGGTCCTCGACATTGTTGGGATCGTCGATGTAATCGCCAGAGACCGTCTGTGAAAAAATCGACTCCGGCATCTTCATCTCGCCCGACCCGAACTTGGCGGCCGGAATTACCTTGCCGCGTGCCGAACCCGCCATGTCCGGCACGAACGCCTCCACGTCTTCGATGCCTCTGTTTTTGAACCAGGGCTGAAAAACTTCGTCTTTAGTCACGTTACACCCGTCGTTTGCCGGCGCGTTTTCTACACGCGTCACCGAACGCCTTGAACATGGCGCTCGAAAATTCATTGCTGCTCGCCTTCCACTCCGGGTGCCACTGCACCGCGAGCGCGAATGTCCGGGCACCATCGACCGTGAAGGCCTCTATCAATCCATCGTCTGCTACGGCCTCGACCGTCACGCCGTCCGCCAGCCGCGCCACGCCCTGCCCGTGCAGGGAATTCACCATGACTTTTTCCACGCCGGCGAGGCGCGCCAGCAGCCCTCCATCGACCAGGTTTACCGGGTGCGACGGCCCGTACTGCACGTCCAGCGTGTCCTCCGGGTTCTCCTTGTGGTTGTGGTAACCCGGCACGTCCCTCAGTTTCTGATGCAGCGTGCCGCCGAGAGCGACATTGAGTTCCTGGAATCCGCGACAGATGGCAAACAGAGGCACACCCGTTTGCAGCGCGTGCCGCGCAACAGGCAGCGTCATCGCATCGCGGTGCGGGTCGCGCAAAGCGTCCGGATCCTCGGACTCGCTGCCGTAATGGTGCGGCTCTATATCGCTGTAGCTGCCGGTGAGCATGACCCCGTCGACCTGGTCCACGAGCTCGTCGATCGCGAGATCATCCGCGAGCACGGGAATGATCAATGGAACCGCGTCGGCCGCCTCGATAATGGCTTTCAGGTATTTTTCCCCCACCATGTGCCAGGGATGAGGCTCATAGACGCGCCGGTCTGCCGGCACGCCGATAATCGGTTTCGGGCGCATATGGGGACGAACCCCGGCACTCCTCTACGGTCTGGAGGCTAAAGGATACGCTACGCGGTGCCGCCGAGTATAGATTGCGAACCGCTCAGCCGGCCGCGTCGGCATCGGCCTGCCGCCCTCGCAGCCGCAGGACCACATAAAGGACAACGCCGCCCACGAGCAGCGATACCCACGGCGGCACGCCGTAGCCGCCCGGCACCGTGCCGATCACGATCGCAACGAGTCCGACCAGTAATGCATAGGGCAGCTGGGTGCGGACATGTTCGATATGGTTGCACCCTGACGCGATCGACGACAGCACCGTGGTATCCGAGATCGGCGAGCAGTGGTCGCCCCAGACGGCCCCCGCGAGCACGCAGGAGACTGACGAATACAGGATATGCATGTCGCCGGATTCGGTCATGCCGTTAACGCTCATCACCGCCCAGGCCAGCGGCACCACCAGCGGCACCAGGATCCCCATGGTGCCCCAGCTGGTCCCGGTCGCGAAAGCCGTCACGCCGGCCAGCACAAACACCGCGGCAGGCACCCACGCGGCAGGCATCGACTCGCCCAGGATAGTAATCAGGTAGCCCTTCGCGTTGAGCGCCGTGGTAACGTCGGACATGGACCAGGCAAGCACCAGCACGACCATGCCGAACAGCGTGGCGCGCGCGCCGCCGTACCAGGCATCTACGGTCTCGTGGGTCGTAAGGATGCGCTGCCCGATGGACATTGCGGCCGCGGTCAGCGCACCGATGAACGACGCCCACATCATCGCCTTGTACGGATCCGCGGCGCCGATGATTTCCCTGAACGTCTCGCCCTCGCCGGTCGCGTAAAGGCCGCCGAGCAGCGCCGCGACCAGCACGATGATCGGCACGAACGCGTTGAGAGGCCGGGCCGGTACGTCGGGCTTGGGCTCCAGCGTATCGCCGTTCTCCGATTCGGCGTCTGCGTCGACTGACAGCACCCTGCCCTTCCGGGCGCGCACCTCCGCCGTGTACATGGGACCCATGTCGCGCCCCGTCGCTGCAACCATGAAGACGAACACGATCGCGAGGATCGGGTAGAAGCTGTAGGGAATGGACTGCAGGAAGATCTCGTAAGCAGGCACATCGGCAAGCTCACGGATGTCCTGCAGGGCCTCGTCGATAAGGCTTACCTCGTAGCCGATCCAGGTCGTGATCAACGCGATGCTTACCACGGGCGCCGCCGTCGAATCCACGATGTAAGCGAGTTTCTCTCGGGAAACCTTCAGCTGATCGGTTATGGGCCGCGCGGTGTTGCCGACGACAAGCGTATTCGCGTAGTCGTCGAAGAAGATCATCAGGCCCATGAGCCAGGCTGCCACCTGGGCACCCATCGCCGTCTGTGCGCGGCTTACCACCATCTTTACGATAGCCATCATGCCGCCGTTGCGGGTGATGATGCCCACCATGCCGCCGATCATCATCGTGAACAGGATGATGGCCGCATGATCAACGTCGGCAACGGCATTGGCGACAAACACCTGGAAGGAATCGAGCAGGCCGATGCCCGCCCCTTTCAGCGAAAAAGACTGCAGGGCGGTCGCACCGAGCCATATCCCCAGCAGAAGTGCCGGCACGACGCTGCGGATGATCAGCGCGACGGCGATCGCCGTAAATGCGGGCAGCAGTGAAATCCAGCCAGGCATTACGCGCAGCTCGACCGTGGCGGCTTCCGCGCCAGTCGCGTAGGCCAGCGTGGCCCTGCCACTGCCACTGACGATCAGTTCCTCGAGCGTGGCGGCACCGGCATCGTCGGCCGTAGCCGAATATTGCCTGCCGTCGAGCTCTGCCTCGACCGCGGCGCCGGCCGGCACTCCGGTGAAGACGACCTCGAAAGGCACCTCGTCCAGCACGATCCGGGGCACATCGGCCTCGACGGCCGCGGCGCCGAGAGGCCAGGCAAGCAGGACGAGGCTGGAACAACCGCGGGCGACAAGCCGAAGACGGGCGTACAGGTCTTTGATTTTGATGTTCTTATCCCTGCCGCTTGTGACTGCCGGAATGGTACCATGCGGCGCATGGCACAACGAAAATCGACACCGCTCAAATCCGAGCTGCGCAGGCTTGTGAAAAAGCAGCCGGATACCCTGTCCATGGAACTGCTGGTCGCCGACATGCACGGCTTCCTGAAGGGCAAGCGCATCCAGGCGCAGGACATGGAGAAAGTCTGCGCTAATGGTTTTTCGATGTGCGCGGGCATCGTATTGCTGGACGGTCTCGGCTACACGGTGCCGGGCTTCCCCTTCGGCGAAGCGGACGGTGATCCCGACAAGGAATGCCGCCTCGTGCCAGGCAGTATTTCGCCGGTGCCGTGGTCGGAACGCCCCATGGCGCAGGCCATGTTCCGTTTCCGGGAGGAAGACGGCAAACCGTTTTTCGCGGACCCGCGAACCGTGCTCGAAAGAGCGCTCGAGCCCCTCTACAAGAAGGGTCTCAAGATCGTCATGGCAACGGAACTCGAGTTCTACCTGCTCGACGCGGAGGCCGATACGGTGACACCGGGGGCACCCAAGGTGCCGGCTATCGGAGTTCCGCAACCGGGTACCCAGGTCTACAGTCACGACGACCTCTGGGAGATCGAAGCGTTCCTCAACGATGTCTACGCCTGGTGCGAGGCCCAGGACGTCCCGGCCGAATCGGCAATTTCCGAGTTTGCGCAAGGGCAGTTCGAGATAAACCTGCGGCACGTGGACGATCCCGTCCTGGCCTGCGACCACGCCGTACTCCTGAAACGCATCATCAAAGCGGCCGCCCGCAAGCACGGCTTCGTCGCATCCTTCATGGCCAAGCCCTTCGAGGAAGAGAGTGGCTGCGGGCTGCACGTACACATGAGCCTGGTCGACAAAGACGGCATCAACTTCTTCTCACAGGGCAAGGAAAAGATGGCCTCGCCGCCGTTCTCGGCGAGACTGCGACACGCGATCGGCGGCCTCCTCCAGACGATGCCCGAGAGCACGGCGATCTTCGCGCCCAATGCAAATTCCTATCGGCGGCTGCGGCCGGAGAGTTTTGCCCCGGTCGAACCGAACTGGGGCGTAAACCACCGCGCCGTTGCCGTGCGCGTACCCATGTCGGACGAGAAGAACCTGCGCTTCGAGCACCGCGTCGCCGGTGCGGACGCGAACCCCTACCTTGTCACGGCAGCGATCGCGGCAGGCGTGCATCATGGGCTGACGAGCAGGTGCGACCCCGGCCGCATGATCGAGGAACGCGAGATTGTCTCACTCAAGACGCGAATTCCCGTCCGCTGGGATGCGGCGCTCGACAAGTTCTCACGCAGCAAGGTGCTGCCCGCCTATCTCGGCAAAGACTACTGCAAGTTCTTCCTCGGCAATCGGCGCGCGGAATCCGCGGCATTCCACAACGCGATCAGCCCGCTCGATTACGAGTGGTACCTGCGTTCAGTCTAGTCGCGTGCCGGCGCGATGCTGGCCGCGTTGGGCCGCCGGGGATCGGAAGAACCCCTGAATACGCCGTCCTTCCAGGCAACCGTCTGCAGGCTGCCCATCGACCATTGCGAAGCCGCAATCTCGTGGCCGCGTGACTCGAGGATACGGATTGTGTCCGGGCTGAAACCGGACTCGAGCTGCAGGACATCGGGTAACCACTGATGATGCATGCGCGGCGCGGCCTCGGCCTCGGCAATGTTCATGCCGTGGTCGATGACGTTGACGATCATTTGCAGCACGGTGGTGATGATGCGGCTGCCGCCCGGGCTGCCGGTCGCAAACCAGGCTTTGCCGTCGTCCAGAACGATGGTGGGCGTCATGGAACTCAGCGGCCGCTTGCCGCCGTCGATCTCGTTCGCCTCATGCCCGATCAGACCGTAGGCATTCGGCACGCCTGCCTTTGCCGAGAAATCGTCCATCTCGTTGTTGAGCAGGAAGCCCGCGCCGGTGACGGCGATACCGGAACCGAAGGAGAAGTTCAGCGTGGTCGTGTTGGACACGACGTTACCGTCGCTGTCGATGACGGAGAAATGCGTCGTGTCGGGACTTTCGTAGGCCGGTGGCACACCCGGCGCAACGTCGGACGACGCCCGCGCCCGCTTCATGTCGATCGTTGCCGCAAGCTGCTTCGCGTAGGCCTTGCTCATGAGCCAGTCGGCGGGAACGTCGTAAAAATCCGGGTCGCCCAGGTGTTTGCTGCGGTCGGCGTAGGCGAGCCGCGCCGTCTCCGCGAGCACGTGAACGGCGTCCGCGCTGCCGGACCCGAAATCGGCCATCGGGAAGTTCTCGAGGATGTTCAGCATTTGCACGACGTGAATACCGCCCGAACTCGGCGGCGGCATCGTCAGCACCTCGTAGCCCCGGTAGCTGCCGCGCGCGGCATCTCGAAGTGCAGGTTCGTAGGCAGCCAGCGACTCGGCATCGATTAGGCCGCCGTGCTTATCCATTTCCGCAACGATCTTTTGTGCTATCTCGCCCGTGTAAAACGCATCGGGCCCCTCGGCCGCGATAGCCTCCAGCGTATCGGCGAGATCCGGCTGCGTTAAGCGCTCTCCGGGCTCGTAGGGCACGCCACCCGGCTTGTAGAAATAGCGGCAGGCTGCTTCGAACCGGCACAGGCGCTCCTTGCGCGCCGCCAGCAGCCCGGCGAGATCATAAGTCACCCGGAAACCGTCGCGTGCCAGCCGGACGGCGGGTTCGACGACGCGTTTCCAGGGCAGTCGCCCGTAGTCCTGGTGCGCGCGCCAGAGGCCGGCGACCGTACCCGGTACGCCTGCGGAGAAATGGCTGAAGCGCGCCTTGTCCTGATCGACATTGCCGTCCTTGTCGAGAAACATGTCCCGGCCGGCGCGCCGTGGTGCCGCCTCGCGATAGTCGATCGCAACGGTCTCCCCGGAATCGGCATCGTGCACCAGCATGAATCCGCCGCCGCCCAGATTGCCCGCACGCGGCAGTGACACCGCCAGTGCAAAACCGACCGCTACCGCGGCGTCAACCGCGTTGCCGCCATCCGCGAGTATCTGTGCTCCCACTTCCGTTGCATGGGCATTCTGCGACGACACCATGCCGCTGGCGCCGAAGATCGGATGCCTGAGGTCGCTGTAGCGAACGATTGGCGTGTCGGTCGTCTGCGCGGATGCATGGGACAAGGACACCAGTACGGCCGCGAGAACGGCGATTAGTATGCGCATCGAAAATCGTTCCGATTGTTGCGACGGTGCATGATCAAACCACAGCCCCGGACGGGTGACAAATTCGCCTAGGGCAGAATCGTTTTGAAGATGAAGAAGAAAACGATGGCGAGGAACGCACCGGCCGGAATAGTGATCACCCAGGAAATGAAGATACGCGCCACCACGCGCAGATCGAGGGCCTCGATACCACGCGCGAGACCCACGCCGAGCACTGCACCGACGAGGGTATGGGTGGTCGAGATCGGCATTCCCGTACCCGAGGCGATGACGATCGTCGTCGCCGCCGCGAGTTCGGCGGCAAAGCCACGACTGGGCGTCAGTTGCGTGATCTTTCTACCGACGGTCGCTATCACGCGGATACCGTAGGTAGCGAGACCGATCACGATGCCGCCACCACCAAGCATCAGCACCCAGATTGGCAGAGCCGATTTTGCGGCAACAGCTCCGGTAGTCGCTACGCTGATCACCGCCGCGAGAGGGCCGATGGCATTCGCCACATCGTTCGATCCGTGCGCAAACGCCATCGAGCATGCCGTTATGACCATCAACACGCCGAATACGCGTTCCACGGTGTAAAAGTGGTCCTTCTTCTCTACCTTGGGATCTGGTTCGATCCGCCTGATCAATACCGCGCCGATCGCCGCAATGACGACTGCGATAGATATCGCCAGCAGGTACGCGTCGCCGAGCGAGATCTCGAGCCCGACGTGCTTGAGTCCCTTGAGGATCGTGACCAGCGTGATCGTAAAGCCCGCTAAGAACATGTACACCGGAACATAGCGCTTGGCCCGCTCCAGCGGGTCTTCCCGCCGCAGTATCAGCCACTGCACGCTCAGGTATATCAGGAACGCAATGAATCCCGCCGTGAGTGGCGAGATGACCCAGCTCATGACGATCGTGCCGACTTTTTCCCAGTGAACGGCGTCGATGCCGATGCCGACCGCGGCGAACCCTACGATGGCGCCGACAATGGAATGCGTCGTGGACACGGGCCAACCCTTGCGAGAGGCTATGAGAAGCCAAGTGCCGGCGGCCAGCAAAGCGGCGAGCATGCCGTAAACCAGCAATTCGGGCGTTCCCTCCAGAAGTTCGGCGTCGACGATGCCCTTGCGGATAGTGGACGTTACCGCACCGCCCGCGAGCACCGCACCGAGGAACTCGAATACCGCGGCAACCAGGATTGCCTGCTTGATAGTAAGCGCCTTGGATCCCACCGATGTCGCCATCGCGTTGGCAACATCGTTTGCGCCGATGCCCCAGGCCATGAATATGCCGAACAACGCCGCGAGGACGATGTAGATCGTGGCTGCTTCCATGAATGCGCCCCCGGAGATTTCTCCCCGTTCTTCTGATTATTAGTGCGAGAGCAGTAGCTCGAGTCGGCGGCCGACGCGTTCGGCCATGTCCGCGATTTCTCCGGTCAGTTCGATGACCCGGTACATGAACACGGCATCGACGGGCTTCAGCGTATCCTCGATTTTGAAGAGTGCGGCCCGCAATTCCGCCTGCTTCGCGTCGGTGTCCGTCTCGATCCTGTCGAGTTCCTCGATGAGGCCCGCGACGAGATCCACTTCGGCGCCCTTGAATCCCGCCGTGAACAGCTCGTCGAGCTCGCGCACGCTCTTGCGCGCCTGCTTGGCGGCGTCGATGTTGCGGTCGACGAAATCGATGAACTGCTCCGCGATCGTTTCGGGAATCTGCATCCGCCGGCCCAGCACGATCCCGGAAACGTCCCGGGTTCGATTCGCGATCTTGTCCTGCACCAGCAGCAGTTCGAGCAGGTCCTCGCGCGGCACCGGCATGAAAAGGCTCTTCGGGAGACTCAGCCGGATCTCCTTCTTGAGTTCGTCGGCTTCCTGCTCGAGCGCCTCGATTTCACTGCGAACCGCGACAGCGGTCTCCCAGTCTCCGCCAATGGCGGCGGCGAAGAAGGGCCCGAGTTTCTTGGCACAACGATGCGCAATCTCGATGTGCTTCTCGAGCGGCATTACTGGGGAGGCGCCAAAGATGTTGGCCAACACGTTTGCCATGGTGTTTTCCGGCAGTTCTTTTTGCGCGCAATCGTACCACAGGGGATGGCACCGGTCCCGCGCGATCGCATGCTAAACTTCGCGCCCCCGGACTGTCGAGAATGGCACCAGACATGGCGTATTGGCTGATGAAATCCGAGCCCGATGCCTACAGCATCGATGACCTCGAGCGCGATGGCCGCGAGCCGTGGGACGGCATCCGCAACTACCAGGCCCGCAACATGATGCGCGATGACATGCGTATCGGCGACGAGGTTTTCTTTTATCACTCCAACTGCAAGGAACCGGGCATCGTCGGCGTCATGAAAGTCGCGAGCAAGCCCTATCCGGACCCCACGCAGTTCGACCCGAACTCGAAGTATTACGACCCGAAAAGCAGCGAGGAGGAACCGCGCTGGGTGCTCGTCGACGTCGAATTCGTGCGCAAACTCCCGCGCACGATAACGCTCGCCGAGCTCAAGGAGCAGAAAAAGCTCGACGGCATGGTCCTGCTGCGCCGGGGCAACCGCCTCTCCATCATGCCCGTCGAAAAACGGCACTGGGACCTGGTCCTCGGGCTGGAGTAAATGGCGCAACGCAAGCTCCTGGTTATCGCCGCGGCGGCCGCCCTGTTCCTGGGCCTCGTCTATTTGAATACGCCGCCTGCGCTCGTCAACGCGGCGACGTCACCGCAGCTGCCCGACGACATCGAGGGTTGGCTGGCCGCTGCCGAGCAACGGACAGCTGCGCAGTACGCGTTGATACCGGACACGGAGAAACGCGTGACCTGGCACGGCGACGCCGGCGTGCGTACCCCCTATGCCGTGGTCAACCTGCACGGCTTTTCCGCCACGCGCCAGGAGACGGCGCCGCTGGCCGAGCGCGTAGCGGCTGCGCTCGGCGCCAATCTCTTCGAGACGCGGCTGACGGGCCACGGCCACGCGGAACAGCCCATGCACGGGGCGCGGGCCGAGGACTGGCTCGCCGACACGGCCGAGGCGCTGGCGATCGGTGCACGACTGGGCGACAGGGTGATCGTTATCGGCACCTCGACCGGCGGCACCCTGGCGCTCGCAATGAGTGATCACGACACGGCGAAGCTTGTCTCGGATATCGTCGTCATTTCGCCCAACCTGCGACCCAGCGACGGCAAGGCTGCCTGGCTGACCCGGCCGGCGGGGCCACTGATCGCGCGGCTGATCGCCGGCGATACCCGGAGCTGGGAAGCACACAACGAGCAGCAGGCGCGCTACTGGTCCACGAGCTATCCCATCGAGGCCGCCGTCGAAGTGATGCGACTCGTCGATCTGCTCGATTCGAGGCTGCCGATGCAGCTGGAGCAGAACCTGCTCGTCCTGGTATCGCCGGACGACGAGGTCGTCTCACCGGAGGCGACGAAACAGGCATTCGGGCGCATCGACGCGCCGCGCAAAGCCCTGATCGAAATCGAGAATCCCGGAGACCCGAGCAACCACGTGCTTGCAGGCGACATCCTGTCGCCCGGCAGCACTGACGACGTCGCGGCTTTGATCGTGGATTTCGTGCGGCGCCGCTAGCCGGCGCGAATGCGCTCGTAGAGTTCGGGGGAGCGCTCGAGCGCCAGCATGATCACCAGGTCGCCGGGCTTTGCCCATGCAAGCGCCGAATCGAAGGACTCGATCTCCTCGTCGTTGTGCTCGATCTGGTCGTCGCGCGCGCCGCAGCGGAGCAGTTCGTCCCTGATGAGGCCGTAAACCTCTCCCGGACCGCGTCCGCGGTAGTAATGCGCGAGCTCGGAGACGATGACGCGGTCGAGGCCCCTTCCCCAGGCATTGCGCGCCAGTTCGCGTATCAGGTCGTCGGGCCGGTCGCCCGCCTGCCCGAAGCACAGCACCTTGCGCTTGCCCTGCATCGCCGCCGCCATGTCGAGCAACGCATCGATTGCCTGCGGGTTGTGCGCAAAATCGATGATGACCTTGAAGCCGTCGACCGCGAAGACGTTGCCGCGTCCCGGATTCTCTTCCTGGGTCATGGTCGTCAGGCCGCGGCGGACGTGGGCGACCGACACGCCCATGGCAAGAGCCAGCGCAGCGGCGGCGAGCGCATTGGAAATATTGTGCCGCGCAGCGCCCTGCAACGTGATCGGAATGTCGGCGGCGCGGCAGATACGCTCGCCGGCCTGCCCCTCGACCCGCACGAGCTCGCCGTCCTGAAGAACATACGCCGTGCCGCCGTTGCCCGTGTGCGACAGCACGATCGGGTTTGCCGGGTCCAGCGAAAACCACTCCAGCGTGCCGGAGTAATCGCGGGCGCGCTCGACGAGCCTCGCATCGTCGGCGTTCAGTATCAGCGTGCCGTTGTCGCGCACGGCCCGGCTCACGATCCACTTGACGTCCATGAGTTCATCGAGGCTGCGTGAACCGAAATCGCCGAGGTGATCGCGGCCGATGTTGGTAATTACGGCCGCGTCGGCGCTGTAGACACCGAGGCCCCGGCGCAACAGCCCGCCACGCGCCGTCTCCAGGATTGCAGCATCGACCTGCTTGCGGCGCAGGACGTTGCGCGCGCCGCCCGGCCCGGACCAGTCGTCGCGATCGACGACTTCGTTGTTGATTGCGATGTAGTCCGTCGAGCTCATACCCACGGTGCGACCCGCGGCGCGCAGGATGTGCGCCGCCATCCTGACCGTGGTCGTCTTGCCGTTGGTGCCCGTTACCAGGGCCGTCGGCACGTCGCGAAATTGTGCCCAGTCGAGCGCACCGGGCTCGGGTAGTTCGCGCACCGGCCAGGTCTGCGAGTGCCTGCCGAGGCCGAGAGAAACCTCGTCATCGTCCCATAGCATCGTGACACCTTTTGCCGCCGCCTGCGCTTCCAGCGCCATCAGCGCCGGGTTCGCTTCTTCGGCAATCGCGTCGCGTATCTCCGCCAGCGACGCGGCGAAATCCGGCGCATCGGCGCCGTTAAGCTCGTGATCGCAGGCAGCCCACGCCCACTCGTTGATTGCCGAGGCCGCGTACAGCGCATCCAGCGGCGCGGTAAAAGCGAGACTGATGCCACCAGCGAGTTTCGCAGTGGCGAATTCGATATCGGTCCAGCCGAGTTCGCCCAGCATGCGTTCGACTTGTTTTTGCCAGACCGGAGCGAGCCGCTCGGCCTCATCGCCGGAACAGGCTACGTCGAGAACGCTCCCGTGCGTATCGAAAAGGAGGCTCGGCCCGGTCAGTCTGCGCGCATCGAGAAACCGCATCGATGCCCCTAGTCAGCCTCTTCCCTTGCGATGCGGACACCGCGTTCGTCGCTGATCAGCTCGATATCGGCGGCGAAGGTGAAATCCTCTGTTTCGGGCAACTCGAGGTTGAGCGGTTTCTTGCTCTTCACTTCCTCACTGTGAGCACCGGAATTGAAATAGATGATCTGCTTCCACGTTCGCTTGACGTTGTCGCCGAGCACGAGAACGAGGTCGCCGGGCGCCGCCATTTCGAGCGCCCTGAGCGTCGCCTCCTGCTCATCGGGAACCACCTCGATGCTATCGGCGGACACGTCCCCTTCGAGCAGCCTGTCCTTGAGCATGACGGGTACCTCGTCGAGATCCCGGCCACGGGGATTGTCGTCGCGCCGGCAAATATAGTGATCGAAGCGTCCTGCGGCGATACCGGCGATATCCCGGATGTCCTGGTCGCGGCGATCGCCCGGCGCCGCAAGCACCACGATACGCCGGCCCTCCACGTCGAAACGCTCGACGACGTCGCAGATGGCTTTGACGGCGGCGGGATTGTGTGCGTAATCAAGCATCACGCGGAAAGGATGCTCGTCATAGATGTTCATGCGCCCGGGCGCCTGGAAGAAGGTCGTATCGAAGGTCCGCAGGCCGTGGCGGATATCCTCGAGGCCAACGCCCATGTTGTATGCGAGCGCCGCCGCGAACATCGCGTTCTGCACGTTGTGCATGGCGCGCCCCTCGATCGTTGCGGGAATCAGGTGCGTCCACAGGAGCGGCGTGTGGGTCTCGCCATCGTAGATCGTGATCATGTGACCGTTCATCGCCTGTTCGAGCACGAATGCCTGGCCACCCGCATTGATATGCTGTTTCACCAGTGCGTGTGACGGGTTCATCGTCACATAGGAAAGGCGATTCGCATCGGTGTAGTCGGCCATCTGCAGACACAGGGGATCGTCGGCGTTGAGCACGGCCGCGTCCGTCGCGATCTCGATCGGCACGCGCTTGACCTCGGCAAGCTGCTCGACGGTATCGATGCCGCGCAGGCCGAGATGGTCAGCCGACACGTTCAGGCAGCAAGCAACGTTGCAGCGCTCGAAGCCGAGGCCGCTGCGCAGCATGCCGCCGCGCGCCGTCTCCATCACCGCGGCATCCACGGACGGGTCGCGCAGGATCATCTGCGCCGACTTCGGCCCGGTCATATCGCCCGCAACGCTGAGCTTGCCGTCGATATAGACGCCATCGGTTGACGTCAGCCCGACCGTGAAGCCCGAGAGTTTCAGTATGTGGGCGAGCATCCGCGAGGTCGTCGTCTTGCCGTTCGTGCCGGTCACCGCGGCGATCGGCAGGCGCGTCGGTGCGCCGGGCGGAAACAGCATGTCGATCACGGCGCCACCGACGTCACGCGGCGTGCCCTCGCTGGGCGCAACATGCATGCGGAAGCCCGGACCGGCATTGACCTCGCATATCGCGCCGCCGGCTTCGCGATAGGAAAGCGTGATGTCTTTGGTCAGGAAATCGACGCCGCCGATGTCGAGACCGATGGCGCTTATTGCGCGGATCGCCATCTCCCGGTTGTCGGGGTGAATCGTGTCGGTGACGTCGATGGCCGTGCCGCCCGTCGAGAGGTTGGCGGTCGAGCGCAAATAGACGATCTCGTCCTTCGCCGGCACCGTGTCTTTGTCGTAACCGATCTTTTTCAGCAGGCGCTCCGCCTGGTGATCGAACTCGAGGCGCGTCAGCACCTTCTCGTGACCGACGCCGCGGCGCGGATCTTCGTTGACGATATCCACGAGCTGCTCGATGGTGTGCTTGCCGTCGCCGACGACGTGCCCGGGTTCGCGCTTGGCTGCGGCCACGAGCTTGCCGTCGATGACGAGCAGGCGGTGATCGTAACCCTCGATGTAGCTCTCCACGATGACCGTACGGCCGTGTTCCTGTGCCTTCTCGAACGCGACCTCAACCTCTTCGTCGGTCTTGAGGTTGATCGACACACCGCGGCCGTGGTTGCCGGCAAGCGGTTTCAGGACCACCGGGAAACCGATGGCCTTCGCCGCGCGCACCGCATCGCTGCGGCCGCGGACCAGGCGCTGCTCGGGGACCGGAAGCCCGAGATCGCGCAGGATACCGTTGGTCTCTTCCTTGTCGCCGGCAAGTTCGACGGCGATGTTGCCGGTTTTTCCCGTCGTCGTTGCCTGGATGCGCTGCTGGAAGCGGCCGTGCCCGAACTGCACGAGACTGTAGCGATTGAGCCTCAGCCACGGGATATCCCGCGCCTCCGCGGCGCGCACCAGCGAGGCGGTGCTGGGTCCCAGCGCCCGCGCCTGTGCGTAACGGATGAAGCTGTCGCGTTCCTGTTCGAAGTCCCAGTCGGTCGGCGGTGCGTCGTCGGGCCTGATCGCTTCGGGCAGCAGGCTTAGCAGCAGCTTCAACGCGAGCGCGCTGGCCTCCCGGCCGACCGCCTCGTCCTTGTACTGGAACACCATGTTGTAGAGACCCGGCTGTCCCTCGATGGAGCGCGTACGGCCGTATGTGACCGGCGAACCGGCGACGTTCTGCAACTCGATGGCCACGTGTTCCATGACGTGCCCCAGCCAGGTGCCCTGGTCCTCGCGCAGGCGCCTCACGAAACCGCCCGGCTCCCGGTATGAGCAACCATGGTCATGCAGGCCGGGCAGCACCTCGAGCAGCGGTTCGACAAATGCATCGCCCAGGCGGCCCGTCGGCCATGCCTCGAGCTCGCCGAGGTCGATGATGTGCCGGATGACCCTGAAGTGGGCCCAGATATTCGGACCAACGTAGACGTTGGTGCTGACGATTTTCATTGTTGTAGTCCTGTTGTGCCGCTGGCTAGCTGGCGGCCCCTGCGCTTGCCTGCCGGGTGAGCGCATCGAAACGCCCGCCCGCAATCAGGATGTGCAGTTTTACGCCGATCAGGCTCACGGGGTCCCCCCGCCGCGCCTGGTCCATGGAAGAATAACTCAGTTCCGTCGGGTCGATGACCGTGATACCGCCGCTGCCGACGACGTCGAGTTTGTCGCCGGGGCGAATGAAAGCGGCCGTGTCCTCGTCGAGGCCAAGACCCACCGCAAACGGATTGTAGGCGAGCGCCGTCAGCAGCCGTCCCAGGCGGTCACGTTCCCGGAAGTGCTGATCGACGATGAACTTGTTGGTCAGGCCGAGGCCCGGCGCCATCGTCACCATGTCCGGGTGCGGCGTACTGCCCTCGATGCCGCCCGCAATCATGTGCTCGGGCATGAAGGCGGCCCCCGCCGACGTGCCGGCCACGTGCATGCCCTCGGCGTTACGCCGCCGGATTCGTTGCGCGACCTCGGTACCGCCGATGGTGGTCGACAAACGCAGCTGGTTGCCGCCCGTCATGAACACGCCGTCCGACTTGTCGATATACTCGAGTTCGCTGCTCGACTGGCAATCCTCGCGCGTCTCGAACGCGAGCACCCTGGCATGCTTTACGCCGAGCCGGCGAAACAGCTTTTCGTAGTTGCGGCCGGTATCCTCGAGCTCGCTCGCGGTCGGGATAATACTGATGCGCGAACCTTTGCCGCCGCAGAGTTCGACGAATCGGTCCAGGATTTCCGGGTCGTGCAGCTTTTCTTCGCCGCCGCCGATAGGGATGATGTAGCCGCGGTCTCCGCCGCTTACTTGATTTGACGGGCTCATTAAATCACTTGCTGGGAACGGTCCGGTATTGTACACGACGAACATGACTGAATTGCCACTCGGAAAAGCCACCCCCTATCCCGATCAGTACGCACCGGATACGCTCTGCCGCATCGACCGCGCGGAAAACCGCCGGCGTATCGGCCTGGGCCCGGCGCTGCCGTTTTCGGGCGTCGACATCTGGAATGCCTGGGACCTGACCTGGCTCGGCGAGGACGGCAAGCCGCAGACGGCCACCGCGGAGATTCGCATCCCGGCGGATTCGCCGGGCATCGTGGAGTCGAAATCGATGAAGCTCTACCTGGGCTCCTTCGCCATGTCCGGGTACGCATCGGCCGATGCGGTCCGCGACCTGGTCGAGTCAGACCTCGCGAACTGCGTCGGGGCGGCCGTGTCGGTGCGGATCGATACGCTGGACAGCACCCGGGCTCGGGGCCTGCAGCGCCTGCCTGGCGAGTCGCTCGACCGTATCAGCGCCGAGTGCGGGACATGGGAGGTCGATCCGACGCTGTTGCGTGCCGACTCGGAAGAGATCGTCAGTGAGGATCTCTACTCGGACGCACTGCGGAGTCTTTGCCCCGTTACCGGGCAGCCGGACCTCGGCAGCCTGCTCGTGAGTTACGAGGGTCCGAAAATCGATCGGGCGTCGCTGCTCCGGTATGTCGTCTCGTACCGTCGCCACCAGGATTTTCACGAGAACTGCGTCGAGCGCATGTTCGTCGACCTGCTCGATCGCTGCGCTCCGCACAAACTCACCGTCTACGCGCGCTACCAGCGTCGCGGCGGGCTGGACATCAACCCGTTCCGTTCGAATTTCGAGGCAGGCGCGAGAAACCTGCGCCTCTGGCGACAGTAGCAAGAGACCGCCGCGCGCGGCTCAGTCGAGATCTTCCGGATCGAGCCTGTGGCCCCAGCCCTTCTTCGCCTCGAGGTAACGGCGGTTCGCCGCGGTTACTCCGATGACGTGCTTTACCGGGGTGACGTCCGTGAGACCGAGCGCGGCAAGATCGTCGAGCTTCTTCGGATTGTTGGTCAGCAGGCGAAACGGTTTCCGGTCGTGGAAATGCCTGATGAGCGTGGCTGCGTCGGTGAAATCGCGCGAGTCGTCCGGCAGCCCGAGTGACCGGTTCGCCTCGTAGGTATTCTCCCCTGCGTCCTGCAACAGGTAGGTAGCCGCCTTGGCCCACAAACCGATGCCGCGGCCTTCATGGCCGGACATGTAGACCACCATGCCACCCTGCTCGTCGTCGGCGATCGCCGCGACCGCGTGGTGCAGCTGCGGCCCGCACTCGCAACGTTCCGAACCGAAGACGTCGCCGGTAAGGCAGCTGGAGTGCACGCGTATCAGCGGATTCGTCCATGCACCGGGATCGCCGATGATGAGCACGCAGTTGACGGCCATGGACGACGCGAGATTCGCGAACAGCGATTGTGTGTGTTGCGCCCGGAGCTGATCCGCGAGTTCCTGGACCTTCGACAACTCCGTGTTGCGAACGCACGCGTACCAGGTGGCGTCGAGATGCCGGCCACCGATAGTAAGCGGCAGCGGAATCGGCCCCAGCACGCTGATTGCCTGGCCACCGCCTTGCTCGTCCGGATCGAGCTTGTGCCCTTCCCGGTTGATGCGGATCAGCTTGCCCTCCGCAACCAGGCGCTTGCGGACGGTGGGATCGAGGTAGGTGAACATGGGGCAGCATTATGACGGACTGCGGGGGCTGCGGGAATCGCAGCCGGGGGCCAATGCGAATACACTTGCTGACTCATGGGTCATTAATTATACTTGCTGACCTGCCAGTCAGTAAGGGGTCGGCATGGCTCGACCGCGCTATCAACGCCGCAAGGAAGACCGGCCGCAGGAGATTACCGCAGCGGCTTTCGCCGCGTTTGCCGAGAAAGGCTTCACGGCGACCAAAGTCGAAGAAGTGGCGCGGCGCGCCGGCGTCAGCAAGGGCCTGCTGTACCTGTATTTCGAAACCAAGGAAGAGCTGTTCAAGGCCGTTATCCGCAGCGTCGTGACGCCGCGCGTCGACGAACTGACCCGCACGCTGGACAGCTCCGAGCTCAGTGCCGAAGCGTTCATCCGCGGCCCCCTGCTCGCTTTCATGCAGCGACTGCCGGGATCGCCGGCGAGCGTCGTGATCCGCCTGATGATCTCCGAAGCGCCGAAGCATCCCGATCTGGTGGACTACTACTGGGACAACGTCGCTTCCCGCGGCCTTGCGGCCCTGCGGCGGCTGCTCGATCGCGGCGTCGGGAACGGCGAGTTTCGCGAGAGTGCCGTTAACGAACTGCCGCAGCTGTTGCTCGCCCCGGTCATGTTGTCGATCGTGTGGGGCATCATGTTTGCGAACCGCTCGCTCGACACGGACAAACTGATCGAAACGCACGTGGACATGGTACTTGCCTATATCAGGGCCTGACCGGAGCAAACCGATGCATGCAGGAAAATTCATCGTTGCGAGCCTCACTGCCATGGCGGTCGCGGCGTGCGACAACCCGGACAATCTCAACATCGTCGTGGGTGAACTGGCATCGGACCGGATCGAGCTCATAGCCGAAGTCAATGAACCGATACTCGAGATTTTCGTTGCGGAAGGCGAAGCCGTGACGGCGGGACAGGTCATCCTGCGCCAGGACGACACGCGCGCCAGTGCCCGGCTGCGCGAAGCCGAGGCGGCCGTGGAACAGGCACGGGCACGGCTCGACGAGCTGGTCCGCGGCCCGCGGCAGGAACAGATCGCGCAGGCCCGGGCAAATCTCGCCGGCGCCAAACACGAGATCGAGTTCCGCCGCACCCAGTTTCAACGCGCGACAGACCTGCTCGAAAAGGAGCTCGCATCTCCGGAAACGCAGGATCGCGCAAGGGCCGAACTCGACGCGGCCGAGGCAAACCTCGAACTGCGCGGAGCGCAACTCGAGGAATTGCTTGCCGGCACCACCGTCGAGGAACTCGCGCAGGCGGAGCAGGCTGTAGCCCAGGCCGAAGCGAGGCGCGACAGCGCGTTCGTGGACGTGGAACGTCACAAGCTGACGGCGACGGTGGACGGCATCTTCGACAGCCGGCTGTTCGAAACCGGCGAGCGTCCCGCGCCTGGGCAGCCTGTCGCAGTGATCCTGGGAGGCCGGCAACCTTACGCCAGGATCTACATCCCCGAGCGACTGCGCGCGCAGGTCCGGCCCGGAATCGAGGCTCGCGTATCGGTTGACGGCATCGACGCGGCGATCCCGGGACGCATCCGTTGGGTGGCCCATGAAGCCGCGTTCACGCCGTATTTTGCGCTGACGGAGCGGGACCGCGGCCGGCTGACCTACCTGGCCAAGATCGACATCGACGAACAGCCGGAACGGCTTCCGGACGGCGTGCCCGTCGAAGTGGAACTGCTGCTGCCGGTGGGTGGCGGCTCTTGAGCGGGGAGTTCGCCATCGAGGCCCGCGGGCTCACGAAGCGCTTCGGCAAGCTCGTGGCCGTCAGCCACCTCGACCTGGACGTGCCGCGCGGCCAGATCTACGGCTTTCTCGGGCCGAACGGCTCGGGCAAATCCACCACGATTCGCATGCTGTGCGGCCTGCTGATGCCCAGTGACGGCAGTGCCCGGGTTCTCGATACCGAGGTGCCGGGGGACGCCCGGCAGCTCAAGCCGAGAATCGGCTACATGACCCAGAAGTTCTCGCTGTTCGGCGACATGACCGTGCTCGAGAACCTGCAGTTCATCGCCGAGATCTACTCCTACCCGCGTCGCGAGCGCGCCGAACGTATCGAGGAGTTGCTGGAACGTTACGACCTCCGCGGCCAGCGCAGGCAGCTCGCCGGGACCATGAGCGGCGGCCAGAAGCAGCGCCTTGCCCTCGCCTGCGCCGTGCTGCATCGCCCGGAATTGCTGCTGCTCGACGAGCCGACGAGCGCCGTCGACCCCCGCAGTCGCCGCGATTTCTGGTCGGCGCTGTTCCGGCTCGCCGAAGCCGGAACGACGATACTCGTATCCACCCATTACATGGACGAAGCCGAACGCTGCCACCGGCTCGCCATCCTCGACCACGGCGTCAAGGTCGCGGACGGCACGCCGAGCGAACTGCAGGCAAATACCGGCATGCACGTGGTCGAAGTCACCTCGAGCGACCCGTATCACGCGCAGTTGGTCATTGCGGACATCCCCGCGGTGGCAAGTGTCACGCAGCTGGGCGTGAGGCTGCGCGTGCTGATACCCGAGTCCCACGCCAACCCCGTGGGGCTCGTCGAGGAGGCGATGCGGGCGGCGCATCTCGACACGCAGGCAAAGCTGTCGACAGCGTCCCTCGAAGACGTATTCGTTGCCGTAACCCTGCAACCCCGGAGCAAGGCGGCGTGAAGTCGCTGTCACGGATTCTCGCTGTACTGCGCAAGGAAGTCCGGCAGCTGCGCCGCGATCGCCTTACGTTCGGCATGGTCGTCGGATTGCCCGTGATGCAGATGCTGTTGTTCGGTTATGCAATCAACACGGACGTGCGAAACCTCGAGGCGGCCGTTGCCGACCAGGCGAATACACACCTGTCCCGCCAGTTCGTTGCCGAACTCGAGCAGACGCAGGTCCTCGACATCGTCGAGCGGCAGGCGACACCGCAGCAGCTAGAGACACTGCTGCGGCAAGGAGCGATTTCGATCGGCATATATATCCCGCACGATTTCGACCGGCGCATGGTGGACCAGGGCCGCGCCGCATCGCACCTGCTGGTCGATGGCAGCGATCCGACCATCCTGGGCGTCGCCAACCAGTTGCGCGCGATGCCGTTCGGTTTCGATACAGGAAACCCCGGACACGCGGCGCCGCAGGTGATTGAAGTCAGGCCCTTCTACAATCCGGAGCGCCGCACGCCCGTCAACATCGTGCCCGGACTCATGGGCGTGATCCTGACGATGACGATGATCCTGTTTACCGCCGTGGCCATCGTCCGTGAACGCGAACGAGGCAATCTTGAGCTGCTGATCAATACCCCCGTCAGTTCCCTGGAACTCATGGTCGGCAAGGTGGTGCCGTATATCCTGATCGGCATGCTGCAACTCGCCCTCATACTGGCTGTCGGGCGGTTGTTGTTCGATGTTCCGGTGCGCGGCAGCATCGTAGATCTTTACCTCGCCGCAACGGCCTTCATTGCCGCAAATCTCTCGCTGGGGCTATTCATATCGACGGCTGCCCGGACGCAATTCCAGGCCACGCAGATGACGGTATTCATTCTGCTGCCCTCGATACTGCTTTCCGGATTCATGTTCCCTTTCAAAGGAATGCCGGAGCTGGCGCAGTGGCTGGGCGAATTGCTGCCAAACACGCACTTCATCCGCCTGACCCGCGGCATAATGCTGCGGGACGCGGCGTTGAGCGAATTGCCGGGCGACATGGCGTACCTTCTGGGCTTCACGATCGTCGCAATGACAGCCGCCGCGTTGCGCTTCACGAAGCGCCTCGACTAGGGGTTACAGCGCCGTAACGGGCGCCCAAAAGCTCGCAAAATCGCGCCCGTTCTGGTCCAATCGTGGCCTCAGCGATTAGACTGTATACTCTCGCCCGCGAGACCCAGTAACCATACCAACCGGAAAGCATGAACCAACAGTCCGAGCAAGCAGCCACCGTATTCATCGTCGACGACGATCCGGCGATCCGGTTCGCAATGCAGGCTCTGATGGACTCCGTGAATCTCAGGCACGAGATCTACGGTTCCGGTGACGAGTTTCTCGAACAGGTAACCGAAGAGCGGCCAGGCTGTCTCGTGCTCGACATCCGCATGCCGGGGCTCGGCGGCCTGGAACTCCAGGAAGAACTTCTCAAGCGTGGTAACAGCCTGCCCGTCATCTTCATCACGGGACACGGTGACGTACCCATGGCCGTCGAAGCAATGCAAAAAGGCGCCGTGGACTTCATCCAGAAACCGTTTCGGGACCAGGACCTCCTGGACCGCATTCGCGAGGCACTGAAGACAGATCGCGAGCGCCGCGAGGAGCAGCAGCATCACGCCGAGGTGGAGGAGCGTATTGCGCGATTAACGAATCGCGAGCGCGAGGTATTCGACCTCGTCGTGACGGGCAAGCCCAACAAGGTAATCGCTTACGAACTCGGCGTCAGTCAACGCACCGTCGAGATTCACCGTGCACGGGTGATGGAAAAGATGCAGGCAAGATCACTGGCCGATCTTGTCAAAATGCACATACATCAGGAGTAGCGCCCGCTGCGTTCCTCCTCCAGGCGCGCACAGTCGATACACTTTTTCGCGTAGGGGTGGGCGTCAATTCGTGCGCGATCGATTTCGGTTCCGCATTCGATACAGGTACCGTACTCGCCGGCGTCCATGCGCTGCAGTGCAGCAGAAATATTCCTGATTTCCGCCCGTGCCTCGTTCCCCAGCGCGTCAACCACTTCGCTGTCTTCCAGTTCCTTGGCCCGTTCCTTTGAGTCCGGGTGGTAACCGCGACGCAGGTTGTCGGTGATCCGCTCGAGGCGAACGGTCAGCTCTGCCTTCTTTTTCTCGAGCTGCTCCCTGAGAGCATCGTATGAGTGGGCCTGCATTGGCGAAATCCTCCCGTGAGCTCTTCTGTCAGAGCCCTTGAACCCTGAGGTTAATCTACGGGTATTGGGAAGTAAGCCGTATCAGTAAAACCACTTATCAAGTCATAAGTACAATCCGATATACGCTAGGCATGTCGCCTTATGGAAGGTAAAGGGAAGCGGACTTAGGCTTTCTGCGACGGATAATTCAATCCTGTCCTGACAATAACAGGGTGCGACCATGCACGAGTTATCGAAAATCCTTGCCGTCATCGATCCGACGGTCAAAGAACAGCCTGGTATGCATCGCGCTGCATGGCTGGCGAAGAAGACCGGCGCAGAACTCGAACTCCTCGTCTGCTACTACAACGAATACCTGAGCGGTGACCGTCTTTTCGATTCTCCGTCGCTGGAAAAAGCCCGCAACGAAGTCATCGGCAGCCACTCGAAACACCTGGAGGAAATGGCCGAACCGCTCCGCAACGACGGTGTCGTGGTGACGACGTCTGCCGTCTGGGATCACCCGCTATACGAAGGCATCGTGCGCCATGTCGTGTCGACGGGCGCCGATCTCGTTGTCAAGGATACCCACCATCACTCGGCCGTTGCGCGCGCCTTGTTGACGAATACCGACTGGAATCTGATTCGCACCTGCCCGGCACCCCTGTGGCTCGTAAAGCCCATTGATCTGCAGGAAGAGCCCGTATTCATCGCCGCTATCGACCCGATGAACGAACATGACAAGCCTGCCGCCCTCGACGACGAGATCCTGCAGACGAGCAAGTACATCGCCGAAAAGGTCGACGGCCGGGTCCATGCGTTTCATTCCTACGATCCGCGAATTGCCGTTGCCACGGCGACGGCAAACGCCTACATACCGGTGTCACTGCCGTTCGACGAGATCGAACAGCAGATGCACGAGGACCACCAGAAGCGATTTCACGAAATCACGTCATTTCACGGCATCGACGACGACAAGTTGCACCTCGTCGCGGGCCTGACACACGAGGAGCTGCCGATCGTCGCCGAGGAACTCAAGGCTGCCGCCGTGGTCATGGGCGCCGTATCGCGGAATCGCTGGAAACGCCTGTTCATCGGCGCAACGGCGGAACGCACGCTGGAACACCTGCCCTGCGACCTGTTGATCATCAAGCCGGACTGGTTCCAGACGCCGGTTGAACAGGATACCCACGAAGGGGCCTGACCCCACCCCAGGCGCAGTTCCCGGGCCACGAGCAAAAAAAAGCCCGCTATGCGATGCACAGCGGGCATGGAGAGAAAATCGGGCATTCGCGCCGTAGTTCCTGACAACTCTTGCAGGCGAAAATTACCGTGCTTTTAAGATGCCAGACTGTCCGCTCAGGACTATACGTAACTTCCCCTACTCCACCGCGAATGTGCCCGACGATGGATTATTTCATTGTCACTTCACGGAACAGGTATTCGCCTGTAATGGTGCGAATGTCGGGATAGGTTACGACAATCTTGTCCGACTTTTCCTGGTTTTCCTTGCCCCAGGCTTTCATGAAGGCTTCGTACTCTGCCTTGTCCGGCTGCATGTCGCCTGAGTTCTCGAACCTGACGACCAGTAATACGTTGAAGTCGCCACCGTTCGGCAACTGGCTCACATAAATACCGTAGTCCTTGATCTGACCAAGTTCCATGGCCACCTTGTTGGCAGGCACCCATGAATCTCTCAGTCCTTCCAGGTACTTGTCGATCATGTTGGAATCGACCTTGATCGTCGTAACGTTCGATACTCCCTCGCTGAGTTCGTAATCAGTCCAAGGCTCAAGGTCCGCCGACGCGATACCCGCGAAACCGACCAGTACGAGCCCCGTAAAAAGTTGGCTGATTCTCATTTGTTGTTCTCCCTTATGATTGCTTAAACGCTTGATTCGCGATGGCCAACACGGCCGATCGCCGGACAGAACACTACGCACTATTGGTCGGGATTGCGAGCCGGCGGGCGCCGACGCAGATTCACCCCGCGGCGGCTTGCGTCAATTCGCCTTTGAAGACGGTGACAGCCTGGCCGCCGAGCAATACGCGATCACCGGACAGGCGCACCCGGACGACACCACCACGCGATGAAGCCTGGAAGGCCGTCAACTCGGTCTTGCCGAGCCGCCCGCCCCAGTAAGGCCCGAGGCAGCAATGCGCCGAGCCGGTCACCGGGTCCTCGTCAACGCCGACGCCCGGCGCGAAGAATCGCGAAACGAAATCGAAACGGGGGTCGTCCGAGGTGCTGGTGACAATCACGCCGCGGCATCCGAGCTCGCCGAGTCGCCGGAAATCAGGCCGCGATTCCCTGACATCGGTCTCCGATCCCACCGCGACCAGAAGATCGAACGCGGACCGGCCGACCTGCTCCGGAACGACACCGAGCGCATCGCCGAGATAGCCAATCCGTGCTTCGTCCGGGTCCAGAGGAGCGGGACTCGTCGCGGGGAAGTCGAGCTCGATGATGTCCCTGTTCCGGGCCGCCGTCAGCACGCCGCTGCGGGTCTGAAAGCGGATCTCTGCATCCCCGGCCACGCGCCCTTCCGACCACAGCGCGTGAGCCGCGGCCAGCGTTGCGTGACCGCAAAGATCGACCTCGACGGCCGGCGTGAACCAGCGCAAGTCGAAGCCGTCTCGGCCAGGACGCACGAACGCCGTC
>Ga0209536_100001864_pt1 | contig 34515 bp, 25 predicted proteins | sample DeeMarSeWOR28_12_FD_187461 | JGI IMG/M metagenome (GOLD analysis project Ga0209536, IMG submission 187461) | Marine sediment microbial communities from White Oak River estuary, North Carolina - WOR-2-8_12 (SPAdes) (version 2) | ecosystem: Environmental > Aquatic > Marine > Intertidal zone >...
CTGACTAATTCCCAGGCTGGCCTGGAAAATGAATGGGCAACTGAGTCAGGAGAACAAAGGGATTTATCATCTGATCCAAAAAATATTTCATCGGTTGCCCCATTATCAGCATTAGCGATGATGGCAGGTAGTGAAAATAAATCAGGTGAATTGGAATTCTCCGAAGGTGAGGGATCTACACATAGTGAGCTGGAAGATGGATCGACAAATGGATCACAATATTTACATAGTGCAAATAATAATGAGGTCAATTCTAACGGTTTTCAAGCTAATTTAGATGTAAATACTTCCCATTCAAACTTAGATTCCAGTAAATCAGGTGAACCAATTGAAGAATCCACAGATTTATATCCGAATCTGGATGCCAGATATTCATCGGCTTCTAACACACCTCTGGTTAATACAGCTTCAAAAAACAAAGAAGGATCACCTGCATTGATAGTCTTAAATAGTGATGGATCATCTGCGCAATATTATATTCTATCAGATGGAACACAATCTGAAGTCGTTGAAATTAATGATAAATTATGTCTCAGGAATCAGAATCAAACCTTTGTATTTTCTGATGGTTCCATGAGTGATTTTAAAAATGAACCATTGACCTATCTTTCAAAATTGGGTTTGAAAAGTGCTGAGATTATTTCACTGCAAAATATTTATTTTGATTATAATGCTACGGAAATTAGATATGATAGCAGGAAAGATTTGGTAAAGGCGGGTTTAGTTCTTCTTAATAATTCTAATCTGAAATTAGTCATTAGCGGTCATGCAGACGATCGGGGGAGAGATAAATATAATCTAAGATTATCCAGAAAGCGGGCTAATTCTGTTAGATCAACTTTATTAGATTTTGGAGTTGAAGATGAGAGAATAAGCACTTTGGCATTTGGAGAAAGTAAACCTGTAATACCTTGCCAGGTTCAGGATTGTGATGAAAATGATCATAGTAAAAATCGGAGGGCCGAACTATCTCTGAGTTTTGTAATTCCAAATTCAAATTTTGAAGATTTTGTTGCTATACAGAATAAGACAGTGCTAGCGACAGAAGACCTATCGGATCGAAAGAATAGGACAGAACTGAGCTTTGGAGAAGTGCTTGAGCGATATGGTGAAACTAGTATTGATGGCTTGGTATTTAAGATTAGTATTGGCGCTTATCGATTCAATTCAAAATTGAAATTTGAAGATTTACTAGATCTTGGTATTATTGAAAAGAAATTAGTAGGAGATATGCATTATTACTTTTTAGCTGATTACAATAAGCTAATTGCTGCTGAGGAAATCAGAAAAGAGGTCATAAAACGAGGAATAAAGGATGCATTTATCAGCATATATTATAACGATAAAATAATTCCATTTTCAACCTATCTGAAACTTGTTCAAAGTATTAATAATCTATAAGCCTCCGGATCAATCAAGGTTATAACCAGCACAAGACCTCAGACCAATTCATCTGTTTATAAAAAATTCTCACAGAATTAACGGAGAATGTTTTGTGGGTTATCAAACCAAAACAGACTTATTATTCACTCAAAAGTATGACTTAACTTATATGAGTGGCTGCATTTTTTCTATAATTTAAACTCCTTTTAGCATGAAAACTACCAAAGCATCAAATTACTTAGTCCATACAGATCACGATTTTTCATATTACAATACATATTTTTTTAGTAGTATGAGTGTATGTTAATATTTTTAATGTTTACCACTTTCTTACTAATCACCCTTCGGTAGATTTTTACCACGAGGAATTTATTTCCCCTCCCTTTCCGCCTCCTTCCTTCTGGCATCTCGCTCTTTCATATAATCTTCCAATTCTTTTTTAGGCATTGGTAAATTTTGGTATTCATCAAGCCACTTTTTAAAATCCTTTTCAAATACATCATCATCTACCACAAAAGCTTCATTGATATACTCATATTTATTTGTCTTCATACAAAAACGGTTAAATTCATCACGCAGAGCTGTAAACTCACCGGAAATTACAACTTGTTGTACCAGATGGGGAGGGATGAAGGCCACACCAGTGGTTTTGGCAAGAACCACATCACCCGGTAAAACCGTTACCCGACCTATACGAATCGGAGCATTTACACTTGCGATCATCATCAGTTTAATTGCTGATGGATCTGAACCTCTTATCCAGGCATTAAATCCTTCAATCTGTGACAAGCCCTCAACATCACGTACTGAACCATTGAATACTACCCCTCTTTTTCCTGCTCTATAAATAGCGTTTCCAAGGTTATCCCCAATCAGTGTGCCTTCTACCATCTTTCCATAGCTATCGGCTACATAAACATCACCATCCAATAATTTTATTATAGGTGCATAATTCGTAACCGGTGTTTTGGTGCCCTCTTTTTCGGCCTGTTTCTGTACATAATTGTCAAAATCTTTCCTTAAAGGCATAAATTGTGCGGTTAGTACCCGCCCTGTCATTACCTGATCAGGGTGTAAAATTTCCCAACCATTTTCATAAGTACTTGCAAAATTTTCAAATTGTAACTCATATCCGTTCCTTCTCAATGTCCCCCATACTTCTTCCATCGACAACGCTTTTAATCTCTCCAGGAGTTCTTCGGAAACTTTGGGTCTTCCATCAGGTGTACGCTCTCCTGTCCATTCAGATGTCAGCTCCTTTATGCTTTCTGGTGGCCAAACCACATGTTGAGATTTTGAGTAATAACTTAGGAATACAATGGTAACAAATAACAAAAGCATCTTTTTCATAATCTATATGTTTAGTTTAACTTATAAAATCCATATTTACCAAAATTAAATTTTAACATCTTGGGCTCTACACCTCTTGCTGCATTTCTGATGGTAAATTCTTTAGAATATACAATAATCCGTATATAAATTGTTTTAATACTTCTCTTGATTTCGATAATACAACCAACATTGGTGTCTGGTTGAGGATAAAACCGCTAACTATTGTGTCGAGTCCAAAATCTACTCGAACTATCAATGCCTTAAGCGAGAACAATTCCTTATTGGGATAGACCATCTTCAACCGTTTGATGTTTGAATTTCATAGAAAATGGGGTTTATCCAAATGCCATCAACCAACTCATCCTCATCAGCATTAAAAGCAAAAGGCAATTCTTATATAACATTTGAAATGACTGATTATACCTATAGATTATGTATTTTGCTTTAGACTAAGGAAGGCAATTTAATTGTTTTCATAGCCTGTTCTTAGTTCGTATTTGTTAAATATGATAACCCTTTCTTTGCTGAACTTTGGTGAAACCTGCACGATCAGCACACTTGATCACATTAGTTAATTTAATATTATTCACAGCTTTAATCTAATGTCTTACAGTTTTAAAACGAGCACGATAAAAAGGTTGAAAATATGAGAAGCATAAACATTAAATGAAAATATGTCCGTTTTCGTCAATTGAGCTAATGTAGAATTTTTTACAGGCTTAATTTTAAAGATCAAAGTTTTGAAATGTTCCTGTATTCAGTTTTTACAAGAACGCTCGTATAGGTGACCTCATTTCAATAAATATCTTCTCCGAGTTGTTTGTTATTATCATGCACAATGCATAAATTATTTAAAAATCCAACCATTATGAAATTAATAGACAGAATAAAAAACATTATCCTATCCCCAAATACAGAGTGGGGGATTATTGATCAGGAATCTGATACACCAATATCATTGCTGAAAAACTATTTATTACCATTGGGAATAGCAGGAGCTATTGCTACTTTTATTGGGAGCGGTATTATCGGAACTAATGTCATGGGTGTTAAAATAGGGGGTACATTGACATATGGAATTAACCAAGCCCTGATCAGCTTACTCGCTTTAGTGATTGGTTATTACATCGCCATTTACGTTGTTGACCTGCTGGCACCCACATTCAAAAGTGAAAAGGATCTGAACAAAACTGCCCAATTGGTGGCATACTCAAATACACCAGCACTTTTAGGAGCATTATTGGCCATTCTTCCTTCTATCTCCTGGATTGGCGCCCTCTTTGGCCTTTATGGATTCTATTTACTTTATATTGGCCTCCCCATTATGAAAAAAACTCCGGAGCAGCAAAGAATACCTTATATCATTGTTACCATTCTGGTCATGTTGGTTTTGTACTTTATCGTTGCTGCAATCCTGGCTGCAATCCTCATGCCGATATTTGGAATCTCACGTGTATCAGAATACGGTATATAGGGACTAGATACTGCTTCCTCTTTACTATAATTAAGTTAGTTTAAATTGCGTCATGCTTATACCTTGATGGTTTATAATGACGTTATGTAATTTACGCTTATCAGAAAAGATTTATTTAAAATTCACGACCCAGTTCGTCTTATTTATTAGCAATTCTCGTCTTTAAAAATCCAAAGAGTCATGAACTTTCCTTAAATATTTTTGGTTACAATACTAGCTTACAATTTGTTTTTAAGGGGATTTTATGCATAGAATAATTTAGTAATAAGGCAGTAAAATCTTAAAATTAAATATTGACAATTAAGCCACCTTTGTTTTTGATAATTCCATGCATCGATTATAATTTTTGTAATGTGCTTATATGGATTTAAAATTTGTATCGGTTAATGAAAGATCTGACAAATGAAAGTCTCCTTGATATCCCGGAACAATAATCCGATAAGCCGTAGCAGGTTAGTTGGGTGTTTACATGATGGAAATAACAAATTCAAAACCGCCTGAATCTGAAGAATTAATTTCTCCTGTCGATAAGATAATCAGGTCCATTGTCAGTAAATTTGATCTCGCTATTGTACAGCCCAATCAGGTAAAAGCGGAGTGTGATAACCTTCGTCAGCTATATCAAAAATCATTTCAAGAGTCAAAGCAGATCAGTTTAGCGCCACTATTTCCATTACTTCAAAAACGATCGGGACCGGTTGCGGAATATGTCTTTTCTTTTCTGGAACTGGTGGCAGTTAGTCGTGCTGATTTACAACCAATTGTCGAGGCATTGCTAAGTTCGCGGGATAAAAATTTAGCACTCAGGGCATTGGATTATGTTGTTAACCTGGTTAAAAAGGATAAGCTAAAGGTTACTTATTCATTTATCCGGTTTATAGCGAGCCGCATGTTTATGGATAATTCATCCTTTACTGAGAAAACCGCAGTAATTAAAATCTCAAAGCTATTGAAGACATATACTCCGGAGGGAAGACTTCATAAATCGGATCCAATCTTGGCCCTTTACCTGGAAGAAGAAAATCCGGAAATACGACGTCTTGCAGCGCAATTGTTGGATAAGACTGAAAAAGGAGTAAAGCGGAATGTGGAATACCAAGTTCTGGGTAGGAAAGCTGCTGCTTTTTTTTCACCTTATTTTGTTTACTCGGGAGTTACCTTTACTGATTTACTTAGCCTTCAACGTGATTCATTGCCTTTTCTACAGAATAATTTTACTGAAGTTCAAAGCATTATTGGTGAAAAACTATTGGGTGACATAATTTCAAAAATTGGTTGGAATCGTATTAATCAAGGGCTTCAGGCGCAGGCATTAACAGGTATTACCATTGAAAACTCTCCTCCGTATATGGTTTCTGATCTGGAAGCCTCTTTATTAGGTACATGTAGCGGTGCATCCAGGAGTTCAAGGCTGTATTTAATAATCGCCTGTGGTGGCCTTACATCGGAGGAGGAAAACAAATTTAAAAATGACGATGAGCCGATCAATCGTTTCCGGTCATACAATTTAAATCATGCCTCGCTGTTAAACGATTTTCTTGATGTTGGTCCTCTGGATGTGGGAAAAGTAAGAGATATGATTCGTCGTATGGACCAGGTTGTGGAAGATTATGTGATACTTTTCAGTCATTTGAGTGATGAATGCGCTATCCTTCCAGGCGTATACCAGAAAATTAGAAAAAAAATAATCAATGATTTAGATAAATACGAGAACAATACACTGTTATCTGCTGATTTAACGCGTATTGTGCAGTCCTTTGAGGAACCACACTCCTTAGGTACTGTGCGCACACTGCACGGCCTGAAAAGATATTTACATCAACAGGGACTCAGTATGGGGCTGAAACTTACAGTAGCTGGTCGTTCACCAAACCGCACGGTTGATATAATAATAGCTACTGATGAGGGTATAAAATTTGTTTACAGTAAAATTCGATTTGCTGACTTTGAACCTGAACGACTAGAATCACGCTTCACGCCAAATATACCATTTGCTGTGAATTTGCTTGTTGAGGGTTTTGCCAGGCAAATGTTGCATGGTCAGGAGCAATTGCCAAATGTTGATATTTATTGTTATGGGAATGAAGTTCATTATTATTTTGGTTTTCGAAATCATCCTGCCTTTTTGCGAATCGATTATGCGCCACCCCTGCGGGGAGGGATGATCGATTTACAATATTTTGGAGTGAGCAATTATGTATTGGATCAGCATCCCAATATTGCTTTAGATGCAATCAGGACACTTTTTCAACGAATTGAATTCGATATTCAAATTGATGCTGTGCACATTCATGCGCGATATGATAAGGAACGGGCACTCGCATTGGGAGATTTGTGTCAGAAGGCGAGCCAATTATTTCGAATGTCACCATATTTAATGGATTTGGATTGGATCATTGGTTCATTGGACCTGGGGAAAAATGCAAAACAAAAAGTAACAGAAGCATGGATAGATTTTTTCATTCGATGGGGATTTTTACCTCTACACGATGTGTTAACAAAAAACCGCACTGGCATTCGTTGCGGTTTTCTTCATGAACCAACGGGGGATAGGGAAAAGATCTGGTCAGGAGATGATAATTACACGGATATTTATACTGGTAGTCCTCCTGCCGGATTTTACAAAGACATTATATCAGTTTTTCGTGATCATGGACTTGAAATTGCTTTTCCATCAGATATAGAAGCTACAATGCGCCCCGGCCAGCTGGAGGTTGAAAAAAGGATATTGGATCCATTCCGACTTGCAATTTCACATGGTGAGCTTATTCCTACCTCAACAGGACTTCAGCTTGAATCGCCGTTATTGTTTACCCGTGTTCATGAGGCGAAGGTTTTTGCCGAATTGCTGAGTGCTGAAATAGAAAAATTGGCTAAAGCAATAGCAACAGCTCGTCTTGTCCGACAGATGGAACGCAGTATAAAATTCAATACTACCGGAGGAGTTAATGGATATATTGTACAGAAAGCTGTATTGGCATTGCGTGGTGAAGAGATTACCTTTTATGTTCTGAGGGGAGCCAAAGATATGATTCGCCTTGCTTTTTTTATCCACGATCAGGTTGTGTATAAAAGGCGAAGAAGCAAATATGAACCATGGAAGTCAAATATTGATTTTAATGCAAAAAACCTGGCAAAACTATTGATGGCCAACGATTTCATCGATGCATTGCCAAAAACTAATCTTGAAAATGATATTCAGAAAGCGGTTGAATTTCTCGAAGAGATAAAACAAAGTGTCCTTCCTCCAGCAAAGACACCGTTGCGTGGTGATAAAATTGTAAGCGGATTAAAAGCCTCACCAGGTATTTGTGTGGGTAAGGCCCTTTTTGGAACACAAGGGCGTAACCCTCAAGATTTGCGAGGATCTATACTAATAGCCACGTCGATACGGCCAGAAGATACCACCTTCCTTTATTATGCAAACGGAATTATATCCACAGGAGGTGGCATTCTGAGTCATGCCGGACTTATCGCTATGCAATTTCATAAACCTGCTCTTATTATCTCTGGTACATGGCAATTGGATAGTGATGGTAGGGAAATATTGAGTTTCAAATCGCTTGAATATAAGATTGTACACGAGAAAGTTAAATGTTTTCATATTTCAATCCGAACAGATATCCAGGAAAAAGAGTATATCTTGTGTGAGGGTGATTTGGTAATTCTGAATGCCATCGAAGGTACTATGCGTGTACTTGGTCAGGAGAGTAACGTGTTGGCATTATATGAAGGGTTCACCTTGTATAATAGAGCAAATGAATTGCTTGCTGCGGTTAAAAATGAACAAGAGATCCTCAATTTACGCGGGCAGATATTACGTGCCCGACATCAATTGGAAAATGTACTTCGACGTTGCAGTGCACCTGAAACAGCAAGATATGGCATATTTGAATTATTATTGAACAGACCAACTTCCGGACCAGGGATCAGTTACAGGGATAAATCTTTTCTATTGACTGTACTCCTAAACAACCCGCAGGTAGCTGATGATTCGCGCGAATATTTGATACGCATTGTGGTGGATCTGAATAGTCATTTAACAGATGCTATCCATAAGGCAAAACGTAATATTCCAACATCTGAATATGTGTTTGAAATCCTCTTTCTCAGGCTAGATATTTTACATCATTTACAGGCAGTTGAAGGGGCATCCTTAGCCCTAGTTGGGTGTGATGTAACGTCTTCTACTTCTGTTGATTTTAGCATGGAAGACATTGAGAAATTAATAGTGGAACGCCTTTCTTACCTACAGAAGGAATTATTATTAAAAATCAATCAAATATTAAATCAGGCAAATAATGATTATCGATTACGTCATTTGGTACGCCAATCTGATCGCCTAAATGACATTCTGCACAATGCGCAAAAAAAAGCTGTGACAGCTGAAAAGATTAATCAGAAACTTTCAACCTCTGACCAGGTTAAGGCGAATAAATTTGCCAATCAATTCATTATAGAAAGCACAGATTGTGGTTTTGAGTTATTCAATTATATTGGCTGGAAAGCGGCAAACCTGGCTGAAATAGAACGATTGAGCAATGAAAAACTTGTTCCGCCTTGGTTTACAGTTACAGATAAAGCTTTTCAGGAGGTGTTGAAAACAACTGTCAAAATCATGGATCCCGGGAATGGCAATCAGGAGATGGTTGAGGTCCCTCTTCAGGATGCTATAGGCAAAATTCTTCAACAAGAGGATTTAAAAAACCTGCAGAAATCCATGCAAATCCGAAATCTTTGGGAACAAATTCAATTGCCTGATGCATTACGCAGGGCTGTAATACAGGCCTATCATAATGTTGTTGGGGCTTTGGCGGATACCGAGGCGACAGATAGGCAGGATGAACCAGTTTATGTGGCCGTTCGGTCTTCTTCACTGGAGGAAGATACTGAGACAGCTGCACATGTAGGTGAATTTGAAACATATTTGTATATCCAGGGTGATGATCAGCTCTTGTATTATCTGAAGCGAACCTGGAGTGGGCTATGGACCGAACGGGCTATCCATAATCGAGCATTAATGGGGGGAGAGGCTAGCCTAAAAGGTGGCGGTGTAATCGTGCAACGTATGGTTAATTCACGTGTATCCGGTGTTTTGCAGACGGTGAATATCCCAAAAAGTAACATAAGAGAAATGGTTATCAATGCAGGTTTGGGCCTCGGGGAAGGTGTCGTTTCGGGAACAGTTGCAGCAGATCAGGTAACAGTGACAAAAGGAATAGATCCGGAAAAAGAGTTGCTTCGCATAAGTTATATTACCAGTGATAAAACCACACAAATTAAATTCAATCACCATGTTGGATTTGGTACCATACGCCTGGAAACAATTTATCATCAGCGGTTAAGACCAGCATTGGAATACGTCGAACTCTGTGAATTGGTAAGAAATGCGACATTGCTGGAGAAGGTCTATGGTTATCCACTGGATATTGAATTTGGCATAGAGGAGGACCATTTATGGATATTGCAGGCACGGCCTGTTGCGTCATTTTTATCTGTTTTAAATGAAACAATAGAACGGTTCCCTATAAATGGATAGTTGACATATCCGACAATGAATTTTTAACATATATGTAATCATGATCAAGCGAGAAGATTCACTTAAATACCATCAAAGTCCAAAACCAGGAAAAGTTGAACTAAAAGCAACAAAAGCCTGTCTTACTCCACGGGAAATGCGTTTGGCATATTTACCTGGGGCATCCTATCCATCTCAGGAAATCGTGAATAAAGAATCGGAAGTATTTCGGTATACCGGAAAAGGAAATCTTGTAGGTGTAATTACGAATGGAACTGCCATCCCGGGTCTTGGCGATATTGGACCGCTAGCAGCAAAGCCAATGCAGGAAGGAATGGCAGTGCTTTTTAAACGGTTAGCTGACATTGATGTCTTTGATATTGAATTGAATACGACTGATCCCGATAAATTTGTCGAAACAGTGAAAATGCTTGAACCAACTTTTGGGGGGATCAATTTGAAAGACATTAAAGCACCTGAGGGGCTATATATTTATGATCGGCTTCGTGAGAGTCTGAAAATACCGGTTTTCCATGAAAATCTTTACAGCACAGCGGTCGTTGCTGCGGCGGCGTTAATTAATGCTCTAGATCTTGTAGAAAAAAATCTTGAGGAAATACATATGGTTATTTCCGGTTCCGGGACCGTGGGTATAGGATGTGCAAGGTTATTTAAACGAATGGGTATACGCCCGGAAAATATGCTGATTTATGACATAGAAGGATTACTGCATATTGACCGAGATGATCTTTATGATTATCAATTACCGTTTGCTCATAAATCACAAGCACGCACTTTAGCACAAGGTTTAAAAAATGCAGATGTTTTTATTGGAGCTTCGGCCGGAGGGGTTTTAAAAATGGAAATGATACGTACTATGAATCGATATCCAATAGTTTTTGCGATGGCTACTCCGGACCCTGAAATAGGATATGATGTAGCCAAGGGAAGTCGTCAGGATGTGATCGTCGCTACAGGCCTGGATAATTATCCGAATGCCATCATGGACATACTGAGTTTCCCATATATTTTCCGGGGGGCTTTGGATGTACAGGCAGAAGCCATTACTGAAAATATGATGTTGGCAGCTGCGCATGCTCTAGCAGATCTTGCCAGGGATGAAGTAGTGGAAGAAGTGGAGCGCGCGTATGGCAATGAGCATTTTAGCTTTGGCCCGGAGTATCTTTTACCGAAAGCTATTGATCCACGTATTTTAATGCGTGAATCTGCAGCAGTTGCACGGCAGGCAAGAGAAGACGGAGTAGCTAACATACCAATGGAGAATGATGTTTACGAAGAAAACCTTGCCATCAGATTGGGAAAAGGACGGGAAATTTTGCGCTCTCTGATTATGAGGGCGCGTCAAAAAACGCTGAATGTAGTTTTTTCAGAGGGAAGTAACGAAACCATCCTCCGTGCATCAAGCATTTTATTTGAAGAAGGAATTGCCAGGCCCATTCTTTTGGGAAGCACGGATGAAATTCGAAGCGAGATCAATCGTCTTGGAATTGATTTGGGAGGTGTTACCATTATTGACCCGGTACGCAGTCACCAATATTTAAAATATGTGGATGAATACTTTTCCATGCGTAAAAGGCGTGGTGTGATGCGGGCTACAGCCATGCAACGTGTAAGCCAACGGGATTATTATGCCGCTATGATGGTTCATCACGGTGATGCTGACATGATGGTTGCAGGTTATTCCACAAATTACGTGCGAAGTTTACGTACGATTTTAGAGGTTATTGGTCCAGCAAAGGATATCAGGCATATTTCCAGCTATTTTCTTATTTTATTACCTAAAGATGTAGTTTCGCTGGCCGATTGTACGGTAAACATTGATCCTGATGCTGAAGATCTCGCTGAGATAGCAATTCAAGCCTCCATTAAATGTCGATCTCTCGGTTTTGAACCTCGCGTGGCCATGTTATCTTTCTCCAGCTTTGGGAGTGTGGATCACCCCAATACCATTAAAGTTCGACGAGCAACAGAAATGGTGAAAGAGCGGTTCCCCGATCTTGAAATCGATGGTGAAATGCAGTTATCAGCAGCCCGCGATGCTTCGCTACGCTCTAACTATTTTCCATTTTCAAACTTGAAAGGAAATGCAAATGTCTTAATATTTCCAGATTTGCAATCCGGAAGCTTAACATTGCATTCACTTCAATATATGGCTGAAGCAATTCCTGTCGGGCCGATGCTAATGGGGACACGTTTGCCCGCTCATTTGGTCCAATATGGGGCAACTGTGGAAGAAGTAGTGAACCTGGTTACTATTTGTGTAGTTGATGCCATGGAAACAAAAAAGTAGAAGTAATCCAGATAGTTTACCTTCAATAACATATTTGTGTTTTACTGATTGGTGATATCGGTTATGATTATGGCAATTAATTTTTTAAGTGAATTGGAGGAATTAAATATAATTTGGTGAAGTAGTGAAAATGTTTTGCCAAACTTTATAAGAAGTGAGATAGTCGGGATTTAATCGTTCTTATAATGTATGGGACTATAAAATAAGCTTAGAATTCAATTTCCTCGAAAATTCGCGATTTTGAGCCTTAATTAAGGCAATAGAACTAAATATTATGTGTTGCCAGCATACCGATATCACATTGCACATTTTTTATTTTTTTCTTAACTTGTTATATATCAAAACCAGAAAAAATAGCTTCTTCCTACTGATTCTGCTATATCAATTGCTGCGGTATGGCGATGGAAAACCTTAGTTAGATTGTGCTTTCTATATGAAATTGATCTAAACTTCTGCCTATGTCATTGAATAAAACAAAGAATGAAAAAAATCGGCTTAACACTATTCATCGCTGGTGCCATGCTCATATTCGGTATTACCTGGGTATTGCCCTGGTTTACTTCACCGGTATGGAGTAGCGCACCTCCATCACATTTCGATGGAACTATCTGGGAGTTTTCCGGACCCATTTTTATGGCTATGTCTTTACTTACACCTGTTGGAATTATTATGGTTGCCATTGGTACCGTAATTATTGGTGACTCTGGAAAGTCACATATTTTGCTCTTTTCAATCACCATACTAATAGTGCTTTTAAGTTTTCTTTTTCCTCCTATGCTTAAATATTATCCTAAAATTTTCGGAGTAGGTGGTTTTTTCATTGTGATTATTTTTTTGGGCATTCTTTGGTATTGGGCAAGAAACCACCAAACTCTCCCCCCCTCGGAGAGGATAGCTTCCATGTACCAGCTAATCAGCTATATATTTTTCTTCCTAATCGCATTAATGCTTTGCGCCATGCTTGGAAATCCTTTCTCCGGATTGTTGTTTCCAGAAAAGGTTATTGAGCAAAATGCTCTTCCATTTTACTACAGTTTTGGGACCAAAATACTAATTTATATTATTCTTGCCCTGTTTTTTACTTTCTTGAGCCTTTTCAAGAGAGCGCAAATGAAGAAATCAACCAAATGAATAAATTATGAATCTCGATGGGAAAACTGTCATAATAACCGGAGCCAATACAGGCCTGGGATTTGCTGTTGCCAAAAGTTTGGCAAACCAGAAAGTCCATGAAATTCTTGTATGTCGAAACAGTGAAAGAGCTGAAAAGGTTAAATCAGAAATAGAAAAGGCTGTAACAGGTGCCAATATCGATGTAATGATTTGTGATCTCGGATCGATGAAATCGATTCATTCCTTTATTAGGAGATTCCAGGAAACCTATTCGAAGCTTGATATTCTTTATAACAATGCGGCGGTTATGAAGCGAAAGCGCACCCTGACTGAAGACGGTTTTGAAACGATGTTTCAGATAAATTACCTGGCTCCGGTCATTCTTGTGCGTTCTCTTTTTAATTTCTTGAAAAAAGGCATTGAACCTCAAATAATTAATAATGGCCGTCCGGCTGAGAATCTCCGGTTGGATTTAGATGACCTGCAATTTGAAAAAAGTTATCATATGTATCATTCATTTTTTAAAACTAAACTTTGTTTACTTTTTGCTAGTCTTGAATTTTCGAGACGGTTTGAAAAGGATGGTATTTCAGTTTATATGGGAGAACCTGGCCCCTTCAAATCAGACCTTGTACGCGATCTGCCTATTATGAATTGGTTTAAAAACCTTTTTTCAGCTCCAGTTGAAAAAGCAGCTAAACATATGATTCATTTAATTACTATGGGAGAAACAAAAAATAAAAGCGGGAAATTATTTACAAAAAGTATAGAAGTACCGCTAACGGATTACTGGCAAGATCCCATCATCAGACAAAAATTATGGTCCATGACCAATTCGTTGATTGAGGGTAAAGCCAAATATTAGTTAATTTGACATAATACTGATTTGATCTTTGATTAAATCTTACAGGATAAATTTTTTCAGATAATTCACAATTGCAAGACCAAGTGCGCCTTCTTACATCAAATGTGCCGTAGCATTTGCTCCTTTTCATTCGGCTTCCAGTGTGCAAATGGTCGTTGAGCCAGGTTCACATTGAAATACCTGCTGACAGATGGATCAGCAATATAATCTAAATGATCACCGATCCATTCAGGCAGATTCAAAAGAACTTGATTTGTTAATCTCGCTGTTTCTTCATGAGTTTTTAGTCCAGGAAGTTCTATTTCAGCAATATGCAGGGGCTCATTTTCTTCAAGAAATTCATCCACTTCCCACGTTAAGGGCTTATCCCTCCATTGGATGTTATTATCGGGAATTGTATATCGTTTTTTACGAATAATATGACCTTCAAACAATGCAGGTATCCTAAACATTTCCAAGGCATCCTTTTTAGGGATTTCCCACTCAAATTCTATATTCGTATCACCCATTTTTTCCCCTTTTATAGTTAGATAGGCCTTATGGCCATAAATGCGAATCCGAACTGTGTGTTGAGGTAACAGCGAAATAAATCTTTGCGTTATTTCTATGCCTTTACCTGACTTTTTCCATGAGTTGCCTTTTACCAGAAATCTTAATTCGGTTTCTGTATTTTGTAAGTTATCCATTGTTTCCCTTTTTCTAATTCAGGAAAATAAATTGGTTTTCACTCCATGTTGTGCTTTACAGTCTCTTTTCTTCATCATATATCACTTCAGGTGTAAGAAATTCGAAGGGCCTGTTCAACTGCAGTTTAAGTTGTTCCCTTATATTTTTTCTGAGGGATTTCTCTTTATGCTCATTGTGTTTAATCAATTTAACCAGGTTTTTGTTTTCTTCCCTTGTTAAGCTTTTTTGATTCACGGAAGTTAACGAGTTACCAAATATCAGGTAATCGTGCCATTCACCTATTTGATTATTCAGTGATTTCATTATTATTTGTTGATTTTTTATCTCGTGCGACGGTTTTAATTTTCCTATCACAATAGTAATTTCAAGCATAGCCTTTAGATGAATTCTAATTTTATGAAGCTTTTGATGATGTCCAGGCAATTGATCTTTGAGTTTGTTGATCAATGTATATTTTTTATGAAGGTAGTTCATGCCTTTTGCGATAATTAAATTGTCAGCAAATCTCTTGATTTGTGCCAGAAATTCCCGGTCCAGTCGATTGAGTTTTTTAAAATCAAATTGATTCATTTCCTTATCAAGTGCAGCGATTTCTTTTTTTAAAGTATCTTTCAATTGCTTTTTGAGCGTCGGTATTTTTACCGATTTATGTTTTTCTACAAGGTAAAGATTCATTTGTACTTCTCTCACCTTACCGGCTTTCTTAAATAATTTCGAAAACAGTGTAATATGTTCCTTTTTACTAAATTCACCTTTGCATACAATTTCCCCGAGTGAGAGGATAGCCCTTAATTTCTTGATGCTTAATCGCATTCTATGTATATTTTTCTTGTCATGTTTTTCATAGGCGTTCGAAAAATTTTTTCTAAACGAAATCAATTGGTTTTTAAAATATGTTGTCAGCTTATTTTTGCTCATGCTACGTACAGGACGGTCAATCATATATAGCTAATTCTTAATTCCTCCACTTCTTTTGCAAGAATAGTGAGAACATCAGAAATGCTCTTATCCTTTAGTTATTAAACAATAACTGAAACATTTCGATTCGATCATATTAAGAAATTGTTGATCATTATGGCGACTTCCGCTTAGATGTGCTTATTGAATTTAAAGCACTTAGAGATTTTTGGTTCAATTATCTAAAATAATCAGGTCGGATACCAGGCTGTGGAGAAATTGTGTAAAGAAGCAGGTAGTTATATAATTTAGGTAATAGACTTGCTCTGAAATAAATTAGCGCTATTAGGATTCAAGTACTTAGTGTCAAAGTTTTTTTGGATTTTGAGGGTTCAGGTATCTATTTGTTCAGCCACATCGGTAGCTATACATTTATATTTTTATGGACAGATACTTTTCTCTCCTGGTTCAGACTATCTTTAGCATTTCCTGGAATTTCACAGAAGAATTTATTTCCTCCAAACCAGGCAATAATTATGATAAAACCATTGATCACTGTTTCCTAATGATCCAGGCAGTGGGTTCCTCTACCTGGAATTCCGTTAACATTTGTACAGCGTTGGATTTTCCTTCTATATACTCAAAACCAACGAAATAGAAGGCATTACCAAGCTGGAATTTGCTCACATCCTTACCTTGTTCCTGCAGTCGTTGATGAAATTTATCCGCGTTATCTTCCACCTTGAAACTGCCCAGAATAAGACTGTAAATTTTATTTTGCCCACTTGAAGTCTGTGATACTTTTGAACTATTACTCACCGCGGGTGAAGCAACAGGATTTTTTTGCTTATTGGTTTGAGGAACGTCCGGTTCATTTGTTTTGCCAGCGGCTTTGTTTTCATTCTTTACTTCTGCCACCGCTTGCGCGGTTTGCATCTGTTCTTCGGGAGTTACAGCCTTGATCTCATCAGATGTTGATTTAGATAAATTTGACTCCTTTACCTCCTCTTTATTTTCCGCATTGGCAGAATTATAATAATTGAAATAGTAAAATGCTGCGATCGCCACAAGTATTATCGGCAACAAAATCCACATTACCGTAGCGAATGTACTTCGTTTTTTCCCCTGATTGTTTAATTTTTCTTTTCGTTTATAGTATTCCTGTACATTTTCATCTTCTTCTGACAAAATAGGATTGTACATAAACGTATCATCCTCCTCTACATTTAACAATTCTTCTTCAGCTTCTAATTCCACATTTGCATCATTTGGCAACTCTTCATCCATAACTGGTTCGGCCTGATCTTTTAAGGATTCCAGGTCAACTTCTTCTTCTGCAATTGGTTCTATCTGATCTTTTAAGGGTACCTGGTCAATCTCTTCTTCTGAAACTGGCTCATCGCCTTTTACGGCTTCATTGACAATAACTTCTTTCTTGGTTTTCGTTCTGGGCTTTTTTACCGATTTAGATGTCGGTTTTTTAATCTGTTTCTTCTTAGCCTTAGCAGGCTCAGGTTCCTTAGCTTCGGACTGATCGTCGGTAGTAGATGTTGCTTTTTCAATAGCATAGGATCCCTGAGAATCTTTAGATAGATAACCTATACCAGCGAAAAAATGCAATTGACCCTGATTCAGGGCGCTTTTTACACGTTGGACATATTCATCCAGCTCATTTCGTGCCTCTTCTTCTGAAATTTGCTGTTGCTTTTGCATTTCTGCAATTATTTTTCCATCATCAAAAGTCAATAGATCATTAAAATCTATTTTGTCGGTGACTTCCGAATATATTATGGCTCCAAAATCTGGGATAAATACTTTTTTATCTCGTTGATATACTTCGTGGATAGATTGATCAATCATTTTCTGAAATGTTATATTGGTATGCGTATACAGCTAAGGCCTATTAAAAGGTGTAAATTAAAGTTTGAAGGTGAAAAAAAATGGCTAAATATGCGTTTAAACTTATGAGGTAAGAAAGTGGGGCATTTTTTTGGATGTTAATAGCACGGTTTAATACCAAACGGCATCAATTCCCCAATATTAAAGAAGCATTGGAGAAAAATCTGGATGAGATTATCACTTGAAGTAAATGATGATCCGGAAGCCAGGATTTAAGTTTTTATATTGAATACGGAGCGTTTTATAGCTAACTTATTTTTGTTTTCAATTACATTGTTACTGTTCAGAATATTGAGTATTAAATAAACTGTCAACTTACGTTTTTTATAATCTATAAACTTGTAATCCAGTATAAAATGAACGCAATTAAGCTTACCCTTGTTATTATTCACTTGAGCATTGGATGTGCATTATTTGGACAACAAAATGAAATAATTCCTGATTTAACTCAGGTTAACAATGCTGATATTTGGGCCCTTCATAACAGATCTGTTGATCCAGGCAGAGAAATCCATTTGGATGGGAAACCTGAAGATGGACTTCTTTGGATAAAAAAACCAATTTTTTCCAATGGGAAAATAGAGCTTGATATAAGAGGTAAAGATCAGGCGGGGAGAAGTTTTGTGGGAGTGGCATTTCATGGTGTTGACGAATCTACTTTTGATGCTGTGTATTTCCGGCCTTTTAATTTCAAACATCCTGAGCGAAAAGGGCACTCCGTTCAATATATATCTCATCCTGGCTATACCTGGTTTAAGTTGCGGGAGGAGTTTCCGGAAAAATACGAAAATCCGGTATCACCTGTTCCTGACCCGAATGATTGGTTTCATGCGACAGTTGTTGTCGAATATCCAATGGTTTATGTCTATGTAAATAACTCGACTGAACCATCGTTGACGGTAGAGCAGCTTAGTTCACGCAAACAAGGATGGATTGGATTTTGGGTAGGGAATAATTCGGAAGGATGGTTTAAAAATCTGAAAATTGTACCAGATTAACATTTTTATAGGGATAAAATAACATTATTAATCTGTTCAATTGTTTTATTGCTGATATTCATTTAATGGTGACTAATTCAATATTCAGCCTGATGGGGGTAATTAAATTTTTATAATCGAACATTGAAATGAAAAAAATAAATTTGCTGATTTCGCTAAACCTAATCTTTGTAATTTTTATTGGTTGTAATAAAATAAAAGAATCAACCGGTGAAGTCGATATGATCAAAGCATACGACCTTGATTTTAACTGGGGAGAAGGCGGTCCAAATGCATTCGCAGCACCCGGATTGTGGGCCGATGCCAACCCACAGGATCACATCAAATGGTATAAGGATCTGGGTGTAAATACGATACAAACCTTTATTGTTTCTTGCAATGGTTATGCCTGGTACAAGGATGGTGTGGTCCCTCCTCAACCTGGCTTAGTGCATGATTTTTTACCCGAAATGGTTAAGCTGGGTCATAAAGAAGGCATGAAAGTCATGGGATATTTGTGCATTGGTTCCAATACGCGTTGGGGTATCGAAAATCCGGAATATAGCTATGGATACCCTGCTGACCGGCATATCCCATATACAAAGAAATACCTGGAATACCTTGACAAAATAATTCGGGATGGCATAAAAAAGACAGGAATTGATGGATTTATGATTGACTGGTTTTATCAGCCAAACAGAAGCAACCATGGTGGGAAATGGTTGAAAAGTGAAATAGAGCGCTACCAGGAACTCATGAATAAACCTTTCCCTGGAGAGGATGAGCTTACCGAGGAAGATTATACAGCGTACAGTAGGCTGGCAATTGAATCTTGCTGGAAAACGATCCATAAAGCGGCTAAAGAAACGGATCCAAACACGATAATATGGCTGACTTCCTTTGATATCACACATCCGCATATTATCAATTCGAAAATGTTTCAGGAAGTCGACTGGTTGATGAATGAGGAGGGAGATTTGAGCAAAATTGATTCAATCAAAAATATGGTTGGTGAGCATACCCGTTTGATTACCTGCCTGGCTAGCTGGAACAAGAAAGATGCAAAAAAAGTAGTATCGGAAGCCATAGATGCGGGAGTAGGTCTTTATGGATTTACTAAACCTAATCAAAATTCCCTATTACCTCCGATAGATCATTATCTTGCGGCCCCTATTGATAGTTTCGAAGGTGATGCGCGGAACATTGCTACCTTTGCACGTGTTTTTAATGATTTACCTCTTGAATACATCAATCATTAATAAAGCTTTTGATGAAGTGATCATCAACATGTACCTTGTTTCAGGATTTATTTTTACACCAGCTCGTACAGACCCTTAACTTCATCACGCATTTGAAATCATAAGTGGAAAATTACTACGATATCATCATAGTTGGGGCCGGTCCGGCCGGATGCACGTGCGCGTATCAATTGGCAGGGAAAGGACTCAAGATTGCTATTATCGATAAAGATGTATTTCCGAGAGATAAGATCTGTGGTGATGCCCTAAGTGCTGATGTTGTCAATCAGCTTTTCAGAATAGATACGAATCTGGGTACGGAATTTCTGAAATCAGTCCCTAAGCAATCCTCCTATGGAGTCCGTTTTTTTTCTCCAAACCAGCAATGCCTGGATATTGACTTTGTTAATCCGAATCATAAGGAAGCACCGGGATTTATTGCGAAAAGAAGAGATTTTGATGCTTTTTATTTCAACCAAATAAAGAATTTACCAGGGATTTATCCTTTTCCAGATCATAAGGTGGTTGATGTGGAACACCTGGAAAATGAGGTAATTGTAAAAACTGATGAAAAATCATTTAGTGCCAAATTGATTATTGGGGCTGATGGGGCCAAATCAGTCGTAAATCGGAAACTGGCAAAAATTAAAGTTGAAAAGGACCATTATTGTGCAGGAGTCAGGCAATATTTTGAACATGTGGATGGTTTCCATGAGCAAAATTATATCGAATTGCATTTTTATAAAGATGTGCTCCCGGGTTATTTTTGGATATTCCCGTTATCCAATAACCAGGCCAACGTCGGGTTGGGTATGCTGTCAAGTGAGATAAGCAAACAACGCATTGACCTTAAAAAGAAATTATCGGAAATTATCCATCATCATCCAAATGTGAAGCACCGGTTTAGAAATGCCAGGCCTTTGGAATCCATTAAGGGATTCGGTTTGCCGATTGGTTCTAAAAAAAGACCCTGCTCAGGCGATCGGTTTTTATTACTTGGGGATGCAGCAAGCTTGATCGATCCGTTCACAGGGGAGGGGATAGGCAATGCTATTAGGAGCGGTAGAATTGCAGCAAATCATGTAATCAGTGCATTTGAAAAAAACCGATTCGATGCTGGATATAATAGTTTATATGATAAAGAGATCTATGCTAAAATGTGGAATGAATTGCGTATCAGCAGGTCTTTACAAAAATTACTGAAGTACCCGAAGATATTTAATTATATCATCCAAAAAGCCAATAAGAGCGAATCGGTCCGGTTGGTATTGAGCTCTATGCTCGACAATATGGATATCAAAAAGAAGTTACTGCGACCTTCCTTTTATATTAATCTGATATTCAATTAATTTAAGGATATTGGTTATTTTTCTTTCTGTATTGAGTATGAAGATTGACATTTTAAAAAAAAATTTCTTTAAATGGAAGTATGTACCTTAGGAAAACGTACCAGACAGTGACATATCGATGTTTAGATTATTTATCAATACGCTCTAAATTCCTATTTCAATCATATCCAAATAAGGTTCAAAACACCTGTCGTCCCTAAAGCTATTAATCCAACCTACCTTATTATTTTTTCGGTTAAAATAGATTTCAGTAAAGAAATCGTCAACAAAGTAGAGATTGATGGTAAATACACCCATGTTCCGGCATGCCAGGTAGGTGCCATATTTCCAGGTATATGATGCCTTTTCTTCCGTATTCATCAGGTTAAAGAGATCCTCGAGCATAACAATAAATACTTGATTCTGTACCGGATAATACGATTTCTTGAAAAAATGTAACTTGTTTCCGCATAACGTGAAAAAGATATGAGGCTATTTTCGTGTAAGGAAAATTAATGAATCAATATGAACTTTGTGCTTAAATGTCACCCTACATTTTGTATTTGATATTCCATTGAATAGAAAGGTGTTTTTAGTTAATTTCGTATAGGTACTAAAAGATGTTAGAATGAAATCAAATTTAATCCTGATTTTCCTGCTCTTGTGTGGATTGACATTTGCCCAACCTGCTGAAAAACTATCTACTGAAGAATTGCCAGGTGCAATCAAACAGTATTATCAAGACTTGAATCTCATAAATTCATTTAGTACCCCTTCAGAGAAATTACATCTGACCAATTACCTCTACACGAAAGACACAAATAGGGCACCAAATTCCAAAAGGCTGGCGTATGTTCTGAAATTGCTAGAAGATGTGAAAAACCAGGAGTATGTTTCGGCGACCACAATGCCAAATAAGTTTAATTCCGCTCCGGCATCTTCATCTTTTCTTCATGTTGTTCAGTATTGGTTTAAGGACCATGAATTTATTTCAGTACGATTGAAGTTATATCAGCTCGATGCTGAAGACAACCTTAAAATCATCAATTTATATGATGAGGAAAACAATTCAATAGTATTGGATGGTGAAATTGAGCAACTGACGACTCCACAATATTTTACTGACGAATATCATGAGTGGATATTCATTAATGATCAATGGCTTAAAAAAGGATTAAGAAAAGTTCTTGTCCATTAATCCAATTCAGATATCTTCTTCAATCAATGGTAAGCAACAGAATTCATTTTCATAAACCATCTAATGAACTTTATTTTCGATTTTTAAGTCATTTATCCAGGCATTTTTATTGAAAATTGAGTAACTTAATATTCAAGTAAACATTAAATAAACAACCAGCACAGATGAAAGTCCTTATCCTTCTACTCATTTCATTTTGCCTTTCCAGTTGCATGGCTTCATCAATGAAACAATCCAGGTATGGCAAGGTATATAAGTATCAGTTAAAAACACTTAAAGACCAGGGTCATCAACGGAGTAATTTGTTTGTAAATTGATGGTGGGTCATCGCTCCTTCCAACAACCATGCCTGACAGATAAGGCCAAAGTATCGATTAGGGATCTATTATTTGGTCGTAATCTTTAAATATACATAATTTATGGATAGCAGCCATTTCCATCCGACTGCTGCATCGGAGGGCAGGGAACCATTCCATAACTGCAAAAAACACAGCAATCACCTGGTTTTGGTTTGATGATCGCATGACAATTATCGCATTCATAAAAGAACAGGCAGGCATCCACGGGCATTTCTTCCTCTTTTTGATAACTGCAGTAAGGGCAAGTAATTGTTGAATAAAGTGATACCTTATGCATGGTGGGTCAAACCGTTTGCGCTTTATAATACCTTTTTCTTAGCCAAAATGCCACTCTGACCAACAAAATAAGTGCAGGCACCTCCACCAGGGGCCCAACCACACCGGTGAATGCCTGGCCGGAATTCAAACCAAATACAGCAATGGTAACGGCAATAGCCAATTCAAAATTATTTCCTGCTGCGGTAAAGGCGATGGATGCATTTTTATCGTAATCAGCCCCCATTGCTTTGCTGATGAAGAATCCAACAAGAAACATGATGCTGAAGTAGATCAATAGCGGGATTGCTATTCGTATGACATCAACGGGTAAATGCACAATAATATCTCCTTTTAGCGAAAACATGACCACAATTGTAAATAACAGGGCAATTAAGGTCATGGGAGAGATGGTTGGAATAAATTTAGTACGATACCATTCTTCACCTTTAAATTTTACTAAAATAAGTCTGCTTAGTAATCCGGCAAGGAAGGGAATGCCCAGGTATATGGCCACACTCTCTGCAATCGTGGCAATGGAGATGTCCACTATGGTACGCTCGAAACCAAATAGTGGAAGCAGTTGTGTAATGAAAACCCAGGCGTAAAAACTATAAGCGAAGACCTGAAAGATACTATTCAGGGCTACCAGTCCGGCTCCATACTCGCTGCTACCTTCAGCTAGATCATTCCAGACCAATACCATGGCGATGCATCGTGCCAGTCCGATCAAGATAAGTCCAACTACGTAATCGGGATGGTCCCAGAGCAATAAGACAGCCAGGAAGAACATAAGTATGGGCCCTATGATCCAATTCAGGATCAATGAAAGTGTCAGTACTTTTACATTTTTAAATACTTTCGGCAACAATTTGTAATCCACCTTGGCCAGCGGTGGATACATCATCAGGATCAATCCAATGGCAATGGGAATATTTGTGGTAGCACTACTCATCGCATCAATTCCGGATGCAACTGTTGGGAAAAAATAGCCCAAACCTACACCAATAAGCATAGCTAAAAATATCCATAGGGTGAGGAATCTGTCTAAAAAACTGAGTTTCTTCGTATGACTATTCACTTATTTAATATTATTGGACTTCATTATGGTTTGATCTTTTCGAACAGACCCAATAATTTTGAATCATAAATTTCATTTATCTCCTCTTCCTTTTCTCCGATTGGTTTAACAGGGATCAGATCCATCACATCCTCATGACTCATGCCGGATTTGAAAAACAGGTCATCTGCATACCTAATGGTGTTGTATACAGTGTCGGTAGCTTCCGCCCGTGTCAATCCTGTTTTTTCCGCAATTTCTTCCATTTTACTCCATTGAAACCAGAAGTAGGTCGGCAACATGGCAGAAACGATGGCGTAGCCTTCCAGCTTATGTTCAGGAACCTCAAACGTTTGTCCCAGTGCCTGGAAGATTTGTATAACCTCGATCTTTTCTTCATGTGTGAACGAACTGTGAAAAGCAATGGGATTATACCCCTGGTTGATATATGAAGTTGCATTTGGGATCAAGCGTATGATTTTTCTAGTAGGCAAGAATTCAGCCATTTTGTCAATGCTGATTTTTGGTGCAAGTGATATGACCAGGCTTTCCGTGGCAATGGCATGAGTTATATTTTTCAGCGTTTCTACCATCATGGGTGGATGTACAGCCAGTATAATCCAGTCCTGGTTTGCACATTCAACTATCGAATCAGTAATGGTTATGTCCGGGAATTGTTCTTTAAGTTTGCTGACTACATCCTGGTTGGTATCGTAGATGACGATTGAATCAAATTTAACTGACTTGTTTTTGAAGGCTTTCAGCATAATCCTGGTTATCCTTCCGCCTCCGATGAATCCTAGTTTATTCGTTTTCATTGGTTATTTATTATTAAATATTATTCGTAGTTCGTAAAATGACGAACATTTTGTTCAAAAAAAGTTACAGGTTTAAATACTTCTTAAACAACAGCTGGACTTCGTGCCAATTTTCTTTATTAATACAATACTTTATTCTCGGAGATTCGATTTCTCCCTGGATCAATCCGGCATCTTTCAACTCTTTCAGATGTTGCGAAAGGGTAGATTTTGCAATAGGTAAAACCTCCGTAAGATCACCACTGTAACAACACTGCTGGTTTGCCAGAAGTTCCAGTACGTACATCCGGATGGGATGCCCCATTGCCTTGGCATATCGGGCAATTTTCTTTTGATCCGATTTGATGATTTCTTCTCCCATAATTGTTCGTAAAATTACGAATTATTTATCGCTTTTATAAAGACATATTCATTTATGTTATTAGATTTTTTCTATCTCTCTCATCGAGGATACAGGAGTAAATATGAATATTACTTTATATGTTATTTGGTTGATTTTGTAAATACGCGTTGAATAACAGCCACAGGACTAACCTAACCAGGCGGCTAAACATTAGGAATATTGTCAAATGAAAGAGAAGTAAATGTGTAGGAGAAGGTCATCGATCTGTATTCTTGTCCAAATAAATAGTACCTTTATCGAGGTTTTGTAACTGCTGATTTCTTCTTTATCTTGAAAATATATATTAAAAATATGGTCTGCATTAGATGCCAGATGGTAGTAAAGGCTGAGCTTGAAAAACTTGGCCTCCAGTATATTGATGTAAAAATTGGTGAAGCCGATATAGTTGATAAAATTTCCTCTGAGCAAATAAAACAGTTGGATAAAGCTTTACGGAAATCAGGGTTGCTTCTGATGGACAATAAGAAAAGTATTATTGTGGAAAAAATTAAAAATGCCATTATCGAATTGGTCCACTATACTGATGATCAGATCAAGGGAAATCTTTCTGATTTTCTCAGTGAAAAGCTGGATTATGATTATACCTATCTTGCCAATCTGTTTTCGGAAGTAAAAGGTATTACCATCGAGAAGTTTTATTTAACGCATAAGATTGAAAAAGTGAAAGAGCTTATTGTCTATGATGAGTTAAATCTTACTGAAATTGCATATAAAATGCATTACAGTAGTGTTGCCCATCTCTCCAATCAATTCAAAAAATACACAGGCCTGACTCCCTCACACTTTAAAAAACTCAAAGACAAGAGACGTTCCACACTTGAGGATGTGTGAATTATGTAACTTATACTTTCAATAATATAACACTTCCCCAGACCTTGTGAGGTACCTTGCAATAGGTAATCCTTTAGGAAGACACATGGGCATCGCTGAAATTGAAAAATCGAAATCACTTATTCTTATTGAAGTCATAGAATATGTGCCAAATTCAGTGGTAACTAAAACAATCATCCGCAAAACTACCGGAAATGTCAGTATAGTGGCCATCGATATTGGTGAGACTATACCAGAAAAAATTTCCCCGTTCGATATATTTATTCAGGTGATTGAGGGCGTAGCAGAGGTGGTCATTGATAATACTCCAAATGTACTAAATACAGGTCAGGGTATTATTATTCCGGCACATATATCAAATAGTGTAAGGGCCAATGAGCGTTTCAAAATGATTGTAACAGTTATCAAAAGCGGATATGAGGAAAGTGTTATCTGATATTAATAAATGAGTAGGATTTTATGTAAAAATTTATATTCTCGGCAATTACAGATTTAAACAATACAATTAAAAACAAATATTATGTCTAAAGAAAAAGAAGGAAAACAAAAAAGTAGTAAGAAAGCTCCTGTTAAAACTTTAAAAGAGAAAAGAGCGGCAAAAGCCGAAAAGAAAAAAAATAAAGGCAAGGAAAGTTCTTTATAGCAGGAAAGTTTGCGGGTCAACTCGTATTAATTGTCATATTCAACTAGAAGGTTATTTGAATATCAATTGATACCATCTTTTAAATTTAAATACTTATAATGAAGCTTGCGTTTATTGGTACGTATCCTCCGAGAGAGTGCGGCATTGGAACATTTACAAATAACCTGTTCAACTCCATGTTGAATAGGGAAAACCAGTCAAATTCCGGGTATGAAGGATTTGTTGTTGCTATGAATGACAATGATTTAACATATAAATATCCCGATGAAGTAAGGCTAACGATTCGCCAACAGCGCCAGGAAGATTATTTAAAAGCAGCAAAATTCATCAACCTGAGTGGAACTGATCTTTGTATTCTTGAACATGAATTTGGCATTTTTGGAGGTCAAAGTGGTGTATATATTTTGCCTTTACTGCATCGGTTGGAAGTGCCCCTTATTGTCACCTTGCACACGATATTGAAAACTCCCTCTTACAACGAAAGGGAAATTCTACGTGAAATATGTAAAATGGCCAGTAAAGTTGTGGTCATGAGCCATAAAGGGATCGAGTTTTTAGTCAACATTTATGAGGTGTCGAGAGAAAAGATCATATTTATTGAGCACGGCGTTCCGGATATTTTTTTTAATGCGGTCACTTCAAAAAAGGAATTTAAACTTGAAAGCAAAAAGGTATTGCTCACCTTCGGTTTTATTGGTCGTAACAAGGGAATAGAGACGGTAATACATGCATTACCCAAAGTTGTTGAAAAACACCCAAATGTCATTTATATCATTTTAGGCAAAACCCACCCCAATGTGTTGCGGCATTCAGGTGAAGAATATCGTATATTTTTAATGCGTTTAGTGAAAAATCTTCAACTTGAAAACCATGTGTTATTTCTTAATGAATTCATTAACGTCCAGGATTTATTTAAATATTTATCTGCTTCTGATATTTACATCACGCCCTATTTAAATGAGGCTCAAATCACCAGTGGAACACTATCTTACGCAGTAGGAGTGGGTTCGGCCGTAATTTCAACTCCTTATTGGCATGCTGAAGAATTATTGGCCGACGGGAGAGGCAGGTTGTTTAATTTTAATGATTCCTACGAACTTACTTCCACCTTAAATGAACTATTAGATAATCCCGACGAACTAAACCATCTGAAAAGAAAAGCATATGATTACGGCAGGGAAATTACCTGGCCAAAAATCGGCGAAAAATATATTGCGCTTGCGGAAAAGATTAAGGAGGAAGGACTTGAGGTTATATTGAAAAAGGATGCTGAGTTGGATTTTCTCATTTTGCCTCCTTTTTCACTTAATCATATCAATCGCTTAACAGACGATACAGGCATTATTCAGCATGCAAAATTTGGCATCCCAAACCTGAAAGAAGGGTATTGCCTGGATGATAATGCCAGGGCATTGTTAATGGTATTAATGGCATACCGGCAAATAAAGGATGAACGGGCATTGGAATTATCACCCATCTACCTCAGCTACATCCATTACATGCAAAATACAGACGGTACATTCAGGAATTTCCTGAGTTTTAGCAGGAACTTTTTGGATGAGCTGGGATCTGAGGACTCCTTTGGCCGTACAATTTGGGCATTGGGGTACCTGATGAAAAATGCACCAAACGATGCCTATTATCAGACTGGTAAGTTGGTATTTTTTAATGCTGCTCCCAATTTTGAAAAATTAAGTTCTATACGAGGTATTGCCAATACCATGATAGGCATAAGCTATTACTTAAAAAGTAATCCTTCGGATGATGGAATGACTGAACGATTGCGCAACATGGCTCAAAAATTAATCAAACATTATATCGAGAATGAATCAACAGATTGGAAATGGTTTGAATCTTTACTTGCTTATGATAATGGCATATTGCCATTGGCTCTTTTGCATGCAGCAGAAATATTGAACGATGATCATATCACAAAAACTGCCCTCAGTTCGATGGAATTTCTATCCGGGCACACACTGAAGGATAACTATTTATCCATTATTGGTAATGAAAAATGGTATAAAAAGGAGGGGGAACGCTCTATATTTGCACAACAACCAATTGATGCCATGGCCATGGTTTTGATGTTTCACCGGGCATTTTACGTAACAAAGGACAAAGAATATCTCAACAAGCTATACAATTCATTTTTATGGTTTTTAGGTGAAAATGATTTGAGAATGAGCTTATATGATTTTGAGACCAAAGGATGTTGTGACGGATTTGAAAGCTACGGGGTAAATCGCAACCAGGGCGCTGAAAGTTCATTGGCTTATTTAATTTCACATCTAACTGTACTGCAAGCCTTTGAAGAATATCATGAATCAGATTAAAGCAAAGGTGATGACTTTTCGGTATTTAAAACCATAAGGAGTCAGTTTATGTATTTCTCTATCAAATAAACATCAGGTAAATAAATAATGTGAAAATCGCAATGCTGTCATCCATAGCCTGGAGAACGCCACCCAGAAAATACGGTCCGTGGGAACAGGTAACATCTAATATTGCAGAGGGATTGATTGAAAAAGGGGTGGATGTCACTTTATTTGCTACTGGCGATTCTATAACAAAAGGGAAATTATCCTCAGTTTGCGCACATTCATATGAAGAAGATGGTGATGCAGATCCAAAAGTAATAGAATGCCTTCATATCAGTAATTTGATGGAACAGGCAGATCAGTTTGACATCATTCATAATAATTTCGATTTCTTGCCGCTCAGCTATTCTGGTTTGATCCGTACTCCGATGGTCACTACCATTCATGGATTTTCGTCGAAGCGTATTCTTCCCGTCTATAAAAAATATAATACTTCAACTTATTATGTTTCTATCAGCAATTCCGACAGAAATCCGGAGCTTGATTATATCGCCACAGTTTATAATGGCATTAATATCAAGGATTTCTCGTATAATCATGAACCCTCGGAATACCTGCTTTTTTTTGGGAGGATTCATCCAGAAAAAGGGGTATATGAATCCATCAAAATTGCCAAACAATCAAAAAGAAAGCTGATCATTTCCGGATTAATTCAGGATCAGGAATACTTCAATTCCAGGGTAAAACCATTTATCAATGATAGTGATATTATCTATGTTGGCAATTCTGGTCCTGTTGAGCGTAATCGGCTTTTGGGTAATGCTTACGCACTTTTGCACCCTATTAGTTTTGATGAGCCTTTTGGCATGAGTGTCGCAGAGGCGATGATGTGCGGCACACCGGTTATCGCCTATAATAGAGGATCTATGCCTGAAATTATTGTTGATAAAAAAACAGGATTCCTGGTGAATACGATAAAGGGAGCAGTCGATGCTGTTTTTAAGGTTAAAAGTATAAACAGGAAGGATTGCAGGGAATGGGCTATAGCAACATTTAGCAAGGAGAAAATGGTAGAAGGTTATCTGGAGGTCTATAATTTGATATTAGGCAAATAGCAATGGTGTTGGTTGTTGCCTTTGGTAATTAAACTTATGAATCATATAAAAACTTTTTCTTAAAGGAAAAAAACAAAAAATCCCGCATACAGCGGGACCCAAAATTTTAAATGTATATGATAGGTAAACTATGCCAGTTTAACATTTACTGCATTTAATCCTTTTTTGCCTTCTTCCAAATCAAAAGTCACTTCGTCATTTTCTCTTATATGGTCAATTAAACCATTGGCATGTACGAAATACTCTTTTGACGAATTGTCATCTTTAATGAATCCGAATCCTTTTGAATCATTAAAAAATTTTACTGTTCCATTATTCATATTATAAATTTAAATTATTTGCAAAGGTACTGTTAAAAATTGAGATATTTTTTTTAAACCAGATTAATTAACTGAATTAAGTTTTTTCAATAGCTTAAATAGGCAGTTGAGCTTGATTTACTGTATATCATTCATGAATGTAAATTCCTGTAACTACCAAATATATTGTCTGCAACGAAAGAAGCAAATATTTATACTCTCCTTAGCCTAAATAACATGCCGCATTTCTTCGAAAAAAGGTGTTCTTTTTTCTTCAACACATTTTACTGCATAAAGGTATAGAGCAGCGCTCCAGGTTTGCCAGTCCTGACCTTTAGGCTTTCCATCCTGGGCTTTTATCCATTCGTTAAAGCCATAGTTGAGATTATTCGAATGAGAGGTTTTTAAAACCCGGGAGAGTGTAAGGAGTTTTTTTTCAGCCAGTTTGAATCTTTTAGCGGCCACTAAAGCTGCAATGTAAAAACCGCAAATAAATGGCCATATTCCCCCATTATGGTAGTCACCAGGATTGTTAAAGTGTGAATATCGCTCATACCAGTCAGTATCTCCGAGTTTAACGAAAGGAAAGAAATTTGGAGGCAGATCGATGGCTAACTCACCGCTTTTTCTCATTGCAGCACACTCTTCTTCGATCCAGGCAATCAATTCGGTTGCCCGGGATGGCGATGCGATTCCTGAGAGTATAGCCAGGCTGTTTCCAAGCAAATCAAAACGTTCGCTGCTAAATATTTTATATGACCAGAACGCATAGTAGGGCTTATATTTTACGACAAGGCCCTCATGAACATGACGATGCATTATTCCTCCTGTAACTGTAAATCGTCTCATTTCATGTCGCACTATATCTGCCCTTTCATGATGACCCAGGATCCGGAGATAGGAATATACCAGGGTATTCACAAAAAGGCCGTATCCTGTTACCCACTGTTCGTCCCGCCAGTCGCTTGTGGGTTGCTGCGCTACCAGATACCTGTCTGAAGGGCTTTGATATTTCATCCAGGTTAGCGCCTTATCAACTGCCTCACTGAGAAAATCCGGTTCTTTGGATACAATTCTGAATATACCTGTTCCAAGTAAAAATAGGGGAGTACTATCACTGGATCCCCGATCTTCTTTGTCATGTACTAATGACGGGATATGTCCATGCTTCGATTGGTTTTTTGCCAGTGTTTCCAGCACCTTCCTGATACTTGCCCATAGTTTTTGGTCCCCGGATACTGCAATTCCAAGGATAGAAAATAACAAATCTCGTGTATATGGTTCCGGATATCCCCAACCTGCCGTACGTGGAAGACCATGAAATGGTCCATGCATATTGTGATGTAATACTTCAATGGCGGCATTTCTTGCCGCTTCTATTTCATTCCAATCGGTAGTTTGTTTGGTTTTACTACTCAAATTAATTTATCTCCAGTTTATCGTTCATGATCTGCACGAATTGTTTTGCCACAATACGGTAGTCAAATTTTTTCACAACATGCTGCCTGGCAGCTGTGCCTATTTTTTCTCTAAGTGTCTGGTCATTCATCAATTTTAGTAAATATCGGGCGATGTCCTGAACATCCGCACGGTAATCTACAGTTCGCGGGACACTAAATTGTACTTTATGGTGATCTTCGAATCCTGATTCTTCTCCTACGATTACTTCGTTAACCGCAATTTTACGTGCCACCTTAGCCATAAAAGCCGTTTCACCATGGATAAGCGTATCCAGCATTCCCATAGCTTTTACGCTAATTACTGGTTTTTCGCATGCACCAGCTTCTACTTGCGGCATACCAAAACCTTCAAGCCGTGAGGGAGCGGCATATATATCACATGCTCCAAACAGATACGGCATGAAATTTCGAGATATCGTATTGGTAGTATATGTGACATTTTTTTCGATACCAAGGTGAGTCGCTATTTCGAGATCGGCCAGGTTCTGAATCTTGGTTCGAGGTTGCGGCCACACTTTGCAGACATATTGCCAATCAGGAGCATTTTTATCAATGATAGCCAGTGCCTGCATCACTTCCTGTGCTCCTTTTGATGCGGCATCGCCTCCCACTGTTAAAATCATCAGCTGATCTGGAGAGATACCAAGCGCTTCACGAACGGCCAAAATTTTCGGATCACTCTTTGGGAACGGCTTAAAAGCGTCTGTATCACAGCCAACTGGTAATACTTCTATATGATCACCGTTGATTCCGTCCCTGATATACATTTCCTTTACCCAATTCGATGTAACTAAGATTAGGGGTAGTGCATTCAACACTTCCTGGTAGTTTGCAATGTATCCATCTGCTACTAACCATGGCACAGGCTGCATCCCATATCTTAGTGGGTGCAAAATTAAATGTGGTGTGTGTCCCCAATACCCCACACCAACTACAACATCCGGCTCGAACCATCGATAGTACCATTCCTTCTCCTGTGCAGATTCGAAATGTACGGCATGGGCATCAACACCCAGTTGTAGGAGCCCCTTATATAAAAGGTCTCCTTGAGTTGCAAGTCCTCCCGGTGAAGGTGGATAATCATATAGTACCAATACTTTCATAATAATATACCTCCATGATCAAGCCATTTTTTTGCCTGGTTAACATCACTAAATTGCCAGAACGTTTCCTCCTTCGGTGTCGTTTTTGCTTCCCAGCTGGATTTATCGAATCCGTAGGTCTCGGTAATAATTTTATATTTTTTCTTATACAGCTGCTCTGGTAGCAGCTGATGAATTGATGCATTTTGTACAGCTCGTGGAAAATAGGTTTTATTGCCATCTTCGTAAGCAAAAGTCCAGAGTTCATCAGTCGAAATTTTATTGGCGTGCCAAAGTTCAATAACTGCTTTACTAACTTCCTCGTGCCTGATATGTCTGGTGTATTCACCTGTTGGATTATGGGAAATAATCAGGTCGAATTGTTTAGAAGGTAACAAGTTTAGAATAGTTTGTTCAACTGTTCTCCCTGATAAAGGTAATTGATCAGGGCCATCCTCCAGCTCACCCATGTTGCCGTGGGACCTTAAAATATGCAATGCCTGATAAAATCTGGGCGCCCGATCTTTATCATTTCGTCGACATAGACAAACAATAAAACATTTCCATGAGGGATGGCTCATAATTGTACCTCCAACCCATAATGTTTCATCATCAGGATGCGCAACAATGATGGCGACATTTTTTGACCACATACGATCGTGTTTATCCATTTTTTATTTGTGCTGAATCAATTGGAAAAGTATTTTCTATTCTGCGTGCAATTTTGCCTGAATACAATTATGTCATGTTCTTTCTTAGCATGAGCAATAAAGAACTATACCTATGCTGAAGATCTAGTTCCTTGAAGAGGGCTTACCACTGCCCAGCAATTCTTTCTGATCGTTATTACGATATAAGGGTAAGAGTCCAGCCATATCACCTACAATGTTTACCAACTCGGTCCCTGTAGGTATAACAATTTTGGCATTCTGTCCAAGAGAAACCTCCAATGCCTCGAGCTTTCGCAATAATTGAGCGTTTCCTATGAAATATTTATCCGCAGCTTCATTGACAAGTTTTATGGCCTCGGCCTCTCCTTCGGCATGTAAAATTTTCGATTGTTTGTAACCTTCAGCTTCTTTTATCTTGGCGCGTTTCACCCCGTCGGCAACAGTTTCCGCTGCTGTTGCTGAATCTATGGCTGCTATTTTTTCGTTTTCAGCTTTTACTACCTTGTTCATGGTTTCCTGCACATCTTTTGGCGGATCAATTTCCTTCAACTCTGTACGGACTATTTCTATTCCCCAATTTTGAGTCTCGGTGTGCAGCGTTTTGTAGAGCTCTGCATTGATTTTCCCACGTTCGCTATTTGCTGACTTAAGGGTTAGTGTTCCAATAATATTACGCAATGTGGTCCGCGCAAGATTGACGATCTGATTTTTATATGCGTTTACATTATAGATGGATCCCTTGACACTTTCTTCCTCTGATTTTACTCTGAAATAAACCTGTGCATCCACTCGAGCATTCAAATTATCATTGGTAATTATTTCCTGAGGTTCTGCATCAACCATTTGTTCGGTCACATTCACCAAGAATAACCTGTCGATAACCGGTATGATCCAATGAAAACCTGGATTGGCAAAATGATGGTATTTACCCAACCTTTCAACTAGTCCGCGTTGAGTTGGTCTAACAATCCGGATCCCGAC
>Ga0209536_100001865_pt1 | contig 34511 bp, 31 predicted proteins | sample DeeMarSeWOR28_12_FD_187461 | JGI IMG/M metagenome (GOLD analysis project Ga0209536, IMG submission 187461) | Marine sediment microbial communities from White Oak River estuary, North Carolina - WOR-2-8_12 (SPAdes) (version 2) | ecosystem: Environmental > Aquatic > Marine > Intertidal zone >...
GCTGGATACAGCACATCTTTTCCTCTTTGACTTCCTAGATTGACGGTGGTAGTCTTTATGCACCCGGATAAATTCTCCATCACATGACATTGCAGTTTTTCATTGAAACATACTCCTCCAGAAGAGACCCGCTGGGTATTTTGCACAGGTGACTAATAATCCAAGGAGATTCAGATAGTGACACTTGTTAATGGTGGCTCTCTGGTAACAAAGGTACTCAAGCAAGAGGGAGTGGATTATGTCTTTGCTCTCTCTGGAGGGCATATTGATCCCATTTTCCAGGGGTGCCTCGATGAAGGTATTAAAATCATTGATACCCGTCATGAACAAGCAGCAGTCTTTATGGCTGATGGTTGGGCACGGGTGACGGGTCAACCGGGTATAGCTGTCGTTACGGCTGGTCCCGGTGTAACAAACGCAATTACTGGACTCTGGGTATCTCAGGGAACAGCAAGTCCTATCATCGTCTTTGGCGGTAGAAGTCCCTTGAGAGAGTTTGAGTGGGGTTCACTGCAAGATATGGATTCACTATCTCTAGCCAAGACAGTAACTAAATGGGCAAAGGCAGGTTATGAGACGAAACGGATAGCTGAATATGTCAGTATGGCTTTCCGCCACGCTCTCAGTGGCCGCCCTGGCCCCGTATATCTTGAATTTCCCGCTGATATTCTTGGAGCGATGGTAGAGGACACAGAAGTTGTCTTACCTAGAGATTATAGAACTATCGCTCGACCACAGGGTGATCCGGCTTTAATAAAATCGGCAATCGAATTACTCGCAAAGGCAGAGAAACCATTGGTCATAGCTGGTGGTGGCGTCTGGTGGTCACAGGCGACAAGGGAACTACAAGAGTTCATTGAACTCACAGAGATTCCGCTCGGTATGGGGCGGGGTTACCTCCCTGCCAACCACCCTTTGTATATTCCAGGAATTGGTAATGCAGATGCTGATGTCATTCTCCTAATTGGAGCCCGGCTTGATTTTCGACTCCGCTATGGTCACTCACCGATGTTTAGCAGCAGCAGCAGGTGGATACAGGTTGATATTGAGCCGACTGAGATTGGCCGTAACCGTCCAATTGAGATCGGTATTACAGGAGACGCAAGGGCAATACTAAAGCAAATGACAGAAGAGGCACGTATCAGACTTAAGGAAAGTGATGCAGCACTCTGGGTTAAAGAGTGTCAAGAACGCCTGAGATTAGCTAGGCAACAACTAGAAATACTAATGAACTCAGATAGTAAACCTATTCACCCAGCTAGACTTTGTAGAGAGGTCCGTGATTTTATCGACAAAGATGCTACAGTAGTCGTTGACGGAGGTGATATTTCTGGCTGGGGTTTTCGCACTATAGACAGTTATCTACCTGGGCACTTTCTAGGCGTAGTACCAACCGGAACACTGGGAGTGGGACAATCTTTTGCTATGGCTGCTAAATTGGCAAGACCTAACACACAAGTAATCCTAATCAGTGGTGACGGTTCTTTCGGACTAAACGCAATGGAGTTTGACACAATGGTAAGACACAACATTCCTATCGTCTGTATTATTAGTAATGATTCCGCTTGGGGTATGGTCATGCATGAGCAGCAAGCCAAAGGACGAGACCGCGTTATAGCCACTGAGTTGGGTTTTATTAGATACGATAAAGTGGTAGAAGCACTCGGTGGTTACGGTGAGTTAGTAGAGGAACCTATAGGTATTCGCCCTGCTCTAGAGAGAGCCTTCGCCTCCGGTAGACCTGCTTGCATTAATGTAAAATGTCTCAGTTCATGATTGATATTTATGCGAGTCGTATAATCAAAACCAGCTAATAGACGGACTTCCCCGCAGTTATAGGATCCTGTCGATCAGTAGATCATTTCTCAATTGACCATTGTTCCACAAACAGATGAGTCTTATATCATCCTTTGACTTATCGAATTTGTGGTGGTATCCTTTGCTTACTCTATCCATAACTGACAATACTCCTAATATCAACAGCAGGGGTGATAGGTATGTGATATATATTCACATGTGTAAACCTCAAAGGTGTTAGAAGTGACTTGTCCAACTCAGAACATGATTCAGTCGATTAACCGGAGGTTTCACAACGCCTGCTAACGCAACTGTGGTAGAGAGTAAGGAGAGGGTCATCCCACCTTCAGTAAGATAGTTGGGAAGAAGATCACATTTCTACTCTATTTGAGATAAGGTGATGCTAATGGCCTAATATAGATGGCATCCGTAAATTTAGCCAAATGATGAGATAGAACAGAAACCAGATTTCACAGTATGGAGATTCACCCAATGCAGTTGCTTGAAAAGAAACCGAGGAGGATCCAGTGCAAGCCAAATGCAAAAAATGTGACCGTGAGTTCAGTGACCAGCCAAATGAGTACCCGGGAAAGGTATATGTTCACAAAAGCGAGGTTATATGTGAAGACTGTCTAATAGATATGGGCGTCCTACCTGACCACGCTGGCTCCGAACATACTCACCTTCTTACTGAAACCTTAATGTACCGCAGAATAGCATGATACACTACATGTCATGATCAGCGCTATGCACCCTATTTTCTAGTGTAGACCTGATAACATGTCAACGGGTACGGAAAAGGCATCGGTATAAAAGCTCTGCACATAGGACGGATAAGGAGGTTGTCATGGGTTTATTAGAACTTGAAATTAATCTTACGGACGAACAAAAAGCAATCCGCAGGGAAGCCAGAAAGTTTCTTATGGAAGTGTGGAGACCAGCTGGTATGAAACTGGACAATATGGCCGATCCGCAAGACGTAATCGCGAATGACTCGATCTACTGGGACGTATTGCGGGAGACCCGTAGGTTAGGATACCATCGAACAGGTTTTCCGAAGGCGGTAGGCGGATTAGAACTAGATCCGCTAACGCGTCATATGCTTACGGAAGAGGAGGGTTACGCCGACCTCGGTCTTTGCATTAGCATGGGGTGCCACGGCTTTCCGTATCTCTTCGGATTGAGGTCTGGTGTACCAGAATTAGTAGAGCTGGGCATGAACTACATCAAGGACGAGGAGGGGAAATATACAGGCTGCTGGGCGATAACAGAGCCGGAACATGGTTCGGACTGGCTTCTCTTCCAAGGCGATCACGTCTCGAATCCCAAGACAAAACCACAGGTGCTTGCCGTGAAGAAGGGCAAAGAGTACATCATTAACGGTCAGAAATCGGCTTGGGTAAGTAACGGTACGATTGCCAGCCACGCCGCACTGTTTCTAGCGATTGAACCTGCGGTTGGCATGAACAATTGCGGGATGGCGGTTGTTCCCCTTGACCGCCCGGGGGTCAGCCGCGGGAAGCCCCTGAACAAACTAGGACAACGTGCCCTAAATCAGGGTGAGATCTTTTTTGATGATGTGCACATACCCGAGGAATACATGTTATGGACAGATCCACAGGCATACCCCGGGATGGCAGAGGCGCTTCTGACAGGCACGACAGCCGGTACAGGCACGCCAGCTGTCGGATGCGCTCAGGCTGCCTTAGATGAAGCACTTCAATATTGTCAGCAAAGAGTACAGGGCGGAAAGGTCATATTCGAACATCAGAGTGTGAAGGCGAGGCTTTTTGATATGTTTATCCAGGTAGAAGCAGCGCGTTCGCTGAGCCGTCGGGTGTCGGCATACAACTCTACAAATCCGCCAGGTGCCCTTCAGTACTCTATTGCCGTTAAGATACTGTGTACAGAGACTGCGTTCCGGGTCGCTAGTATGGGCATACAACTGTTTGGAGGCTTTGGTCTTAGTAAGGACTTCATAATTGAGAAGCTCTTCCGTGACGCCCGCGCCTCTATGATCGAGGATGGAGTGAGTGAGACCTTGGCTCTCCTCGGGGCCGAGAAATTACGATAGAGGACACGCATGCCGATCTACGAATTCTTATGTCGGGATTGCCATCACAAATTCAGTATCTTTGTACGCCATTCGTCAGCAATGTCGTCAATCACATGCCCGTCATGTGGCGTAGCCGATATTGAACGTCTCATGTCAAAAATCTCATTTCATCGTTCGGTCAATACAATATACGAAGAATCCGGAGAACCAACCCTGCTTCCCAAGGCTGAATTTTATCAGGATCCGCGTAATATCGGGCGGTGGACTGAGAAAAGATTCAGAGAATTGGGCCTGGAAATACCAAAGGAGATAGAAAGAGATATTCAGATAGCCAGAGAAGGAGAGTCATTAGAAATCAAGGCGGACAGCTAAAGAGCTTGAGATCACATACGATGACTTCGCCCTCGAAGTTACCGTGAGGTTGTTCACCAACTGGATTATTTCTTTTTACAGCAAGGCAGAATAAAGCAAACAAAATGCGGCGGAGGTAAGTAATGGGCAAAGATGTTTATATAATCGGCGTTGGCATGATAAAGTTTGGCAAGTTTCTCGAGCGAAGCATGAAGGACATGACAAGAGAGGTCCTTGATGATGTTCTCAGGGACTGTGGTCTCACCAGAGATGATATCGAGGCTGCCTGGTTCTCCAATACAACGTGGGGCCTTTACTCTTTCCAGCATTCGATACGAGGCCAAGTGGCTCTGACGGCCAGCGGACTGCAGGGTATTCCGGTAACCAATGTGGAGAATGCCTGTGCCAGTGCCAGTACCGCCCTTCATGGGGCGTGGTCCGCTATAAAGGCAGAACTCTACGACTGTGCCCTTGCTGTTGGTGTTGAAAAGCAGCATAACGAAGACCGCGCCAAGGTAATGCAGAGCTTCTCGGCGGCTACTGATGTCGAAGAGATGGCACAACGTATAGCCCAGCTCCGTAAGGAGGAGCGAGAAGAGCAGGGTGGTCATTCTGCCTTCATGGACTTCTATGCTGCCGGGGCTCGAAATCATATGAAGACCTACGGCTCAACACAGCGTCAACTAGCTGTGATTGCGTCAAAAAACCACAACAACTCAACCATGAATCCCCTAGCCCAATATACCTTTCCCCAGACGATCGAGCAGGTATTGAATGATTATGTTGTATCCTATCCATTAACCAGAGCAATGTGCGCTCCCATTGGTGATGGTGCCGCTGCCGCGATTGTCTGCAGCGAGGATTTTATAGAGAAACACCCTAACAACCGGGCGGTAAAAATCCGGGCATCTGTACTCGAGGGGGGAAGTCGCACCGGAAGTGATAATATAGTCGAACGGGCGGTTAAGAAAGCCTTTGATAAGGCCTCTTTGGGACACGATGACGTTGATGTGATGGAGGTACACGACGCCAGCGCCTTTGGGGAGATCTCTGCCATGGAGTCGATGGGGTTTTGCCCGAGGGGAGAAGGCGGTGTCATTGCAGAGAGGGGAGATACAGCACTTGACGGCAAGATTCCAGTAAATCCCAGCGGTGGGCTTATCTCTCGCGGGCATCCTATCGGTGCATCCGGTCTGGCACAGATATACGAACTCGTTACCCAGCTCCGTGGAGAAGCCGGTCAGCGGCAGGTAAAGAAACACCGTATTGCCATGACCCATAATGCTGGTGGAACGGTCGGTGCTGGTGAAGCCGCCACGACCATCCATGTCCTGGAAAGGACTGGATAATAACTGACCTGACGAAAGGAGTATTATGGAGGTTCTGGATTCAGGGATTGGTAGATTATTCCATGTACCAGACCCGGATAGACATAGAGCCTACATACGGCAAAACAAGCAACGTGCTCTGGTGGAGAAGGTAATGACCGAGCAGGAAGCTGTGAGTAAATTTGTCAGCGATGGTGATTATCTCTGTTTTGACTGCAATATGGTGATGCGGGGGCCCAGTTCACTCTTCCGCGAGATTATTCGTCAGAGGAAGAAAAATCTAGCGGTGGGTGGGCGGTTTACCTATATAATTGTTAATCTACTGGTAGGTGCTGGTTGTGTAAGTCATATCGATGTTGGCTTTATCGGAGTTGGCTCGGCATTAACCCGTGTACTGGACAGCGGAGATATTACTGTTACCGAGTGGAGTAACTCGGCGATGACTATGAGGCAATTGGCTGGAGCTCTTGGTATACCATTCATTCCAGTACGATTTCTCGGAGGGACAGGGGCATTTCAGTACTCAGCTGCTAAGTTGGTTAGGGACCCCTGGACAGAGAAGGAAATTACACTCCTACCAGCCCTTAACCCGGATATTTCTCTGATACACGTTCATCAGTGTGATGTCTACGGCAATGCCCGTATCTTCGGCCCAAGCGTATCTCCCTGGGAGACAGCGGCGGCATCCAAGAAACTCATCATATCCACCGAGGAGATAATCGACACCGAGTACATCCGGCGTGACCCTGGTAAAACGACCATACCGTATTACCTGGTAGACGCTGTCGTTGAGGCCCCTTTTGGCGCACACCCTGGAGAGGTCCAAGGACTATATAACAGTGACCAACCAGCCGTAATGGAACTAATGCAGGCGGGTCGTGAGTCCACCGGTGAAGGACTGAAGCAATACTTGGAAAAGTATGTCTACAGCATAACCAACCACCAGGAATATCTAGAACAGAGAATTGGCCTGAAGCGGTTGTTAGAACTGAAGAAAGAAGCCAAAATCAAGGAGGGCTATTACCTATGACCAGGGCATCTGATTTTACAGAAACCGAAGCTATGGTTTCTGTTATGGCGAATATGATGGAAGCAGATAAAAGCTACTGGGTAGTGGGAGGTGGTCCACCTAGGATTGCCTCACTACTGGCGCAAGCCCTTTATCTACCGAATCTCACCGCCAGCACAGAGGATGGAGTAATTGCCCCGCAGCCTCTGGTACCACTTTCGCCACTGATGCAGTTCGTCAGTGCTAAGGCAAGTTATCGGGGAGTTGCCTGGACGAATATGAATACCGTATGCAGCCTGGCATCGACTGGATATTTCGACTACGGGATGCTGGCCACCCTACAGGTAGACCCATATGGTAATATCAATTCGTCGTTTCTGGGCGGTGATTACTATCACCCAGGTCGACGCTACGGGGGGGCAGGTGGTGCCAATGAAATCGCCTCAATGTGCTGGCACACTATCCTGATGACCACACAGGAAAAACGCAAGTTCGTTAAGAAGATGGACTTCGTCTCCTCGCCTGGTTTTTTAGACGGTTCACCAGGAGCTAGAGAAAGGGCTGGCCTGCCAGCTGGCAGCGGACCGTACCGTCTAATAACACCTGAGGCGATGTTCGGCTACGATGAAGAAACAAGATATATGAAGCTCCTAGCTCTTGCTGAGTGGGTCGAGGTCAAAGACGTGCTGGAAAAGATGGACTTCGAACCACTGATCGCCCCCAATCTGGAGCTGATGAGGCCGCCAACAGAGGAAGAGCTGGATGTCATGCGTGTCCGCCTCGACCCGCTGGGAGTGACGATCAGTGACGGTAAGTGGATTCATCTTTAGCACTATACGCGTGTTTCAGAATTGCTCAAACTTCAGATAGGTTGATAGAGGGGAGGGAAAAGACATGGCTATGACCTGGGAAGAAGACTTGAAACCGATTTTCCGTCCAGAAGATGTCCACATGGGAAAGATGAAGGTGGACCTGGAGCAGTGTACCGGATGTGGTTTATGTATTGAGAACTGCCCCTTTGCGACATGGGAAATGACAGACAATAACACCCCCCGCCTTAAAGAGAACTGGGCATGCTTTAGTTGTTATAACTGCATGGTGGCCTGTCCAGTTGACGCTATCTCTATTGTTGAACCATACCATGTGGGTTCCGGCTTCTGGAAGACTTATCCCAATCCCCTCCCAGCCGTATATCCGCTACAACCCCAGGACGCTGAGGAGAATGCAGACGAATGGAATGAAGTTGAGAAGATTGTATATACAAGACGCAGCGTGAGAAATTTCTCGGACAAGCCTGTACCCGAGCCACTCATCAGGAGGGTGCTTGAGGCGGGCCGGGCTGCTCCCAGTGGCGGTAATTCTCAGCCCTGGAAGTTCATCGTTGTCACTAATAGAGCACTCATCGACGAGATGAATGAGGCAGCCTGGCGTATCCTGACCGGACTCCACCGAATGTATGCTAATGACGAGACGGTAAAAACCTTGGCGGCTGGATACGAGGCTAACCCAAATCCAGCATCTTACGACCCCCGTATCATCCGGGGTGGTATCGGTACGGGTCTGGTTAACCGGGTCAGTCCTGTCTTATTAGGCGCTCCAGTGGTAATATTGATTGCCGCTGATAGCCGGGCTATCGGCGGCCCGCAGATGCAGGTGGGTATCTGCGGGACTAACATGAATCTTGTGGCCAACTCGCTGGGGCTGAAGGCTACCTGGGTGGGGTTTGTCGCAGTATGTAATGCGGTTCCTTCCATCATGGAGAAACTGGGACTCCAAGCCCCCTTTGCTATAACAAGCTCCTTAGTCATCGGATACCCTCGATTCAAACAGGAGGGTGTTGTACCACGAGAGTTCCGGCCAATAACTTGGTGGCGTGAAGGAGTTGACTATCCAGAAATCGAAGAAACTCCTCCCATCCCAGAGGTCAATAAATCAACTAAGTAAATTGACCAATCGGATTACCAATAAGCCAAACTTGTCATTCTGGCGTGGAAATATATATCGAAGACTGAGGACAGTGGGAATATGGATAAGCATAATACAGTTACTACCAGATCTGGGAAAATACTCGGGTATGAGAGTAACGGCATATATATATTCAAAGGCATTCCATATGCTGCACCCCCTGTTGGAGTTAACCGTTTTGCCCCTCCACAGCCTATCACTCAATGGACTGATGTTCTCAACGCCACGCACAACAGTCCAATTGTTCCTCAACTACCAGGATTGCCGGAATACTCTGTATCCAACTGGATTCAAAGTGAAGCAGATTGTCTGACTTTAAATATCTGGACCCCGGGTTTAGATGGTATGAAAAGACCGGTAATGTTCTGGATCCATGGAGGAGCTCTTCGGACTGGAAGTAATGCCGACTACGATGGTGAATTGCTAGCTTCTTGTGGCGATGTCGTCGTTGTAAATATGAATTACAGGTTGGGTGTACTTGGTTTTCTATATGTGCCGAGTAAAACTGCCAATGTTGGACTCCTCGATCAAGTAGAGGCGCTGAAGTGGGTGAACCAAAATATCGAAGTGTTTGGTGGTGACCCGTCAAATATAACAGTATTTGGTGAATCTGCTGGGGCCTTGAGTATTTCTTGTTTGATGTCTATGCCCAGTGCAAAAGGTCTATTTAAACGAGCCATTTTAGAAAGTAATGTATGCACCCCCAACTGTTCTAGACCAGAGTATGGAGAAGCTGTAGGTAAACGGTTGTTTTCCACTCTGGGTATGCAATACGGCGACATGGAAGCTCTGCGCTCCACAAATGTCGAAAAACTGCTTGTGGCGTATCAACAAGCAACCATAAGTCGTTTTGTATTTGATACTTACCCTCCTTTTGTCGATGGCGACGTACTTCCTATTCATCCCTATGAGGCTATCCAAAGAGGAGATGCTCGAGGTGTAGATATGATAGCCGGAACTAATGAGAATGAGGGAGCCTTGTTTAGTCTGGTCGATCCCGATCTTGATCACATGGATGAAGAAGAATTGAGAAAACGGATTCGCTATTACCGTAGCGATTTCGGGGAAACCGATGAAGTCGTAGACAATATATACAATGTATATGCCAGCGAAATTGGGCAGCATCCATTCAACACTCTACGGTATGCATGGGAACAGTTTAATACTGACTATTTTTTCAGAATACCTGTCCAACAATATCTCGATGCGCAATCAAAACACCATTCTAACGTCTTTTCCTATCTATTTAGCTGGAAGAATCCCGAATTGAACGAAAAATTAGGAGCACTACATGGGCTGGAAATAGCCTTCGTTTTTGGATCATTTACTGGCATTGAGGGAACCAATACACTAAAGATATTCCCTAAAAAGACGGGGGAAACAGCCAGATTGAGTTCCATCATAATGAATGCATGGATAAATTTTGCTCGTCATGGTGATCCTAACCATCACAATATTCCAAGATGGCCCAAATACAACACGAATGAAAGACCAGTGATTATCTTTGACGACAAGATAGAAACTAAAACAAACATGTACGTAAAGCGGAATGCTCTGTGGCAAGATATTTCAAAGTAGCTGGTAAGGTCACTATGGCTGGGGCATCACACTAAAACAGTATCAACTAGAGACAGGGCTGAAGAATTCATCTAGTTATAAGTGGTTCTGATCACAAGGTTAAAAGCCGAGTTATGTTCGTACCCTAAATGAAACACGAATGGGAGCTATCGGTGACGCCTGATCTGATTCTACTGGTAGCTTTGTACGAGTCACTGTAGATTCCAGTACCATCAAAGGAGACAAGATATATGAAAAGCCCATTGGAAGGAATCAAGGTCATAGATGTTTCACAGGTAATAGCTGCTCCACTGTGTGCCAGACATTTGGCGGACTTCGGTGCTAATGTTATCCATGTTGAAAACGCCAAAAGCGGAGATTTCTGGCGCGATTTTTTGCAGGACGTTGGTGGGGTGACAGCCGTACCGTCACATATCAATTACAATTGGGAAGTGTTTAATCGTAACAAAAAGAGCATAGCGCTTGACCTATCGCAAAAAAAAGGACAGGAAATATTACACAACATTGTTGAGTCCGCAGATATTTTTGTTACTAATTTACGTATGTACGAAAGAGAGAAATTTGCCTGCGATTACAAGGATTTAAAAGAAATCAATCCGAAGATCATTTACAGTTCGATTACTGGGCTGGGTAAAAAAGGCTCAGAGCGTGATGCGCCTGCTTTCGATCAAACAGCTTATTGGAATCGCGCTGGTGTAAATAGAGCAATGCTTCCGTTAGGTGTTAACGATACAGGGTACCGTGCCGGTCTCGGTGACACAATAGCCGCGCTGGGTCTTTACGCAGGCATTATGACCGCTTTATTTCATCGAGAAAGAACAGGCGTCGGCCAAGAAGTGGAATTCTCTTTGCTAGGGGCTGGACTCTATCAGTTATCATTTGATGTCTCTGGAGCCCTTGTTACCGGGAAAGATTTCCTGGACATGAATGAAAATAATTCTGGGCGTGACGATCCAATTATTATCGAGAGAGAAAGATTAATAGCGAACGTAAAAGAATCATATGACAGACTCTGGGAGCACTTAAGAGAAAATAGTCCAAACCCATTGTACGGTGCCTATTTTACTAAGGATGCTCAGATTGTTCATATGAATGTTTTACAACCGGATCGCTACTGGGTTAGGGTCTGCAATGCTCTTGGTATAGAACACCTAATAGATGATCCACGGTTCAATAGACATGAAATCAGACTAACGTTTCACAAAGACCTATACCACATTGTAAAAGAAGTATTTAGTAAATTCTTACTTGAAGACATTTATCGTAGGTTAATCAATTGGGGCGTTCCTTTTGCAGTGCAGCAAAAGGTAAGTGATGTTATCCATGATCAACAAGCGAGGGTAAACAACTGCTTCGTAGACTTCGAACATCCGGTATACGGCCCGATAGAAATCCTTGCTAGTCCCATAAACCTGAGTGAGACGCCTGCAAGTTATCGTCTGCCTGCACCAGAGTTCAGTCAACATACAGAAGAAACCCTCCTTGAATTTGGTTATAACTGGGATGACATTTCGAAATTGAAAGAAGACAGAATAATACCGTAATGTTTTGAACACTACTACAACACAAAAGCCAAAACGATTTATGGTCGATGATTTAAGAAGTCGTCCAAAATACAAGCTTTTATCACTAATAGGATGCACCCAAAATGTATCTTGTTGATGAAATAGTAAATAGCTGAACGAACATAAGGAGCAATACAATAGGACGGTTGGGAGGCAAGGTTTTTGCCCAAGGTCTATACGCACTAGATTGTGGCTCAATCTTCGTTGATAAAGGAAATGTATTAACCTCTGGAGTCGACGTTGGGAAAAAGATCGAAGTACCGGTATTTGCATTCCTAATAAAATCAGAGGAGGAGAACCTTCTTTTTAACACTGGGATTGATCCCAATGATCATGCCTTCTTGACTCCCTTGGGTAAAGGTATAGAAATAAATGAAGAGAACCTCGTTTTGAACCGTCTCAGAGATGTTGGCTTATCTTCGGACGCAGATTAGCCATTTCAGAGCTTAAAGGGTAAGATGCACAATTCACTAGTGATTAATAAATATGATTTGAGAGTGCTAGCATTTGACTTTGTATTACGCGAATTCTATAGTATTGCTTTAGAGGAACCAAGTATTCGGTGGAACAAACACTAGATTGTTTTTCCGTTCATGTCTTCACATAATCGCCCCTAAATACGCCATCGCAATCAGAGAAACGGGATAGTTGATTGATTCTAAAAGATAAGTGTGCAATCGTAGGACTTGGTTATACTGTCCAGGGCAAAGTTCCGGGGCGGAGTGGTATGAGTTTCTATTTGGAAGCTACCATAAATGCCCTTAAAGACGCCGGTTTGAATATAGGGGATGTCGATGGTATCATCATCCAACCGTGCCCAACTGATCGTACCGTTACTGCTTTTACACTTGCTCAAGAACTCGGTATTAGCCTGCGTTATGGGGCTGACCAACAGCTTCAGGGAGCCAGTTCCTGTGCCATTATCCAGCACGCTGCTATGGCCGTTGATGCCGGTTTATGCAATTATTGCCTATGTGCATTCGCCGATACGTCACGGTCGGCACCGCAAGGTGTTGTCTACCAACTAGCGTGGGGTACAAGTGCTGCCTATGGCATGTTCGGTGTGGCCGCTAACTATGCTCTTATTGCTCGCCGCTATATGCACGAATACGGGATAACCAACCAGCAGTTCGGAGAAGTGGCCGTAGCTTTCAGGAAACACGCTTCCCTAAATCCGTTAGCTCAGATGCATGATATTATCACTATCGAGGATTATCACAAATCGCGTTGGATAGTAGAGCCGTTGCACCTCCTTGACTGTTGTCTTGTCTCCGATGGTGGTCGTGCCCTGATTGTCACCTCAGCCGAGCGGGCCCGCAGTTTGAAGCAGCCACCAGTCTACATCATGGGCATGGGTCAGGGCCATCCTTTCGAAGATCCTATGCAACGTTCAATACTAACAGTAACCGGAGCGACAGAGTCGGGAAAGGCAGCCTTTGCTATGGCTGGTATCAGTCCTGAAGAAGTAGATGTGTGTGCCATCTATGATTCTTTTACCTTTGTCGTACCGATGCAATTTGAAGACTTGGGCTTCTGTAGAAAAGGGGAGGGCGGTGCTTTTGTAGAGGGAGGTAGAATTGCTCTGGGAGGTGAGCTTCCCACCAACACCTCGGGAGGACTTCTCTCTGAAGTTTATATCCAGGGTTGGGTGGGACCTCATGAGGCAGTACGCCAACTCCGTGGCGACTGTGGAGAGAGGCAGGTTCCCAATGCGGAGATATCCTTGGTGACAAGCAGCGGCGGTGTAATGAGCACTCACGCTACCCTGATACTGAGAAGGTAATCATGAGTGAGAGAAACCAGAAACCATTACCCCGTGTTGATGAGTTGAATCGACCTTACTGGGAAGCAGCTAAGCGGCATGAATTCTTTCTCCGGAAGTGCCGTGAGTGTGGCCACTATCGCTATCCTCCAGGTGAAACCTGTCCCTCCTGCCTCTCTGATAAACTGGAGTGGGCCAAAGCAAGTGGCCGGGGCAAAGTGTACACCTGGACAGTGTTCCACCAGGTATACCACCCGGCTTTCGAGAAGGATATACCCTATGCCGTCGTGGCGGTAGAGCTGGATGAGGGGCCAAGGTTGCTAACCAACCTGGTAGATTGCGAGGTAGAGGCTATTAGCATCGGTATGCCGGTGGAGGTAGTCTTTGACGATGTCACTGAGGAAATAGCCCTCCCCAAGTTTCGCCCTATCTCCAAATAGGCCTAAGAACCGACTAATTCTCTAAAGTATAGTTCCTTTCCAAGTAATCTGACATTATTTGGGAGGAGAGATGGAAAAAGGAATATTGCAAACAGAGTTATGTGATATGTTGGGAATTAAGCACCCAATTGTCCAAGCGGGGATGGGACCTTATAGTACTAACCGGTTGGCAGTGGCGGCGGCAAACGCCGGAGTATTAGGTATTATCAGCACCAGCGGTTTCGGTTATCTAAGAAGTGACCCCACTCGGAGAGGAGAGGGGATATCGGTGTTAGTTAAAACACTTAGCGACGGGAAGGGTGGTACCTGGCAGGAGCAGATGAAGCGTGCTCTCCATCGAGTCAAGGAAGCAACCAGAGAGACGAAGGGCATATTCGGCATAAACTGCATGGTATCTGCTGAAATGGCTGGATTTGCCAGAGAGGTTATTAAAACTGCGATTGAAGCCAGAGACGAAGATTCGGAGATGAAAGAAAGGCTAAGGGTAATCATTACCTCAGCCGGTGACCCCCTACCTTTAACAGAACTGATAAAACCTTCGGGGGTCAAATGGTTCCACGTAGTTCCCTCTGTCCGTCATGCCAAGAGAAGTGAACGGGCGAGGGTAGATGCCGTTATAGCTTCGGGGCAGGAAGGTGGCGGGCACGTTGCCTGGGAGCCAGTCCATACTATGGTATTGTTGCCAGCGATAGTCCGGGCTGTTGATATTCCTGTTATCGGTGCTGGTGGTTTCGGCAATGGAGCTTCGCTGGTGGCTGCCCTAGCTCTAGGGGCAATCGGGGTCCAGATGGGTACCAGATTCCTGGCTACCAAAGAAAGTGATTTTAACCAGGTGCATAAAGACTATGTCTTGAAGAGCGGGGAGCGCGATACCATAGTAGCCAGAGGGGTTGTGGGGCCATTGAGATGGGTGAAGAACGAGGCTGCTATAGAGTTTGCCCGCCTGACAGTGAGTAAAGCCCCGGGCGTGTACCTTGGTGAGCCAGATGACTTAAGCGCCGTCGCTCGTGAGGTCGTCGCTATGGAGGATAAGGGCTGGGATGCTCAGTTCCGTGGTGATGGCCCGAGGGCATTGCTGCCCGCGGGTGAGGTGGCAGGTATGGTAGACGACCTTCCCACGGTTAAGGAACTTGTCGAACGGACAGTAAAAGAGGCTGCAGAAATTATCCAAAACATGCCTTCGAAATTTCTCACCGATTAGTTCCGAGAAAAAACAGTCACGGTTTCATATCGTTTATTACTAACTCAAAATTTCAATCAACTGATGCTGATCAGGCTTTCTTCCTTCACATTCGGAATTCTCTCCTGCAGAAATCAATGATCTCTTGTCTGAATTACTCATGCTCCTTGGTAAAATGAAAATCTATTATTCAATGACCCTGTGAATCATTATGTCAATTTACACCGTCCCGTACTCTGATTTCCCACGATTGGGCGTGGTATCGTCTGTTCTCATATCGTAGGATCATTTTGACTTCTTATATCTACCGGTGGTATTGTTTGTGGACAGTTCTCGCACTCTGATAGACAATAGTAAGGGAGTAGGATGACAAACCGCCCACTTCTATATATGCATCTCTTACTTTCGTTGTGGCATTAACTCCGCTCACAATAGAAAGAAGAAATGTCAGATCCAAAAATTAAAAGGAGGAATCACTATGAATCTTGAGACAGTAATCTACGAAGTCAAAGACAACATTGCAAAAATCATTATGAACCGTCCCGACAAGAGAAATGCACTGAATCATCAGTTACTCAGCGACCTAGATGCCGGTTTTCACGAGGCCGAGAATGACGATAACGTGAGGGTGGTTATCCTCTCTGGTGCTGGACCTTCCTTCTGTGCCGGGTATGATTTAAGGGGTAGTCCCTACACGAGTGTTCCCGATGGATACGATGAGTGGACAACCAGTAACGCCCTGAAGACTCTCCGTGGTATCAGTGAACGCTACTTAATGATTATGAATCTTACTAAGCCGGTAATTGCACAGGTACACGGTTATTGTGTGGCTGCTGGGTGCTACCTTCAAATGTGCTGTGATGTTGGAATTGCAGCTGAGAACGCTATCCTTGGCCATCCAGCTACCAGAGGTGGGGGGGTCACTAGTATGCCCTTGTGGGTAACTATGCTCGGTCTACGCAAAGCCAAGGAGCTTCTAATGACGTCAAAGCTAATTAGTGGAATTGAGGCAGAGCGAATCGGTTTAGTAAATATGTCGGTAGCCGAGGACAAGCTTGAGGAAGAAGTATGGAAGGTAGCCACCAACATGGCTGAGGTACCACTAGACGGCATGGCAATATTGAAGGAGGCTCTGAATACCCATGCTGAAATATTAAACAGAACGGCTCTATTCACCTACCACCGCCAGTTGAATGCGCTAGGGCGTATCGGGAGAAGTGGCGGAGGTGGTCTTAATCTGAATGTATTACGTCAGCGCGCGAAAGAGCAACGAACATAGTATAGGAAATAGGTAGTAACAACAGATTTAAAACTGCCCGAGCTAATATGACGTACCTAGTCACTCAAAAAATCCTCGTTTCAGGTGTAGTTCAGTACTTCCCCGTCTCCGCCATTCACTGACAACAAGGCCAGCCTTATGACTTACCTGTTGATTTCTTGCGTTACCAGAGCTACAATCCAACAAGGCAAACGACAAAAAAACGAGGAGGTAAAATGTGAAGAAACAAAGGGCACCTGCTTTACCGGATTCCACTACCTTTCAGCAGCTTCGAGATGCTCCTGGCTCGAGGCTGATTGAATCCGCACAGGAGCACCTGCTTTACACGCAGGGGGTCAGCGGTTCAAGTCCGTTACCGCCCACCATAGCCTCAATTCCAGAGTTTGCCCGCTAAACTAACGCCGAAAAGGGCACCTATTTTACCGGATTCCACTACCTTCCAGCAGCTTTGGGATGCCCTTGGCTCAAAGCTAATTGAATCCGCACAAGGGAACCTGCTTTACACGTAGTATATGAAGTCTAGTACCTATGTTATGATCCAATCTGGAAAGCCATATATGTTAGATTGGGTCCTCCAAGATTGGCTACTTGAGCACTCCAAAGGCCAGCTTCTGTGAGCCCTACATATACATCCATCTGCCCAGAATCTACATACTGAGTCCTATCATAGCTGGTTACAGGTCACTTAATGAGGTTGTCCCGATAATTTCATCATTAAATCTGAATCTATTCTCTTTGAACAGATTCAGACATGCTTCTACTACCGTCTGGTCATAGAGAATGCCACTATATCTTGATATCTCATTTAAAGCTTTTTCTATCCCAATAGCCGGTCTGTATGGACGGTGAGAGGTTATGGCCTCGACTACGTCGGCTACACTAAGGATTCTGGATTCCATTGATATCTCATCGGCACAAAGTCCTCTCGGGTAACCAGAGCCATCTAACCTTTCATGATGTCCGAGTACGATATCAGCGATAGGCCATGGAAAATCGATACTTTTCAGTATGTCGTAGCCTGCTTGGGGATGCATTTTAATTAGGTTAAGTTCTATATTAGTTAGTTGACTTGGCTTACTTAGTATCTCAACTGGTATATAAATCTTACCGATATCATGGATTATCGCTGCCCTGTAGACTCCCTCAACCTCGTCATCCTGAAACCCCATGTCTTGGGCTATGGCTCTACTGAGTTCCGCTACGCGACACTGATGCCCGGCAGTGTATGGATCTTTGGATTCAATAGTGGCTGCCATTGCTTGAATCGTTGCCTGAGAAGCTTTTAATAGCTTTTCGAGGCTTTGCTTGAGTTCTTCCTCTACCCGCTTACGCTCGGTGATGTTTCGAATGAATACAAAATGCTGTCCTTCTCCAGCATCATGGTGGTTAACACTTACCTCAACATCAATTATCGTACCGTCTTTACATCGATGCCGTGTCTCAAATCTGTCTGAACCCTGCTCTGTTATTTTCCTTATACGATGAGCAATCATCTCCGGAGTCTCAACTGCTTCGATATCTGATATCGACATATTTAGTAACTCTGCTCGTGTATAGCCTATCATTGAGCAATATGAATCGTTAACCTCTAAGAACTCTCCTTCCAAATTGCTGAGCAAGAAACCGTCAAGGGCTGTTTCTATAATTATCTGGTGTTTTGCCTCTGCATGTTTGCGGTCAGTAATATCAGACAAGACTCCGGTTGTGCCAATTACGTTATCTCCATCAAGAACAGGTTTGTTGGAACTACGCACCCAGCGGACTTGCCCTATTTTATTTAGAAGCCGGTATTCGCCTATTGTCACTTGGCCAGAAAGGCATCTCTGAAAATGCTCGAGACAAAGTACCAAGTCTTCCTGGTAGATGAAATCAGCGAAAGCTCGTCCGGTAATTTCTGAAGGATGATATCCCAATATTGACTCAACTACAGGGCTGATATAGGTTGCCGTGCCATTTATATCGACGGTATAAACTATGTCACCTAAATTCTCCACTAAACTACGATATTTCTCTTCGTTACTGCGTAATTCTGTTTCTGTATACTTACGTTCAGTGATATTACGGAAAATAGCACGGGTAGCGACTGGTCTACCGTCTTTAAATCTGCAATTAGCACTCCCCTCCACGCTAATCCTTCTGCCATCTTTGGCTGCAAATGTGGCTTCAATACCATTGACACTCTCCCCTGCGATAACACGTTCGAACATTACTATACAATGGGGTTGACTATCAGGATGGATGATATCGAAAAGTGAGAGTTGGGCTGATTCCTCTAGGGTATAACCGAGTGTCTCTCGCCAAGCACGGTTTACATATAGAAAACGTCCGTCTGGACTCACACTCTGCACTATATCATCAGCATTTTCGAGTAGATCGAAATAATCGCTTTCTATCTGGACTGGTTCTCTATTCACTATGAGTGTTTTCTTCCTCGGGATATTTAATTGTTGGGTTATATACCGCTGCTCTAGAGTGCTCTTGATATTGAATAAACCTAATTATTGCACAGAACGCTGACCGACATCGATACTAATGGATAAGATATGTGGTTCGCTTAGGCTCATGATAATATGCCTCTAAAGATTCAAGGATAATCACTGAGCCAAGAGTATCAGGTAAATGTTAACAGAAAATAACAGCCATTAATCTGTTATCTATGACTGCCGTTTGTTACTAGAAATAATAACTCTACAATGAACTAACAATATAGAGCCATTTTCAGTAAAAACATCGGATTTTTACAGAATCGGAGCAAAATCAATTTTGCAGATCTACCGTTGCAATCGCAGGTGTTGGTGGGGTTGGTGGATTATTAGCGGAAGAACTTGTCTATGATTTATCTTCAAGATTTTACTATGCGAATAGCCGTAGCTATTCTGTTTTTTAGCAATACCCGATCAACCTGCTTTGGAGTCTTGGCATTGAGTAGGGTGTTTATGCCACCATTTTTTAGATAATCTTTGAAATTGTGATAATGACCCCTACCAGCAAGGAATTCAATTCCTCTGACCACTAGTCCTGATATATTTGCCGGTAAGGGAAATTGAAAATCTACGAAAATAAGTGTTCCATTATTTTTAACCACCCTTGTCATTTCAGAGACTATTTTCTCGCGGGCTGTTTTTCTTTTGTCATGTAACCCGAAAGATATAGAAACACAGTCGAAATGACAGTCCTGAAATGGTAGATTGGTTGCGTCAGCTTGTTGAAATGAGACATTTTCGAGTTTGCTCTTTGCCTTATTTTTCAAAGCTATCTTCAATATGTTTGAATTGATGTCTATTCCTGTGGCTGTGATGCCATTCCTTCCAAACTCAAGAACTTGTTCGCCGGTACCACAGCACAAATCGAGTACCACATCACCGACCTGCATATTCGCAAAATTAGGAATAAACTTCCTGACATCGCTTAATAGACTATCTACTAAGATTTGAAGATTGAGTATAATCATCGTTTTTAATGATATCACTTACCGTGGTAATACTAAAGAAATATAAAGGAGTATAGCCATTCCCGAATATGAACAGAGAATTCTACCAATAGGTCTAAACTGACTGTATCTATGACAAAAATTTCTAAAAACTTGACATGAGATAGGGGTAGACATAAAATATCAGCTAATTGTACGCATTAAGGGCCGTCATTATATTCATGTATTACGAGAGAAAAGAGGTGCTGAGTGACAGTAACAGTAGATTTCCTGAGAGAAGGAAGAACCGCGGAACTATGGCAAAGGTGCTGTGGATTTGTTGACATCGATATAGACCAGTTTATGACTATCCAGCACCAGTTGCTATTGGAACAGGTTGAACTATTAAAGGATTGTGAATTAGGCAGGCAACTATTACGTGGCCACAATCCCAGGAGTGTTGAAGAATTTCGTGAACTGGTTCCAGTGACCACCTATGCTGACTATGCTCCTTATCTCTTAGAGCAAAACGAAGACGTTCTTCCTGAGAAACCAATATTCTGGCAACACACGTCGGGTAGGTCAGGCGAGTATCAGTTCAAACAGGTGCCTGTCACGAGGCGGCAATATGATGATCTTGGTGATGCTTTTTTAGGGGTGTTTATACTGGCGTCGTGTAAAGACAGAGGTGATGTTGTAATTGAAGAGCATGACAAACTGTTCTACGGACTCGCTCCTCCACCCTACATCAGTGGTTCTTATCTACGACGAGTAGCAGAAATGAACATGTTTGATTTCTTGCCGCCGATTGATGACGCTGAAAAAATGACATTTGAAGAGAGAACGCAGCAAGGTCTGTTACTGGGTATGTCTAAAGGTATAGACATACTCCCCGGTATTACCAGTGTGCTTGTAGCTATAGGCGAACGTTTTTCCCAGGGAGGTGGACTCGGGAGAATAAAATCGGTATTAAAGCAACCTCAAACGTTACCACGCCTCTTACGAGCTCTGGTGAAAAGCAAACTTGCCGGTCGTCCCATGTTGCCCAAGGATATCTGGTCTGTAAAGGCTCTTATAGCCGGTGGTGCAGATAACGCTATATATCGCGAGAGAATCAAAGAATTGTGGGGGAAGTATCCTATGGATATATATGGGTGTGGTGAGGGGGTCATTATGGCCATGCAGACGTGGGATTTTAGTGGTATGACTTTCTTGCCTCATCTCAATTTCTTGGAGTTTATGCCGGTAGATGAGTGGGCAAAATGGTCTGCGGACTCGACATACAAACCGAAGCTCTACACCCTGAATGAAGTACAGCCTGATGAAAGCTATGCTATAGTCATCACCAGTTTCCGGGGTGGTGCTTTTGTGCGTTATTTCCTTGGTGATGTTGTTAAGATAATCTCATTAGGCAACAAGGCGCTGAATATACAGACTCCGCAGATGGTTTTTGATGCAAGAGTAGACGGTATCATTGATATTGCAGGGTTTACGCGTTTAACAGAGAAATCTATCTGGCAGGCTTTAGAGAATTCAGGAATAGCTTATGAGGAGTGGACTGCACGTAAGGAACAGCAGGGAGAGAAACCAGTTTTGCATCTTTATATTGAACCTAAAGCTGGCACTGAAATATCTGAACAACAGGACACTGCCATAATACACGAAGAACTGAAGAAGCTGGATAGTGACTATGCTGACCTGGAAACTATTTTGAACCTGAAGCCATTGAAGGTAACCGTTTTGCCTGTCGGCACATTTCGGAACTACATATTAAAGCAACAGGAAGCCGGCGCTGACCTGGCTCACCTGAAACCTCCACATATCAATCCTGCTGCGGTTGCGGTTGATACATTGCTGACTCCGGTATCATAATAATTTCATAGGAAATATCGTCATTATCGATCATTTAGTACGCATATTAACGTACTATTGACATATCATATAGTGTCTAAAAAGATGCTTGGTAGCTATGAAAGCCCTCCTAGAATCGGAGGGCTTTCTTTTTGGAATGCATTATGCAATATCAAGAATGACTAATGCCGAATCTTCGCTGACAACCTAGTTACTAAAAGTGCACATGTACTATAGAAGTACTTAATAGCCTGGTACTTTAGTACCACTTCTTCGGTCTATTTATATCATGTATTCGGTCCACCTTGTCATGTATCACGATTGCCCCAGAAGTACAATAGAAGTAAAAAGAATATTGATTACACTGTAGTTCAAAAGAAATTCGTGAGATGACTGTATATAATGTTGTGCCTCTAATAAGTGTCATTGCCTACGGGATATTGAGTGTCATCGTTATACGCAACTTGAGTACTAGGACACGCAAGATATTCGCTACCTATATAATTATATGCTTGATATTCGCTATAGGTACATTCGTAACGTTTTCCTATCCATACCCAGGACATATTCATTTTTGGAGCGCGCTTCTGCCGATAGGTAGTATCGCCACACTGGTTGCCTATCATCACTTCGTCTGTTCCTTTACCCACACGTCTAACCGCATAATTGTTGTGATAGGATATGCATTTATCGCATTTGTTATGGTTCCCCTAGCTGCCTTGGGACATCTGCCAGAGAGTGCCCAGTTGATTGATTCGGGTTTAGAAATCAATTATGGTTCGTTCATGTACCTGCTTGGCATTACTGGTAGTATTCTTGTCGGACTGTCTGTTTTTCTACTGGTGCGCAGGCTTCGGATATTACGAGATCTTACGGAGCGTAGCAGGACTATATATCTTTTAGCCGGTATTGTTTTATTCACGCTCTTCTGTATCAGAGAAGCCTTTCCACCAATACCAAAATTTCCAATAAGCCAGATTGGACACCTTCTCAACGCAATGGTAATCACTTACGCAATTATCAGATACAATCTTGCCGATATTAAGCTGGTTATTAGAAAAGGCTTGGTATATTCAGGTATAACCGGCTTTATTACGGCAATATTCCTCGGTGTTCTCTATGGTCTAAACGATTTTCTTGAAGTTGCCTGGGACACCCCGGCCGGTTTGAGTATTACGACAGCTGTAGTTATCGTGATGGCAATTGTATTCAATCCACTAAAGAGTGTTATCGAGAAAATAGTGGACAGAGTAGTATATGGAAGCAAGTATGACTACCGAAAAATGGTACTCAGTGTAGTAACCAAGCTCAGTGACGTCATTGAACTTGAAGAATTGGCTGATGCTGTTCTTGGACCTATACAAAGAGCCGTTAGTGCCAGCCAAGTAAGTCTCATGTTTCCTGACAATGGACGCTACTCTACCCGGTTTGCTCAGCGTTCAATAGCGCAAACGCCTGTTATCCCTGCCAACTTAGAACAAAATAGCGTAATAATCAACTGGCTCAAAAATAACGACAAACCACTTCTAAGAGATACTATTGAGATCGAACCGATATTCAAAGGTCTGTGGCAGAAAGATGAGGAGTCGCTTAGGGCTGCTCAAATAGAGGTCATGTGTCCGATAGTCAGTAAGCAAAATCTTATTGCTATTTTAGCAGTAAGCAAGAAGTCACCACGTGGTTCTTTTGGCAGTGACGATTTAGATCTATTGATGACTCTGTCACATGAAGCCGCTATAGCTATTGAAAACGCTCAGATGTATGAGAGAGCTAAGGAACGCGCGAATACTGATGAGTTGACCGGATTGTTCAATCACCGGCATTGCCATGAGCGCCTTGATGAAGAGATTGCTAGAAGCAGTCGTTTTGGTGATATATTTTCCATAGTCATGCTTGATATGGACCGATTCAAAAACTATAACGATGCATATGGGCATCTTATCGGTGATGAGGTTCTAAGAAAGTTGGCTAAAATTATTACTGAATCGATAAGAACCGCAGATATTGGTTTCCGATATGGAGGTGATGAATTTGTGGTCCTTATGCCAAGAACATCTCTAGAAGCTGCAACCAAGGCGGCTGAGAGACTCCGCAAGTCTATAGAGGCATCTGCTGATATAAAAAGAATACCTCAAACTTGTAGTATTGGTGTTGCTGCCTGGCCGACTGACGGAATAATGCGAGAGGAGATTCTTCAGGCTGCGGATTCAGCTGCGTATTATGCTAAACACAATGGAGGGAATCAGGTATGCCAGGCAAACAAAGTGGTGTTGTCGGAGGCTATCAGAGTCGAAGGGCTACACGATAAATATAGCAAAGATACAATTTTGAGTACCATCTACGCACTTGCTGCAACGGTTGATGCTAAAGACCACCATACCTACGGACATTCGAGGAAGGTTAGCACGTATACTACTAGAGTTGCTGAGTTACTTGGATATCAAAGAGAAGAAGTTGATAGAATACGCACTGCCGCACTTTTACATGATATAGGTAAGATTGGAATTCCTGATTATTTACTTTCTAAAAATGATACTCTTCGGGAGAGTGATTGGAAAAAGATACAATCTCACCCGGCTATCGGTGTGTCAATTCTTAAACATGTTAACGATCTAACTGATTGTTTGCCTGCAGTGCAGTATCACCACGAACGATATGATGGTACTGGTTATCCTTTGGGACTTAAAGGTGATAATATACCTCTTGATGCGCGCATTTTAGCCGTAGCCGATAGTTATGATGCTATGACATCCGAACGTCCCTACCGTGACGGAATAATTGCAGAGAAGGAAGCTTTGAAAGAACTGAGGCGGTGTTCCGGTACTCAATTTGACCCAGCCGTTGTTGATGCCTTTATAGAGCTGATCACGAGGGATTTAGGAGTAGTTAGTCAGCTCAGCGAAAAGAATTAAAGACTTACAGTTATTTATTGACTGTGGTCTGTCTCCAAAGCTGTGATACCGACAACTCTTGCTTAAGTTTGACATACTCTATATGTAGGTTTCTTAATACACGAGAGTGACTGTCAGGGGCAGGTTAGTCATCCTTGGGTATCCAACCTTGTTTTTCCATCTGCTGATGCGCGAGAAAAAAAAGGTAATGCCACTCTTTTTCATCATTGGGTATAAGTGTAGACATACCACATTGATTCAATACAGCCTCGTGTATTGCCTGTAAAAATGACTCCGCCCACTGCATCATCTCATCATCTACATATTCTTCGTAGGGATATTTTCGCTTAAACACACCCCAGCACTCGTTACAGATAATAATAGGTATGGCTGTGTAGGCATCAGGCATCCATTCGTCTTCATCATCGGCGAGTTTTCCACAAGTACGACATACCGTACCTCCAGCTTTTTTATCCAGTTCTTCAAATCTTTTAGTGATTCTATATCTCAGTTCAAAAAAGTCTATACTGATTTCTGTCTCCGGACAGGCTGTTTGAGGCACATTATATCAAATAATATTTGCATCTTCATCATACTGAAAAATCACATTCAAATATTCGGGGAGGTATTTCTCTTACTGAATTGTAATTCTTGCGTATGGCAGTCTTTACTCTTCTGCAAACCTAGTGAGTTATAGTTGTGTTAAGAGCAGCGTAAAAAGGTTGATTTATGGTATTAACAAAGCCACAATCCGACCAGATAAATAACTACGATTTAATGAGGTAAAATGTGAAAAAACAGAGGGCACCTTCTCTACACATAGGAATTCGCGAGTTTGAGATCTGCACGGCCCTACACTAACTCCCTCTATCATTTGCTGACATTTTGCTAACCAACTTTTCACCGCCATAAATAACAGGGTGGCACCAGTTAGTACCACCCGAAGCTAAACCACCTGTAAAGCGGTATCAGGAATTACTCTTCTTTAAGTTTAGGGACAAACCTCTTGTATCTTTAAGTCAGTGTTGTCAATATTTTCTCCCGAGCCATTCTTGCCTGACCTTTTTCTTTAATAAGAGGGCTTTGATTTCATCAACACACCGCTTATGCGGTAACGTGCAATCAGTCGTGAAAAGTACCTGATATTGATTGCCTGTAGGAGCCAGTATATAATCAGCAACAAGAGCTTGTGTGTCAATCGGCATAATCTCATATCCTGACCGGGATTTAATGACCTCATTATAGCAAATATCAATTAAGTGAGGATGAGAGACCAGTACCCCCGGTCGGGCCAAAAGGTACCACAGCCAATTGTAATAACTGGATGCAACACGTGCAAATTCAAGAGGTTACTAATCGGCTAGAGAGACCAGTACTTTCGATGGATGTGACTCTCCACGCTGGTGAAATACAATTATATTAGGCGAAACGCGACGATTGCGAAACGCAGACCCCGCGAGTGGGTGACACCGGCAGCATCACCTTTACTGAATCGCAGGTCTGATGAGCATTCTCCGAGATTCTTATGCCTGTTAATAATGACTAGCTTCTATTGAGCCAGAGTGATATAATGCACAATTATCACAAACACAAGCACTCTGGTACAAGAGTATTGATAAAGTAACCGACCTGTTTTAGAATAGGCAGGGACAATAGGGATGACTAGCAAGAAAATAGAGCCATCTAATATCGAGCAGCTGGACGAATCGTCTTCCACAACTACAGACACCTGGGATTTCGAAGAAGTAGTGGCCAAGGCTGACAAGCTGGGCAGAATGGCTAAGGAAGCTGCGGCGGAGTCAGTAAAGATATCCCAGCAGATGATTTCTAGGGCCGAAGAGATAAGCCAGCAGGCCAAAGAAGCCGCCGAGGCTGCATCACTTGCCTCGCAGGAGGCAGTACGCAAGGCCGAGGAAGCATTCCAGGCAATTAAAGAAGAACTGGAGGCATCCAATAGCACCTTTGACAGAGCACTAAAGACGGCCGATGAAGCTAAAAATACATCGCAGAAAACGACCAGCCGGGCAGAGGATGCTATAAGGCTGGCCAAAGAAGCCGCTGAGGTAGCTACCAAAACATCACAGGAAGCCAGTGGCAGGGCAGAGCAGACAGCCCAGACAGCTCTAAAGACAGCCGAGGAGGCAGTGGCCACTTCTCAGGAAGCGGTAAACCGAGCTGAGGAAATAGGCAGGACTACCAGAGTGGCTGTGGAAACGTCGGTAAGAGCATCACAAGAAGCGGTACGCAAGGCAGAGAGCATCGCCAAATCAGCCGAGGAGGCGACGAGAACATACACGGCGGCCTTCGAGAAGGCCGTAAGTGCTACCAGGTCATCTGATGAGGTAATTGATGAATCACAGAAGGTAGCTCAAGAAGCAATAGTCAAAGCAGAAGAGTTGACCAATACTGCTAAAACAACCATTGAAGAATCGAAAAAGGCATCCCAGGAAGTGATAGCCAAAGTGGAAGATATGACGAGGGCTGCCGAGACAACCATTGAAGAATCAAAGAAGACATCCCAAGAAGCGATGAGCAAGGTGGAAGAGATGATGAAGGCCGCCGAGACAGCTACAGAAGAATCAAGGCGGACTTCACAGGAAGTAATCGACCATGCTGAAAAAACCACCAAGACTGCCGAAACCGCGGCTGAGGAGGCACGAAGAGCATCACAGGATGCGATAGACAAGGCCGAGGAAGTGGGCAAGTCGGTCTGGGAAGCAGTTGAGGAATCAAAAAGAGCATCACAGGAAGCCATAAAAAGGGTCGAAGAAATAAGTAAATCAGCCATTGAAACGGTTGCCTCATGGGTAGCAGCATCAAAGGAGTCCGTGGAGATGGCGCGGCAAGCCAGTGAAACGGCTAAAGAGGCCGCTGAGATGTCAGCGCAGGCCTCACAAGAGGCCATCGACCGGGCACAACAGGTGAGTCAATCAGCCAAAAAAGCCGCCGAGGCATCTCTGCAAGCCGCCAGAGAAGCCACCGCGGCATCCCGGAAAGGCGCTGAAGAAGCTGCCCAGGCATGGCTCGGAGCATTCGAGAAACTGCTGGGACGCGGTGGACAAACAGCCAGTCTCGCACAGGAAGTCAGCCATGTCACCGAGGAGTTAAGAACGCCCCAAAAACCCTCCGACAGCCATATCGATGAAATCAGTGATGACTTCGAAGATTTCGACGATGTTCCCGAGACTCCCAAGAAGACAAACCAGAAAGCAGCCAAAACCACTCCCAAGAAGAGTAAAAGGCAGGCTAACATCGAGGACCGTCTGGAGTCCCTGACAAGAATGTATGCAGCCGGCCAGTCAGGGCAAACTGATGACGAAATCGAAGAAGATGAAATAGAATAACACCAATGTGACGTTCATTCATAAAAACATATTATTGGCAAAGGCAAATAACGAGGAAACCAACAGATAGAGGGGGTATTCTCTATGAACAAAAAAGGGCAAGCTGAGAAGGCTGCCAATCAGGTTGAGGAAAAAGTCATAGAAACGGCTACCGAACCACAAGCAGGCTCTCCTGAACAGGCCGGGAACTATCTGGCAGAACTTCTGAGCCAGGCAGAAAATGCCTACACAATGTACCGACAGGCTCAGAGAGAGGTTGCCAACGGCTACAAAAGACAGGAGCAGCAGCTAGAGAAGAACTACAGAGAGGCTGAGAAACGGGCAAACGAAGCCCTTGAGAGGGCACTGGATAGGGCCCGCAAGGCTCGGGAACAGGCTGAACAGCAAGCAGAAGAGGAATTCAGAGGTGCCCTGGCGATGGCCGAGGCAGCCTATCAAAAGAATGCAGCCGAAGCCATAAAAACCCACAAGACTACCGTAGAACAGGCCTGGGAGAAATGCAGTGAAGCCCGACAAGAGGCCTGGGGTATCTTTCAGGGAGAAAAGGTAACGAAGTAACCACTCAGATTGCCTGAGACAATGTCCAGCGGATGACGGGAATACCCGACTTAGAGCAACAGAGGGATATCACGAAGGGCTTCCTCAAACCCAACCTGCTGCTCTCCCATCTCACCCCGTCTCCGCTTCTTTAGATAGATATATCTCAGAGTCCTGCTGAAATAATCAGCAATTTTTGTCGAGTTGCTAAGTTCAGATAGAACCAGGGTGACATCGAGGAAATCCTTTCCTCTGGGATAGTCACCGCTACGTATCGTGGCTTGCGTAGCAATACTTCTGAGAGCCGCCGACAGGTCTTTAATCAGGTCCATACTCATTTGCTCGTGAGGTGCCGTCAGGAGATAGAGTGCCCTCTGCGCATCCTCAGGTCGACACTTTAGTGACAACGCCGATTTAGCCTGATTCATTGCGTGAAGTCCCTTGTCGGTTTCAGCAACCACATTCCTGAAGTCAAGTTTCGCACCGAAGAGAGACTTGCCGCGGGAGATCGGCGCCCTGCCATGCCCAATTACAGACCAGCCTGCCAGGGTCTGAATTATATCGCCGGCATCGAGCACCTTTGAGCCGATGAACCTGGCATCCGTTTCCTCACCGGCACAAAGCACATTATAGAACGGGTCAACCACGCGGGCATTAATCCTTGTCAGGTTATTCCTGATGGAATCCTTGTCCGTAACGTACCTCTGGTTGTCCACCAGGAATACGGCATCAGCCACCAGATAGATGGATTTCAGGCATGTTCCCACATTATAGATAGACCTTTCTTCCGTAGCTTCCTCATAGCGGAAAGGGAGAACAATCAACGCATACACCGGTTTATCTACATAGCGCTCTTTTATCTGCTGCGCCAGCTCAGCGATCGCACCGGAGCCAGTACCACCAGCAGCACCGGCAACTAATAGAAAGGCATCAGTGTCCGAACGCTGTTGCGCCCGTCCCACACTCTCTAGAACACGTTCACCTTCTTCTCTGGCAATCTCAGCGCCCAGTTCGTTTATCTTGCCAACGCCATGGCCACCCGACTTCCGGCTACCAACAAGAATCCGATGGCGGTGGTCGGGCTTGATAAAGGTCAGTCCACTCAGGTCCGCAACATCCGTATTTATAGCCAGGGCTTCTGTAACTATCTCGGTGCCGCGTTGTGTTCGTGCCCTTTTATCCCGTCGCGCAAACTCATCAGCAATGCGGCCACCACACTGCCCACAGCCAATAACCAGTAATTTCAAGCGTCACTCCATTACCGGCTCTATGTTGCCAGTTCCACTTTACTTACTGTATATGCGTATTCTATACATAACTATACCACAGTGTCAATACTTTACACTCAAAGTTGGCCCTAAAGTACTAGCAAGACAGTACTAAAGCCATGAGTGGCCGACCTCAAATCCGACTTCCAGCGGCGCACCCGAGTATTGACACAGGCACTCGGCTTAGATACACTGAGTTAAACTACGGTACCGTTACCGGGAGAAACATTTCATGAAGATACTCGATAAGCTACGGCAAAGAGGAGCAAGGAGAACATTCCAGCGACTTTACGAGTACTGGTTAGAGAAGGACATCCCATTCGCTGAAAGAACTGCCGCCCTGCGTGATGACGAGCGGGAGGGACTGGAAGACCTGTCAGAAGATGAAGAACTCACTCTCAGAGAAGCCCTGCAGCAACAACTCCCAAAACCAAGAGAGACGATACAGTTACGCCTGCCGGTACGATACGTATTTTGGGGTTTGGCATTTGTAGCATTCCTTATGGTCATGCTGGCAATAATTACAACCATCTTGATTATGCGATCCTGCTAACCACCCGTACCACTCTTGTACAGACTGACGCTGCCATCACATCATGCTGAGACTAACTTGTCCCATTTTGTTGACACGGTCTAAAAAGGAGTACTATACTCCAGATGCGAGTATACAAATTGATCTGGGCTGTCAATTCAATCCGAACTCCAGGAGTAACGTGACATGAACCTGTTCAGCAGGATACTCGATATGATAATCGGAAAGTCCACAAACAGGACTAGGCAGCGGCTCTGTACCCATCTACGAACCCTTGACCTCAATGTTCAGATACCAGAACGAGGACTGCCCGAAGAAGGGATATCCGGTGGACTTATGGGAACCTCCATCGGCCTGATAGAAGTACAGGGGAGTCCGATACGATGGATTAATATGCTTGAACACCCTGCAAGCCGGTATGCGTCTGCTGCCTTTACTAATGTATATGTAGTGCCCGACCGCCGGGTGCGCAGCGGTGGTTACCTGGAATTACGTTCAGTACGACAAAGAAACGCATCTGTATATGGGCGGGTGATTGACCTTTACTGGACGGCAAACTTTGTGGGAACACGGGTAACTGCCACCCTGAAAGGGGAGTGGGATGAAGATATGGAAGACAGGCTCCTCGACCGGATAAACAATGATGCCTCGCTTAAAGAGAGCCTTATCAGGCTCAATGAGGATATCACGATACGCAGTGTTCCTAATTTCTGGTGCTGGGCAATATCATCAGGAAGCTACCAGGAAAATGGACTCGGACTGGAAGCAAGAAGACTGGGCCCATCCCGAGAACAGTGGGACTGCTACGAGATGATTGCCCGCCACCTTCTGGAGTCTAGCGCAGAAGAGTCGGACTTAAAAGCCGGGGAGGCAGAGGAAGAGACGGAACCAGAGTCCTCAGGCGATGAAAGCCAATCCGACTCAGAACCCTCAGAAGAGTCATCAGAGCAGAGTAACTAATAGCGCCGCGAATGTATCATAATCGCTCCCCCCTACCTAGAGGAAATATCGTGGAGGCTTTTTTGATGGGAGAGATTTCTCCTGACTTCCCCGAGTATGATAACCAGACCGCCGAAGTCTGGGACCAGCTTGCCGAGTGGTGGGACGACAAGATTGGTGACGGCAACGACTTTCAAAACTACCTGATTGAGCCGCCCACCGAGTGCCTGTTGGCGCTACAGCCCGGTGAAAAGGTGCTGGATATCGCCTGCGGGGCGGGGCGTTTTACCCGCCGTATGGCCGCCCTGGGTGTCACTATTACGGCCATTGACCACTCGGAGAAATTCATTAAGCGGGCGCGGGGGCGCACTACCGAGAATGCCGACAAGATAGAGTATCTCGTCCTTAGTGCCACCGACCCATCGGCATTGATGTCACTCGGCCAGGCAAGGTTCGACGCCGCCGTCTGCACCATGGGCCTGATGGACATGTCCTCAATCGAACCCCTTATCTCAACCTTGCCGAAATTGCTAAAGCTAGGCGGACGTTTCGTCTTCTCGGTTATGCACCCCGCCTTCAGTTCAGGTACCGCACGGCTGGTAGCCGAGGAGTTTGAGCAGGACCGCAAGCTTGTGACCAGACACGGCGTGACTGTAACCGACTATGCCAGACCCTATGTCTATCGAGGCGTCGGCATTTCCGGGCAGCCTGTTCAGCAACACTACTTCCACCGGTCTATCAGCCTGCTCTTCAATACCTGTTTCAAGCACGGGTTCGCCCTCGACGGCCTGGAAGAGCCGACCTTACCCGAAGAACTAAAGGGCAAGTCAACACCGCCTTTGTCTTTCAACAACATGCCTGCAATCCCACCGATATTGATAGCGAGGATGATACCGAAATAGCTGAGGGAGATAAGGAATGAGAGTCATCATCTACGGCGCCGGGGCAATCGGAGGAGTGGTGGGGGGCCACCTGGCACTTGCTGGTACGGAGGTAGTGCTGATTGGCCGACCCGGCCATGTCAATGCCATCAACCAGCACGGACTTCACTTTATCACGCCGACAGGTACCCACGATTTACGAATACCCGCCGTGACCGCCCCGGCCGAGATAAAATTCATGCCCGATGATTTCGTCCTTCTCTGCGTCAAAGGGCAGAATACCGACGGGGCACTCCGTGACCTGCGCGCCGTGACAGCGGATATCCCTGTTTTTTGCTTCCAGAACGGCGTACGCAACGAGGAGATTGCTACCACCTATTTCTCTAGGGTCTATGGCACCATGGTGCGTGTCGGGGGTGTCTATATCAACGACGGCGAGGTGACCGCCCGGCGCGACCCGCCCGGCTGGCTTATTATGGGGTGCTATCCCACCGGCACGGATAGCCTTGTTGAAATGGTTGCCGAAAAATTACGCGCTGCCGGGTTCTTTGTTTTGGTGACACCGGACGTAATGCCCTATAAATGGGGCAAGCTGATGGGCAACCTGGCCAACTCAATCGTGGCTATCACCAGTACCAGGGACGATGACTTCGACCGCATCTTCCGAGCAACCCGGCAGGAAACACAGGAGCTTCTGGCTCAGGCAGGTATCCGCTGGGTATCCAACCAACAACTGGCCGAGGAATGGCCCGATAGTGCCGCACAGCCCCGCTCCGTCCTGCAGGTCGATGCCCAGAGCTCTACTTGGCAGAGCCTGGCACGCCGACAGGGCACTGTCGAGACCGATTTCCTAAACGGGGAAATTGTTCGCGTAGCCGAGCGATTAGGCACCCGGGCTCCAATCAACGAAGCCTTACTGCGCATCATGCAAGAGATGGCCGCAAATAATGAGCTTCCCGGTAAGTATACCTCCACCGAACTCTGTCGCCTGCTCGGCCTTGATTAGCCTACGCAGTCAATCCCTGGCAGATGTCTTTAGTGAGCCAGGAAAACTAGTGCCTTAATCCACCAGGCGAACACCGGCATGTTTGTCCAGCCATGCGTATAGCTATTGAATACCGTTTAGCTACGCCATTATATTGCAAAAAGGGAACGTATTTATCAGTATCACGGTCACCTGTCCACCCTTATCACCTTTAAAGCCTTATCAGCATCGTCCAGACCCAGGGTATAATGGCGTGTCTTCCGCTTGGAAAGTCCTTGAAATTTATCTGGTACCAGAGATGGTGTGACCTTGCGCGTGGCACTAAATTCGCGACGGTCCAGAAGCAAAAAGCGGCGGCAACGGGTGACCACGTACTAATAGCCCAACCCATCCACATAATAATTTCGCCAAGGTAATTCGGGCAAGATACCCAGCGGTACAGGCCACCTTGTGGGATACCATATTCTTGTCGTGACTTACTTCTAATACGGTAGAGTATATAATCAGAATGACGATTCACGATGAAACCTAACACAAAGATGATAAAGCCAGCGATGAAGCGTGCGTCATGTAGCCAGATTTCAGAATATTTCAAGGTGTTAACAGCTATGTATTTACTATTCAGATACGCATTCACAATGTTAAATACAAAACCAGCTATTAACACGATTAAAGGTAAAGGCCTTGAAGAAATCCTGAATTTAAGGGGATAAACAAATGCTCTATCTAGGTAGTGAGTCAACCACATGACGAGGAAAATGGTCTGCACGATGGTGGCTATTCCAATGTCTGTGATAAAAAGGGCAGCAAATACCAGAGGAGCAGGTGCTTCCATGATTACCCAGCCGAGTCTCCCGTTAATAGATGGTCCAAAGCTACGTCTGAAGTAACGTCCGTATGGAGCAACTATAAAAAGAAGGGAAATAAACACAAGAGCTGCGATAATAATCCAGGCAATCAACACGTAACGAAACGAGATATCACTCATGGTTGTATCAATATCATTTATTTAGTTCGTTCCTCTAAAACTAGACTGCCTTGTGTCATGTTCTATTTCTCGTACTCTGAGCCTTATTCGAATCAGAATCTCTCCTGCATTTCTCGACATGGTTATTGAATCCTCTGATATCATAGGATTTACTACAGAGTGGGCATACTATTCTTCTGGAGTTGTTACGATTCATAGCACCCCAAACCCCAAGACTAATCTTATTGAACCAATTACTATAGCTATCACGCAAAGTACAATGCCTGCAATAGCCAACTGTCTTTGTCCCCGTGATATGATCAATCCTACAACACTGATGATTAAACCTAATGTGGCTGTGGGGATAACACCCCAATTCATCCACCCAAGGAACGGCGTTAGACCAATACCCATACCTACTATACTCAGAATACCTAAAATCATTCCTGCCACAGCCATAAAGTGTCTCCTGAACAGTAGAGAATCAACATTCTCAGATGATTTCGGAGTTTATATCATGCACAAACGATGCCACCACAAACGTGTGCAGTCAAAGAAGTGACGAAAGCCGTTGAACAATCATCGGGATGTTTGTCT
>Ga0209536_100001866_pt1 | contig 34510 bp, 26 predicted proteins | sample DeeMarSeWOR28_12_FD_187461 | JGI IMG/M metagenome (GOLD analysis project Ga0209536, IMG submission 187461) | Marine sediment microbial communities from White Oak River estuary, North Carolina - WOR-2-8_12 (SPAdes) (version 2) | ecosystem: Environmental > Aquatic > Marine > Intertidal zone >...
AGCAACTCGACCAGTCGGCCGTGCCGGAGTTGTCCCCAGGACAAAAGGCTGAGATCTTCAGACAATCGTGGCAAGGCCGGCCGCGAGAGTCCGCGTGGATCTTGACTGTTCTCAACTTCTTCAGGCAGCCTGCCCTGACATTTGCACTCGGTATTGTAATCGGATGCATCGTGATGTCGGCCGTCCGGAACCATCCGATTGACCTTACCGCAGCGGCATCTGCAGATGAACTGCTGGAGGTTGAGCATACGAGATATTCACGGACATATAGGGGAAAGATCATCGATGATTTCTACTCGGAACTGGAGAATCCGAGGATTGTGCTCGAACAAGCGGCAGAGGACGCTCCAGCGCAACGGACTGTTCAGGGTACGTTGGACAATGGTGAAATCTATGTAGTGTGGAACGAATAGCGCTTGAAAGGAGATTGAAAGATGAAAATCAGAACATTGGTTATCCTGGCTTTGGGAATCCTGGTACTTTCACACATCTTGCCGGCCCAAGAGACTGCAGCACCGGAACGGGCCTCGCAAGAGTCGGCAACTATCGAATCGAACCTGCCGCAGCCGCAACTAGAGTCTCTGTTCGCACGAGCGGCGAAACTGCCCTCGGTAGCACCGCCGGCACCAATGCCGCCGCGGCGGTACCCCGTACAGGCAACCCGAACACCAGCCGATTCAAACAGCCCACTGGAGGTGCAAATCTTTGCCCTTGAACACGCTCCAGCCGAGTCACTGGGAAACATGATAACAAGCATCTTCCAGGTAGAGACACATTTGGACCGACGCTTGAATCGCCTGATAGTAATAGCAACGAGAGCGCAGATGCATGGCGTCGAGAATCTGATCCAAGCCATGGACATTGCGGGCTCTGAAGCGTCAACACATCAGGATGTTCAAGACCTCGTATACCGCATCTATATGTTTGAGGCTTCTCCGGAGGATGCGGGTCTGAAGCCGTTTTCAATGATCCTGCAGGCATCTGGTCATGTGCCTTCGGAAGACTCGCTAGAGGCCACAGCAGATGACGGTCTGCAGGTAAGCAAGTTTGTTCAAAGTGAAAACGAGTTCGGGACCATGATTGTGATTGAAGGCAAAGCGGCCTCGAATGCATCCCTGATGCATTTGGTTCAGAGGTTTCCAGAATCACACATCACGGAACTGAAGTGGGATGATGACGAAACATTCACCGACGAAATAGATGCCGCACAGTATACGCGATTGCCCGACCAGATGCAGAAACACATCGCCAAGTTCCTGGGCAACGACGTGCGGACAGTGGGCTATTGGTTCGGCAACTTGTCGGTCCCCGGCGGGATCGTGGCTCCCATAGGTCCCTGGACACTGGGACTTACTCTCGGTGCAGAGTCAGATCGCATGCTGGAGCTTACTGTCGATGTCGAGTTGCCCGCTGAAACACCCTCTACAAAGAGCCCCAGGGTACGTGTGCGAGGCCAAGACATTATCTCAAATACGATCAGGGCCAAGATCGGCAAGCCAATCATCATCGGCTACAATCGCCAATCTTACGGCACACGAAGAATGGGCGCGATGGTAATCATCCCGGAAGCGGGTCCATTTCAGTCGGACCCCGCTAAGGCGAAGACCTTCTAGTCGCATAGCTGCGCAACCGATAGGTGAAACCCGAACAAACCCAAAGCGAAACTCGTCGCCGTCCGGATTCAACCCGGGCGACGGCCAGCCCCTCGGGAAGACCAGGTTGTCAAAAGAGTGAATACGCCACAGAGGCCGCCGAGCTGGCTGAGAATTCTCAAGAAGTCCCCCTTTCGTGCGCCTGCTTGAGACTGGTTTATCGAACCTATCTGATTCTGCCCCGATCTTTTGAGGAGTCTTCCGGAGTCCTCGGTGAACCGCCCTGCCCCGGATCCCCTGCTGTCGCGGATATCCTGTGGCCAGGCTTAGAGCATTGAGCCTACCAACACAGAGCCCATATCGAAATGTCCCCGCCCCAAAAGCAAGCTCCCCAACAGGAGCGGCCCAATTTACGGGTCAAAAAAATCGGTGGCCCTGAAAACTGTAAATGCATACAAAAGATGTACTTACAGCCCGGACGGGATGTTTTCTCTTGATTTGTCCACCCATATCGGGTATCATATTGACTATGAAACTGAAACAAGAAACTGGTTGGTATGATTTTCAGGGGGGTGCAATGGCCAAGTTCTATAACGAAATCTGGCTTCCGTTCGTGTTCAACAAGAAGCGAATCCTCTTTCTGGCCATTGCGAGCTATATCGCCCTTTGCTAACAGCAAACGCACTTGTTCAAGCTATTGTCAGCCGCCCACCTAGGGCGGCTTTTTTTGTGCCCACGATCATTTAAGCATTTGACACAGCAAAGGCGGCAAATTAGGCTTGGCCTGACCCTGAAACGACAATGGAGGCCCAAAAAATGATAATAGTTACCGGCGGAGCGGGTTTTATCGGCTCGGCACTGATCGCTGAGCTGAACGCCAGAAAAATTACTGATATCCTCGTCGTGGACCAACTCGGAACCGATGGCAAATGGAAGAATCTCAGGAATCTGTCCTTTGCCGACTATGTGGAGAAGACCGATTTGCTGGAAATAGTCATCGCCGACAAGCTCGGCAGGGCCATCGAGGCAGTCCTTCATCTCGGCGCTTGTTCGGATACGACCGAGGCGGACGCATCCTATCTAATAAAGAACAATTACGAATACACCAAACTGCTGGCTCAGTGGGCCACAAATGCCAATGTTCGCTTCATCTACGCGTCGAGCGCGGCCACCTACGGCGACGGTTCGGCCGGCTTCAAAGATGACGAACAAACCATCAAGACCCTCTGCCCGCTTAACATGTACGGCTACTCCAAGCACGCGTTCGATTTGTGGGCCCGCAGGAGTCGGCTGCTTGACAGGATCGTGGGCCTGAAATACTTCAACGTCTTCGGCCCCAACGAGTACCATAAAGGCCATATGCGAAGCTTTATAGTCAAGGCCTTCGAGCAGATAAACGCCGAGGGCACGGTCCGGCTTTTCAAATCCTATGAGGGCGACTACGCCGACGGCGAGCAGGTGCGGGACTTCGTTTACGTCAAGGATGCGGTGGACATGACGTTGTTCTTTCTCGACAATCGGCACCTCGGTGGGCTCTACAACGTGGGCACAGGCGAGGCCCGCACGTGGAATGATCTGGTCACCGCAGTATTCGCGGCAATGGGGAAAGAGCCGAAGATCGAGTATATAGACATGCCTGATTCGATCCGCAATCAGTATCAATATTTCACGCAGGCCGACATGTCCAAACTCCGCAGCGCCGGCTACGACAAGCAGATAACGTCGCTGGAAGATGCAATCAAGGATTATGTCCAGAACTATCTGTCGACAGAACGTTACCTGACCGGTATTTAGCCGTCAGTGCATGAGACAGGATTCGAATGCCGTTCACGCCATATCATTTCGGGCCCAGTGGCTTTGTCGGGCTTCTCCTTCGCAAATGGATTGACATCCCCGTGTTCGTGCTTGCCAACGTGATTGTCGACATCGAGGTTCTGCTTGTGATGGTTCTTCGCCTTGGAGGGCCCTCTCACCGATACTCTCACACACTTCTAATAGGCGCCGCAGTCGGCACGCTTTGGGGCATGGCTGCATACCCGCTCCGCCCTCTGTTCAGGAAGATGATGCACGGTCTGCGCTTGCCTCACGAGACATCTTTCTGGAAGATGGCCGTATCCGGTATGCTGGGCGCATGCACGCACGTTCTTATCGACGGGGCTTATCACCACGATGTGGGAGTGTTCTGGCCGAGCACGAGAATATCATTGCTGAGAATCGTGCAAGACCATATAAGCAGAGGGCAGATTAGAATTGCATGCGTCGCCCTGTTTGTCGCCGCAGTCGTGTATGTTCTGTTGTTGTTCCGGTCCGGCAGCAACGCGGCCGATGACGGAATTAGCAGTGAGGGCCAACAGCTATGACAGATGCAGGTTTCTACAATCTGGCCCAGCCGCCGAGGCCTGTCCCTTTGTTGGTCAGGATGAAGGTCCTTTTGGGCGGATTTTTCGTCCAGTTCGGATGCTTCTTTTTCGGCTTCGGCATGATCTTCGTCTGGGCCTTTACGCTGAACTCGGATTTGACGAGCTGGTACCATTTCCGCGGCCCGCTCGAGACAGTCGAGGCAACTGTGCTCAACAGCCAGAGGACAGCGTTCAGTGTCGGGGGCTCAGAGCACCGCAAAGGAACACCGATTTATGCAAACCACTACTGGTTCGTTGGGCCGGACGTAGTCGAATACAAAGGCGTTTCGTACAGGAAAGGCGGGCAATTAGAAAAAGGCCAAAAGGTCACCGTAGAGTATCCGCCGGGCCAACCGCAAAAATCACGAATCAAGGGAATGCGAACAAGCCCCGTCGGTCTCTTCGGATTGATACCGATCATCTTTCCAGTAGTTGGGCTGTGTCTCGTGGCCGTGGGGCTGCGAAGAGGCATCAGAGGCAACAGGCTGCTCGCGATCGGTCGGCAGACTACGGGCAAGCTGAAATCGAAGGCAAGAACCGGTACCAAGATCAACAACCGGAGCGTCTTCAAGCTCACCTTCGAATTTGCCGCTGGCGATGGAACAATCCACGAAGCGGTCGCAAAGAGTCACAAACCCGAACTGCTTGAAGACGAGGCAGAGGAGCCACTGCTCTATGATCCGTTGCGGCCGGCGTATGCGGTGATGCTCGACGCCCTGCCCGGCTCGCCGAGAATAGACGCCAACGGTGATATTCGGGCCGGTTCGGCAGGTGCGGCTCTCCTGTGCCTGGCAGTCCCCGCCGTGACAATTCTGGGACATGCAGGCTACATCTATGTGAGGTTTCTCACCAAATAGCTCGGCATCGACTCGGCTGAACAGAGCGCCCTTGCTTGTTCTGCGCACATCACGTATAATCCTGGCCCTTGAAGACATTTATAAGGCTCCTGATTGAAATTAGCGTTCTTGCGCGGGTAAATGGCTTTAAAATAGCAGGTTGTGGTCTTACTCGCGGGAATTTACTACCCTTCAAGGGTATGATTGCAGAGAAGACTTTATGGCAGAAACGATCATTGAGCAGATTCAGTCGTTGAGACGCGGCACGGTTGAGATCTTCACCGAAGCCGAACTGGCTCAGAAGCTCACCGTCGCGGTGAAAACAGGTAAGCAACTGCGCATCAAGCTCGGGCTGGATCCTACCAGCCCGGACATACACTTAGGCCACACGGTCGTTTTGCGAAAGATGCGACAGTTCCAGGATCTGGGCCACAAAGCCGTGCTTATTATTGGCGACTACACCGCACGGATAGGCGATCCAACGGGGCAAAACAGCACCAGACCGATACTGTCGGCCGAGCAGATCGAGCAAAACGCCAGGACATACTTCGAGCAGGCCGGGAAGATCCTCGATACTTGCGAAGAAAAACTCGAAACCAGATACAACGGCGAGTGGCTCGCGAAACTCAGCTTGATCGAGCTGATTCAATTGGCCGCAAAGAAGACGGTTGCCCAGATGCTCCAGCGCGACACGTTCAAGAAACGCCTGCAAGCTGAGGTTGACGTATACACCCACGAATTCCTCTACCCGCTGATGCAGGGCTACGATTCGGTCATGATAGACAGCGACGTCGAGCTCGGCGGCACAGACCAGACCTTCAACAACCTCGTGGGCCGCGATATCCAGAAGGGTTACGAACAGCAGCCGCAGGTCGTGATTACGATGCCCATCCTGGTGGGGTTGGACGGTCAGGAGAAAATGAGCAAGTCCAAGGGTAATTATATCGGCGTAACGGATGAACCCAACGACATGTTCGGCAAGGTCATGAGCATCTCCGACGAGATGATGGAAAACTATTTCACGCTGCTGACGAGCCTTCCAGCAGAAGAAATTGCCGAGATCGTCAACCCCGACAGGACGCATCCCAAGCAGGCCAAGGTCCTGTTGGGCAAAACGATCGTCGCCCAGTTCCACGGCGAGAAGGCTGCTGAATCGGCCGCCGCCGAATTCGACAAGGTCTTCGCCCGGGGCCAGCTGCCCGACGAGATCGTCGAGGTTGGGATAGCCGCTGGACCAATCGCCGCCAGCAAGCTTCTGCTTCACTGCAAACTCGTATCAAGCGGCGGCGAAGCCAAAAGAATGATAAAGCAGTCCGCGGCAAGCATAGACGGCGAGAAGTTGAGCGACCCGAACGCCGAGATCACCCCCAAAGACGGAACGGTAATCCGCGTCGGTAAGAGGAAATTCGCGAAGCTTAAGGTCCTCTCTTAAAAAAACGTGCACTTGACTTTTTCCAAGGTTATAATACACACGATATGGAACTGCCAAAACTCGAAAAACCTGAGAAGTATGTCGGTCTCTACATCTTCGATTTCGGCGATCACACCGGCATCGGTTTTACCGCGCAGGAAGTAGCTGAACTTCTGGAGAGCAAAAAGTACGCCGGCGGCAAGGTCTACAAGATTCACAGGGCATATCCCGACGGCAAGCTCGAACTAAAGGGCGTACCTGCCGAGACCTTCGAACTTGAGGCCGGGATGTTCTTCTATTCTATCGATCGCGAGGACAGCGAGCGTGATTTCAAACGGCTTGTCGATCTGGCGGTCACGGCCGCCCCGCCCTGCCGGGCCAAGGTCCATCTGGCCAGGGTCGATGACGAGAGCTTCGTGGTCGCTTTGATCTACCCGGCCGAGTACGACGAGGAGGTAAGCTCATGGCTTCTGGCCGGCGATTACGAAGCGAGCGGCGCCGCCGAAGGTGGTGTCGGCGCAGTCCAGAGGTACTATGATCGTGACGCCGAGATTCTGGACAGGCATCAGTTGTTCGCCAAATCGCAATCGCCGAGCAGGACGGGAGAGGAACTGCTGGCTTGCCTGAAGATGGCCGTTCAAAGATAGCTCAGGGCAGCCTTTGGCCGCAACCAACATATCAACTACGAAAGACGCTAAATGTCGCAAAATAGAAGAGTCGAGCATTCTTCCGCGTTTTTCCGCGTGTTTTGTAGTTAAGAAAAATGGCGTGCCCATTGTGAGTATGCGCTTTCGTGGAAAGATGAATTCACTTTTTGGCCTGCTTGCCGGCGGGTTGTTGTCACTCTTCGGCCGCAGGCCCGGCAAGCCTGGGCTCGACGATCTCAAACGTGCCGACTTCACGACGAGCACGCAGCGTTTGGGGATTCGCTTCGGCGAAAGGATCCGTGATGTCTTTCGGTTCAAATGGCTGAAGGCCTCTCGCGGTACATCGGCTGGCCGCTGTGCCCACCCCGACCAAAACAGAGAGTCTGATCGTACTGAATACAAGGAAGACGCTTAGTGAGCTAGAACGATCATAGCGATATTCGAAAACCTCTTTTAGGATCGCAGCGCTATCATGGCTGAGTTTCGTGCCCATCCGCCGCCTGGAGATGAACCTGTACTGAGCGAGAATGCCCTTGAGGTTCTCCGCAGCAGGTATCTGGTCAAGGACCGCCGGGGCAAGTGTATCGAGACGCCGGCACAGCTTTTCAGCCGCCTGGCGTCGTCGGTAGCCGAAGTGGAAGCGGCATACGGTGCCGGCCGCAGCGAGGTCAAACAGTGGCACAAGAGATATTATGACTTGATGGCGTCGCTGGATTTTCTGCCCAACTCGCCGGCTCTTATGAACGCACAGAGGCGCGGAACGCTCAGCGCCTGCTTTGTCCTGCCGATCGCCGACAGCATAGAAGGGATATTCGAGACGGTCAAACAGACGGCCCTGATTCAGAAGGCAGGCGGCGGGACGGGATTTTCCTTCGACAGGCTCAGGCCCACCGGCGACCGCGTTGCCTCCAGCGGCGGTACAACGTCTGGGCCCATCAGCTTCTGGCGCGTCTTTTCCGAGACGACCAACGCGATTCAGCAGGGCGCGTTTCGCCGCGGGGCAAACATGGGGATGATGAGCGTCGGCCATCCCGACATATTGAGATTTCTGCACGCCAAGCAGAATCTTAAGGCCTTCACGAATTTCAACATTTCCGTCAAGATCACCGATGGCTGGATGAGCAAGCTGCTCAAGTCCGGTAAGGCTCTGCACATTGTTGTCAATCCCCGCACAAAAAAGCAGTTCTTACTGCCGCGTCGAATCGACCGTGCAAACTACACGATAGACGATCTGCGCGAAATCGCTGGCGCCGGTAAAGTCACCGACAGGTCGGCGGGACAATTCTATACAGTTGGTGACATGTGGAAACTGATAGTAAAATGCGCCCACAAGACAGGCGAGCCCGGCATCGTCTTCATCGACCGAATCAACCGTGACAATCCTACTCCTTCGCTGGGCCCGATAGAAGCGACCAATCCGTGCGGCGAACAGCCGCTGCTGGACTATGAGGCCTGCACGCTGGGTAGTATTAACGTCGCGCAATTCGTGAGGGCTACCGGCGACGGCCCAGGCATGGATTGGCCCAGACTTGCCGGAACAGTCACATTGGCCGTGCGATTCCTGGACAACATAGTGGATGCATGCAATTATCCTCTCGCCGACACTCAGCGCCTCGCGCAGGCAAATCGCAAGATCGGACTGGGGGTGATGGGCTTCGCCGACTGCCTGTTCGCCCTTGGAATACGTTACGATTCGCACAAAGGCGTGGAGTTCGGCGCTTCACTGATGAAGTTCATCAACGATAATGCCCGCAAGGCCAGCGGCGAGCTCGCCCGCCTGCGAGGGCCTTTCCCAAACTGGAGCCGCAGCATTTGGAAAACCAGGTACAAAAGACAAGTTCGCAATGCCTCTCTTACGTGCGCAGCTCCAACCGGGACAATCAGCATCATCGCCAACTGCTCGTGCGGCATCGAACCGGTCTATTCACTGGTGTTTGTCCGTCAGGTCCTGGACGGCGCGAGAATGCTGCAGGTAAATCCGCTCTTTAAGCAAATTGCTTCCGAACGCCGTTGCTACAGCAGCAAGCTCGAAAGAAAGATTTCCAGGACGGGCAGCATCCAGAAACTGACCGAGATCCCCGCCTCCGTTCGCCGGCTCTTCAAGGCAGCCTACGACATCGAGCCACAGTGGCATATCAGAATGCAGGCGGCGTTCCAGCAGCATTGTGACGCTGCGGTAAGTAAGACCATAAACCTCAACAAGAAGGCCGCGCCGGCCGCCGTCGACAAGGCCTACAGACTGGCCTATCGACTCGGCTGCAAAGGAGTCACTGTCTATCGCCGGGGCAGCCGCGAGCAAGAGCCAATGAGCCTGTACTGAGCAATCCACTGTCGGACCATGAGACTATGCCTGTTTGGAACTTACCCTTGACCGCCGAGCCCGCAGAGAACGCCGAGAGCTATTGGCAAGGCTGTGTCCTTTCTGCAGCGTACAGCGAGGCGATTTCTGCTTTTCTAAAGCACTGTTGTGTGGAGGCACCACCTGAGAGCTAGACCGTGCTCGTCAAGTGTAATAGGTAGATTCGGAACTACAACAAACTCCTTGGGCCCTCGCGCACAAATATTGATGCTCCTTCTTGATTCTTGTTGATAAGAAGGCCATAAAAAGCGAACATTTTGTTGAACTGGACTATTGACGGGTTTTGTGTAAATCTCAGATGAAGACCGTTGACACGATTTTGTTTCTTGTTTCGCTTTGCAGCACGGTGAGTCTTGCCGGCGCCGGCGGGCCGGTGGCCGAAGAACTCGTCTTTCGCGGGGCGAGCGATGCCTCGGCTGCGGTCGCTTTGGCCGAGGATATGTTCATCGTCGCCGACGATGAGAACAATGTCCTGAGGGTCTACCGAACGGGCCGGGCAGGCTCACCCGTCTTCTCGTACGACCTGACGGCATTTCTTGGGATCGATCCCGAGCATCCGGAGGCGGACATCGAGGGGGCGACGAAAATCGGCAGCCGTATCTATTGGATTACTTCCCACGGCAGGAATAAGGACGGCAAGATGAGGCCCAACCGGTATCGCTTTTTCGCAACCGATGTTCACGTCGAGAACAGTCGCGTGACCGTGCGCCCTGTGGGCACGCCCTTCAGTAGGCTGGTGTATGAGCTCCTAAGAACCAAGACCGCCGGTCGTCTCGGGCTGGCAGAAGCGACTCGTTTCGGCGCCGATCTGAAGAAGAGGGATCGCGAGAAGCTCGCTCCGAAAGCCGATGGGCTCAACATTGAGGCACTTTGCGGCTCGCCGGACGGCAGGATCATCTACATCGGCTTTAGAAATCCCAGGGTGGGCCGCCGAGGGATTGTTGTGCCGCTGCGCAATGCCGACAGCGTAGTCGAACACAGCGAAGTGCCCGTCTTTGACGAACCGATTCTGTGGGATCTGGGCAAACTGGGAATAAGGAGCATGGAATACTCCCGCTTCCATGAAGAGTACTTCATTATTGCGGGCAGCTTCGACGAGAATGATGAGTATGCTTTGTACCGCTGGTCGGGGGGCCGAAGATGGGCGCCCAAGCTGGTCCGGGAACTAATTTCGGATAGAGTCAGATTCACGCCCGAGGCGCTGGTGCCGTTCGAAGATTCGGGCAGGTTGTTGCTTCTCAGCGACGATGGTTCGCTTGAGATCAAGGTTGACGGGCCCGCGGATTGTCTGGAAGGCGAGTATCGCAGCGACGGGACGTGCCTGAACAAATACCTGGCCGATCCGGCAAGGAAGACGTTTCGCGGGATGTGGCTCGAGCCGCCGGACAAGTAGTCAGCCGGTCACGATCTCGATATTGCCCATGTTTCCGTGCAGGCCGTCGGAGAGGGTCAGGTACGGGAGCCTTCTCGGATTGTGGCCCAGCAGTTCGCTGCCGACCGTATCTACTGCCACGGGATCGAAGCTCGCGAGTATCAGACCGAGTTTCTTCGGCGTGCCGGACAGGTGCATGCCGGTAAGGGCAACCGAGGCGTCCACCACCGACAGATCGGGCTTCTTATAGCGGCACACATCGACGACCGACTTGTCCGTTGATGGGCTGTGCAGTCTGGCCTTGTTCCATCCTCCGGCGTAGAATTTCCCCGGCGCGATGCCGAACATGTTCTTCATCGCAATGGTCGTCTTGGTGAAGCTGTGGTCTTTGAGCACCGGCAGCGAGATTACGAACGCACCCCGCAGAATGGAGGGTAGGTGGAATCTCTTCAGTTGAAAGGCATCTTTGTCTTCGAGGACAATTGTCTCGGCGTCGTTGAACTCGATCAGCTCCAAGCCGTGCCTCTCGGCCATCTCCGCATATCCCAGTGCGGCGAAGATATCGGCGGTTACCCCGCTGCCGCAACCCTCGCCGATGGCGATTTCGGCCTTCGTATGGTCCTTGCAGTAATTGTAAAGCGCCTCGGCAGCGTCGACGCTCGTCGTGACCGGCGGAGGTGAAGAATTGGTCAGGTTCGGCTTGATTATGATAAGCCCCTGTTGAGGCAGGCGGTCGGCGGCGGTCACGAGATCGAGGGCCCGGGCGATACTGCGCGGATAGTCGGTGAATTCTACTCTGGCTACTTGGCTCATAGGTCCTCAAAAGTTTTGCTTCTGTAAATTCCGAACAAAATCATCCCGTCCACAGTATTGACTGTCAAGAATTTTTGGGTAAATACCGGCCCATCCCGCACCCTCAGAGGCGGATTCGGGCGAGCAGGTGGACATGCATATTTTGTTCGGTTAAGGCTTGACAGTCGAGATTTTCTGGGTAGATTTGTACAATTCCGCAGCAGTTGGGCTGGATTGCGGGGCGAAAGTTAGGTCTGTGTTTTTTGGAGAAAGATATGATAGAGGTCAAAGAACTTCGGCGCAGTTTTGGGCCGGTCGTTGCTGTTGACGGTATATCGTTCAATGTCGAAAAAGGAGAAGTCCTCGGTCTTCTCGGGCCAAACGGCGCCGGCAAGACCACCGCGATGCGGATCCTGGCCTGTTTTCTCAAACCCGACAGCGGCACTGCCTCGGTATGCGGGCACGACATTCTCCAGGAGCCGACCGCCGTCAAGAAGTCGCTCGGGTACCTGGCTGAGAATGTGCCGGCATACAGTGAAATGACCGTGGGAGGCTTCCTGAACTTTGTATGTGACGCCAGAGAAATCAAAGGCAGGGCGCGCAAGCAGGCGCTCGACCGCGTCGTCCCGTCCTGTTCGATTGAATCAGTATACCATCAGACCATCGACACGCTGTCTAAGGGATACAAGCGCCGTGTCGGGCTGGCCCAGGCACTAATTCACGATCCCAGAGTGTTGATTCTCGACGAGCCCACAGACGGCCTGGATCCCAATCAGAAACATGACGTCAGAAAACTCATAAACAAGATGGCCAAGGACAAGTGCATCATTATCTCAACCCACATCCTCGAAGAGGTGGAGGCCGTGTGCACGAGAACGGTGATCATTGCCAGAGGCCGGATACTGGTGGATTCCACTCCCAAGGACTTGAAGGAAGAGCACCAATGCAGTCTCAATAGCGTCTTTCGCAAAATCACCACAACCAATACCGGCAAGAAAGCCAAAAGCGCGTAGAGGGGTTGCTGCGCGAATGACAAGCGTTCGGTTGCACTTTTGTTGAGGAGCATAATAAATGAATAGTTTCCTGGCAGTATTCAAAAGAGAATTGAAGGGCTACTTTGCGACACCTCTTGCCTATGTGTTCCTCGTGATCTTTCTGTTCTTCTCAGGATACCTGGCCTTCAAGGAGGGGTTCTACGAGATGCGACAGGCGGATATGGCGGCTTTTTTCAGGAATTTGCCGCTGTTGTTCGTATTTATGGTGCCGTCGACCGCGATGCGGCTCTGGGCCGAAGAGCGAAAGGTCGGCTCGATCGAACTTCTGCTGACCCTGCCGATCACGATAACACAGGCGGTTCTCGGCAAGTTCTTCGCCGCCTGGCTCTTTTTGGCGATCGCCCTTGCACTGACCTTTCCGATGGTCATAACGGTCTGCTACCTTGGCAACCCCGACATCGGCCTGATCATAACTGGATATCTGGGCAGCCTGCTAATGGCCGGCGGCTTTCTCGCCATCGGTTGTTTCTTCTCGGCTCTTAGCAAGAATCAGGTGATCAGTTTCGTCCTTTCGGTGGTCGCATGTGCGATACTTGTCTTCGCGGGCATGCCCACAACGCTCAACTACATTTCGACTTTCCTGCCAGCCGGAATGGTATCGGCGATAGAAGGCATGAGCTTTCAAACACATTTCGAGTCGATCCAGAGGGGAGTGCTTTGGTTTGGGGACGTGTCATATTTCGTGCTTTTGATCGTCGGGTGGATTGCCGCCTGCACTATTGTTTTGGATGAAAGGAAGGCCAGATAATGAACCGAACGATACGAGCCATTGTTGGAGCAGGCCTTGTTTTGGTGATCGTCTTCTCTGCGATAAGCATCACCCAGAACATTGGAAGATCTCTCAAGCTTGACATTACCGAGCAGCGTCTCTATTTGCTCTCGGAGGGGACAAAGTCGATTCTGGGCAAGCTCAATCAGCCCATCAGAGCCAAGCTCTACTACGCGAAGACCGCCGCGCTTAAAGGACCGGACCAGATTCGATTCTTCAACAATTACTACGAGTACGTCAAAGCACTGCTGGAAGAATACGTCGCGGCCTCGAACGGCATGGTCGAGCTGGAGATCGTCGACCCAAGGCCCTTCTCCGACGAAGAGGCGCAGGCGATGAAATACGGCCTGAGGCGATTTCCCATCACCGAAGAGGAGAGTTTCTTCTTCGGCATGGTCGTGCAGACACAATTCGGCGTCGAGAAGGCCATACCGTTCTTCTCGCCCGACCGGCAGAACTTTGTCGAATACGACGTGAGCTACCTGATAGACACCGCAGTTACGCGTCAGAAGCGAAAGATAGGCGTGCTCAGTTCGCTGCCGGTGATGGGTGACGACGTCAGCGGGTATATGGCTGAGATGATGATGAGGCAGGGCCAGCAGCCCAGGCCGGCATGGACCTTTATCGAGCAGTTGCGAAAGCAATACGAAGTCGAGACAGTAGCCACCGACACGAACGACATAAACGACATCGACATTCTGCTGGTCATTCATCCCAAGGGTTTGGCTGAGCCGACGCTGTTCGCGATAGACCAGTTCGTGCTCAAGGGTGGCAGGACAATTGTGTGCGTCGATCCCCACTGCTTCATGGACCGCCCGCCTCAGGGCATGCAAATGCAGATGCAGATGCAGCATTCGAGCAGTTCGGAGTTGAACAAGCTTCTAAGAACATGGGGTCTTGAGATGCCCGCGAGCACCTTCGCCGGGGACAGGAATCTGGCGTTGAAGGCTTCGATGCGTGCCAACCAGAGACCGGAGACCATCATCGGCTTTCTCGGTCTTAGCCCTGAAGGCAATTGCTTCAGCAAGGATCACGTGGTCACGGCCGAACTTAACCAGGTGAGGTTCCTTTTTTCCGGCATACTCAACGAGGTTGCAGATTCGAATGATGCCAACGATGTGAGTAACACCATCGAGCGGACGCCTCTTGTCACAACGAGCAGCAGGGGCAACTCTTTTACGATAAGCGGCCCCTACGAGCTGATGTTTCTGGACGGACCGAGCCTGATGAAGAAATTCGTCGACGGCGCCAAGCCCGTGTCGATGGGTTATCTGGTCACCGGGCGTCTCAAGAGCAGTTTTCCCAACGGAATCGAGGTTGAAAGCGAGTCTCCGGATCCGAACGATCCGAACGAGACCGTGACAACAACCAGGCAAATCGCGGGTTTAACCGAAGCCGACCAAAACTGCAGCGTCGTCGTCTTTTCCGACGTCGACTTTATAAGCGACACTATAGCTTACCAGAGTTCCTTCTTCGGCAAGATGGTAGTCGGAGACAACAGCACATTGATGCTCAACACTATCGAGGACATGAGCGGTTCCAGCGATCTGGTTTCGATCAGATCCAGAGGCAACTTCAAGCGGCCGTTTACAGTTGTCGACGATATTGAAAAGCAGGCCGAGGCTGAAACGGCCGCGGAGGTTGAGAAGATCAACCTGCAGATAGCAGGCTTCCAGAGCGAGCTGCAGAATATTCTCAACACGGCCAAAGAAGGTCAGGAAGAGGTAATCGGCAGCACGATTGTTGAGAAGAAGAAGGAGCTTGAATTGAAGATCCGTGACGCCCAGCGCCAGTTGCGTCAGGTGAAGATGACCAGACGTGAGCGGATCGAGCAATTGGGCAACAAGCTCCGCCAGGCCAACATGCTCGGCGCACCGATGGTCATACTGGTTATTGCTATCGTCTTGGGTCTGCGTCGAGGCGTGAGGAAGCGACATTATATCAGTCATGCGAGCGATGCCTAATAAAACAATATGAAATATCAAAAATTAAAGATCAAAATTTCGGAATCCGCCGTAGGCGGATGACTTCCTTGATTTTACATTTTCCTTTTTGATTTTTGCATTTTCTTTGGGAGTCTTATAGATGAGCAATAAGAAACTTACGATATTGGCTGTTGTCGCGTGTGTTATGGTGCTGTGGGCCATGGTGCAGTCCCGTCTCGCAAACAGACGCCCGACACAGACAGACGAGCCCGCCTACCTCATTCAGGGCCTGGATCCGGCATCAATCGGTGCGATTGTCCTGGGCGAGGAAGAAGAAACGGTGGCGCTCAGGCGCCAGGGCAACGGCTTCGTTGTCGAGACCAAGGATGGCTACCCCGCCAAGACAAGCGAAGTGAACAGTCTGATCTCCAAATGCCTGGAAATCAAGTTCACAGAGTTCATCACCGAAGATCCAAAGAACCATGAGGACCTCGAGGTAACCGAGGACAAGGCGCGCACGGTAGTGAAGTTTTTCAAGACGGCCGACCCGAATTCAGCAGTACTGGCCGGCGTGGTCGTGGGCAAAACCGAAGAGCTTGGTCAGGGCACGTATGTGAGGCAGCTCTCGAGTGACAGTACCGTCAGCAACAGGGTCCTGTCGGCTCCGGATGTTCCCTGGATTTCAACCGGGGTCATGAGCTATATCGAGCAGGAACTCATATCAGCAGAGACCGACGAGATCGAATCAGTAACTGTTGTCTCACCCGATGGGCAGTACACGTTGAAGAAAGAAGCAGACGGCGACGATCCAGTTCTTATCGACATGCCGACAGACAAGAAACTCAAGACCAGTGACGCCCGGAGCGTACTTACGGCCTTGACAAGTCTGAGGTTTGACGATGTCAAAAAGAGACCGGCAGACATGACTTTTGACAGACAGTATGTCTGCAGACTTAAAGATTCGACCGAGTACACGCTGGGGATAGCCAAGCAGAAGGAAGAGGACGAAGAGGGCGAAAAGACATATATTGCCTGCGATGCGAATTTCACCGATACTACTCCGGTTACAAAGGGCTCAGACGTCGAATCCGAAGAGGAGCTCAAGGCCAAGGAAGCCAAGCTGCTTGCCCGGGATGAAGCTAACTCCTTCACGGCCAAACATAAGGCATGGGTATATGAGATCCCAAGCTACAAGGCCAACAACCTGACTAAAGAACTCGCGGACCTGCTCGAAGACGCCGAACCTGAGCCAGAAAGTGACGCTGTCGATCCCAACGCCGTCGTGCCTGATCTTATTAATGCGCCGTTGAGCATCGATCCTAACGCCGTGGCTCCCGATAGTGCGCCGTCTAGCGTCGATCCTAACGCAGCCGAGACCGAATAAGGGGAAGGCCGAGGGGAGCTTCTGTTCGGCTCCAGACCATCAAGTTCACCACTGCCATTTGCCCGATCGAGTGAAATCGCCGGCACAGGCCATTGTTTCTGCGTAGCTAGCTCATCGCTCGAGAACCAACCGCTATGCCGGTAACTGCAGTTTTGGCAGCTTGATAAATTGAGAATACAGGGGCCAGAACTAGGAAGAAGGCCTCGCTGGCCGTCCCCCATGATCGTTCTTTTGGCCTGTTTCATTTCAAGAAATCAGAAATAACTGCCAACGAAGTTGGCCCCAAATCCCTTCTGTGTTCTGAATTCTAAATTCTACATTCTGCTGGACTTTGCAGAAGTCCAGCTGGTAACATATATCTTCGGCACGGACAAGACCTGCGATCCAGTTCCACGACCAGGCATTTCGTCTGTGATCCGGGAACCGAGAAGATGGTTTACAGGCCGATGGCAAGAGCCTCGCGCCTGCAAGAGAAAGGAAGGGCCTGTCATGAACACTCTCTGCCACACGCAAAGTCGTCTTATTCTCAGTCTCATGTTGCTTGCTGCTGTATTTGTACCATCAGTCTGCTCACTTTCAGTCGCAGCGAGCGGAGGCCCGAAATTCATTACTCATCGTATCGGCAAGTTCCGAAGCGAGGCCTGTGGCGTCGGGGATTTCAACAATGACGGCAAGCTCGATATCGTTGCAAGCCCCTATTGGTATGAAGCCCCCGACTGGAAGCCGCACCAGTTCGGATCCCTTGAGGGCAAAGTCGATGAAAAGGGCCAAACCCATGCCGTCGATGAAAAGGGAATAGGCTATTGGGACGATTTTATGAATCTGCCGCTGGACGTTGACGGCGACGGCTTTCTTGATGTGGTAACGTGCTCATGGTTCAGCAGGCAGATCGACTGGTACCGCAACACCGGCCCGAAGGGCCGGCAATGGCCCCTCATCGTCGGTGAGAAGAACGGCAACTACGAGTGCGGCGACCTCTGGGACATCGATGGTGACGGCAAGAAACTCGAGATACTGGCCCACACCAAGGATACCAAGTGGTACGAAGCCGGGATCAGAGCCGACGGCAAGCGGGGATTGATCAGGCACGACGTATCGAAGAATGAGAGGCTCTTCGGCGGAGGCGTCGGCGACGTAAACGGTGACGGCCGTCCCGACATCCTCAGGCCGGACGCGTGGTACGAAGGGCCCGCCGATCCGCGAAACGGCTCGTGGAAAGAACATCCATTGGCAGTAGGAAGCCTTGCCGAGGGCAAGGCCGAGCATACGCCTCAGATATGGGTCTATGATGTTGACGCCGACGGTCTCAATGACATCGTGACCAGCTCGGCACACGCACACGGAATCTTCTGGTATGAGCAAAGCCGCGATGGCGAACAGATATCATGGAAACAACACGTGATCGACAAGTCCTGGTCCCAGGTTCACAGCATAACGCTCGCCGACATGGACAACGACGGCGATCTTGACCTCTTTACGGGAAAACGATTCTTCGCCCACAACGGCAACGATCCGGACGCGCATGCTCCTCTCGGAATTTACTGCTATGAACTCAGACGCGGCGCCTCAGTCGGCTGGAAGAAGCATGTCATCAGCCTCGGAGAGCATATCAGCCCGAGCCTGAGCATCCCCGTGGTGGATCTCGACGGAGACGGAGACCTCGACATCGTTGTCACAGGCAAATGGGGCGGCCCGGTCTATCTCGAAAATACTGCCAAATCGAACTGACGGCAAAGAAGACAGGATAAAGGCAATCTTCACAAAGGCGATGCCCCCCTCGCCGACTCTATCGCCGCAGCTTTTCCTTTGACTTGTCGCGGCCATACGGTATAATTACTGTTGTCTTTTATCAACTCACTTGAAGGAAAGGTGGAATTTGACTATGCGCAAGCTGCGAGGATTTACGTTGATCGAACTGCTGGTGGTTATTGCCATCATTGCGCTTCTGCTGGCTATACTTATGCCCGCACTTCAGAGGGTCAAGAAGCAGGCCCAGGGTGTCGTGTGCCAGAGCAATCTCAAACAGATTGGAGCGGCGTCATTCATGTATGCCGGTGAGTACGACCAGTTTGTCCCTCGCGGTCGCGCGGGCGGCACGGGCAAGGCATGGTTCCAGCTCTTCATGCCCTTTCTGTCGCAAAAGCCGATCAACAACGATTACCGCTCGGTTGACATATATCGCTGCCCGAGCTATCCCGACAAGGAACAGACTGTGTGCTACGTAGTCAACGGCTGGAGGTTCAATAGTCCGACCGATATGACCGGCAGTGAGATCGTGGACCCTTCAAAGCTCAGCGAATGTGAGCAACCTGCGTTCACAATATTCCTCGCCGACAACGAGGACGGCCCCTGGCGGCACATTGTCACAAGCGCCGCCAGTGACGGTCACAATCGCTGCGATGTCTGGGCACCACAGCATCTTCCCAACCGTGATGAAACGGATGTAACCAGAGGCAGGCGGGTCGCCCGGGCCCGGCACAGGAAGGGAGCCAACTGTCTTTTCCTCGACTGGCACGTTGAGTATGTAGCCACCGAGGACCACCATATCGATATGTGGAGATTCGATAAATAACGTGTTGACCGGTCAATCAGGTCGGTAAGGGTGGAAATCCTGGCGGAGATACTTGAAAAGGCTCTTCAGTTCGTATAGTATTCCCGATTGTAGATTCCTGTTTTTGCGCAGGTATGTAGCTTTGCAATAACAGTCTATCATCTTGCTCACGGGAATTTGCTACCCTGAAGGGTATAATAATTACGAACTGGACGATCGAGTGCAGAATCGAACAGATTTCGCGCGGCGCGCCGCCGACGGAACGGCACATTTCTGAACTCTGACCTTGTTCCGGTGGTGGCAGCCAGACTTCTTCTTGTGAGGCACTATTGAGGTGGACACTATGAAAGAGCACGATTCAAGAAGACAATTCCTGCAAAAGGCAGCGTTTGGAGCCGCTTCGGCCGCAATGGGGATGTCTCTGCAGGAGGCGGCAAGTGCGGCAGCACGACGTCCTTCCGAGAAGCCCAACGTTGTCTTTATCTTCGCTGATCAGTGGCGGGTCCAGTCGACCGGCTATATGGGCAACCCGGATGTCAAAACGCCAAACCTAGATGGACTGGCAGGCCAGAGCATAAACTTCACAAACGCCGTCTCGGGCTGTCCGGTGTGCAGCCCCTATCGAGCCAGCCTTCTGACCGGACAATACTGGCTCACCCACGGCATCTTCTACAACGACAAGCCTCTGGACCCCGATGCAGCAACAATCGCCAAAGTCTACGCCGAGGCCGGTTACAAGACCGGTTATATCGGCAAGTGGCACGTCGACGGCCACGGCAGAACATCGTTTATCCCCAGAGAAAGAAGGCAAGGGTTCGAATTCTGGAAGGTCCTCGAGTGCACACATAACTACAACAAGTCACTCTACTACGGCGAGACCGACGTCAAGAAATACTGGGACGGCTACGATGCCATATCACAGACTCGCGAAGCTCAGAGATACATCCGAGAGCACGCGAACAAATCCCCCTTCGTTCTCTTCATGTCGTGGGGGCCCCCGCACGCTCCTTATCAGACGGCGCCCGAGAAGTATCGCAAGATGTTTCCCGACCCGGAAGGAATTGTCCTGCCTGCCAATGTTCCGAATTCACTGAGGAAAAAGGCACAACAGGAACTGGCCGGCTACTACGCCCATATAGCCGCTCTGGACGATTGCATTGCGGACGTTGCCGGGACACTAAGGGAATCCGGCATCGAGGACAACACGATCCTGGTCTTTACCTCCGACCACGGTGACATGCTGTATTCTCACAATATGACCAAGAAACAAAAGCCCTGGGAAGAATCGATTCGGGTCCCGTTCCTTATCCGCTATCCCGCAGCGCACGGCTCGGCGGGCCGCGAGATTGACATGCCGATCAATACGCCGGATATAATGCCAACATTGCTGGGCCTAAGCCGAATAGACATCCCGGAGTCGGTCGAAGGCAGAGATTTTTCGGCTGTCATCAGGGGCTCGCAATCGCCGGACAACGACGCGGCTTTGATTTCGTGTCCCGTGCCATTCCACCAATGGAGTTATGGCAGAGGCGGACGCGAGTACCGCGGCGTCCGAACGCGACGCTACACGTACACGCGCGATCTTAACGGTCCATGGCTGCTCTACGACAACAAGATGGACCCGCACCAACTGAGAAACCTGTGCAACAATCCGGAATACGCACAAGTTCAACAAGGGCTGGAGAAGATGCTGGCGCAAAAGCTCAAAGAAACAAACGATAAGTTTCTGCCCGGTCCGGAATACATGGCCATGTGGAATTACACTTGGGACGGAAGTGATGGCCGCAAGTGAGCCTCCGGGAAGAAGATGAAAGGAATTACCGCCATGAGAACACACAGAAGTGTCGCTTTCGCCCTCTTGTTGGTTGCCATCTTTGCAGCATCCAGCAAGTCGTTTGCTGACGGCCCCGTACGGGTCACAACCGAGGCAAACGTTGTCTCAATTCACGAAGGCTCGTCGCCGCTGCTCCGTTACGCATATCGTAGCGTGCCCTACAAACCCTGCGTGCAGCAGTTATTCACACCCGGCGGCGTCAATGTTTTGCGCGATTCGCCCGCCGACCATAAGCATCATCACGCCCTGATGTATGCCGTCAGTGTCGACGGCCTGAATTTCTGGGAAGAGCAGAAACAACCCGGACGCCAGATGCACAAGGTTTTCAGCGACGTGACCGTCAGCACGCAAAACGACGTACCACACGGGGGCTTTACCGAACAGCTCGACTGGGTCAATCCTGAAACAGACGAGCTGCTGCTCAACGAATCGCGTACGATCGCAGTGTACGGGCAGGACGACTCGGGAGCCACGCTCTTGAGCTGGCAATCCAGCTTCACGGTCCCGGGCAAGAAAGAGTCGGCAACTCTTTCCGGCTCGCATTACTTCGGTCTCGGTATGCGTTTTGTCGAAACTATGGATGCCGGCCCCCAGATCCGCAATTCGAGCGGCCGGCCCGGCGAAATCGTGCGCGGCAGCGAGCGACTCGTCCGGGCAAGATGGTGTGCACTAGCAGCCAACGCTGACGGCAAACCTGTCACTGTCGCCATGTTCTGTCATCCGGACAATCTGCGTCATCCGACGCACTGGTTTACTATGACCGCACCCTTCGCATATCTCTCAGCCACTATGAATCTTCACAGAGAGCCCCTGAAGATAACATCGGACGAACCGCTGAGATTGCGATATGCCGTAGCTCTCTGGGACGGCTCAGTCGAGGATAGCCAGATCGATCGGCTTTATCGCCGGTGGGTCGAGGACAAACCCTTGACGGTAGTAAATTCCCGCGAGCAAAACCATAGCATGTTATACCCTTCAGGGTAGTAAATTCTCGCGAGCAAAGCCATAACCTGTTATTGTGAGGCGACCTGCCCGCGCAAAAACAGAGATTCTAAATCGGGAACACTATGTTGTAAAGCCGCTTACCCACGCAAGAACGGGAGTTTTCAATCGGGAGCACTGTAACTGAAATTCCATTCAAATTGAATCGAGGAGAAAGCTATGCCTGACAAGAAACAATCGCCGGACAAATCCGGTCAAGCACTGACACGCCGGCAGTTTATTCACGGCGCGAGCGCCGCGGCAGTAACAATAGCCAGTGTATCCACAGGTAGAGTCCGCGGTGCCAACGAGCGTCTCGGCGTGGGCTTCATAGGCTGTGGCGGTCGGTCCGATGCTCATTTCAAGACCGTGCATTATCTCAAGACCAGTGGCGCAAACGTGGACATCGTCGCAGCATGCGACACTTACAGACCGCGGTTGCAGGAGAAGGTTGAAGGCTACAAGGCCAAAGCGTACGCCGATCATCGCGAACTGCTGGACGATCCGAATGTCGACGTCGTCTGCATCGCAACTCCCGACCATCATCACGGCTATCATGCCATCGACGCGGTCCGCGCGGGCAAGGACGTTTACTGTGAAAAGCCCGTGACACACTGGCGTCAGTTCGAGCTGACCAAACGCCTGGCCGCCGAAGTAAAAAGAAGCGGCCGGGTCTTCCAGCTCGGCACACAAGGAATGCAGGACTCGGCGTGGTGGCAGATGAGAAAGCTGATCCAGGACGGCCTGATCGGCCAACCGGTCCACGCCGAGTGCGGGTACTTCCGGGTCGGTGACTGGGGTGAGCGAGGGATGCGGATCGATGACCCGAACGCCAAACCGGGCTCCGAACTCAACTGGGAGGGCTTTTTGGGTGATGCACCGAAGCGCCCCTATGACGTCAGCCGGTACTTTCGTTGGCGGATGTATGAGGACTACGCAGGCGGGCCTTCCACCGACTTGTTTCCGCATAGCCTGACTCCGGTGCTCTTTATGCTCGGTGTCAAGATGCCGAGCACAGCAGTCGCAACGGGAGGTAAACTGCGCTACCAGGAGCGTGAGATACCCGATACGTACAATATGCTCATCGACTATCCCGAGAACATCACTGTCGCAGTGCTCGGAACACAGGCGAACGACTATCCGGGCACGGGCGCCCGCGGTTCGGGACAGCGAATACCTGTTATCCGCGGATGGGAAGGGACGCTGACTGTTGAAAAGAACGAGATCGTCTTTGTTCCCGCGCAGGGCTCGCAGAAGAAGCCGCAGCGCTTTGCAATCGAGCACGGCGAGGACTTTGTCGAGTACTGGCGGACGTTTCTCAACTGTTGCCGGATGCGAAAGAGAGAGACCCTGAGCACTATGGACCTGGCGTACAGGGTGCAGACCCCGCTGCAGATGGGCATGCTCGGTCTTCAGGAGGGAAAGGTCGCCCGCTTCGATCCGATCAAAGAAGAGATCCTTCTATAACCGGAGCGGTGGGCCAAACGCGAACTATTGATTTAATTCTGTGTGAAGGAGTAAATGATGAAGGCAAAACCAGCGAAGATGTTTGTTTGCCTGCTTTTTGCGGCCATACTCTGCAATGCAGGCAGCCACGCCACAGAAGGCGTCATGAAATACGCCGTGCACGACAAGTCGCGAGAGAATCCACCGGTAATGACACCTCCCGAACGATTCGGCCAGCCGCCGGCCGACGCGATTGTCCTTTTCGACGGTACGGATGAGTCCATCTCTCAATGGGAGAGAGACAGAAGAGCAGGCGGTAAGATCGCATGGAATGTTGCGAAAGGCGAGAACGGCTACATGGAAGTCGTAAATAAAGCGGGCGGAATTCGCACGAAGAAGCTGTTCGGTAACTGTCAGTTGCACATCGAATGGCGTACACCGGAAGGCATCGATCCCAAGATAACCGACCAGAAGCGCAGCAACAGCGGCGTCTTTTTCATGGACCGGTACGAGGTGCAGATACTCGACTCATTTACCAAGAACAACTACCAGGACAACAAGACTTACGCCGACGGCCAGGCGGCTGCGATTTATGGCCAGCACCCGCCTATGGTCAACGTCTGTCGCGAGCCCGGACAGTGGCAAACGTATGACATCAGCTTCCTTCGGCCCATAATAGACGAAGACGGCAAGGTGCTCCGCAAGGCACGAATCACCGTTATTCACAACGGCGTGGTGGTTCACAATAACCTTGAGATCGAAGGCACTACATCACATAAGATAAAGGCCAAGTACAGTCCGCACAATCCTCCTGACAAAGGACATATCCGCTTGCAGGACCACGGCAATCCAATCCGTTTCCGCAACATCTGGATACGCGAACTGCCGGAAGAACCTTACCTGATAGAGTAGGCTGTACCGGGCAGAGAACAGATTGTTTAGAAGGAGCGTTTGACAATGGTGGAAATAAGAAGCATATTGGCCACGGCGGTCATGGCCGAAGCGAGTGATATTCACATCAATGTTGGAATGCAACCCGTGATCCGGGTGAACACCCAACTAATGGCGATGGATTTTCCGATCGTCAGCAATGATGACGCAGCAGATATACTCATATCGCTCGTGGGCCTGGAGAAGTTCGACAAGTTCGAACAGACCAGAGATCTTGATTTCTCCACGAGCATCACCGACCCGGACCAGCGGTTCCGCGTCAACGCTCATTATCAGCGCGATACGATCGCAATTGCCTTTAGACTGATTTCCGACCGCGTCCCGTCACTTTATGAGCTGCATCTTCCCGAGAAGATCAAGGATTTCGCCGATTTGACGAGTGGATTGGTCCTGGTGACCGGGCACACCGGTGCCGGCAAGAGCACGACGCTCGCTTCGATTATAGGGCTGATAAATGCGAAGTACAGAAAACGCATAATAACGATAGAAGATCCCATCGAGTATTGGCTGCTCAATGACAATTGCATGATCGAACAGCGTGAGGTCGGTTCGGACTGTCCTGATTTCGCGACGGGGCTCAGACATATTCTTCGTCAGGACCCGGATGTCGTCATGGTCGGTGAGATGCGAGACCTGGAAACGACAAGTTTCGCACTCACCGCCGCCGAGACAGGGCACCTCGTCTTTAGCACTCTGCACACGACAAATACATCACAGTCTATTGAGCGTATCATAGACATCTATCCGGCCAGCCAGCAGACTCAGGCCCGAACAATGCTCGCCAATGCTCTGCAGGCTGTCGTCTCACAGACTTTGTTCAGACGTGTTGATGAGCCGGGCATGGTTCCGGCGACCGAGATAATGCTTTGTACCTCAGCGGTAAGAAACTGCATCCGCGAGAACAGAATCTACGAGATACCCAACATTATCGAGACATCTCGACGCTACGGAATGCACACGATGGACAACAGCATCGCCCAGTTGTGCCTCGTCGGCTATATCGACAAGGAAGAGGCGATTCTACGCTCGAGTAATCGCTCGAAGATGGAGAAGGCGCTGGAGTTTGCGCAAAGAGTCACTTGATGCTCTCGAAAAACGCGACCGGCTCTTTCTTGAGATGCAGCTGTTGCTCTGTTATCCGCTGTGTACCACCTTGCAGCCAGCCACACCGTCATCTCAGCCGCTATCTGTCTCCGATGTGCAATTCTCTCTTCATTCTCGCGGTCAGTTTGCGGATCAGCGGTGCGTTGACGGGATTGTGGGCGACGTTATTGTTCTCATCGGGATCCTCGCGGTGATCGTAGAGTTCGGTTGCAATCGGATCGGCATCCGGATTGCGAACGTCTAGCCAGATCGTGAAACGATATCTGTCCGTCCGCATCGAATAACCCATAAGATGGTTGTTGTACAAATCCTCGCTGTATCGATCCGGCGCCTCGGCTTGGAGTTTCTGCTCGAGACTACGGACCAGCCGGCCAAAGAACGTGCCTCGCATTGCAGGTGAAAGCGGCATCGCGGCCCACTCTCGAAGTGCCGGGCATGGAAACTGACTGAAAGCCGCCGATTTGCCTCGACGGGCGTTATTGCGCAGTATGGGCACAAAACTCTCTCCCTCGACATGCTCGGGCACAGGCAGACCGGCAAGCTCACAAAGCGAAGGGTACATATCCAGAAGCTCGACAAGAGTATCGCTGCTGCGGCTGTCTCTCTTTGCGTGCGGCGAGCTGACAATCAGAGGGCAACGCGTGGCGATTTCGAAATTCGTGGCCTTGCCCCAAAGCGTGTGCTCGCCCAGATGCCAGCCGTGATCGCCCCAGAGCATGATGGCCGTGTTATCCCGCAGCCCCAGCCGCTGCAGTTCCGAGATTATCCGACCGATTTGGGCATCGACGTAGCTGACGCAGGCCAGATACCCATGAATAAGATCGCGGGCCATCTCATCCGGTATCGCGCCGGATTTGGGGACACCGTGGCGGACACGAAGCTCGAATGAGCAGTGCATTGCTACAGACGGAGCATCCCTCGGGGCAAACGGGTTTTCCGCCAGATCGATCTGCTTCGGGTCATAGAGGTCCCAGTACTTCTTCGGCGCAACAAACGGCAGGTGCGGCTTGTGGAATCCGACCGCAAGGAAGAATGGCTGTTTGCCCTTGAGCTGTCTCAATGTAGCGATGGCCGCATTGGTGCTGCGACCGTCCTGATAAGCGTCGTCCGGCACGTCAGCCGACTCGACCGCCGGGCCGCACGCCAGGCCGCCAAGCTCGACTTGCCCGTACTGGAGCTTCACCTCTTCCCGCCGGCGCTTCACCAGAGCCTGGTTCTCCGCAAGCTGATACCCCCCCACGTCCCACCGGTAGCTCGGCTTTACATAGACAGCCTTGCGACTCCAGGATTTCTCCTCGTCGCGCATCGCGCCGTGATATATCTTGCCGATGTAGACGGTCTCGTAGCCATGACTGCGAAAATGCTGAGGCAATGTCACCACATCGGGAACTGTATCGCGAAAATAAGTCACGTTGTCGACCACGCCCGCAGAGTCGGGCCGAAGGCCGGTCATCAGGCTCGCACGCGAAGGGCTGCAGATCGCCATCTGGCAATAGGCCCGATCGAACCGCGTCCCCTGACGGGCCAGCCTGTCGATGTTCGGGCTCCTGACAAGTTCATGCCCGTAGCAACCTAACTCAGGCCTTAGATCGTCCACTGCGATAAAAAGTACATTATGCTTGCCGGCACCCCCAGGAACGACTCGATCAGACAAATAGAACCCGCCGATGATCGCTCCCGTCCCCATGTCTCTAATGAATTGGCGTCGAGTGCGATTTCGTCCAGACATTGTTTCCTTGCCTATGCTCGGCTTTTCTGTTCATTCATAGATGGTTGAAGGACGATTGTCAAGACGGATTATCCCGAGTAGTATTGTCCCGAGTAGGCCAACGCCGCCCTATACACACACTAATATTGTTGTGTACTCCATCTATTTATTGTATACTGTCTATTTTGAAACTCGGCAGTGTCGCTGAGACCACTCTGAGCAACAGATGCAGTTTTGTTTTAGGAGATAGCTATGGATCACAAGCAGAGCCACACGAACAAGGTCAATGAGCTCACTCGCCGCCGGTTAATCCGCAACGGTGCAGTGGCCGCAGCCGGTGCGGCGGTTGGTCTCGGAGGCGCTGGCAGTCAGAAAGCACAAGCCGGCAGGAAAGAGCAGACTCGCAGTTACAACAATGAGATGGAATATCGCCGTCTCGGCAAGACCAATCTGTGGGTTTCGGCCGTATGCCTGGGTGGGCACTGGAAGCGGGTCGACAAGATGGTTCCCGGCGTCTTCCAAGACAGAAAATGGCTCAGTGCCGACCTCGATATGGACGGCTTCATCAAGAACCGCCACGATCTGGTCACCAGATGTATCGAGAGAGGTATTAACTATATCGACGCATGCACGTGGCAGGAGGTGGTGACCTATGCCAGGGCGCTGAAAGGCCGACGCGACTCGATGTATCTTGGCTTCTCATGGTATCAGGAGGAGATGAGGAAAGAGAAATTCCGCACATGCAAGGCGCTCTTGGGAACGCTCGACAAAGGCATGCGCGAGGCAAAGCTGGATTACGTGGACGTCTGGCGTATCACGATGCTCTCGCAGAGCGGCCGCCACACCGAAGGCGAGGTGGACGAGATGATGGACGCCCTTGAGGCGGCCAGGAAGCAGGGCAAAGTCCGCTTCACCGGTTTGTCGTCTCACGACCGTGATCACATCAAGTGGATGATCGAAACCTATCCCCAGACCGTTCAGGTGGTCTGCACGCCTTACAATCCTAAGACCAAGCTGCTTCCCGAGGACAGCATTTTTCAGTCGATCAAAAAGAATGACGTGGGCGTCTTCGGCATCAAGCCGTTCGTCGGCACCTCGCTCTTTAAGGGTGACAGTTCTCCCGACAGCCCCACGGCCGAAGAGGACGATCGGCTGGCGCGTAACGCCATTCGCGAGATCCTGCGCAGGTCGGTCATCACAGCTCCAATCCCGGGCATGATCAACACCCATCAGGTGGACAACATGGCCATGGCTATCAAGGAGCGGCGCGAGCTGGACGTAGCCGAGGCCAAGGAACTCGAAGAGGCCATGGACAGGGCCTGGGCAAATCTGCCGGCTCACTACCAGTGGCTCAAGAACTGGGAATACGTTTAGTAGACGGCCGTTGTGAACTTGAAAAGACAGCAAGTGCCCAAGATGGACATGCCGGTTGTTCGCGCCAGTACAAGGTGGCAAAACGATCGGCACCGATATCTGCGGGCACTTTTTACAACGGCTGCGAGATGCTGCAAACGGTTCAGGTAAGGGCGAGAATAATGAGAGCGACAAACCGAGCAAGAACCGTCAGTGGCAGGATGTGGTGCATCTATCACGTTACGGTCGCCGCTGCGATCATCGCGGTCAGGCTAACTACCGTGGCCAATGGTCGTGACTTGGATAATCTTAGAGTCCTTGGCGACGATTATCCTCGGGTATTCTTCTTCCGGCAAGTCGAAGGTATGGCGGCCCGCAGGGGCGTCACCTATGAGCAGTGGGAGAGTACCTTCGACCGCCTGATGGGAATCGAAGGAAAAGTCCTCGACGAGGAGATCCCGGGCCGATCGGTCAAGAACATCGAGTTCTTCACACGCTTCAAGCAGCGCCACAGCGATAAACTCGTTCTGCTTCACTTCAACGGCAACGCCCGTGACCCACGTTGGGAATCCGACAGATTCTTCGCCGGACACTGGGTGTACTTCAACGGAGCGAAGATTCTCGCCGACATCGACGCCGAACAGGGTATTACGGAGATTTGCGTTGACAAGCCCAATCTCTTCAGGGTCAACATGGGACGTTACCGCAGTCGCAACGAGGACATCGGCTTATGCGCGCTCGATGCCAACGGCAGACCCGACTGGCACCGGAGCGAGCAGGTACAGCTGATTTCAGTCGATGTCAAAAACAAGACCATCCGGGTCCGCCGCGGCTGCTTCGGAACGAAACCGCGTGCGTTCAAGGCCGGAACGAGCTACGCTGCAGCCCATGCCACTGAAGGTCCCTGGGGGGACCGCAACAATCTGCTCTGGTACTACAACTACTCGACCCGTGCCCCGCGCGACAGCCACGGTCGCACGTGCAGTGATGTCCTTGCCGAGCATTTGGGTGAACTGTTCGCCCCTGAGGGCAAACTGGCGGCCTTCGACGGGCTCGAATTCGACGTCCTGAAATGGCGCTGCGGCGGCGGCCGCGGTGCCCGGGGAGCCGACTGCGACGCCGACGGCAAAGCCGATGCCGGCCTGCATGACGGCTTCAACGCGTACGGAGCCGGTGTCGTGGAGTTCTGCCGGCAGTTGAGAGAAAAGCTGGGCGATGACACGCTCATACTGGCCGACGGGATGCACGAGGGCAATCAACGCGCCTTCGGCATCCTAAACGGCATAGAGAGCGAGGGTTGGCCCCACCTTCGAGACCACGAGATTGCGGATTGGTCGGGCGGCCTGAACCGGCATTTCTTCTGGAACAGCAATGTCCGCCCGCCTGTCGCAAATTACATTAATCACAAGTTCAACATGCCAACGGGCAGGCCCGGAGTGGTGAAACCGCCGGATGTCCCGTTCAGCACGCACCGCCTCGTATTTGCGGTTGGTGTCTTTACAGATTCGGCGATATGCTACAGCTTCGCTCCGCCGACCGAACGCGGCGCCCCGATCGGCATCTGGGACGAATTCAGGATGGGAACCGAAAACAAGCTCGGCTGGCTGGGCAAGCCGCTGGGAAAGGCCGTGCGCATGGCGAGGCGCCAACGTGATCTTCTGAAAGGGCAGATCAACCCCACAGGTGACGGCGTGCGCTTCGAACACGGCTCCGACGGATTGAAAGTGACAGCCGTAAATGCAAAGGCAAGAGAGATTCGCTTTGCCTTGAGCGATATTCCTTGTGACGGGCCTGATCTGTTCGTCTCGCTGACCGCTCGGGGCGACCCGATGAAAGGCTACCCGAAGGAAGTGGCCCGCATTATGTATGTCTCGGTCGGATCAGAGTCTGAGGGTACCGGCGAACGCTTCATGACATGGGTCAACGGCAAAGACTTCGAATCGGCATTCTATTTCTCAAAGATCGAAACCGACCGCGTCGATCTGCAATTCGTAATCGAGGGATCCGAACCACTATGGATCAGCAATGTCCGTGCGCATGCACATCCCGACGCAATCTATCGCGAGTATGAGCATGGCCTGGTCCTCGCCAATCCGTCGTCGCGTCCGTATGTCTTCGATCTGGAAAAGCTTTTTCCCGGCCAGAAGTTCAGGAGGTTGCGAGGCTCTGCTACTCAGGACGCGATCGCCAATGACGGCTCGGCGGTCGGCGACAAACTCAAACTCGGGCCCAAAGAGGGACTATTCCTTGTCAGAACGGACTAGCGGCTTGAATCCTGCCTGCAGCCGCCAGCCGGGATTCTCCGTCTGCCCGTCGGAGTCGTATGCCCCGACATCAAAAGGAGTCTTTCTCGGCGAACGGTTGAAATCCAGTGTCGGAGCAAGATCCGGGTCTGCTGCGTTGATCAGGACAGAGCCGGGCTTCAACCAATAGTCGTTCCTTGCCGGATCGGCGAAGACCTCGGGGAGAATACTACCGTCGTGAAAGCCAGAACTGTTGATAGTCGCGCCTCTCAAATTACCCTCTAGGAAGTTGGCGCTGAATGTGCCGTTGCCAATCCCCGATGCATCTACGGCGGTCGCGCCGGGGCAATAGATTGCGTTATTGGCAAAAACCATGTCACTCGCCTTGTCCCAGCGAATCAGGACGCCTCTCGGACTATTGACGATCGTATTGTTGACGATCTTCGTATTGCGCACGTCGCGCACGGCGGCGTGCGGCGCGGCGGTGATACCGGTCATCGAGCAGTCAAAGATGATGTTATTTCTAATGATCGCATCGGAAACGACCTGGATGCCTTCGCCGGCGTTCCAGATGACATTGCCCTCAACGATGTTGATGCCCTTGCCGCTGCTGCCATAGACGAAAATCCCCGGGTACTGCCTGCCGATGTTCGTGTCGTGGATGACATTGTCGCGGACGACGTTGCCGTATGAGCCGAACTTGATCTCTATCCCGTCGTTTCCGCCGCCGCTGGTGCCGCGCGTGTGATGGATGTAGTTGCCCTCGACAAGCGTATTGGTCGTGATACACGAACCGCTGTGGCAACCGATGTACATGCCCTCGCCCTCGGTCTCGCGAGAGGTGCTCAAGCCCGTATGGTGGATGTGGTTTCTCCGTATGATGAAGGAATCGCAGTCACCGCTGTTCATCGTGAGCGCGTTGTTGCCCGTTTCTGCGATTTCGCAATCCTCGAACGTGATATGATGGCCCCTGATAAAGCGCACACCTGAGCTGCCGCCTCTAAACCTCAGGCCTCGAATAACAAGATACGAGCAATCGATAAACTCGATATTGTTATACCTGTCCCTGTTGTCGGCCGGACGCGTTAGCAGCGGATCTTCGCCGTCCGCAGCGCGAATGATAATCGGCTCGTCTGCCGTGCCGTTGGCCGTGACCGCCCGCCGGGCGTTCTGTGAATACGTCCCGCCGTGCAGGATCAGCTCGTCGCCCGGCCCGAGCGAATTGGCGATATTCTCGAACTCTTCCTGCGAGTCTACTGTCGCCGTATTGATTATGTATGTGAGGCCTGAGGCAATGCCGCCGCAGATCGTCACGAGCATCAGACACGTCACTACACTTCTGCTTGCATAATTCATCTTGATCGGTACCTCATCCTTACAACTATTGAGCGAGTAAAAGCGGGCAGTCGAATCTTATCGCCTTCGATCCTGCCTCGTGTCCACCGATTCGACCAGGGATCGTAGAGGTCAACTTCGCCTCCGTCGAGATCTCGGGCGATATCTTTCACTGAAATAACTGCATCAGAGACCGTCGCCGGCGGCTGGCTCTGTGCCAGCTCGGTTTGCCACGTGTTCTGCTTGTCCCTGCACCAGGCGAGCAGAGTGTGCCTGCCCTTTAGAGCGTAGATACGCAGGCGCGGATGGTCGATTGTGATCGGCTCGAACGCCTCGGCTGGCGGGTCTATTCCCTCAATCGCCTCAGCGAAACGGTCGAATTGAAACCATAGATTGTTGGCCGCGACGTAATGGTCCCAATGCCAGTTCTGGCCCGTCCCGGCGGCTCCGGCGAAGAACGGAGCGAAAAGTATATCGTGCAATATGATCCCCGCCTTGTCGGCCTTGTATAACTTGAACGGACCGGTATGGCCCGGCTCGACAGCGCCGCTCTCGGCAAGAACGATAGGCCTGAGGCACTCGAAGTTTTGCAGTTCCCTTATCGCGTCAGCCGCCAGGACATCCACCGGCCCCTTGCATATCTCCAGCGACGCCCCAAGGTCCAGGTATCGGTGCACGTTGGCGAAATCGTTGTCCTTCATCAGGCTCACTCGGCGATATCTTTCTCGCTTGCTGGCGTTGTCGAAGCTGCCCAAACTCTGGGTTACAAGGTTCTTCGGGAAAAGCCTCTTCAACTCGGCCAGCATCTCCTCTGTCCACTCCATATATCCCTTTCCGCGGACTGTATCCATCTCATTCCACAGCTCCCAGGCGAAGATGATCGGATCGTCGCCGTATCTATCGGCGTACCACCGGAGCTTCTTCTTGAACTGTTCGCGACTCTTCTGGCCCTGAAAGAAATCGTCCATGTCCTCGGCGGGGCCTCCGCGCGAAACGTGATGTATCGGCTTGGCCGCCCAGGTTTGTCTGTCTCTGAAGAAATGGCGAAAATGCTCGACTGTCATCTTGACTCGGACATTGTGCCGCCGGGCCATCTCCAAGACCGCGTCTATGCGATTGGCCTTCTCGCTGTCGTACTGGCCGCTTCGCTCATGCTCGATATCGAAGAAGTTGTGGCTGAGCCAGAGGCGGATGTAATTGCCTCGATTCTCGGAAAGTGCCTTGATCCACCCCTCCATAGTAGCCAGAGCTTCTTTCTCATCTCTGCCCCACGGCGCGATCATGTTCAAGCCGATTGGCACGTGCGGCGTGCCGTTCGAAAGCTCGAAGTAACGCTCATCTCGGGGACTTACCTGAACGAATGACTCGGCATCGTTCTTCTTCCAGGCCCGCACGTATTCGATACTGTAAACGGAAGGCAGGTCACTGTCCTTGGGCAGCCCAAACCATTTGGGCATCGTCTCGCTGTCGAAATTCAATGTAAGCGGCTGATGCCAATGGGTGTTCTCGATCCGCCTGACGAGGATGCCGTCGAAATACCATTTTATTTCGTCCGGATCCCATTCGAGCCCATACGTATGATAGTCATCCGCGAGGTTCGAAGGGGCAAGCCACTCGCCGTGCCGCGACCAGTGCTCATTCTCGGTGGGAGTCTTGAAGACGTGCACGTTCATGTTGTATTTCTTCTCGAATCCAGGGGCCCCGCCGCCGATCTCGAAGACGTCGATCTCCGTCCACAAGTGAGGCTCACTGTTATAGAACCAGAACGAACTGGAGCCGTGAGATTTCATCGGCCTGCACCTGACCTCGAAATAGCCGTACTTGACCGTAGTCTTGCTCTGAACCGCCGCCGAGGTGTACGTGTGATAGCCCTTGTCCTCAGGCATTTCGGGGACTTCCTGTTTCCTCATCGCCAGATGCAGCTTGCCGTCACTAACCGTGACATTGCCGGGATAGAAATAAGCGGGCTGTCTGCCCAGCCATCGCGGATTGTTAGGCCACCATTTCTTGGCGTCAAGTTCAGCGCCTGCGAACTCGTCAGTCATCACTTCGTACTTGACCCACTTGCCCTCGTTCGCCTGATCCGACAATGGATAGTCCGCAGCAACCAGTCTCGGCGGAGCACCCAATTCACCGGTTCTCAACCAGCCTTTGTCAGACCGTCTCTGGCCGGCAAGAGAGTCACCACATACTACGACCATTAACAGCGAGCATAGGCAGATTTGCAGCACGTTCAGTTTCTTCATGTTTCGATCCTTATCGAATTAACCGCCTTCGGCGGGACCTTTTGTAGACACGGATTCACACGGATTTACACGGATTTTTCAGACTCATTTCTTTAAACTGTACTACTAACTCCAGACAACTGAAATATTTTTCCAGATAATGAAACCAGAATCGTCATAAGCCATTACCAACTCAACGGTTCGTGCAAAAACAAAAACATATAATTCACCATGAAGA
>Ga0209536_100001867_pt1 | contig 34508 bp, 29 predicted proteins | sample DeeMarSeWOR28_12_FD_187461 | JGI IMG/M metagenome (GOLD analysis project Ga0209536, IMG submission 187461) | Marine sediment microbial communities from White Oak River estuary, North Carolina - WOR-2-8_12 (SPAdes) (version 2) | ecosystem: Environmental > Aquatic > Marine > Intertidal zone >...
CCACCCAGTGGAGTTTCCAGTTTGCCTACCAGTCCATGCCGGATTATTATGATGATCTGGTCAATGGGGTACCACGAAGACCGGGTTTGGACAATTACCTGCAATTAAGGGTAGTAGCCCCGGTTCCCTTAAAAGGCCTGACCATTTTACCACGGCTTACGCTACGGCATTATGAGGATGTTTCTAATGGAAATACCGGACTTGGAAATACCGAGATTTTTGCATTGATCATACCCAAAGCCTCAGACTGGGGCTCGGGTAGGGCAGGTATAGGACCTTTAATAACAACTCCGGGAAGTAAAGGTGTATCTAAGGATGAATGGGGCTTTGGTTTTTCTGCAGCTATTGTAAATAATAGTGGCCAATGGTTTTATGGAATGTTGTTTACCCAATCCTGGAGATCTGTAGATCCAAATGCGCAGCAACCTTCAGAGGATCCAAATGAAACTACGCCAATTAGCAGCAATGCAAACCCATTAGGGATTGCACCTTTTTTGAACTATCGTTTTGGTGATTCAGGATTTTATGCTGGTACGGCAGATTTGGTAGCCTTGTATGACTGGAATACGAAAGACTTTTATATGCCTTTCGGATTGAGGTTCGGAAAAGTATGGGTTCTGGAAAAAGGTTCTATAAATGCCTATGCAGAATACAGAACCAGTGCTGTTTATAAAGGCTGGCAGGGCCCTGCTGTTAAGAATTCGTTTCGACTCAATTTCACCTATACAATGCCTGTCGGAGGTGGAAAAAAGTAAAGTGATTTAAGTAAAAACGGTACTTTTATTAAAATAAAAATATATGTGTATAAAAGTAAATTCAATCGTTCTGCTGGTCCTTACATTGTTCCTTCATAATGGTATTTTTGCGCAGGTCGAAACTGAAACGGATGAAGGGCATTTAACCGAAGAGGAATCTGAAGGCGATGAACCTTTCTATAGATTGGGTTCTCAACGTACATGGCCTTTTTTTAGTTATTTAAAGGATCCCGGGGACGATGCCAGTACTCTTGGAATAGAGTTTGAGAGTTACCTTAATATTGGACAATATGAGGTTAAGAATATTTCCTATTTTGAAGTGAATCAGTACCCCAGGGTTATCCCGGGGCAGCCAAACGGTAATCCATCCGGTACAACAGAAGAAGTTGTTCCTGCGGATGGCATTAATGATTTATTAATGGGCTTTTGGTTTGCCAGGAAAGGAAAACATCATGGTAAGCATCACCTTACAGGTGGCTTTGCCGCTATGTTCCCAACAGCTTCTGATAAGACACTTGGAAGTGATAAGTTTTCATTAGGACCCAGTTTTGATTATGAATTTGAAAGCGGACGCTGGTTTGCCGGGGCAATTGCCCTGCAGGTATGGTCTGTGGCAGGACCATCAGATGTAAAGGCAGTAAACATGTTAATGATTAAACCCTTTGTTGTATTCAATGTGGTGGAACGCTTTGATCTCATTTATATGCCCTATGGTGTTTCCGTGTATTGGAATAAACCGGCGGGCGAAAAGGTATATTTACCTTTAGGCGGAGGAGGCCAATACCAGATACCACTTGGAAAAAAAACAACATTGAATCTCGGTCTGCAGTTCTTTAAGAACGTCATCAGACCTACTAAGGGTACGGTTTATGATCTGCGCTTCCTGGTAGAATTTGTTCTTTAAATACTGGATCCACAATTAGATAATCTACTTTTATGTAACTTGGAGGATAAATAAACCAGACTTTATGAGTACGCTAACAAATGAACCAGAGAAATTTTATTTACGCAGGCTAAGCACGTTTATTGATGTAGTTTATGCCCTGGTGTTTTTCCACATGCTAACCACATACCTCCCTTTTGTGGAGGATATGGAGTGGACACATAAACCTTACGGACTATTAAGCCACATGGTAGATAATAGGAGCGAACTACTTAGAATTTTTATAGGCAGTGGGCTGGCGCTTATGTATTGGAACCAAAACAATGGCTTTTTCAAGAATTTGGTGAGAACGAATACCACACATGCTGCCCTCTCATTAATCCAGTTATTTCTGGTTTGCATGTTTGTCTATTTTGCGATTGCAGATCCGGGTCTGGAAAGTATTTCATCTCCGGCTCTTCAGGCAGGTTCTTTGGCCCTTGCAGGATTTACCAGCGTAGGAGCATGGGTATATGCTTCGAAGCACAACCTGGTCCGAGCGGATATGAAAGAAGAGGAAATAAAAGCACTGACAAAAATCAACCTGATGGAGCCACTTACTGCGGTTGTTAATGTTGGCCTGGCTTTCGTAGGCCCGATGGCATGGACCTTGGCTTGGTTTGTCCTCCCTCCGGTTTTTCTATGGCTCTTGAAAAAAAGAAAGTAATAGTATGTTTTCTGATTTTTTGCCGTATCAAAGGATAAGATAATATGTTTGGGCCGGCTGTCATTAAAAAACTAAGCGACAAATGGATGAAATAAAAAAATACAAGCAGTTCGATCCCAGGTGGCTCACGGTGCTTCTCTTGCTGGTCAGTGGTATATTTGTTTTTGTACTCCCACTAATACATACTGAATCATCACTCCTTGGCATTCTGCTTATTTCTGCGATTATTTTTCTTGCAGCTTATAACATTTCCCGAAGACTCATTATAATAGGTTTAATTACCATTTTCATTGAGGTGGGCACCCGGACCACTGATTTTATAGTTCTCAACTATCTCGCTGTACTGACGACAAATTTATTTTTTATTTACATAGTAGGCAATGTGGTTCTCGATATAATGCGCCAGCGTTCTGTAACCCTATTTACCCTGGGGGAAGCTGTAAACGGGTACCTTTTGATGGGTATTATGTTTATTAGCCTGGTTGCTTTTTGTGAATTTACCTTCCCCGGGTCTTATTTGTTGAAAGAAGAAGAGAGCATGGATCTTGTCTATTATACCCTGGTGACCCTTACCACAGTTGGTTACGGAGACATTACACCACAGCTGCCGGTTGCTAAATCGCTTTCGATGATTATTGCCATCTCCGGACAATTCTATATCGCCGTTGTTGTAGCCATCATAGTGGGCAAATTTGCTGGCAAGAATTAGATTAATAAATACCTATAGCCTGTTTTTAAATTCTGTTAGTAGTACCAAACCAAAAAGAACATGAATAAATCAACCACGAAGTTTCCTTTTATTGTAAGTCTGGCTGCTTTTATAATCATAATTGCAGGATTAATCTATGGAGCAGGCTTAATAACTCCGGTTTTAATGGCAGTATTTCTTTCTATTATTTGTACCCCACCAATTAGGTATCTGGTAAGGAAGAGAGTGCCTCAGAGTCTGGCTGTTTTAGTTGTATTTCTGATGCTTATAGCAATCTTCATTGGTTTAGGTGAATTAGTGGGACGTTCCCTTGCTGCATTTACTCAAAATGCCCGATTGTATGAACAAAACCTGGATAAAATTGGTGCATCTGTTTTTGACTTTATAAATGAAAGGGGATTTAATTTTTCATTTGATAAAATGGATGATTTATTGGAAACTTCCAGCATCATGGGTTTTACAGCCAGTTTACTGAGTCAGCTTGGCGGGTTTATGGGCAATTTCTTAACCATTCTCTTCCTGGTACTTTTTCTTTTATTGGAATTGGATGATATATCAATAAAGGTAGATGCAATCCTAAAAGACTATTCGGTAAATTATTCATATTTTGATGAAATTGGGAATAGAATTCGTCATTACCTTTCAATTAAAACACTTACAAGTCTTATTACAGGGACTTTAATATGGATAGCATTGTCACTTATTGGTGTTGACTATGCTATTTTATGGGGTTTAATTGCATTCCTGTTAAATTATATTCCAACCATAGGATCCTTTATTGCGGCGTTTCCTGCTGTTCTGTTTGCTCTGGTGCAACTTGGATTTGGGGGTGCATTGGCTGCTCTGATCGCATTTGTTGCGGTGAATTTAATAATAGGAAGCATTGCAGAGCCAAAACTGATGGGGCAAGGGATGGGATTATCTACTGCAATAGTATTCTTATCGCTTATTTTTTGGGGATTTGTCTTAGGTACGGTAGGCATGTTTTTATCTGTTCCTTTGACCATGACTATGAAAATCATGCTGGAGCATGATCCAAAGACAAGGTGGATTGCCATTATTCTTGGAACAAAAAAAGATGCAAAAGCGCTGATTAAAGAAAATGAATCAGCATAACTGTTCAGGATACAATTTAGTATCAAAATAAATGGACAAAAAAGATTAAAAGTCAAAACTAATCCCAATAATCAGGCTATTTACTTTATTCTATTTTGTCCATTTCACTACAATCCGGCACAGATCATAACGTAAATTGTAATCATTTGAGCTTCAAAAGAACCTTATTATTAGTCCTGTTACACGATAAATGGTTACTACAAAACTGAATATGTTTAATTTTCCATTGCTTGCAATTTAGTAAGCGCTTCCGATTTGGAATTCACATCCAGCTTTAAGTATATATTCTGAATATGAAAATTTACGGTACTCGGGGTAACAAAAAGCTTGTCGGCAATAAGCTTATAGGTGGCTCCCTGACAGAGATAATCAATTATTTCGTTTTCGCGTTCTGAAAAAGCATTATAAGATTTTCTATGAAACATGGAAATCACGGCTTTGACTATGTCATTGCTCATGGTAGCACCCTCATATTTGATGGAATTTAAGGCATTGTACATACGCTTTTTGGTGACCGGTTTTGTAAGGTAACCATTGGCTTGATTCTTAAAGGCTTTTTTGATAAGCTCAAAATCATTCTGTTCGCTTATCATAATAATTTTTACTTCAGGATCTTTTTTTCTGAACAGGCGTATACCATCTATGCCACAAACGTTGGGCATAGAGACTTCAGAAACAATTATATCTGGCTGCGCAAGATCAAAATCTTTTAAGGCATCTTCTACCGAAATATAAACACCTTTGAGTTCATAATCCTGGTAAGTTTCAAAATAGTACTTGTAGGCCGCGTGAAATAAGTGATCATTATCTATAACAATTATATTAAGGATATTCGATTTCATATCTATTAGTATTTTGGGGTTAAAAAATAATAAAGAAATAAGAAATTAAAAGTTTGAAAATGAGCAAGTTAATAGGAGTATTTCATTGCTCAATAAGCAATTTCTTAAACCATAGCACATAGCGATGCACACTAGATATGGATACTGTCCATCTATCTCTTACCGTGAAGTAAAATGCGATGTTAAAACAAAAACACAGGTATTAACTGCATACGTTTTATGGGTACCATAAAATAGCAATACAACAAGGGTCCCTAGCTTATAAGGATCTGATAATACCAGACACGAATAAGTTAAAAATCCAACTAAAACGGTATTAACTGTGGTTTAAAACTGAGCTTCCTTTAAGAAGGTTACAGGATTAGCTCTTGTTTTTGGCCTGCCATGCGGGCCGGTTTTGGGGTAATTTTGAGTCTGCATATTATGGGGTTTTGGGGGTTGAGCGATCGTTATTCTATTACTTTAACAATTTAAATATATATAAAAATTAGAAAGGCAATGATATAACGTAAGTATTTTCGTTCAAATGCAGACCGGTTGGTCGGTAATCTTGTCTGTTTTTCTCAGTATTAATATTGTAAAAAACTCCCGGAAGCCATGTGTTTTTAGGCTAATACACTTTTCAAATAATAATTCGAACTCTGAAATGTAATTGAAATCAAAAATGAATTCGAATTTATATCATAACAAAAAGAAAGTAAGCCTAAGCGCCTATGTAGTAAGATTTATTATACTTGTTTAAATTATTTAAGCAGGACACAATTGCTTAAGGATAAATAATAATTTACCAGTATAACAGACAAACTGTTTAATGTTCCTATTGTCCCTGGAAAATCACTAATCTTCGTACATTAGATCTGCGGTTGCCGGGGGATTGTCAACCTGCATAATCCACTTTTCATCATTATATTTTCCATTTAAATCTGAAACATAAGCGACTTCGGCTTCTTCCTTAGCTTTAAAATCAGCCAAATAAACATAATACAAACCATTTTTCTTATTGTAAAATTGTTTCGCATCCAACCCCTGTTCATTCAGCTGATTCATAAAAGCATTTAAATATTTTTTGGTCTTATAAACATTGGCAATTACATAATAGCCAGATTGTACTCCAATATCAGATAGATTTTGAATTTTTATAGGTAGTTTAATATACTTCTTGCGTTCCGCATCTGTTAATTCACCGGAAGTATTCATTTCTATAGTACTGGCTGTTTTAAATTCTACATTATTTGCTGTAGAATTCGTTTTACCGTGGTTTGATGCCAATACTGTATTTTCCGGACTGTTGAAATCCTGTAAATTATTTTTCACACTATTTTCTACATCATTTCGCAAAATACGTACTATCATTTCAAACTTTTTCTCAAATTGTGCATTACGTGCGTTTTCTATGGAATCCTGCCTTAAAATCAGCTCGTCCAGGATCAACCGGTTTTGATAGGCAAGAGAATTGGAATCTTCTTCTTGAGTTATGGTATAAGCAACAAGTGAAGTTTCAGGTGCATTTTTCAGATTCTTGTTTTTAGTTGCGGAGGATTTTTTGTTATCCCCTTTAGATTTGTTTTGAGCACTGGTTAATTCCGCTATTTGCGCTTCATATTTACGCGTAAGCTCTTCAATCTGATTCCTGGTGTCTTTATTTTGATTTTCCCTCATTTGTGCTAGTTGTTCTTCATAATTCTGAACAATTTCATCAATTCTGTTTTCTTCTGATTTCACAACATAACCGCCAATAGCTGATGGTTGGTTTTTAAAAGTGTACGCCAGGGACAATTCATGATTCCAGCCAAATTCTGCACCCTGATCCAGGAAATTCTTTTCTACCAGATACCCCAGAGATAACTTTTTACTAAGGTTAAAACCTATACCCAAAGACATTCCGTAAGTGTCATCCAGGGTACTTTGAAACCATCCGTATTTTGGCAATTCAAGTACAACGGAACCTACATAAGAAAGACTTCCGTCCAGGTTCTGACCCAATTGCACAAGTGGCATTAGCCTTGCGTTGGCAAATAAACCGGACCTGGCCATAAAAGCGTGCGTATATTGCAGGGAGCCTTTTACAGTTTTAGCATTAAAACTGGTTATAAATTCATTGGTGGTCTGACTGTATTTGATCAGGTTTTCTGCATAGACACCTATATCAAAGTTGCCATAGGAGAATGTAATTCCGGGCTGAATAGCAATCTTGTTTTCTAACTTTGCTTCCAGAATTTCAGGGTCGTTCTCAGTGGCAACCGCCCGGTTTTTATCCACCCCTACACTATAATAGGTAACATTTGTCCCGAAGGTTAAGCTGCTCTTGGATCCCAATTGTACCGAAGTGGCATAATTTGCATTAAACCCGAATTCCTGGATAATACCTATGCGCTGACTGTATACCCCTAAACCTAAAGCGGTGTGGTCATTGAATTTATTGCTGAACCCCAGATAATAGTTTTGATTATTATCTTCAAATGTGGCATACTGATTTCGATGCAGAATATTAAGATAAGATTTGTTTTCCCGGACCAGTGAAAATGTAGGGTTTATTAAGAACCTATTGAAAAACAACTGATTGTGATATGTTGTGTTTGAACTAAGATCAGAGAATGTTTCCTGACCGTACGAAGCCTGAGCAAAAAGGATAAGGCAAAACACTTTAAGTACGAATACTTTCTTAGTTATAGTGGTGTTACAGTTCATCTGATTGAAATTTAAATTTTTATCTTAATACTTCTTATCCGATATGCTTTTCTAAACTAGTGTTGATCGGATTGTATGATTCGAAAATTTCGTTTCAACTATATATTATTTTCTGAATAGTTTTTAGAAATTATCGATTCCCGGGCTACCAAATAGATTGGGGTTTCGCCCCAGTTTGGTTTTGGTCACAGTGCTGCTATGAATCAGTCGTCGTCATAAACGGAGCTTGCGAAATTTGCTTTTACTTCGGTGCTGAAAACTTCCGCGAAGTTATAATCGCCATCATCATGCTGCTTGTCATTTTTAGGTTTCAGGAATTGAAAAGCAACTTGTTGAACTGCATCTTCCGTATTCCCTCGGTTCGACATTACATAACCACTTCCATTACCGTTAAGGGAAATTGAAAAATCGTCTTTATTACTATTAATAGGACTACCTAAATTTACAGACCAACCTACTTTTTTATGAAACACCTGTACCATAAAAACATCCAGGCCACCATGGCCTTTATGACCATCTGAGGCATAGAAGAGGGTAGTACCTCCTGCGAGATTAGGATATAAGTCATTCTTTTTTGTATTTACTTTTTCACCAAGATTCTTGGCAACACCCATACTGCCATCCTTGTTAATGGCAGACACATAGATATCATATTTTCCAAAAGTTCCTGGCATGTCTGAAGCAAAAAATAAGCGTTTTCCGTCTTTTGATACCGTAGGGTGCATGCTGGAGTAATATTTAGGCGATAATGCCACTTCTTTGATATTTTTCCATTGCCCATTTATCTTTTCCGCCCTGTAGATTTTGTGGACTAATTGCTTTTTGGAGAAAACACCATATTTGGGCTGAATAAAACTCGCTTTGCTAAAATAAGCCGTATTACCATCTGCCGTTACAGAAATTGGTGTTTTATAGGCATTTTTGTAGTTAAATGTTTTATCATTCAAAGCTACCGCATCATTTTCCCCCTCAAATACCTTTTGAGCGAGATCTTCCAGGGATTCGCTGACAGGGTTAGGAAGTTCCTCTGCAGCTATGCTCCTGTCGGCTATTGAATTATTTACATGGTATTCGGACTTAATTTGGGCTAACCAGTCTTTGTCCTGGATTGTACCTGCAATTACCGATCCGGAAACCTTTTGAAGGGCAAATTGAAAGCGCTCAGAGCAGCCAGAATTGAGAATGCCATCTTCACTAATCGCTATCAGCTTTTTATACCAAAAAACTGCAGTTTCATAATTCTGACTTAAGAAGTTGGCATTCCCTAAATCTTCATAAATTTCATTTTCGGCATATCCTAAATTCAATAGTTCCTGATAATTACTCGCCCGTTTATTGGCTTCATAAATTTCCGGATTAACAGATTTGGAAATCTTAGGATTCTGCGAATACGATGAATAGCAAAAAAACGTTAGTAAACATCCTAAAGCTACTTTGTAGGTTAAAGTACTCTTCATAGGTCAAGATATTGGGTTATTATTGAATCCAAAGATCAAAAAATGTTTTGAGCTATGACCTAGCAAAAATTCATAGGTTTTCGATAAATTGATTCATTTGTCGGATGAATGGAATAGTTGGCGGGCTGTTGTTTCTACTTTAGAAGCTCTCTTAAGTATTGTAATTATTGAGAAAAAGTACTTTATGCTATTGAAAAAATAGTTTGGTTCATTTTTTCAAAAGGAACTTCCTGAAACCTGTTAAATTTTGAAGAATTGAGGGAAAATGTATCTTTTTTAACATGAACTAAGATTCAATTTTGAACAATTAATACTAGATATTTAAGTATATAAATGTTTTAGAAGGCAGACTTTTTATAGATTTATAAAGGTTCGTGCCGGATGAATTTTGGTGCGCTTATAAAGGATAGTAATTAATGAAACTTGACTATCTTTAAAAAACCCATCTCAGGAGAATAACTTCAATTAAAAGATATTATTGTCAGCCAGTATTTACAAAAAGTTTTTTTATAACCATTAAGAATACTGCATTATAATCCAAACCATTACTAATTAAGACATTGCATGCTACATTACTGGATAACAATCATAAAAATTTTAGTACTACGTAATTTTCAGAACCCTGTTGAATCCGGGCAGACCATAAAACGTACATTTAAAGTCAGGTTTTTCGATTGTGATGGCCTGCGCGTAATGACCGCCTGGAAATATCCGGTATACATGGATTTTATGCGATGGGAACTTATTGGAAGATCAAAATTGTACAACGCAATAGTAAAAAGAGGGTTAGCGCCAACACTCGGATCTCAAAAGATTATCTATAGGAAGCCCTTAAAACTATGGACAAAGTTCGATGTAGTTCTGAAAACTGCAGGTTGGGATGAAAAATGGATTTACCATCTCCATAATTTTGAGCAGGATGGTGAGCTTAAAGCAATAGGAATTACCCGGGCACTAATTTGGAAAAGAGATGTACCCGGCGTTCTTTCAGAGATAATGCAGGAAGCAGGTATCTCCCAAATAAAAGAACCTCCTTTATGGGTTAAAGAATTGTATGCTAAAGACGCAGGTATTATTTCTGATAATCAACCAGTTACTAAAATATAAAAGACTTAATTTTTCTTTCGTGTTTCCCTGTGATGCTGTAGCAGCCCCTTTAAGCTCTTAAGATATTCAGCTAATGTTTCTTCATCAACCCCGGGATGATCAGCTGCAGGAAGGGTAATTGGGTCTTCTTCTAAAAACCTGTAAAGTTCCGGATATTCCGTCTCTATAGTAGTCGTGATTTCCAGAATTTCCTTTAAAACGGATTGCAGATCCTTCATGGCATTGAAGTAGTTAGATTTTGTACTTCAATAAATCTAAGGCATTCCAAATCTATGGCAAATGATCCTTGTCAGGCTTTAAACAAATGGAAGGGATGACCCTGATCATTGCCATCCTGAAAGTATTTCCTTTCTTTTGAAATACTATCTAAAGCTAATTACCATGAAAAAAATGCTGGGGTTATTTACGCTGTTGTTTTCCACATTTATTATGGGGCAACATATGGCTGATAAAAGAATATCAATCTCAGAACATCAAACAGATGATATTTATCTGGCCGGAGAAACTATAAGGATAAATGCGATAGTTGATGGGGATGTTGTGGCGGCAGCAAGAAAGATTTCAATTATAGACAGTCTGCAGGAAGATCTTATTGCAGCCGGGGCCGATATTAATGTAAGAGGCCCGGTAAAAGATGATATACGTGCCGTCGGAGGCAGGTTAATTATTGATTCAGAAGTCGGTGATGATTTGATTTTAGCAGGCGGGGAAGTAACGATCACTGAAAATGCCGTAATATATGGTAACCTGATCAATTTTTCTGGAAATATTGAAATGAACGGTGAGGTGAAAGGAATGCTTAAATCCTATTCCGGTGAAATTGTTTTAAATGGCAAAGTAAGGGAAGAGGCATTCCTGTATGGCGGGTCAATTGTAATTAATGGTGAAATATCTGGGACCTCAAAAATTGCAGCTGAGGAAATTGAAATTGGCAATAATGCCAGGTTTCTAAGTGATGTGGAGTACTGGTCAGAAGATCCTGAAATTAATTTTAAAAACTCCTTGATAAATGCCAAAGCCACTTACAATGAAGGCCTTATGCCGGATAAGGAGGATCTTTCCTGGAATGCCTGGAAGGGTTTTAGTTTGGTTGCATTCGGGCTCTGGGTTTTTTATATCATTTCCGCATTTTTAATTCTAGTCCTGCTGAACTGGGCATTCAATGATTTTTTCGCAGATACGGTAACCCATTTGGATAAAGAAATATTGACAAGTTTTATCTATGGATTGCTCTATCTATTAGGTATGCCTTTGCTCATTCTGTTTACATTTATTCTGATAATTGGCATTCCTGTTGGCTTGTTTCTTCTGTCGGTTTACATTTTCAGTGTTCTGTTTGGACATTTAATAGCAGCCTTGTTAATAACTCACTACTTAAATAAAAATCGAAATTGGAATTTCTGGACAATAATATTAGTCTCATTAGGCCTGGCTATTGTACTTCGATTACTAACCCTGATACCATTTTTGGGTAGTTTAGTATCTATTGTAGTCATCGCCATTGGTTACGGATTATTTTTACTGGTTTTCCTACAAAAGAGAAAAAACAAACTAAAAATAGCGCAATAATGTTGTTAAAAGAAGAACATAGATCGATTGAAATTCCCCTAAGAAAAGTCGTTTTAAAAGGAAATCTTTCAGTTCCGGAAAATGCCGGGGCATTGGTGCTTTTCTCGCATGGTAGTGGCAGCAGCAGGTTGAGTCCCAGAAACAACTATGTAGCAAGTGTATTGCAGCAAGAGGGGCTGGGCACCCTGTTGTTTGATCTCCTGACAGAAGAAGAAGATAGGCTTTACAAGACCCGCTTCAACATTGACCTATTGACCCGAAGGCTGATTACAGTAACTGAATGGATAAAAACGCAGGAGGAAACCAAAGGACTTCGAATAGCTTATTTTGGGGCCAGTACCGGAGCTGCTTCTGCCTTGGGGGCTGCCGCTTACTTTGGTGATGAAATTGCGGCAGTGGTCTCCAGGGGTGGGCGGCCGGATCTTGCCATGTCCGAATTGCATGAAGTTACAGCACCCACACTCCTGATCGTTGGCGGATGGGACAAAGTGGTAATTGGCTTAAATAAAAAAGCCTATGATAAATTGAGGTGTGAACGGAAACTGGAAATCATACCGGGTGCCACACACCTTTTTGAAGAGGAGGGTAAATTAGAGGAAGTTGCGGCTTTATCCGCAAAATGGTTTATAAACCATATAAACATAAATTAGATATAATGTTCAGGGATAGAATTGATGCGGGGATACAGTTGGCAGATGAGTTGCTGCCCTATAAGGATCAAAACGTAGTGGTTTTAGCTATTCCAAGAGGTGGGTTGCCTTTGGGGGCAATAGTGGCTAAAACCTTGCAGGCCCCTCTTGATGTTGCCTTGTCTAAAAAAATAGGGCATCCATATAACAGGGAGTACGCCATTGGTGCTGTTAGCATGGAACAAATTGTTCTCAATGATGTTGCCGGAGTCCATCAGCGTTATATAGACGAAGAAACAACTCGTATCAGGGAAAAATTAAAAAAAAGACACGAACAGTACTATAAAACCCGCAAGCCTCAGGAATTAAAAGATAAGGTTGTGATAATTATTGATGATGGCATTGCGACGGGAAACACAATTCGTGTAACGGCAGAAATGGTCAGGGCCCATCATCCAAAAAAAGTAGTGGTAGCAATTCCCGTGGCCCCTCCTTCGGCAATTAGGAGTCTGGAAGCCTCATCCTTTGTGGATGATGTAATTTGCTTGCATACACCCAGGGATTTTATGGCTGTTGGTCAGTTTTATGAATTTTTTAATCAGGTCTCTGATGAAGAAGCTATAAAGTTATTACAGGAAAGTTACGAGCTCAAACATGACTAGCCTTTAATAACCGCTACCGGTCTGAGTTTTGCCACTTTTTTGGCTATTCCTGAGGAGGTTACCGTATCTACAACAAGCTCTATGTCCTTATAGGCAATTGGGGCTTCCTCGGCAATTCCCCGGTAGGATCCCTCTACCAAAATACCTATTTCCTGAAGCTCTTTTTTTAAAATTGGAGCATTAACCACTTTTTTGGCTGCAGTCCTGGATAAATTTCTTCCTGCGCCATGGCAACAAGACCCAAAAGTAAGCTCGTGACTTTTGGAAGTACCTGCCAGCACATAAGAGAAAGTACCCATGCTGCCGGGAATAATTACAGGCTGGCCGGTTTCTATATAGTTTTGAGGCAATTCGTCAGAACCCGGTCCAAACGCACGGGTTGCTCCTTTTCTATGTACAATTACTTTTTGAAGTTCCTTGTCAATACTATGAGTTTCAATTTTCGCAATATTGTGAGCCACATCATACACCAGTTTCAAAGAACTTTTTTCTCTACCAAAAATAGTTGCCCACGCATTTCGTGCCTCCCAGGTAATGAGCTGTCGGTTGCACCAGGCATAGTTTGCTGCAGCGCACATCGCCTTAAAATAGTCTTGTCCTTCCGGGGAATCGAAAGGAACACAAGCCAGTTCACGGTCGGGCATTTTTATACCGTATTTGGCCATTGCAGTCATCATTAAACGAATATAATCTGTAGCAACCTGATGCCCCAGTCCGCGCGATCCTGTGTGAATCATTACGGTAACCTGACCTTTTTTTAAACCGTAGGTTTCGGCAATACTATCATCAAATACTTCAGTGACATGGCTTACTTCTACAAAATGATTTCCCGAACCAATGGTACCCAACTGATCGTGTCCGCGATTTTTGGCCATTGTAGAAACTGCCTTGGGTACAGCATCCGCTAATTTTCCTTTACTTTCAATGTATTCAAGGTCTTCCCGGGTTCCATACCCGTGTTCCACTGCCCATTCCGCACCAATTGCGAGTACATTGTCCATTTCCTCCTGGGTAAGCCTGATATTGCCACCTTTGCCAAGTCCTGTAGGTATTTCCTTGTTCAATTCATTCACCAAATTCTCCAATTGATCTTTGATATCCTCTATCTGCAATTGAGAAACCAGCAGCCGAACTCCGCAATTAATATCATAACCTATTCCCCCCGGAGAAATTGCGCCATTGGGATAGGAGGTTGCGGCAACACCGCCTATTGGAAAACCATATCCCTCATGAACATCGGGCATAACCAGCGATGCTTTTTTGATACCGGGAAGGCATGCCACGTTTACTAATTGGTTTAAGGATCGGTCCTCCAGGATATCGTCCAATAGAATTTCATTTGCCAATATCCAGGCAGGGACTTGCATATTATTTCGAAACGACTTTGGAATTTCCCATAGATAATCCTCAATTTTCCGAATATCTGCTTTTTCAACTTTCTTCATCTAAATATCAAAGATTATATGCGTTTCCCAGTTATTGTTATCATTCTTTTTAACGCGGGCCTCATGGTAGGTAACCCCTTTTATTTCCTTGTCGAAATGATCAAACCAAATACCAAATAACTGTGCCTCCAGATTGTTTTCTGTTAGTTCTGAGAAATAAACATTACAAAAAAGAGATTTCTGGATATTGGAAAGGGACAAAACTTCGGATAAAAAATCAATTAATAAACCGGTACAGTCATTTGCGGAAACAACAACCCGCACGGAGCAGTCAAAATGAGTAATGTTCTTGCAGCCATCCTGCTTCAGTATATCGCACATTGCCTCCAGACTTTTCGTAAAGAGTTCCTGCAATGTGCGGCCACTGACTTCAATTTCAACATCGGCGGTATGTTTCACATATTGATTCATTTTTTAATTGCTTTGACCGTAACAAATGAACCTTCTCCATGCCCTTTTTTGGGGACCTGAACTTCCTCTATTTCTTCCATGTTTCCAAATAGGGTCTGATTGAATACCAAATCTTTGAATCCGGCATTTTCAAGTACTTTGGTCAGACGATCCACGCTATAAAAACTGGCATTTCCGTAGAAATTACTTCGGTTCTTTTTAGCAATATACTCTTTTGCCACACTGCGTTCTCTATCCAAAAAGCCAATGATAATAGCCCCATTGGGCTTGAGCACCCTATGTGCTTCCCGAAAGGCTCTTTTTATATCGGTTAGGAAACAGACGGTGACGAAAAGAACAAAATCGAATTGTAACGCGGCATAGGGCAAATGTTCAGCAGTTCCTTCCATAATTTCAATACCTCTTTTGATGGCTTTTGCAGCCATTTCCCTGGATGGTTCTATACCTTCCTTAATACCTAATGGTTTTGAAAATCTACCGGTACCGAGTCCAACTTCTATACCGCTAATGTTTTGAGGCAGTTCCAAAAACTGTTCCTGAAGGGCCAAAACCTCAGATTGATAGACCTCTGGATGGTCATCGTACCATTTTTCATACTGAGACACATGGGTGTCAAATGTTTCTATAATTGCCATATCTTTTTATTTTATCTCAATATGACAAGAAAAAGGGGAATGCAAAATGACCTAAATCAGTCCAATGGAATTTAACATGCGTTTAGATTATTTTTAACAGGCATAACAAAATAAGGGAACAAAAATACCGTCCAAGCTGAGATCAAACATTGAACGGCATATTGTGTAAATCAAACAAAAGAAACTTTTATTCCATAATACCAAAAGTTACCTTCGTATTTACGCGATATTCTGCAATGGTGTTCTCTTTTACACTTACTTGCATGTCCTGAACATAAACGGACTTAATGTTCTTTACCGTTTTTGATGCTTCATTGATAACATTCTGCACGGCATCCTCAAAACTCTCCGTAGAGTTACCTAAAACTTCTATTACTTTTAATACTGACATAATTATTTATTTTAATTGTTTACAAATTTGAGAGGGTTTTTAACCGATACTGATATTGTTCTCCCGGACTAAATTGTCATTTTCATCTGCATATATCCATCTTGGTACCGGCTCTTGTTTTGGGGAACATTTAGCCAAAAGTATTTCTTTCATATTCGCTTCACAATGATTTGAATCATACTGTCCTAACGCTTCAATCAGGTTTAAGTCTCATTTACCGCTTACAGGTCATGAACAACATTGTTGGTAGGCCTAAATATTCTTCCAACTGATTTGCATCATTCCGTTAGTGTACCCTTCGATTTAAATTTGTGGTTAATCAGATCACTATTTGGAAAAGATGACTACTATTAAAAATGATACCATGATCAAAGATTTGGAGATAAAGGAATGTATTGAGTTATTGAGCAATAACTATATAGGGCATTTGGCATTTATTTCACATCAGGAGCCTTATATATTGCCTATTACGTATTCTTATAATCCAAAAACTAATACAATTACAGGATATTCTTCAGAAGGCCATAAGATTGATGCAATGCGAAAAAATGATCTGGTTTCCCTTGAAGTAGAAGAAATAACATCTGTGAACGACTGGCGATCTGTACATGTTCAAGGTATATTCGAAGAACTGCATGGAATTGATGCAAAGTACCTTTTACATGAGTTTACCCAAAAAGTAAAAAAATTAGTTGCCCAAAAAGAAGGGTCACAGCCGGAATTTATAAGTGAATTTTCCAGCAAAATATATGGGCAAGGTGTCCCTATAGTATATAGGATTAGGATTCAGGAGATTACAGGGAAATATAGAAATTCTTGAAATAGTTAGAGAATGTCATTGTTTTTTTATGAGCTATGCTCTCTTTTTGATTCACGCACAATTATATTGAGAATTACGTAACCAAAGCTTGTGATTTGACAAACTAAAACAAAAGATCTAAAATGTCAGCCAAAAGAAAACTAGCCGCAATTATGTTTACTGACATTGTCGGCTATACGGCTTTGATGGGATCAGATGAGGACAAAGCATTTAAAGTTTTACAGATAAGCCGGGATATTCACATTAAAAGCATCAATCAATTCAATGGTAAGCTGATCAAAGAAATGGGCGATGGTATGCTTGCTCAATTCGAATCTGCTATTGATTCGGTGTTGTGCGCTATAGAAATTCAAAAACAAGCAAGAAAGCAAATCAAAGAGAAAATTAGGATCGGATTGCATTTAGGGGATGTTACTTTTGATCATGAAGATATTTTTGGCGATGGCGTAAATATTGCCTCCCGATTACAATCAGTTGCTGACCCCGGAGGTATTTATATATCGGAATCTATCCAAAAATCTATTCGGGCCAAAAGCGCTATTAGAACTAAATATTTAGGGCAAGTCAAATTAAAAAATGTAAATATTCCGGTAAACACTTATTGTATTCTTGAAGATGGATTGCCAATCCCATCAGCGGCCAAAATAGAGCAACTCAAAGGAAGATCTGTATTTTATAAGCTTAGCAGGTCTGCTTATACTTATATAATTCTATTCTTATTGATTTTTGCAAATGGACCCTGGATCAGAAATTACTTCAAAACAGAGTCCACTGAAATATCATCATTACTTATCCTGCCATTTGATAATTTTACAGGTGATGATTCACTGGAATATGTAGTAGCAGGAATTCACGATGCTTTAATAGGCGATGTAGGCAAAATTAGTGCGTTGAGGGTACCTTCCAAACGTACGGCCAATGCCTATCGGAATGTAGATAAATCGATTCCTCAAATAGCTACAGAACTTAATGTCGATGCAGCAATAGAAACTTCTGTTTCCTGCTATGGTGAAAATGTTTGTATTCAGGTAAAATTAGTAAGTGCATTTCCGGAGGAGAAGCAGCTATGGGTTCACGATTTTAATATTGAGAAGGAACAGCTTTCGAATCTTTCCAAGAAAATTGCCAAAGAAATCTCCCAGCAAATTCATATAAATCTGAGCCCTCTGGAAGAACAACTGCTGGCTGAATCCAGACCCATAGATCCTGATGCTTACGAGGCCTACCTAAGGGGTATGGCTTATTGGGAGTTGGGCACCAAACCAGATCTGGACCGTGCTATGGAGTATTTTCAATTGTCCAGTAAAATTGATTCGAATTATGCCTTGGCCTATTTGGGTATTTCGAGTACCTGGGGAGCTTATGCACAACATGGATTTTTACCTTATAATGAAGTCTCGGGGAAACAAGAAGCTTCGCGCAATAAAGCCTTAGAACTAGACAGTTCACTGGTAGAAATTCATGCCAGTATGGGTGTCCATTATGCGTGGGTGGAATGGAATTGGAAAAAAGCTGAACAAGAATTTTTAAAAGCCATAGAGATAAATACAAATTATCCCTTCTCACATGCATATTACTCACATTTTTTAGCAATAATGGGCGATCCGGAAAAAGGGCTCCCACATGGCGAGATTGCTATGGAACTAGATCCATTTAATACCTTATATAAGTCTATTCATGGGCAAGCACTCAAAAATGCCGGTAAATATAACGAAGCACTTGAATTGTTGCAGAATCTATATGAAATTGAGCCAGACCAGGGCATTGCACTCCCTGCCTTGTGGGCCGTTTATCACGAATTGGGAGATACTGAAAAAGCCCTTGATATTGCAAAAAAAATCTACATATTGAGGGATAATGAGCTTGCCTTGAAAGCCCTCGAACAAGGATTTGAAGAAGGGGGATACCATTTGGCCATGCAGCGTACCGCCGAAAAGATGATCGCACGCCAAGAGTCAATCTATTTTCCTTCATGGCAAATATTTACACTTTATTGCCGCGCTGGTATGAAAGAAGAAGCCTTGGTATGGCTTGAAAAAGCTCATGAAGAACATGATAGCAACATGCTTTTCATCAGTATAGATCCCCTTTTTGACTTTTTGCGTGATGAGCCCGGATTCCAGGATCTTCTGAGAAAAATGGACTTACCAATATTTAAAAATTAACACAGCAATAGATTATAAAATTTCACTATAACAAACAAATAATGAAAAAATACATCAAACATTTTAACGAAACAGGCATACAGGATGTTCCTTGGGTAGGTGGTAAAAACGCCTCCCTGGGAGAAATGTATAATGCCCTTAGTTCTCAGGGTGTTAATGTTCCAAATGGTTTTGCTATAACTTCCCATGCATTTTGGGATTTTTTGGATGAAAATTTACTGCGGAATCCTTTACAAACTTTATTAACCCAATTAGATACCCAAACCTATGCTAATTTAAATCAAATAGGGGAGAAGGCCCGTAATCTGATATTGGGAGGAAAGTTGTCCTTAGATCTTTCACAAAAAATTATGGAAGCCTATCAGGGATTATCAGACGAGAAGAATTGTGCAGTTGCTGTGCGAAGCAGTGCCACGGCAGAAGACCTGCCCGAAGCAAGTTTTGCAGGCCAGCACGATACATATCTCAATATCAAAGGGGAAAGCGCATTGCTCGGAGCCGTTAAAAAGTGTTTTGCTTCACTTTATACAAACAGGGCAATAAAATATCGGGACGAAAAAGGTTTTAAACATGAAGAGATTGCCCTTTCTGTCGGGATACAAAATATGGTCCGTGCAGACAAAGGTTGTTCGGGAGTAGGCTTTACCATTGAGCCTGAATCTGGTTTTGAGAATGTAATCTTGCTATCGGGTGTTTGGGGATTGGGTGAGAATATTGTTCAAGGAGCTGTCAACCCTGATGAATTTTATATATTCAAACCAATTCTTGAAGAGGGCAAATTTCCCATACTCCAGAAAAAAATGGGGGATAAAAAATTAACAATGACCTATTCGAAGTCCAATGAGAATAGCCCAACAATAAATATAGATACACCCTTACCCAGGCAGCGCCAATTTGTATTATCCGATGAAGAAATAATTACGCTGGCCCATTGGGCTTCGATAATAGAAAAGCATTACCAAAAGCCTATGGATATTGAATGGGCTAAGGATGGACTTACCAATAAACTCTACATCATTCAGGCCCGTCCCGAAACCGTTCACTATAGTAAGAACAAGAACCTGTACATTCAATATAAACTAGAGGAGAAAGGTAAGGTACTGGCTTCGGGAAATGCTGTAGGTTCAAAAATTAAAGTTGGGACAGCACGTCTGTTAAATTCTCCCGGAGAAGCTAAAAACCTTTCTAAGGATGATATTATTGTTACCGATACCATTACCCCGGATTGGGACCCCTTGCTAAAACAGATTGGTGGCATAATTACCAATAAAGGAGGAAGAACGAGCCACGCTGCCATTGTAGCAAGGGAGCTGGGTGTTCCCGCAATCGTAGGATGTCTTAAAGCTACGACAGTTCTGAAGGAAAGTGATATTATTACCTTATCCTGTTCACAGGGTAAAACAGGCTACATATACCAGGGTAAACTTTCTTTTAGTGAGCAGGAGATAGACTTTTCCAACATACGGATGCCACATACGGAAGCTAAAATGATATTGGCCGATCCCGAAAATGCATTTCAGTTGTCATTTTACCCAAACGATGGGGTTGGCTTATTGCGAATGGAATTTATAATAACGCATTCTGTAAAGGTACATCCCATGGCACTCGTTAAATTTGATGAGGTACAAAATACCACGGAAATAGAACAAATAGAAAAACTTACAGTAGGCTACAAAAACAAGCAGGATTATTTTATAGATCAACTCTCACAAGGCATTGCCACTATAGCTGCTGCCTTTTACCCTAAAGAGGTCATAGTTAGGTTGAGCGATTTTAAAACCAACGAATATGCCAACCTCATAGGTGGTAAGGCTTTTGAACCAAGAGAAGAAAACCCAATGTTGGGATTTAGGGGGGCTTCCAGATACTACAGTGAGCTCTATAAAGAAGGGTTTGCCCTGGAATGTGCGGCTATCAAAAAAGTACGGGATACCATGGGGCTCGACAACCTTAAGGTAATGGTTCCTTTTTGCAGGACATTGGAGGAAGGCAAAAAGGTGGTGGCCATCATGGAGGAATACGGGTTGAAAAGAGGTAAGAATGGTCTTGAAATTTATACCATGGTGGAGATTCCCAGTAATGTTATTTTGGCAGAGGAATTTGCCGGGATTTTTGACGGGTTCTCCATAGGATCCAACGATCTTACCCAGCTGACCTTGGGAATAGATCGGGATTCAGAACTTATGGGCAAACTGTTTGATGAAAACGACCCTGCTGCCAAAAAGATGATTTCTATGGCAATAACATCTGCTAGAAAAACCAATACAAAGATTGGATTGTGCGGTCAGGCACCAAGTGACTTCCCGGAATTTGCCAGGTTTTTGGTCAAAGAAGGCATAAACAGTATATCCTTCAATCCGGATGCCCTTATACAAGGCATTGAAAACATTAATAGGGCAGAGCAGAGTATTATGACTTTAGGACAGACGGCAGACAGCAATTGAAGGAATTTACTTTGGGCAAAATTTTTGCAATAATTGGTTAAATAACCAATCTAACGCTTATCTCCATAAAAAAGTTAGCATGGCATTTGCCAATGCTAACTTTTTTATGGCTTATGAAATAAAATGGTCAATTCTAGCCTGACCAGGAACATCCAAAAAGTTCTGATTTCAGGAATCTAACCCGAAAGCATAATATTGTTTCCCGGGTATATCCTCGTATACGCCTTCCAACATTACACCACCTTTTTTGTTTTCGAGAATCGCCACCAGTTCTTTTACATTAGTCACTTTTTTACCATCTACATGTGTAATGATATATCCGGGACGTATCTGGGTTTTTTGGCGTAGCAACCCGGGGTAAAGATTAACTACTCTTACACCACCCTCCAAATTCAATTTCTTTGAAGTTTCCTTATCCAGTGTTTCAAAATCAGCTCCCAGATAATTCAGCATTTCAACATTTTCTTTTTTTGTAATATCCGTAGAGCCCTTTACGTTTTCCAGGGTAACCAGATATTCTCTTTCTTTCCCCTTTCGATTCACAATTACAGAGATCTTGTCTCCGGGCCTGTGACGGGCTATGATTTCCTGTAATCTTGGCGAAGTAGCTACATCTATGCCATCTACCTTAACAACTATGTCTCCCGCCTTAATACCTGCCTTTTCAGCAGCACTGTCTTCGTTGACGCTTTCCACCCAGACCCCTTTAATGAAATCAATATTTTTTTCATTTGCTAAATTGCCGGTCATGGTAGCAATGGTAACGCCCAGGATTCCACGCTGCACACTTCCATATTTCAATAGATCAGCTATTACTTTTGTAACTATATTGCTGGGTATGGCAAATCCATATCCCGTATAGCTTCCGGTTCTGCTGGCAATAGCCGTGTTGATGCCCACGATATTCCCGTCAAGGTCTACAAGGGCACCACCGCTGTTACCGGGATTAATGGCTGCATCTGTCTGTATAAAACTCTCTACGGCAAGTTTCGCAGGGTTGATATTGATGTTACGTGCTTTGGCACTCACAATGCCCGCAGTAACCGTAGAATAAAGGCTATAGGGGTTTCCAACGGCCAATACCCATTCCCCGATTTCCACCTTATCTGAATCTACAAAAGATAAGGCTTTTAAATCCTTGCCCTCAATCTGCAGCAAGGCCAGATCGGTGGTTGGGTCGGCACCAATTACAGTGGCCTTATAGGTTTCATTATTGTGAAGTGTAACTTCCAGCTCCGTTGCATTTTGGATAACGTGGTTATTGGTTACGATATGTCCTTTTTTGTCAATAATTACACCAGAACCCGAACCGTACAAGGGTTGCCGGGGCATATTCTCCGGCATTTGAAAACGATCTCCGAAAAAATCACGAAAAAGATCGGGTAAGTCAGGGGGCAGTATATCTGTATCTTCGGTTGAAGCAGTCTGCGTTGATCTGATATGTACCACAGCATCCAATACCTTTTTAGCGGTTCCCGTAAAATCAACCGGTCCTCTCTGGACTTCCCCCTGGTCATTTTGGTAGCTCCGGTCAGCACTTCTTTCTGCATAAAATTGCGGCAGATCCATACTGCTGCTTTCGGTTAAACCATTTATATCCTTACATGATTCCAGTGAAATAGTTACCAGCCCTATCAATAGTATTATGATACTTCTTTTTAGTTTTTTCATGGCTATAAATTTATTTTGTTCTTATGTCAACCTCTTCTTCCGGGTGTATTTCTATTGCTTCTGCCCCTATTGGCATTATGTTCCTCGTGGTACCTTTGGATGTCATCGTTACGATATCCTTTTACCCTCTCATACCTTGAACGCCTCAGATCCAAATTGCGGTAACGCGGTGGCAATGCATTTCTCCTTACCCAGACTCCCCCATCCAAATAGATATAAGTCCGTGCCGATAGGTCATAGTAAAAAAAGTATTCGGGGAAATAAACATAGCGAACCACTTCCACCCGGTTTGGATAGAACCATGGCGGTGGGGGTTCACTGATTCCTGTAGTCATTACAACAGGCCCACAGCTTCCAATGATGATGAAAGTAGTCAGGACCAATAAATAGCGAAATATTTTAAACCTGGTCATGCTTATAATTTTAATTACAAAATAATAGCATGTCCGGAAAGTTTGGAATGACCTACATCATTTCAGGGATGGTTATATAAGGATATTTTTATATCCGGTGAGTTGCTAATTATGCTATTGCAATTGATATGTGCTCATCCGGCCTGAATAAAAATTATGAAACAATCGTCCGATAAAAAAACAAATTCTGATCCGGCCCAAAAAGGGAAGCCAAAACAGCCCGGGGGAGGATATAACATCAATTTGGGTTATATCTTGCTTTTTACGACACTTCTATTGTTTTATATTTTTTCAAATCCTGTTGCTGTTACCAAAGAAATAACCTGGCAGGAGTTTGAGACTACGATGCTTTCTCAACATGAGGTTGCGAAAATAGTGGTTGTCAACAAGGAAGTAGCTGAAATATATATTAAAGAAGAAAGTCTTACAGATTCGAAACACCAATGGATTAATGATAAGGCCATTAATTATAAAACAGGACCACATTATGCGATCCGGATTGGTTCAGTGGAAAGTTTTGAAAACAAAATGGCCATGGCACAGCAAGACTTTTCTACTGAAGACAAAGTAGAAGTAAGTTATCAAAACCGTATGGATTTTTGGAATATTGTTCCGTGGTTATTGCCTCTTCTTTTTTTGGTCCTGTTCTGGGGATTTACACTTCGAAGAATGCGAACCGGTGGTACTTCAAACCCCTTGTTCAATTTTGGAAAATCCTCTCCCCAACTAACGGACAAAGGTCATAAAAGCAAAGTGACTTTCGATGACATTGCCGGTTTAAAGGAAGCTAAGGCTGAGGTTATGGAAGTAGTCGATTTTCTCAAACACCCGGAACATTACACTAAATTAGGCGCTAAAATTCCTAAAGGAGTAATGCTGGTTGGCCCGCCGGGAACAGGGAAAACCTTAATGGCAAAGGCAGTGGCAGGTGAAGCCGGGGTGCCTTTCTTTTCCATGTCTGGTTCCGAGTTTGTAGAAATGTTTGTTGGAGTAGGTGCATCCAGGGTTCGGGATCTTTTCAGGCGAGCCAAAGAAAAAGCACCTAGTATTATTTTTATCGATGAGATTGATGCTGTGGGTCGTTCCCGTGGAAAGATAAATGCATTTCAAGCCAATGATGAAAGGGAAAGCACCCTGAATCAATTGTTGACAGAGCTAGATGGTTTTGGCCCTAATACAGGAGTAATCGTATTAGCTGCCACTAATCGCCCGGATGTTCTGGACAAGGCTTTGTTAAGGCCCGGAAGATTTGATCGGCATATCTACCTTGAACTGCCCAATAAACAAGAACGAATTGAAATTTTCGGGGTCCATATACGGGACCTTAAATTATCCAAAAATGTAAACGTTCAGGAGTTGGGGGCACTGAGTCCCGGATTTTCGGGAGCTGATATAGCCAATATATGCAATGAAGCTGCACTCATTGCGGCACGTAAAAAGAAGGAAGAGGTTGAGCAAGTAGATTTTATGGAGGCAAGGGATCGGGTTGTAGGAGGACTGGAGAGAAAGAGCAAAATAATTTCTGCTAAGGAAAAGGAAATCGTTGCGCATCATGAGGCCGGGCATGCCGTTGTAAGCTGGCATTTAAAAAATGTAGATTCACTGGTAAAAGTATCTATTATTCCCAGGGGAAAATCCTTGGGATCTGCCTGGTATCTCCCTGAAGAACGACAAATTGTAACAAGGGCTCAGTTTGAAGACCAGATTTGTGCATCTCTTGGCGGGCGGGCCGCAGAGGAAATTATTTTTAATGAGGTTTCATCCGGGGCATTGGATGATTTGGAAAAAGTGACCAAACAGGCGTATACCATGGTCGCTTATTATGGTTTGGATAAGGAAATTGGCCCCATTAGTTATTACGACTCCACAGGTCAGAATGAACGTATGTTTGGAAAACCCTACAGTGAGAATATGGCACGGTTAATAGATACAGAGGTGCAGGATTTGGTTCACGGTTGTTATAACCGAACAAAAAAGCTCCTTTTAGAACATAGGGCAGAACTGGAAGAGCTCGCACAACTTTTATTGAAAAAAGAAATAGTTGAAAAAGAGGATTTGGAAAAGATCATGGGAAAAAGGGCTATTGCTGAATTAGAAGGAGATTAATAAGTGAAAAATAAAACAAAATATCATGGAAAAAGAAGTAATTTACAACACGGACCTGCATTTTGAACACCAGCAATGGTGGTCCGAACTCGCCTTTTGGGAGGATGAATTGAGATCTTTTAACAACAGGTTGAGCGAGTTGGTAACCCGCTGGACTGATAAGGAGGTACTTGCACAACTAGAGCATTACCAAAATGAATTTATCCTGCACAACGGCATTATTGACAAACTAAAAGAGGCTATTGAAGTACATGAAACCAGAATAGCCGGCCAAAGCCAACAGGGACAAGATGCACTGGATACCGAACTGGTTAAAAGGCATCTGGAATTTCGGAATAAAATGGAGACCCAACGAGAGATTTATGCAAACCTTAAAAAGGAGTTCTTCCGTTTTCTAACCAAATATATGTAGTTTACCAGGGGTAATTTCTTTTGAACGGGTATTTTTAACTTGGATTGGGGAGACCTTTGCCTGGAATATCATAGTTTGTTTTAATTCCATATTCGTTAAGCGAACTGAGCATGACCTCATTATTATGAAATCATGCTCAGAATTTTAATTCTATTTTCCAATCAATTATTGAAGCATTTTTTTTCTATAGGCCCGTAGCATATTCAAAGACTAACCTTTTGAAACCCCTGAATTCACTTTCAAATTTAGCCATGGTACTTTTAACCTTGTTGTGTTGATTTCTATAATCGATGTCGGCCAAACCCTCTTCTCCTTTCTGCAACCGTGCCAGAAGACTTTCATGTCTCATTATGTCTTCCGACATATAATCAAATATTTCCATGTGAATCTTGTCCAGGCTTTTAAGTATTCTGCCCAATTGAGATTTTGTATTCTCCTTAGTTTCTTTTTTCTGAAGAAGGTTTGCAAAAAAACGGATCTCATCTTTCCAAAAGGCTATTGTTTCAAGCCATTCCTTACTTTCTATATGCAAATCATTCAATCCCGTACCTAATAACACATCCGTTTTGGGGTTAGCATTTGTAGTTTTCATGTTGTTTCTTTTTTAAATCCATTTACAAATCTTTTATAAAAAGTGGTTTCAAGGCTGCTTCGTGCATCTTCCAGGAGTTGTTCAATTTCCAGGATATCTTTATTGAGTATTTTAGAGATTTCGTCCAGCTCAAATTGGTGTTCGGTAAAAAGTTCAAAAACAGCACGCATATCGGCTGGTAAATGATGCAGTACCATTTCGGTATGCTTACGAATGTTCTCTTTGCCAAGATCCCGATCCAATTTTGCCATCATATCCCTGCCGCTGTCCTCCAGGAAAATGTTTTTTAAAATATAATCATGTTTTCTATAGGAGATGTCATCCAGTTCTTCCAGCATAACATAGTCGCCATCTCCATCCACGCTAAATTTTTCGGCCATACTATCCCATTCTGCTTTAGCATATGAATCAATATTGTCCAAAAATAGTGTATCGAACTCCTCATCAGCCATAATCTCCTCCAGCAGTGAATCGGCTTTTTTGAACAACCAGGGGTGGAAATCTTTTTTGCGCTTTATTTCATCAAAGTGGTCATATGCCTCTATATAAAGCTGATCCGTAATATCCTCCGGCTTGTATTTTCCCCTGGGTATAAGATGTTTGGACATAGCTGTATTTAATTTCCTTTTGATGTAATGTTTCACCTCGGGCATAACCTTTAAAAGCAGTGAATTAAACTCCTCCTTTTTGCCTTCTCTTTTCAGTTGTACCAGATCGGTATAGGTTCGGGCTACAAATAGATGGAATGCTTTCTTGTTTTCGTAATAAGCAGTTGAATTTTCCATAATAAAACTTTTTATGTTATGTAAAAATGCAATCTTATCACGACCGATCAAATGATTTTGATCATTGTTGAAAATTTCCACAACTGATGCACATCATTTTGTAGAATTAAAGATTGGAATAACTTGGCAGTCAGTGCAGTGTGGATATTAAGAAAAACTGATGCTATCGTAATAATTCACTATGGAGATAAAAATTACACATAGGGATAAGCTGTTATTTCCGGATACGGCTATTACCAAAGGTAATCTGGTTGATTATTATGAAAGGATTGCGGGTCATATACTTCCTTATCTCAAAGACCGCCCTCTTACGTTACATCGTTTTCCGTCCGGAATTATAAAAGACGGGTTTTTTCAAAAGAACGCATCGGCTTATTTCCCGAACTGGATAAAAACTGCCAGAGTAAAAAAGAAAAATGGTTGGGTTAACCATGTAATCTGCAATACTGTGGATACCCTGATCTACCTCGTAAATCAGGGTACGATTACTTTTCACATCACCCTTAGCAGAATGAATAAACTGGAATTTCCCGATAAACTAATTTTTGACCTGGATCCACCAAAAAACAATTTTTATGACGTGGTGAAAGGAGCCAGGACACTACGTGAACTTTTGGAAAATAGACTGGGAATGACAACTTTCCTTATGACCACGGGTTCAAAAGGGTTACATGTGGTTATTCCCTTGAATTGCACTGAAAATTTCTATGAAGTACGCGATTTTGCCAAAAAAGCAGGCACTTATATATGCTTGAACGACCCTGGAAAATATACAATAGCAATGCCTAAGAACCAGCGTAAAGGCAGGTTGTTATTGGACTATATGCGCAATGCATATGCACAAACCGGTGTTTGCCCGTTTTCTGTAAGAGCAATAGAGGGAGCTCCCGTGGCCACACCGCTCCATTGGGATGAACTTAATAGTAGTGTGCTGCACGCCCAAACTTATACTATTCATAATGTTTTCAAAAGGTTAGGGGAGATAGAAGATCCATGGAAACACTTTGAAAAACACGGCAAAAGTATCGCCAATGCAAAAACCAAACTGGAAGAATTATTAGAAGAACAAACCCAGGCAGAACTTAATCAAAGATAGGTTAAACAAAATGGAAAACACAGATAAACGAATATCGGTCCTGAGAAATTCGAGCCGACCTCTGGATAATCTTATGGATTTAAATCCCCTTATGGATGAGCTCTCCAATTCCCGTTTGGTGTTATTGGGCGAAGCTTCACACGGAACCCATGAGTATTATACCTGGCGAACTGCCATTAGTAAGCGTCTCATTGAAGAGCACGGCTTCAATTTTATTGCGGTAGAGGGCGATTGGCCCGATTTTTATCGTGTAAACCGCTATGTAAAACATTACAATGCAAGTAGTGGTAATTCCGTAGAGATCTTGAAAGAATTCAATCGCTGGCCAACATGGATGTGGGCCAACTGGGAAACAGAAGCCCTGGTATCATGGCTGCATAAACATAATAAAACCATACCAACAAATAAAAGAGTCGGAATCTACGGTTTGGATGTTTACAGCCTATGGGAATCCATGGAAGCAATAATCGACTATTTGGAGACGCATGATACATCCCTGTTGCCAACTGCAAAAAGGGCTTTGGGCTGCTTTGAACCATTTGGTGATGAGATGGGGATGGCGTATGCAAGATCTTTACAGGGGTTTTTGCCCAGGACATGTGAAAATGAAGTGGTGAAACTTTTGGGAGATATCAGACAGCGCGCAGCCTCTTATAATACGGATATTGAGGCTTCGTTAAATATAGAACAGAATGCACACATCGCCAAAAATGCAGAAAGATACTACCGTTCTATGATAAGCATAAACGAAAACTCATGGAACCTGCGCGACTACCATATGCTGGAAACCTTAAAGCGGTTGTTAAATTTTTACGGATCAAATTCAAAAGCTATTGTATGGGAACACAATACGCATGTTGGAGATGCAAGGGCTACTGATATGGTCCTGGAAGGCTCTATAAATTTAGGTCAATTGGTAAGGGAACAACTTCCTGCCTATAATCCCCGCATCGTCGGCTTTGGTTCTTATACAGGCGATGTTGTTGCGGCGGAAGAATGGGGAGCACCCATGCGAAGTATGAATGTGCCCCGGGCAATGGATGGATCATGGGAATATCTTTTACACCAAACAGGAAAAGGAGATCAATTGATTCTAATGGATGAATTAAAGGATAAAAGCATTTTTAAAAAGTTTATTCCACAAAGGGCTATTGGCGTAGTCTATCATCCAAGGCACGAGCAAGTTGGTAATTACGTACCCTCACTAATGACGGAAAGATATGATGCTTTTATCTATATAGACAGCTCACATGCCGTGCACCCAATGAAGGTTTTCGTAGATAGATGCCAGTTGCCGGAAACCTATCCTTGGGCGTTTTAGCAATTAGGTAATAGCAACTTTGATTTGCTTATATAGTCTGGTGGCTGATATTTTCCAATTGCATGCCAGAAAGACAGAGGTATCCTGCAGTTATTATACCTAAACAGGCTTCCTGGAATTAAAGGGTTGGTGATAATACCGTTTCCCCGTTGCTTTGTATAAAGCATTGGCTAAGGCTGCAAAAATAGGAGGGAAGGTGGGTTCGCCTAGGCCGGTAGGATCTATATCATTTTGAACAAAGTGAACATCAATTTCCCTGGGTGCCTCACTCATACGGATCATCTGATACCTATCGAAATTAGATTTTTCGGGCAAACCATCCTTGAAAGGTAATTCCCCATACCATGCATTCCCAATACCGTCTACAATACCTCCTTCACAAAGGTTCGTTGCTGCATCTGGATTGATCACAATACCACAATCAATAGCACAGGTAACTTTTTCAATAACTGGTTTGTTATTTTCCCATTTCATGTCCAGGACCTGGGCAGCATAGGAATTATGACAGAAATAAGCGGAAACTCCGCGGCTTAACCCATTTTCATTACTGCCCCAATTAGATTTTTCCTTTACCAGTTTCAGGACGCCGGCATAACGTTCCGCATCATACTCATTATTTTCACCTACCGGATTCTGCCGGGCTTTTTCTAAAAGCTCCAAACGGAAATCTATGGGATCTTTTCCAACTGCTTCTGACAATTCATCCAGAAAGGACTGTTCCGCACTCGCCATAAAGTTAGACCGTGGTGCTCTAAAAGATCCAATGGTAATATTTGTATTGATAGTCCAACTTTCTGCCAGGTAGTTATCAACGGCACCTGCAGGAAACCTATTGGCATATAAAGGGCTTTCGGGAATACCTCCCGCATTTATGTGAATTGCAGTAAGCTTGTTTTTTTCATCCAAGGCCGCTTTATAAATAACCTGGTACATTGGTCGGTAGATGCCTCCCGTCATATCATCCTCCCGTGTGTAAATGAGTTTCACCGGAGCATTCATTCTTTGGGAGATTAGGGCTGCTTCTATGGCCCAGTGAGCATAAGAACGTCTTCCATAGCCTCCCCCCAGGCGGGTCAATTGGATATCAATTTGCTCTACAGGCATTCCTAAACGAGCTGATAATGCCTGTTCAGTCAATTCTGCTTTTTGCAATGGTCCTGCCAGTGCTGCTTTCCCATTTCGTACATCGGCAAAGAAGTTCATGGGTTCCATACAATTGTGAGCAAGGAAAGGAGCCGTATAAGTTCGTTCTATTACCCTTGCTGCATTCTTAAATGCGGCTTCAGGGTTACCATCTTTGCGTACCGTTTGACCCTGCTTAAATGCCATCTCAGACATTTTAGCTTTATGATTGGTTGTACTCTCCAAACCGGCCGGGATGGTCAGGGTTTGAGCCGTTGACCTGCCATAAAACCTTTTTTGTTCTGTATAGTTTTCAAAAGGTTCCCATTCAACGGAAATTGCTTTTTTTGCATTCATTACCTCCCAGGTAGTATTTCCCACAACGGCAACAACTTCTAAAAACGTACAAGTATCAAAATGCTGCCTTTCAAAATCATCATCCAATACTTTAATTGAAAAAACATCTTTTATCCCGGGCATTGACCTGACTCCTGAGTCGTCAATTGATTTTAGTTTCATGCCAAAAGCCGGGGGATGTACTATCATAGCAGTCAGCATTCCTTCTTCGTAGATATCGGAGCCGAATAAGGCTTGTCCTGTTGCGATTTTCAACCCATCTACATTTTTACGTGATGTGCCAATGATCTTAAAATCTTTAATTTCTTTAAGTTTAATTTCATCCGGGACAGGAATTTCAGCCGCTGCCGAAGCCATTTCTCCGAATCCCGAAGATTTGCCACTTCCTTTATGATGCAATATCCCGGCGACTGATGTGATTTCTTCTACGGGCACCTGCCAGGACTGTGCGGCTGCTTCCCGAAGCATCTGACGGGCCGATGCACCGGCCATTCTAAGTCCATTCCATCCAAATCGAATGGCGTTGCTGCCACCAATAAATTGACGGCTGTATAAATCTGTATTTAAAGGGGCTTGTTCTATTATAACGTCATTCCAGTCAATGTCCAGTTCATCGGCCACGATCATGGGCATGGATGTTTTTACGTTCTGACCACCTTCAGGGTTGGGAGACATTATAGTCACCAATCCATTTTCACCAATTTTCAGATAGCCATTGATTTCAAACCATTCCTTGGGCATTCCCTTTGCCACTATTTTTCCTGCCTCCTTTGGTTTACAGGAATTTAGCCAACTAAAACCCAAAACAAGGCCGCCGCCTGCCAGACTGGTGTTCTTTATAAATGCGCGCCTTCCTATTTTAGTTTTTATTGTATTCATGAAACCCTGGTTTGCTTTTAAGGACTGCATTAACGGATTAATCCAAAATGATGATATATTGTTCCGGTTATCCCACTAATGGCGGTTTATCCAGAATAAAGGGCTGATGGTAATGCCTTCTTCCGGTAGCTTTATATAAAGCATTGGCCAGAGCTCCCATAATAGGAGGGAAAGGAGGTTCTCCAAGTCCGGTTGGGTCTATACCATTGTCCACGAAATGGGTTTCGATGGACTTTGGTGCCTCACTATGGCGAATCAACCGATATTTGTCATAGTTGTTCTGTTCCGGTGCACCATCCTTAAAAGTAATTGCGCTGTACATAGCATGGCCAATTCCGTCAACAACCCCACCTTCAGCAAGGTTGGTCGCTGCATCAGGATTTACGACAATACCACAGTCAATGGCAGAAGTAACTTTTTGAACAATTGGCTGGTCGTTGTTCATTTCAATATCTAGAACCTGAGCTACATAACTATTATGGCAAAAATAGGCCGAAACCCCACGGTGCATGCCTGATTTATCAGAACCCCAATTTGATTTTTCCCTGACCAATTCTAATACTCCTGCATATCGACTGGCATCATAGTCATTAGTTTCACCTACAGGATTTTCCTGAGCCTTTTTTAATAATTCCAGTCTAAATTCTATTGGGTCTTTACCTGCGGCCTCTGCCACTTCGTCCAGGAAAGATTGTTCGGCACCTGCTATGAAATTTGATCTTGGAGCCCTAAAAGCACCTGTTGTGATATTGGAATCTATGGTCCAATCCTCCGCCAGATAGTTATCTAACGCCCCAGCCGGAAAACGATTGGCAAATAGCGGACTCTCAGGAATTCCTCCTGCTTTGATATGAAGTGCGGTTAAATTGTTTTCTGCATCTAGTGCAGCACGATAGGTGGCCGAATAGCTTGGGCGGTACATGCCTTGCGACATATCATCTTCCCGGCTATAAACAAGTTTCACGGGTGCTTTTGCTTTTTGCGAGATTGCTGCGGCCTCTACCATAAAATGCCCATAAAGTCTTCGGCCGAAACCACCCCCTTGTCTGGTCATCATAATATCTATATTTTCTAACGGCAGGCCTAAGCGCTCAGCTATGGCAGGTTCCATCCATTCCGGTGTTTGGGTTGGTCCCAATAATTCTGCGTGATTTTCGGTAACATTGGCGAAGAAATTCATTGGCTCCATAGTATTGTGTGCCAGGAAGGGACAACTGTAACTTCTTTCTATTATTTTGGCGGCATTCTTAAATGCATCCTCGGGATTACCATCCTTGCGGACGATCCTTCCTTTTCTGGCCTTCAGCTCTTCCATTTTTGACCTGTGCGTCACTGTGTTCTCTAAACCTGCAGGGTGGTTAACTTTCATTTCGTTCCCGGACCTGGTCAAGCCCACAGTTACATCCGAAGCTTTTTCCCACTCAATGTTCAGATTTTTTTTGGCCTGCATTACCTGCCAGGTGGTTTCCCCCAATATTACCACGACCTCGTTGAATGCCGTATGGTGGAAAGGACTTCTTTTAAAGTCATCCTCGTAAAGTTTTATGGAAAATACATCTCGTATACCCGGCATTTGTTTGGCCGAGTCTGCATCAAAAGATTTAAGTTTCATGCCGAAAGCCGGTGGATGCGCCAGGGTGGCGATCAACATACCTTCGCGTTGAACATCCAGGCCGAACAAAGGTTGGCCCGTTACAATTTTTTTACCATCTACGTTTTTGCGGGAAGTGCCAATAATGGAGAATTCTGACCGCTCTTTTAATTCTACTTCTTCAGGCACTTCCATCAGAGATGCTGCCGATGCCATTTCACCATAACCTGCTGAATTCCCGCTAGCTTCATGGGAAATTATACCGGCCACTGCGGTTATCTCATCCACTGGAACTTGCCAGGTCTTTGCAGCAGCTTCTTTGAGCATGTGGCGGGCAGTTGCACCTGCCATACGAAGGGCTTGCCAGGAGCTGCTAATAGACCGGCTTCCCCCGGCTACCTGCCAGCTATAAAGGTTGGTATTAAGCGGGGCCTGCTCCACAATCACCTGTTCCCAGTTAATTTCCAGTTCGTCTGCAAGAATCATTGGCATGGAAGTCTTTACGTTTTGACCGATCTCCGGATTTGGAGACATGATGGTAACCAGGCCATTATCACCAATTTTTAAATAGCCGTTAATCTCGAACCATTCCTTAGGCATTTCCCTGAAAGCCATTTCTTTTGCCTGTTCTGGTTTACAAGAATTTAAAAAACTAAATCCAAGAACCAGTCCGCCACCTGCTAAACTGGTATTTTTTATAAAAGCACGTCTTCCGAATTTTGTTTTTAT
>Ga0209536_100001868_pt1 | contig 34494 bp, 32 predicted proteins | sample DeeMarSeWOR28_12_FD_187461 | JGI IMG/M metagenome (GOLD analysis project Ga0209536, IMG submission 187461) | Marine sediment microbial communities from White Oak River estuary, North Carolina - WOR-2-8_12 (SPAdes) (version 2) | ecosystem: Environmental > Aquatic > Marine > Intertidal zone >...
TGGCGGGCTGGGCATGGCTCCAGGTGCTAACATAGGCGACACATTCGCGCTTTTCGAGCCGATTCACGGTTCAGCACCCAACAGGGTAGGCAAACAAACAGCGAATCCCCTATCGATGATTCTGGCGGGTAAAATGTTGCTGGACTGGTTGGGTGAAAAGTACAGCGACCAAAAGTGCTTAGAAGCAGCAGCATCCATAGAAGAAGCAGTGGTCAAAACGTTGCGTGCACGCAACACGGTTCCAGATTTAGGCGGCAAAACCACGACCATTGGCATGGCTGAAGCCATAGCCTCAGCTTTAACAGCGAAAGTTGGTTGAAATGTATGAAATCGAAAAGCTCAAATTACATTCGAATTTTTGACACAACCCTGCGCGATGGCGAACAAACGCCGAGCGTCTCGCTGACTTTGGAGGACAAAATCGAGATTGCCAGTCAGCTAAGCAAGTTAGGCGTTGACGTCATCGAAGCGGGATCGCCAATGTCCTCCGAGGGTGAGAAGAGAGTTGTTAAAGAAATAGCGAAGGCTGGGTTGGAAGCTGAAGTTTGCGGTTTAGCCCGTGCTACACAAAGCGACATTGACGCTGCAATCGATTGTGATGTTGACGTTATTCACGTGTTTGTTCCCACATCGCCTGTGCAGATGAAATACGCAGTTAATATGACCCCTGAACAGGTTTTATCTGCAACCGTTGACCATATTGAGTATGTTAAAAGGCATGGGTTGAAATGCGAGTTTTCGCCTATGGACGCTACTCGCTCTGAAAAGGGTTTTCTTAAGCAGGTGTGCCGAGTCGCGGAGAAAGCCAAGGCCGACATGATAAACATACCTGACACCGTGGGCATTATGATTCCGCAAACTATGCGTAAGCTAATTGAAGATGTCAGAATGGCAGTTAAAGTTCCAATAAGCATCCACTGCCATGATGACTTCGGGATGGCTGTTGCGAACTCTTTGGCTGCTGTTGAAGCCGGCGCTACTCAGGTTCATGCAACCATAAACGGATTGGGCGAGAGAGCAGGAAACGCCGCGTTAGAAGAACTTGTTATGGCTTTACACATTATTTACAAATTGAAAACTGGGATTAACTCACGTTTGCTCTACAGCACCTCCAGAATGGTGGCCACACTAACAGGCATATTCGTGCAGGCGAACAAAGCTATCGTTGGCGAAAACGCCTTTGCTCACGAATCAGGAATTCACACTCGAGGAGTAACTGTGAAACCCTTAACCTTTGAGCCTATAAAACCCGAATCGGTAGGGCGCACAAGAAAACTCGTGGCGGGAAAACTCGCAGGAACCAGAGGAATCAAAGCTGAACTCGAAGAAATTGGAATACGACCAACAGAAGACCAACTGAAAGAAATCGTTCAGCGAGTCAAAGAGTTGGGCGACAAAGGCAAAATGGTAACCGACGCTGACCTTCTTGCGTTGACCTCCGCAATTATGGGCGAAGTAATTGCAGAAGAAAAAATAGTTGACTTGGGCGACTTGGCCGTTGTAACTGGGATCAAGGTGATTCCAACAGCATCAGTTCGACTGGTCTTGGACGGAAAAGAGTATATTGCGGCGGAAACAGGAGTGGGACCAGTTGACGCTGTACTAAAGGCTATACAGAAACTTACCAGCAATTTGGCGAAAATCCGACTAAACGAATACCGCCTTGAAGCCATAACAGGCGGCTCAAACGCCGTGGCTGAAGTAGTTATAAAAGTAGAAGACGAGCGAGGACACATCGTTTCAGCCCGCGCTGCCCGGGAAGACATAGTCATGGCCAGCGTTGAGGCAATGATTAACGGAATCAACAAGTGTCTAATAAGAAATCGAAAGCTGGGAAAGAAAGAGTGAAAGTAGCCTTTCAAGGGGAAAGAGGTGCATACAGCGAAAGTGCAGTTTACACGTTTTTCGGAGACGAAACGAAAGTTAGGCCATGCAGAGATCTCACCGAAGTCTTCGCAAACGTAGACAAATGCGAAGTGCCGGTTGGAGTTGTGCCGATAGAGAATAGCTTGGAAGGAAGCATAAACCAAACATACGACCTTTTTCTGACCCACAACCTGAAGGTCTCGGGCGAAGTCATCATAAGAATTTCTCACTGCTTGATAGCGAACCCCAACACAAGCTTGGAGGCTGTTAATAACGTTTATTCGCATCCTCAAGCGTTGGCTCAATGCCGCAGCTTTCTTGAACGATTAGGCAGCGACCTAATTCCAACCTACGATACCGCAGGCAGCGTAAAAATGCTCAAGGAGAAAGGATTAAAAAACTCGGCTGCTGTAGCCAGCCAAAAAGCAGCAGAAATCTACGGCATGAAAATCCTCGCCAGAGAAATAGAGGACATCCCAACGAACTACACAAGGTTCTTCGTCATATCCAAAAATGACGCGCCCCTTACGGGCAAAGACAAAACCTCCATAATCTTCGCCGCTACACACACGCCAGGTGCACTTTATCACGCACTCGGGGAATTCGCGAAACGCAACATAAATCTTGCAAAAATCGAGTCTAGACCAACAAAGCAAAAACCCTGGGAATACAACTTTTACCTCGATTTCGAAGGACACAGAACTGAAGAAAACTGCAGCAAAGCGCTGACGGCACTTGAAAAATACGCCACGTTCATAAAAATCTTGGGGTCATATCCTAAAGCGACATCGCCACGCGTTTAGGATTTTAGTTCTCGGTAGCTTCCAACATTTTATACATTATCTTGTATGACCGCTCGTAATCGCCGCTCGCGTTCATAAGTTTCAGCTTCAGATGTTCCATCCTATGGATTATGGCATCGCGATCTTTCTGTTTAATTAGATCTAACCAGTCATTTGCTTTTTCAATAAACGAACTCTCAATTCTTTCTAGCTCTGGCAAGCTCAGTTGAAGGCTGGCGAAGAGTTCAGGGTTTTCCAGTGCTGCAACCTCCGCCAAAGTAAACAACATGCGGTAAGTTGTGCCCGCGACGTCCTTGGTTTCGGCATAATCAGCGCGTTCAAGCAGCGTATCACAGGCAACCAAACCTAGAAAATGAGGCAAGCCGAGAACAGCTGACATTAACCGGTCGTGTTTCTGAGGATGCATTACGAAGACACGGGCTTTTTTGGTTTCTAACCATGTCTTGAAGTCTTTGGCGAACGCTTCTTCTTGGCTGTTCGTTGGGGTTAAAACGAATGTTTTATTTTCGATTGTAGTGCTTCCGGGACCGAAAACAGGGTGCATCCCCAAAACTAAGCTGCCTTTCAGATGCTTGTGCATGATTTTGACGGGGACATCCTTGATTGAGCATATATCCAATATTATTTGTCCGTCACGTATGGCTGGACTGATCGTTTTAACGATTTCTTCGAAGGCACTAATGGAAACGCAAATCAGAACCCTTTCAGCATTCTCTATAGCTTCCGTGAAATCGGCGGTTTCAACCGCAAGCTCGGCTTTCAACTTTGCTAACTTTTCTTTTTTCCTATCCGCTATTACCACAGAGTGACCTTCTGCAAGGAAGAACTTGGCGAACCAGGCACCCATTTTTCCAGCGCCAAGTATCGCTATCCTCATCCCATTGCCTCGCGAATCTTGTTCAACGCTACATCTAGGTCGTCTCGGGGCGCGGTTAAAGAAATGCGGAAGTGTTCCCTGTAATCGCCAAATGCTGTTCCTGGAGCCACGGCTACGCCTTCGTCGAGGAAGCTCAAAGCGAATTTTTCAGAGTCTAAGCCGCGCTTCCTTGGGAACATATAGAAGGGGGCGCTGGGTTCTGAAAACTCCAATGCTGACTTGGACAGGATATCACAAGCCATCTTGGCTCTTTCACGATATTCTTGCCTGATTTTCTCTTTAATCTTGCTTCCCAACTCCAACGCCTTCAGACCGGCTTCTTGAATGAAAACTGGCACATTGCTGATTGTTATCTGGTTTAGCTTCGCAATCTTTTGAATCAGCTCAGTGCTGGCGACTACGTATCCAAGCCGCCAACCCGTCATCGTGAACGTTTTGGAAAAACCTGTGACAAGTATATGGTCGCCGCCGTACTCTAGGATTCTCTTTGTTTTGACGAAACTTATGTCCGCGTAGACTTCATCAGACAAGATCGTAATGCCCTTCTCGTTGGCTATTTGCACTATGCCATCAAACACTTTTTTTTCGATGACGCCGCTTGTTGGATTTTTAGGGTTGTTCAGTATTATCATCCTCGTGTCCTTGTCAATAGAGTTTTCCAGCATCTCAAGGTTTATTTTCCAGTTGGAATCAAGCTCCGTCTTGACTAAGCGGGTTTCAGCGCCCAACGTCTTCGCTGTCAGCGCGTACGCTGTCCAATACGGCGTAGGAATCACCACGTTTCCTCCGCCCTTCAGCAACAGGTACATCACAGAGAAAATGCCCCATTTTGAGCCGGGCGTGATAACCACGTTATCTCCGTAAACCTTATGAATACTCGCCAGTTTCTCTCGCAGGCTCTTCTCGCCAAAAGCAGAAGAATACTTTGTTTTTCCCCTTTTCATTGAATCGTAAGCGGCTTCAACAATCTCAGGAGGCGTCTCCAAGTCAGGATCGCCTATATTCAATTTGATTATTTTTTTGCCTTCGCTTTCCAGTTTCAAAGCTTTCTCGTTTATTTCATACAACATTTTTTTCAATTCTCCGAAATGGTTTCTTTTTTCACTTTTTTGACCCCTGAATGTTGCTACACATGTTAACAATCTGACGGTAAATTGTCTCTACGTCAGTAGGATCAAGACCCAGTGCTGTAGCTTTCTCTCGTATACGCGCGTAAACATCGTTTTCTCTGGGAAAATCCTGAATGGGAATTCCATGTTTTTCCTTAACTAAGCCGATAGACTTGCATATTTCAGCCCTTTCGCTCAGAGACAGCAAAAGCTGGTCATCCACTTCATCGATTCTCTTTCTTAATTGCTTGATTTCCTGCAATTATTTCTTCTCCTTTAATACTTTGGGTATAACACCTGCGCGAATCATGTGGTCAGCAAGAGTGATCGCCAAGGCAGCCTCCACAACAGGCACCGCCTTAGGAACCACACAGGGATCATGTCTCCCACCAACCTTTATCTCAGCGTTCTCCATCAGTGACAGATTAACAGTGAGCTGCTCTTTCGTAATAGACGATGTGGGCTTAACAGACACCCTCACCACAATCGGCATGCCTGAGGACAAACCACCTAAAATCCCGCCAGCATTATTAGTTAAAGCTACAACTTTACTGCCCCTCATTCTATATACATCATTATTCTTGGAGCCTTTCAGCTGCGCAGCTGCGAAGCCTGCCCCGAACTCGACACCTTTAACAGCGGGAACCGCCAGCAAGATTTTGGCGATGTCAGTATCCAACGCGTCAAACAAAGGCTCCCCAACGCCCACTGGAACATTCAAGCCGATGCACTCGATTATTCCGCCCAAACTATCACCCTCTTTTCTAGCATTAACAATTGCTTCTTCCATCGCTTTCGCACAAGCTAAATCTGGGCATCGGACAGAGGTTTTGTATCTTCGTTTACGGACTTCTTCAGGACTAAGAGAGTTGTCCAGTCTCACGTTACCTATCGACTTGGTATAAGCTAACACATCGACGTTGAATGCGGCAAGCAGTTTTTTGGCGACAGCACCTGCCATTATCAGGGCTACGGTAACCCTTCCGGAGAATCTTCCGCCGCCACGGTAATCGTTGAAGCCGCCGTACTTCAAACGGACTGGATAATCGGCATGTCCCGGTCGGGGTAAATCTTTTATGACTTCGTAGTCGCTTGAGTCTGCCTCCTTATTCGCTACCAGCATGGCGATGGGTGCGCCTGTTGTGAAGCCGTTGAAAACGCCTGAAAGAATTTCCACTTTGTCTTTTTCTATTCTTCCAGAAACAATCTTCAGTTGTGGAGGAATCCTTTTATCCAGTTCCGGTTGCACGTCTTTTTCAGAAAATGGCACCCCTGCTGGGCAGCCATCGACGACGACGCCCACCTTTTTGCCGTGGCTCTCTCCGAAAGTGGTAACTACAAATTCTTTACCTATCGAATTCCCCGCCAACAACATCCACTCCTAAAGCACGTAAATCACTGAAGAAGTTCGGATAAGATTTTCGAACACATTCAGCATTCTGGATACATGTTTCGCCGCTGGCTCCCAAGCCAGCAACGGCGCAAGCCATGGCAATCCTGTGGTCATTATGTGGCTCAACCTCAGCGCCTTTCAGAACACAAGGACCACTAACTGTCACGGTACCTTCATTCACAGCTATTTGCGCTCCCATCTTCGTCAGTTCAAGATAAAGCGACAACAGCCTATCCGACTCCTTGTACCTAAGTCTATGCGCATCATGTATTTTAGAAGTGCCTTTTGCGTAACACGCAAGAACCGTGCAAACAGGAACCAAATCAGGAATATCCCTCGCGTCAACGTCAACCGCTTCAAGCAAACCGCCTTTACCTTCGACCTCAACGCGACCTGGGTATACTTTCCCTTTCACACCCATTCGCTTGAGCACATTCAGTATTGCCTTGTCTCCCTGCATTGTCTCGTAATCCAGATTCCGGACACACACATCAGAGCTTGTTACAGCCGCAGCAGCAAAAAGGAATGCAGCAGACGAAAAATCACCTGGAACCCTGTGACTGCACGGATTGTATGTTTGGTTCGCGGGAACATGGATGCAGTCAAACTCTTCGGAAATACGAATACATATGCCGTGCTCAGCTAGCACTGCTTGTGTCATCTTAACGTATTCTTTAGACTCTAGAGGTGTGGTTAAAGTTATTTCCGTGTCCTTCCTTGCCAGTGGACAAGCAAACATGAGCCCCGAGATAAACTGTGAGCTTATGTCTCCCCTAATTGTTGTTTTTCCTCCTACGATACCGCCGCCTTTAACAACGATGGATGCTTTGCCGTTGAGATGTTGATGATATGCCTCAACTCCGAGTTGTCTAAGGCTTTGAAGCAAAGGCACTATAGGTCTCTTTTCTAGGGATTTCCCAAGCAAAAACACCGAAGACTCAGACGCCGACGCGGCCACAGGTATCGTAAACCTAAGGGTAGCTCCAGAATCGCCGCAGTCTATTGGCTTTTGCGCGGCTTTTAGCGGCTGAGCGCCTTCAACCTTCCAGCAGTCCCCTGTAGCCTTTACTTTTGCTCCTAAAGCCGTGACCGCACGCAACGCGGCTTCGGTATCGTCTGAAACTAAGGGACCTGAAAGCCTAGAGGTTCCATGTGCTAGCGCGGAGGCCATCAGCATTCTCTGCGTGTAAGCCTTAGAGGGTGGCGCACTTACTTCGCCCTTCAGTCTTTCAGCTTTCCTGATTGTAACATCGGTCATTTGGCTAGATCACCTTGGCTTTTTCATGGTTCAAGCGCGCCTCTAGAAGTTCGCCCTCATAGCTTTGCAGCGCTGTCCGAACTGAGTCGATTTTGTCGTTGGAAACAACTGCCGTTACTGCGGGACCTTTTCCGCACAGTCCAGCAGCTAAAGCTCCAGCAGCTAACGCGTCAGAAGCCACTGATGCGTCATATCCTAAGGCTGAAGAGTAGATCACGCCGTTAAGCGACAAGGCCGTCCAAAAATTTTCTTTCAACGCTTCTGTGTAAGCTACTTCAACAAGCGGCTTAACAGTTATGAGTCTTTTAACGTCTGAATCGCCAGTGTACTCCTTTCTGGATGGAACGTGAAATAGAACTTTCAAGTCGTCAGGCAATGTGACTCGCTTTAACAGTTTTTTTTCTAGGTTATCAGTGACGACTGCTCCGCCGAAATACGATGCGCAGGCGTCGTCAAAAGCGCCAGTCACGGTGACTTTGGCTTCAAAAGCTGCATCCACACCGAGCTTAACCACTTCCAAGTCGTCTAGCGTCTCGTTTAAAGCTGCGACGGTTGCCAATGCTATGGAGTTTGCCGCTGCGCTACTACTTTTGAGCCCTCTGGCGACAGGGATGTTGGACCAAGTTTTCACTTTTGCGCCAAAACAGTCCTCAACATTGAACTGCTTGAAAACTCGCTCCATCGTTCTGCTGATTAATACTGTGCTTTCCGATGGGTCTGAAGTGATCTGACCAGTGATTACGTTCGGCTCGTCTGTCAACTTAACTTCAGCTTTAGTCCACAAGTCAACTCCGAAAGCGGCACCTTTACCCAAAGCAATCGCGTTGACAATTGTTGCCGCGCCGTGAGCTACTGCCTTAGCTTTTCCAGTCACTTACCGTCAACTCTGCTTGAAAGCTCGTTTAGCGCTGCTTTTCTCATGACTTTGATGGGAGCCGACTTGCCAGTCCAGATTTTGAACGAGGCGGCACCTTGGTAGATCAACATTTCCACGCCACTTACCACTTTGGCGCCTACTGCTTTGGCGTCCTCTACCAGTTGTGTTTTAACAGGGTTGTAAACTATGTCCATCACTGTTAAGTTGGGTTTTAACCATTTAGGCTCCACTAAGCTTTGGTTAACTGTTGGATGCATACCTACTGAAGTTGCGTTAACCAATATGTCAGCGTCCTGCAAGTTTTTCTGTAGAGTGCTTGGCGAAAGAGCACCGCCCACGATTCTCTTGCCGAATACGCGGTTTAGGGCATCTGCCAGCACGATCGCCTTTTCAGGCATCCTGTTCAATATGCAGAGCGATTCCGCTTCTTGGGCAAAAGAGAAAGCTATGGCTTTTGCCGCGCCACCTGCACCAAGCAAGAGCACTTTTTTCTCTGACGGGTCCTCACCGTTTTCTCTGAGGGCGTTTAAAGCACCAACGCCATCGGTGTTGAAACCTGAGAGGGTGCCATCCTTGTTCAGGATTGTGTTGGCTGAGCCAAGAAACGTAGCTGCTGAGTCCGCCTCATCTATATATTTAATTACAGCGTTCTTGTGGGGCATGGTTACGTTTAAACCGTGAATGCCTAAGCCCCGCATACTCCCTATTGCTTTTTCCAAGTCAGCGGTTTTTACGTGAAATGCTAAGAAAAGAAAATCGAGCCCAAGATGATTAAATGCAGCGTTCTGGATTGTTGGGCTTAGGGTGTGCCCTATGGGATCGCCGATAACTCCGCACACTCGTGTTTTCCCCGAGATAGTCATCACTTTTACCCCAAAAGCTCATAAGATGCCTTCATATCTTGAATGGAAATTTGTCCAAGGCTTGTTTCGCTTCCCCGTTCAAGCGAGGCAAAGGTGAAAAAGCCACCGAAAAGCGGAGATAAGAGCCTGGAAACCTTGCCGAGTTCACCCATGCAGAAGCACACAATCTTCGCCTTGCTTGACGCTGTTGACGTGAAGTTCAGGGTAGTGAGGTTGTCTTCCATCTGTTTCGCAGTTGTCACAATTTTGCACACTTCGGCTCCGCTGGAGATCTCCCTTTCTAGAACTCTGTTCAGTTCTGAAAGGCATAAGGAGCCTTCAAACTTGTGGAAGGACACAATTGGTTTGGCGCCCAACACCTTCAGTTCCTTAACTAAACCCTCAAGTTGTGGCGCGGACAATTCTACGTCAACATATTCAAATCCGCTCTTGGCTGCGGCTATCAGCATCTGGCGGCGCTCCGTTTCTTTTCGGGAGGCCTTGTCCGTAGCGATCTTCGGAGTCTTGACGTGAGCTGCCAAATTGGCTAATCCAATTGTATGTTCTAGGTGGTCAAGTCTTACCTCTATCAAATCTGCGTGAGCAGCCTCTGCTTTTTCTGTTAGCCGAAGCGCTTCCGCCCCGTTTTTAGGGAGGAGTGACACGCAGATTCTAGGGGTCACCTTTCTATCACCGTTTCGTCGGGTACTGCTACGCCGAAGTGTCTGCCTGCGCTTGTGGCTAGGTGTGCTAGAACTTCGTCTCCAACTTTCAGTTCCGTCACTGCTTTTGACTCTTGCATGGTTACGAGCCTTATGGTTTCAGCGTTCTGCATTATGGTTTTGATTTTCTTTCCTTCAGCTTCGGCTTCCACGAGAATTAAAGGTCTAAGCTCGATTTTTATTCGCCCCACGCTTGCTGGTCGCGTTTTGCCTTTTCTGTCAACTATGAGCACTTCATCGCCAGCCTCCAACTCTGACAAGTATCGCGTTTTCTGCAACGACGCTAAAGTGTACATAGAAAGGGAGCCGGCGTTAACCCTGAAAGGTCGCGCTTGTACGTACGGATTTTCGTGCACTTCCGCTTCTACAAGAAAGAAGCCGGCAGCTTGCACGCCAACGAGCATTCCTTCACCAGACGTCATAAGATCGCAGGTGTCCACACAAACTCTTGCGCCAGTGCCGATCTGCTTTACAGCAGTGACTTTTGCGAGAACCACCATAATTTCGGATGTTTGCTCCTTGACTAATGCGATTGCTTTTTGGAGTTCGTCAGCGTCTGGTGCGTGCATCAGCACGCCGTCAGTTCCTAATTCTAGTGTTTCCAGAACCAGTTTAGCGTCTTCAGCGTTTGAGACTTCTGCGATTAGTTTGCTTTTGCCGCGGGTTCGCGAAATAAGATTTTCCAGTGGGATAACACGCCAGTCAAGACAGGTTATTATTACGTAATCAGCTAAAAGTTCGGCTGCTTTTACAGCGGTGTTCTCGTCTTTTTTTCCTTTTATGCTTATTTTCAAAGCGACTTTTTTACCGTTCTGTTTCAATTGCTTGACGGTTTTTTCTTCAAAGCTGTTGAGTATAGTTACTTCGTCTCCGCCTGAGTAGCTACATGCACGCGTGTCCTCAAGTAGGAAATCGGCGTTGTCTGCCGCAAGTTTCTGCAGTTTTTCTTTTTCGGAGGGAGAAGCGTTTGATCCTATTTCGACCCAGAGTTCCTTCAACGAGATTCCCCTAGAATTTTCAAAGCTTGCTCAACAGAGACGCCTTTGTGAACTATCGCGGATAGCGCCTTAACCATTAAAACAGGATTTGCGTGTTGGAACACGTTTCGTCCAATGGAGAGTCCAGCGCCACCAGCTTTTATGGAGTCGTATGCGGTCTGGAGGATTTCCTGTTCTGTTTTGCATTTTGGACCACCTGCAATTATGACGGGTACAGGACATCCTTCTACAACGGTTTTGAAGGTTTCGATGTCGCCGGTGAAGTTTGTTTTGATTATGTCTGCGCCGAGTTCTGCGCCTAGTCTAGCTGCGTGTGCCACTACGTCGACGGCGTGTTCGCTCTTTATTTTTGGTCCTCGTGGGTACATCATGGCTAGCAGGGGCATGCCGTGAACGTCACATTTATCTGAGACTTTGCCTAGTTTTTCGAGCATTTTGTCTTCTTCTGGTGCGCCTACATTGATGTGGACTGAGACTGCATCTGCACCGATGCGGATGGCCTCTTGCACGGTGCACACTTGGACTTTGCTGTTTGCATTAGGGGTGAGGGATGATATCGCTGATAAGTGTACGATTAAGCCTGCGTTGTCCATGTCTACTAATTTGGCTACGCCTTTGTTTAGTACTATTGCATCAACGCCGCCTTTCAGCAGTTGGTCGACTATGTTTTGCATGCTTGTTATGCCCTTGATGGGACCCATGCTGACGCCGTGGTCCATTGGCACTATCACGGTGCGGTTATCTTTTTGCAAGATTCTTTTTAGTCGTCGTTTTTTACCTTGGTTCATGGTTTTTCACTTCTTTTTTCGTTGTTAATGTTCCTTTTAGGGAGCTTCGGATTAGCTGTAAAGCTTTTTCTCGTTCGCTCCAGTCTACGAATAGTAGTATGCTTGATGTGATTGTTAGTATGCCGTAAATGTTTATCTGATTAACTCTTAGGTTTTCAGATATTTTTCCAATTAGCCCATGGGTTTCTTCTAAGCCAACTCCGCTGGTTTTTAAGAAGGCTATTTCTTTCTTTACTGCCATAGCTATGGTTTCTGGGTTGTTCAAGGTTATTTTGTGGATTTGGTTGAAGAGTTTATCTATATTTTCCTCTTGAGAAACGTATAGGATGATTGAGTTCGGGTTCATTGACATGCCCAGCAATGACGTGTGGGCTTCGGTTCTTTCTACCATCTCTAGTATGATGTGTGGTTTTTCGGAGACTCTGTTGCCGACTATGGTTATTTCCGCTACTGGTGAGGGATGTGCGATTTCCACGTCAAGCTCAGTTGCCAAAGCGCCAATAATCATAGTGCCTTTCTGGCTTAAATCGCCGTTCGCGTGGTTGATTACTTTAACAGGGATTGATTGTGGTTTGTATTTCAGGGCTTTGCTGTGGATGAACTTCGCTCCTGAATCAGCTAGACCCACCAAAGTACTGACTTCGATGTGTGCAAGTGTTTTTGGATTTGAAACGATTTTTGGGTCGCCTGACATTATTCCATCAGCGTCGGTCACTAGGGCAACTTCGTCTGCTTTCAGAGCTTCTGCTATGATGAATGCAGTGGTGTCGCTTCCTCCACGTCCGAGGGTGGTTATTTTGCCGTCTGTGGTTTTGCCGACGAACCCTGCGATTACGGGTACTACGCCTTTCTCAACTATGGGGAGTACGTGTTTTTGGATTCTCGTTGTGCATTCTTTTAAGATGGGGTTTGCGTTGGAGAATGCTGCGTCGGTTATTATTGGCCATCTGCTGTCTGTTGGATCTAAGTAGCAGGATTCTACGCCGCTGGTTCTTAATGCTGCGGCGAATATGCGTACGCTTGTGCGTTCGCCCATTGAGAGTATGTCGTCTAGTTCGCGTTTCTCCAGTTTCCCGTTTGAAGCGTTCTTCATTGTGTTCATGAGAATGTCGGTTGTTTTGCCCATTGCTGAGACTACGACGGCGATTTGCGTGCCTTTCGAAGCTTCTTTTGCTACGGAGTTTACAGCCCTAGATAGTTTTTGGTGATCGGCTAGGCTGGAACCCCCGAATTTAACCACAATTTTTTTGCAGGAATTTTCATTTTCCATTAATTCAACCATCCTTGCGCCCAGAAACCTTAATCAAAACTTTCTTGTCAGGTCTGGGCTTAGTTAAAATAGTAATAGAAGTAATAGCCGAAGCTAAAGACTCGCGAAGGCCATCTTTCTTTTCCTGTATTATTTATCATCGTAGCTTCGAACCTGTTGAATGAGACGTTGTTCCGGGAATAAAAGCGTTTCGGAAAACACAAATCAAGAATAATTATTCCAAGTAAACACCTGCGTGTTCTCTAGCATTTGAAAAGTGCTATAGCCATCTTATATAAATAAATTATAAAGAATTGGTTTGCTCACGAGAAACTCATCTGTAGATCAGATTTTGCTTTGCGCAAAATTGGTTTGATGTGTTTATCATAGATATAGCACAAGATGCTAACTTGCGCTATGTTTTGAAAGCTAGTCCTGAGAAGACAGCTATCTTCTTGTTTGGTTTGAAGATTGTCACGTGATACAGTCCTAGCGTTTTTCCGCGGATATTCTTACTGCTTCGGCTGTGAGTGTGCCGCCTTCAAACGCGGTTTTCACAACAAATGAAGACAAAAATTTCAAAAATAACAGAGACTGACAGAGGGCAGCATAAACATCGAATACGCTTATTCATCAGTTGTTCATGTGGACGGTAAAATCACATCGATACTACAAGCCAGCGAACGTAGAAAACGCTGAAAAAATACTGAAAGCAAACGGCCTAATCGTTCTCTCACTAGCATAAATCCAAAAAACACTTCCGGTAAACTCGCTTTTTCAAGATAACATTTTAACATTAATGAAATGGACGTAGCTAAATATCAGGGTCAACCTTAATTATCTGTGGGACTACGCCTGCTGTACCAGTAAACCCCTTATAGACTATGAGAACTCCATTAACGCCTTGAATGGAAAGTGCTTTGCTTATCCCTGTTTTGATAGCGGCTTGACAATCATCGCCTTTCACCACGTTGCATACTGCGGTTGCTGCGGCGTCTGCTAGTCCCGCGTTCTTACAGAAGACAGTTGCTACCTCTGCTTCTCCGAAACTGAACGCATGGCTGAAGCGACCTGAACTGGTGGCAACACCTATGGGAAATTCTGTTAATCTGAAGCCGAACCGTTTTGACAGGGGCTCGTCTCCAGCCGCAACTGCCACGTCGATGGAAGTGTTGGATGCCGCTGAGATTTCGCCACCGTTTTCCACTACTGCCACTTTGCATCCATCGAGTAGCATGTCTTTTACGGCTAGATCAGCTAGGACGCCAGCGACGGCTGCCATGGGTCCGACGTTTGCTTTTTCGGCAGCTTCCCCCATCATTTTAGCCACTAGTGGCCCGGTTGGCACGGGAACGGGTTCGAGAGTGTGAAAAAAATTGAGGTTGTTTTTAATGTACTCTTCGAGTTTGCGTCTGTGACTCTCAATCGAGTTTTTGGCTATTTTTATGCCTTCGGATTTGTCGGCAATTACTGTGCACCGAGACTCTTCAAGCTGGAAGGCTTCTTTGAAAAGCTTCATTGCTTCTCTCCAAAAGCGTTTAGCCCGCGTTGTTGGCTACGAGTTCCGATCTGTTCTGTTTCACTGATTTTATGACTCTGGAGGGGCAAGCGTCCACGCAGGCGCTGCAAGTGCTACCGAGGCATTTTTCCTGATTGAAAACGACAGACGCGCCTTCATCCATGGTTATCGCTTCAACTGGGCACAGCGTGAGGCAAGCTCCGCAGCTAATGCATTTCTCATCGTCAATTTCAATGAGTTTTGGTATACTGGCCGTGGCGCCTTGTTTGCGGAACGCCTTAATCACCTTTTGCAGCGCTTCGTCTGGCACTTCAGCTAATACCTCGCCGCCCTTAGAGTCAACGTGCGCCGTGATTATGTTGATTGGCACTTTCAACTCTAGGATTATCTCTGAGATTATTGGCTTCTCAACGACGTTCTCTGAGAACCTAAGCAGTATTCGCACCATTCAGCGTTCACCTTCCCAGAAGCTTGGACACGTCCTCAGCTGTGACAATGCCCAAAACTTTCTTTTCGTTATCTATCACAGGCAAAGCAGAAATGTTATGCTGTGCCATCCGCTTCGAAGCGGTCTCCAAAGGCTCATTAAGTTTGGCCGTTATCACGCGCCTGGTGACAATGTCACCCAGCGCTTTTTTACCTTGAGCTAAAGCACGTGTGATGTCCCATGAAGTCACGATACCCGCAAGTTTGCCGTTGTCATCAATAACCACAATGTGGTTAACTGAACGCGTCACTATGCGCTCCGCTACAACTTTCACTGCTTCACTCTCGCTGCACATGACCGCGTCCTGCATAACGTTAGCCACAAATGACGTTTCCTCAGTCTGTCGCATCGGCTTAAACACGGAGTCAACTGACAAATGCTCAACAGGCGCAGTCAAAAAGAACTCGCCCTGAGTAATCCACGACTTCAACGTTCCAGCAATTTTCCGTGCAGTTTTCAAGCTTGACAGAGAGCTGACCCTGATTCGCTGGTCGTTCACAGTTATCGCGCCCGACTTCAACTCTTTATAGCTTACTTTGGCCAGCGCTGGGCGACTCTTGCGCGGAATGCCGTAGTCAACAACGTTGGTGAAGATTTCCTCGTCCCGTATAGCGGTTTTTTCAGCTAAGCCTTCGTTCAAGATGGGAATAGGTATTCCCAGCCCAACGTAGAGCGTGGTTCCGTACCGAGTGAAAGCTGCGCCCCGCAGAAACTCTGGATTCATCTTCTTAGCGTCTCCGCGGACCATAATAGTTCCGAATCGGTTCTGTGGGTCATGTTGAGTTCCCTCGCCAATCACGTAGCCCTGAGCTCCTCCAAGAAAAATTCTGGTGCCTATGCCTATGGTCTCGTAGTCGGGGTCATTCATCAACGGGTTCAACTCGCCGGCGCCTGAGAAAGTAGCGTTACGAAGCCGGGGTAGCAACTTACCCATGTACGTGTAAATCGTCTCGTCGCGACCGTTCACGGCGCAGTTATAACGTTGGTAGCAGTTGCGGAAGTTAAGCAGATGAAACTGGTTCAAGTCATCCTTCGTCAATCGAGTTTTAACTTGTGTCCGCGGGTAACAGTCAGTGCCATAAGCCGTAGCTCTAAGCTCAACTTCTTTACCGACGACGAGATCTTCAATCACGTGTCCGCCGCCGTACTCAAAAGCCTGTTGCTTCGACATGGAAGTGGCTCCAATGTATAGGTCTACGGCAGCGCCAGGATGGCAGATAGGGACGTCGTTGATCCATGCTTTTTCAATTTTTATTGGCGGATCCGAGTGCCCAACGTTTATGATTGCCCCTGAAGAACACATTGCTCCAAAAGTTCCTGTTGTTACAACGTCTACTTCTCGGAAAGCAACTTCGACGCTGCTGCTTTCAACGAGGCGTTTCATTTCTTCGGCGGTTAAAACTTGGGCATCGCCCTTTCTAATTTTCGCGTTAATTTCGTCGATTGTCCGGGTATTTTGTTTGTTTTTTAGTTTCGTTTACCTCCAACCAGTAACCAACCGAAAGGAGCAAACGCCTATTAAAGTCTTTTGGAAGTTTCTATACGTATAGCCTATACGTATAGGAAGTTTCACCACAGCTTCCACTGCAGCTCGTTCATGTACTCGTTCAAAGAACGAATCGAGTTACCATTATGTTCTCTCCCCTTCAAGACCCTCACAAGAGCAGAAGTCAACTCTAAGTTAGTGATTACCGGAACGTTGAACTCTACCGCTTGCCGCCGTATGATGTAACCATCTGTCAAAACATCGGAGTAATTTCTCTGTTTGTTCGCCATTGGAACGTTGACAACTAAATCTATCTTTTGGTTTTGGAGATAATCAACAATGTTCGGGTTTGCGCCCCCAGACTCTTTAACCTTGCTTAGCACCGATACGTTATTTATTCCTGCAGCTTGAAGCACCTCAGCCGTATGAACTGTAGCGTAAATTTTGAAGCCCATCTCCTCAAAAGCCTTCGCCAAGGGAACAACTCTTCTTTTTGGTTCTTCACCGCCAACCGTTATAAGCACCGAACCGCCCTTGGGTGGAATACGAAACTCTGCAGACTGCAGTGCCTTCGAGAAAGCATCATCGAAGTTCTCACCTAAACAAGCGACTTCGCCTGTGCTGAGCATTTCAACCCCTAACACTGGATCAGCCCCGCTTAAACGCATGAAACTAAACTGGGGCACCTTCACGCCGAAATGGTTTGGAAGTGGCAACCTACACGTTTTAAGCGCTTTTTCAAATTTCTTGTCAAGCATAGCAAGCGTCGCAAGCTCAATTAGATTTATGCCCCGTGTCTTGCTCACAAAAGGCATAGATCGCGAAGCACGCAAGTTACATTCGATAACGGAGACTTCGCCATCTTTTACTAGATACTGGATGTTGTAGGGTCCTTTAATTTTCAAGGCTTTGACGATTTTCTGTGTGGCATTTTCAATTTTGTTCTGAACTTCAGTGGAAAGCGTATGAGGCGGAATACTCATGGTTGCGTCGCCGCTGTGAACACCTGCGTTCTCCACGTGCTCCATTATGGAGCCTATGAAGCAGGTTTCGCCGTCATAGACTCCGTCCACTTCAACTTCTTTGGCTTTGTTAACAAACTTTGAGATTACAACTGGCTGGTCTCGGGAAACCTTAGCTGCCAAATTGAGAAAGTTTTCCAACGCTGTCTCGTTATATGCCACACGCATTGCACTGCCTGATAGGACATAGCTCGGTCGCACGATAACTGGGTAACCGATTTTATTCGCGAATCTTTTAGCAGCGTTTATTGATGTCAGTTTGCTCCAGCTTGGCTGAGAAATATCCAGTTGATCCAAGAGCGCGCTGAACTTTGACCGGTCCTCGGCCATGTCTATATTTTCTGCTGAGGTGCCAAGTAGTTTTACTCCAGCATTAGCCAGTTTCAAAGCTAAGTTGTTTGGAATCTGACCACCGACGCTGGCTATGACGCCCAATGGGTTTTCTTTTTCGTAAATGTCCAGAATGCGCTCAGTAGTTAATTCTTCAAAGTACAGCTTATCAGAGACATCGTAGTCGGTTGAGACGGTTTCGGGATTATAGTTGACCATTATAGCTTCTTGTATACCGTTTTTCTTTAGCGCCCAAATCGTGTTGACTCCACACCAATCGAATTCCACGCTTGAGCCGATTCTGAAGACGCCGGCGCCTAACACGATAACTTTGCTTTTAATATCGTTTAGTTCTATATCGTCTTCGTCTCCACCGTACGTCAAGTAAAGGTAGTTGGTTTTAGCTGGCCACTCTGCAGCCAGCGTGTCAATCTGCTTTATTGATGGAAGGATGTTCGCGCCTTTTCTGAATTTTCTTATTGTCGCTTCGGTGGTTTTTTGGCAGATAGCAATTTGCTCGTCTGAGAAGCCTATGCGCTTTGCTTCTCTTACAATTTCTGCTGCGTCACTTGCGTCAAGATTTAAGGCGCAGAGTTGACTTTCCATGTTTGTAATGTTTTTGATTTTATAGAGGAAGAAGGGGTCAACACCGCTCAGATGATAAATTTCCTCGATTGAAATGCCCATTTTCAAGGCTTTAACTATCTTGTAAAGTCTCTCGTCAGTCGGGTTAGCTAGTACATCTTTAATTTTATCTGCTGTTTCAGGTTCCGAATCTTCGTTGCAGACTAAGCCTTTTTTGCCAATGTCTAGCATCCGCACGGCTTTTTGCAGCGCTTCTTCCATGCAACGTCCGATAGCCATTACTTCGCCTACGGAACGCATTTGAGGTCCTATGTGGCGATCTGCCTTCTTGAATTTTTGTAGGTCCCAGCGAGGGATTTTGATTGTAACGTAGTCTAATGCTGGTTCAAAACAGGCGGTGGTGACTTCGGTTACTTTGTTTATGAGTTCTGGAAGAAGATATCCAATAGATAACTTGGTGGCGATGTAAGCCAGAGGGTAGCCTGTTACTTTGCTTGCAAGCGCAGAGCTTCGTGACATGCGCGAGTTGACTTCTATAACACGGAATTCTTCAGACTTTGGATGTGCAGCCCATTGTATGTTACATTCGCCGATTATGCCTAAACTTCGTATGGCATTTATGGCTGCCAACCGCATGAGATGATATTCGCGGTTTGACAGCGTCTGTGAAGGCGCAATGACTATTGAGTCACCTGTGTGGACGCCCATCGGGTCCAAGTTCTCCATATTGCACACAATCAAGCAGTTGTCTGCGTAGTCACGCATAACTTCGTACTCAAGTTCCTTCCAGTGACCCACATACTCTTCCACAAGCACCTGAGTGATTCTACTCTGCGCCAAGCCACGTGTAACTATATCTCTTAATTCCCAAGCGTTACGGGCTACACCCGCTCCTTTGCCGCCGAGAGTATATGCCACTCGAACTATAACTGGATACCCTATATTGTTGGCAATTTCCAAGGCTTCCCCAACTGTTGTGGCAGCCTTGCTTCTTAACGGTGGAACATCAGCCTTGAGCATAACTTGTTTGAAGCGCTCTCTATCCCCCGTGTCTTCTATCGCCTGAATAGGTGTTCCCAGCACCTTCACATTATATTTTTCCAAAACGCCGGTTTTTGCGAGTTCAATGCCGCAGTTGAGCGCTGTTTGTCCTCCGAAACCTAAAAGGATACCGTCAGGCTTTTCTTTCTGGATTACTTTCTCCACATATTCAGGCGTTACGGGGATAAGATACACTTTTCCTGACAACCGTGGGTCAGTTTGTATCGTAGCGATGTTAGGGTTGATAAGAACCGTTTCTATTCCTTCTTCACGCAGAGCTTTGAGGCACTGGCTGCCTGAATAATCAAACTCGGCGGCTTCCCCTATTTTTATGGCACCGCTTCCCAGTACCAGAACTTTCTTTATCCACTCGAACTTCGGCATTTCAGGCAACCTCCAACATTTTTGCGAAAGTGTCAAAGAGGAAACCTGTGTCATAAGGTCCAGGCGAAGCCTCAGGATGCCACTGCACTGCAAAAACTGGTTTACTCTTGTGTTTGATTCCTTCAACAGTCTTATCGTTAGGGTTCATGAACCAAGCTTCCAAAGGCGTGTCCTTGATTGACTCGTTCGCGATTGCGTAGCCGTGATTCTGAGTAGTGATGTAGCAACTATTGGTCTTCAAGTCAAGCGCAGGTTGGTTCTGAGAACGATGCCCGTACTTCAGCTTGTAAGTGTCTCCACCCAACGCCAAAGCTAAGATTTGGGCGCCAAGGCAGATGCCCATCAATGGGACTTTTTCAACAAGTTCTCTGACTGAACCTATGGTTTTGGCGCATTTTTTCGGGTCTCCAGGACCGTTACTCAGAAAAACACCGCTTGGTTTGTACTCCATAATTTCTTTGGCTGAAAAATCGTAAGGCACTCTTATAACGCTGATTCTCCGTTTTAACAAGTTCCGAATAATATTGTATTTGACCCCGCAGTCGATTAAAACGACAGTGTATTTGCCGTCAACTTTGTAGTTAATAGGCTCTTTCACGGTAACTTTGCGCACCAAATCGGTCAGGTTAGGGTCAGGTATGCTTTTCGCTTCCGTTAATAGCTGATCCAAGTTGGGATCTTCTCCAGTCTCGAATACCTTCAGGATTCCAAGCATTACGCCGTGTGCCCTAAGTTTCTTTGTAAGGTGGCGGGTGTCTACGCCGTAGATTCCAGGCACGCCTTCGTCGGACAGCCATTTGTCTAAGGTTCGTGTTGACGCCCAATGATACGGGTTATGGCATAGTTCATGGATGACGAGTCCTTGCACTTGAATGCGGTCTGACTCGAAGTATAATGGAAGACCTAAGTTAAGGTCATAAGGCGGCACGCCGTAGTTACCCACAAGCGGGTATGTTAACGTGAGGATCTGCCCTTTGTACGATGGGTCGGTTAGAGCTTCTGGATAGCCAACCATGGATGTTGAGAAAACGACTTCGCCTGAAGCCTTCCCTGTTGCTCCAAAACCTTTGCCGACGAAAAAGGTGCCGTCCTCAAAAACAAGAATCGCTTTTTTATTTTTGTTGGAATTAAGTTTCGGGACCAAAGCCCTATACTACCTATAATTTTGCATTTTTAAGTTTTATGTTTTCGCGGGAATTCACGGGAAAATAAGATTGGACAGCATTTTTCAGGTTGTTTTCTGCATCTTCAATCTTCTTGTCCATCTGCAATATATCAGATTTTATTAGAAACGTCTTCTTCTTCCATACATTCAATGCTTTTTTGACCTCGGTTGGGGCGGGTCCGCCCGTGACGTTGCAGGCTTTAACTAGCGCAAGCGGGTCTGCAAGCGCTTTCAGGTCTTCATCCTTAACTGTTAACTTGATACCCGCAACCTCCTTAGCCGGTTTCTGCAGCATCGCAGGCGTAGCGTCTGCGAAAGTCATTTTTGAATCCATTAACGACTTGACGAAAGCACCGACTACTTTGTGAGCGGTTCTAAACGGAACATTATATTTTCGTACAAGCACGTTAGCCAGTTCGGTTGCAGCCACAAAGCCTGCATTGGTTTTGCTCGAGAAGCCTGCGGTTACTTTCAGTTCAGGAAGCAACTTATGGAACATGTCCAGCGAAGCATGCACGTTTTCTATTGACGCCCATAGTTTTGGTGTGATTTCCTGAAAGTCAAGATTATATGTGGAAGGCAGGCTCTTAACAGCAGCGACTGAAGATACAAAATCACCTAGCACAGAACTGGCTCTTGCACGGATGACTTCCAAGACTTCAGGATTCTTTTTCTGAGGCATAATACTGCTGGTGCTGGAGAACTCATCTGGAATCTCCACCACTCCAAATTCAGGCGAACTCCAGATTATGAGGTCCTCAGCAAAACGACTCAAGTTGACGGCAATTAATGTGAGAACAGCAAGGGTTTCAGTAATGAAATCTCGGCTGCCTACTGCGTCAATCGAGTTTTCCGCTAAACCGTCGAAGCCCAATAGTTCTGCGGTTCGGTCGCGGTTTATTGAGAAGCTTGTGGTAGCTAAAGCCCCTGAACCGAGCGGACAGAGATTAACTCTTACATACGTGCTTTGTAGTCTTTGCAGGTCGCGTTCAAAAGCAGCGCAGTGTGACAGGAGGTAATGGGCAAAAGTCACTGGCTGTGCAGGCTGTAGGTGAGTATACTCCATGATGACTGTGCTTACGTGCTCTTCCGCCACTTCAGCTAAGTGGTCTTGCACGTGAGATACGGCGCGCATCAGACCAAGCAGTTTGTCTCGCAGTTCCATGCGTATTGCTGTTGCAACTTGGTCGTTTCTGCTCTTGGCGATATGGAGGTTTCCGCCTACTACGTCTCCAGCCTCTTTGAGCACGGCTTCTTCCACTGCCATGTGAACGTCTTCAGCTGATGCAACTAACTTCGTGCTGGAGAACTTGGCAAGAGCTTGCAGAAGTTTGGCGCCGTCGGACTTTTTGAGGATTTTCTGCTCCAAGAGCATCACTACGTGCGCCTTGTTAATGTCAACCACGGCTTTCGATAGTCTCAAGTCGTCTTTCATTGATGAAGTGAACTTGACAACGTCTTCCCGCGCTTGTGATAGTCGCCCGCCCCGCAATAGTTTTGACATTTAAGTTCCGCCTTTGCCGGTTTTTTTCTCTTTAGCTTTTCGTTTCAACACATTCTGCATTCTTGTTTGCAGACCCCAAAGTTCTATGAAGCCTTTAGAGTACGACTGGTTAAAGCCCGTTTTAATGTTATAATTCACCAAGTTCTGGTCATAAAGCGACATTGGTGATGAACGGCTGACAACTTGAAGCCCGCCCTTGTACAGTTTCACGCGTACTTCACCTTGCACTTTTTCCTGACTTTTGTTTATGAATGCTTCAAGGTCTTCTCGTAGCGGATCCAACCATAAGCCTGCATAGGCCAAAAAAGTCCATTGAGCATCGATTTGCTGCTTAAACAGCACTTCGTGCCGCGTGAGAACTATTTTTTCCAAGTCTTTATGCGCTTCCAATAGCACGGTTGCGGCTGGGCATTCGTAAATTTCTCTTGATTTAATGCCCACCATGCGGTCTTCGATGTGGTCTATGCGACCAACACCGTGCTTACCCGAGGTCTTATTCAATTTTTCAATAAGTGCAAGCGGCGCCAAAGCTTCGTTGTTAAGGGCTATAGGGACTCCTGTCTCGAATTTTATCGTTACGTATTCAGGTTTGTCAGGCGCTTTTTCAGGGGAAGTGGTCCATTCAAAAACGTCTTCGGGGGGTTCTTTGCTGGCGTCTTCCAGCACGCCACACTCAATGGATCTGCCCCAGATGCTTTGGTCTATACTGTACTTCTTTGCGACAGTGGAAACTGGAATCCCATGCAATTTTGCGTATTCGATTTCTTCGTCTCTAGTCATCTTCCACTCTCTGACTGGCGCAATTATCTTCAGATCAGGCGCCAAAGCTCCAATTGAAATGTCAAAGCGCACTTGATCGTTGCCTTTACCTGTGCAGCCATGGGCTAACGCTGTGGCGCCTTCGTTTTCTGCGATTTCAACCATTTTCTTGACGATGAGTGGACGAGACAAAGTTGTACTTATGGGATATTTGCCCTCATAGAGGGCGTTTGCTTTTATAGCTGGAAGAATGTAGTCGGTGGCGAACTCTTCTTTAGCGTCGATTGAGTAGTGTTTCAAGACGCCGAGGTTGTTGGCCTTGTCTTCTACTTCCGCCAAGTCTTCTGGTTGGCCGACGTTGATGGTGGCAGTTATGACTTCCGCGTTGTATTTTTCTTGAAGCCACTTGATCATCACGGATGTGTCTAGTCCGCCAGAGTATGCTAGCACGATCTTTTCTGTCGTTTTTTGCTCCCCCGTTTTTGAAGTGAATTTATTTTCCTTACCTCAGGGGCGAGATTTTTAAACCTTGCGACTTTTTTGTTACACAATAAGCTTTAAATGTCCCATTTGATACACTTGTGCATCATGACGATAGCTCAAAACGTAAGAAGTCACTTACAGAACAAGCCATACCTGCTGGAAGCCTTGGAAAAAGGCATAGTTAACCTGAGCGAGCTATCCCGACAGATCCAGGAAGAACTGCAAATAGGCAACACAAGCGCCGTAAAAGCTGCTTTGAGACGGTTTTCAGAAGAACTGCAAAAACATAAGCAAAAAAGAGAAGAAAAAGTCCTGCAAGTCCTAAAGCGAAGCGCCATGGCAGTTTATGACAGAAAATCCGTTATCATAACAACCAAGGAGATAAACACCAAAACCGGAATGAAAGTAGACTTGCTCGGTAAAGTTGTTTACCTGCTGGATAGAAGCGATATGCCTGAAAGAGCCAGTGCACTAGTCAAACATGACAATTGCACCATGATAGTAGTGCACTCGCCCAAAGAACTGGAAGCCACACCAGGAGTAGTCGCCTTTCTAACGACGTTACTGGCGGAGCAAAACGTGAACATTATAGAGTTCATTTCATGCTGGACTGAAACAATCATTGTAGTGGAGAAAAAAGACAGCCTCAAAGCCTACCAAGTTCTATCCAACCTAGTAGGCTGATACATAATGGCTTGTTTAATACTCAGCTCGAAAAAAAGCAGCAATATTATTAATACTTACAGTTGGATACTGTTTGCTGATTAAGCAGAACGCCAATGCTGCAACATCAGGGAAAAGTTAGTCTAATGGAGGGATTGATGGCGTATCAAAAATGCATCAACTGTGGAAGCGAATACGGCATAGACGAGATTGTTTACTTCTGCAGGAAGTGTAGAGACATACTTGAAATAAAATACGAGCAAGGTGAATTAGCTGAAGCCCTCAGAGACAAAGAATGGCGAAATACTCCTCTTTCGGTGTGGCGCTACCGGCACTTAATGCCAATTAGTGACGCTGCGAAAATAGTTACCTTAAACGAAGGCGGTACAGGCCTCCATTCGTGTGAATGTCTAGCAGAGTATTTGGGGCTACGGGAGCTTTACGTAAAAAATGAGGGTGAAAACCCTACTGGCTCGTTTAAGGATAGGGGCATGACGGTTGGAGTTACGAAAGCCGTGGAGCTCGGAGTTCAATCTGTTATTTGTGCTTCTACAGGTAATACTTCTGCTTCTTTGGCTGCTTACGCAGCAAGAGCGGGGTTGAAGTGTGCCGTCCTTATTCCCTCGGGCAAAATCGCGTATGGGAAACTTTCGCAAGCCATGATTCATGGTGCAAAAGTTATTCAGTTGCGAGGGAACTTTGATCAATCATTGGGTGCTGTGCTGAAGCTATCGGAGAAACACCGAAGCATTTACCTTCTTAACTCCATTAACCCGTTCCGAATTGAAGGACAGAAATCTCTGGGCTACGAAATAAGTGACCAACTGAATCAGGAAGCGCCAGACAGGATTATAGTGCCAGTTGGCAATGCTGGAAACATAAGCGCCATATGGAAAGGCTTCACCGAGTTTCATGAACTTGACCTTATAAAAGCGCTTCCGAAGATGACGGGTATACAAGCGGCTGGATCGGCTCCGATAGCGAAGGCAATTAAAACTGGAAGCCTAACTATTGTACCTGTTTCGGCGCCAGAAACCGTTGCCACCGCCATCAGAATCGGGGCACCTGTGAGCTGGAAGAAAGCATTGAACGCGATTCGTGAGTCGGATGGTACTGCTGAGACGGTGACTGACGAGGAAATCCTAAGTGCACAGAAGTTGTTGGCGAGTGTTGAAGGACTGTTCGTTGAGCCTGCAAGCGCGTCGTCAATCGCTGGTTTAATAAAACTAGTTGAAAACGGAGTTATAGAGAAGGATGAGCGTATCGTTTGCGTTACCACAGGGCACGGGCTCAAAGACCCTGATACGGCGGTTAAAATCAGTGAGAAGCCTGTGGAGGTTGATGCTGAAATATCAGCGATAGAAGAGGCATTAGGCTTAAAGAAACAAGCAGCAATATTGGTATGGTGAAAGTAACATGAGAATTATTTTGGTTGGTTTTGGCGTAGTCGGAAAGGGCGTAGCTACCATACTTGCTCGCAGATATGCAGAAAAGGTGAAGGATTACGGGTTTAACCCAAAGATCGTTGCCATCGCCGACATAGACGGCGCGGTTATAAACCCAAGAGGTCTAAGCCCTGAAAAATTGGAAACCATAAAACAAAAAGGTTTTCCCATATCAGCAGATCCCGATTTTGGGCAACCAGAAATGCTAGCGATAGATGTAATTGAGTCGGTTGAAGCAGAAGTGGTTGTTGAAGTCACGCCTGTCAACATAAAAGACGCTGAACCAGCTCTATCCCACATCGCTAAAGCTTTCAAAACAAGAAAACACGTTGTGACAACCAACAAAGGACCATTAGCCCTAGCCATGCCAGCCCTCACAGAACTAGCTGAATATAACAATGTTTACCTACGCTTCAGCGGAACAGTCGGTGGCGGCACCCCAATGCTAGAGTTTGCCAAACGATGCCTCGCAGGAGACAAGATTCTAGCCATAAAAGGCATACTAAACGGCACTACCAACTACATACTAACTGAGATGTCACAAAACCGCGTAACCTTCCAAGAAGCGCTAAAAAATGCACAGAAACTTGGCTACGCTGAGACAGAGCCATCAATGGATATTGACGGATTTGATACCGCCTGCAAAATAGTCATCCTAGCCAACTGGATAATGAACAAGAAAATAACCTTGAAAGACGTTAATAGGACGGGCATCCGAGACGTATCTTTGCAAGCTCTTGATGAAGCCTCGAAGAGAGGCAACACTATCAAGCTCATAGGTTCAATAAACGGTGACCGAGCAACCGTAAAGCCAACCGAGATACAGAAAAACAACGCCCTTTGCGTCAGTGGAGTTCTAAACGCGATAACCTTCTTCACCGAATTCGCGGGTGAACAAACTCTGGTTGGCAGAGGCGCAGGTGGCATGGAAACTGCCAGTGCAGTTTTAAGAGACCTGCTAGACATAAGACATAAGCTAGCGAGCGAAGTGCTTACGTAAGACTTTGAGTGTGAACAAAAGTGAAAAAAATAGTAATGAAGTTCGGAGGAACGTCTATCGCTACAGGCGAGAACATACGCCGAGTAGCCAACATAGTAGCGACCAGCGCCAAAAAGGACTGCAGAGTCGTTGTGGTAGTTTCAGCTTTAGCAGGGGTTACCAACCAGCTCGTAGAAGAGGCTGACCAGGCAAAGAAGAAGGATGAAAAGCAAATTCATAAGTTCACTAGAAAACTGGTTGAAAAACACGTTGCAACCGTGACTGACGCTATAGAGAACAAGGGATTACAGAAAGAAGTAGAACAACGAATCGAGAAAACGGTTAGCGAGCTTGAGAAAGTTCTCACTGGAATATGCTATGTCGGCGAAATTACACCTAAATCAAGAGATTACGTGTTGTCTTTCGGAGAAAGACTATCAGCGCCGATAATCTGGGGTGCTTTACGTGACATCAAGCTTCAAACGCAATATTTCACGGGAAAAGAAGCAGGCATTGTAACAGACGAGAACTTCGGAGAAGCCAGACCACTAATGAACGTCACTACACATCAGGTGAAAGGAAGAATTGAGCCGCTGCTTGAGAAGAAAGTTGTACCTGTTATTACAGGATACATAGCCGCAACGCAAGACGGCGTTATCACAACCTTAGGACGCGGAGGCTCAGATTACACAGCTACAATCCTGAGCGTTGCCTTAGCTGCTGACGAAGTATGGATATGGACTGACGTAGATGGAATTATGACTACAGACCCGAAAATTGTACACTCAGCGAAAATGCTACCTCAACTCTCTTATGGAGAAGCTGCCGAAATGGCTATTTTCGGAGCGAAGGCAATGCACCCAAGCGCCTTGGAACCCGTCATTGAGGCACAAATTCCAGTGAGAATAAGGAACGTCTTCAATCCCGAAAACACGGGAACCCTAATAGCAGACGGGCAAGAAACCAAATCAAAAGAGGTTGTTAAAGCAACAGCATTAATCAAAGACGTAGCAATGATTAATATTAAAGGGGCAGCGATGGTTGGCGCACCCGGAAGCTACTCAAAAGTCTTTGATGTCCTAGGCAAGAATAACATCAACGTTATGATGGTTTCTGCTGCAGTTTCCGAAGCAAACATTTCGTTAATAATCCGCAGGAGCCTATTAGGTAGGACGCTCAGCACGTTGGAAATCGCGCTTCTAGGCAGAGGCTTAGTCAGCGAAATCACTGCTGAAGATGATGTCTGCGTCATCGCTGCCATGGGCGCAAATATGAAAGGCACATTAGGCGTAGCTTCACGAATATTCACAGCTATGGCTCAAAAGGGAATAAACATCCGGATGATCGCTCAAGGCTCTTCGGAACTCAACATTTCCTTCGTGGTTAAGGAGAAAGATGGAGAAACTGCAGTGCAGGTTATACACGAAGAATTCAAACTAGACAAAATCTAACAAGTCATTCTATTAGGTAGTGTTTTACTGTTTTTGGCGAGAATTGCGTTCCAAGGCGAACCAGCTTTGGTGAAAATCTGCACTTCCACAAAACCAACAGTTTGCATAACATCTCTGATTTCTTCCAGTGGGAGAAGGCGCACATGTGTTTGCTCAATCATTTTCGCATGCTTAACCTCATATAAACCATCCTTCACCATTTCATTAACTATAAGTAGTTTTCCACTTGGCTTCAGCACCCGCATTATTTCTTTTAGAGCATCAACAAAACTGGGCCAGAAATAATAGGTTTCGATAGCTGTTACGAGATCAAAGAAGTTATTTGAAAATCCCATTTTTTCAACAGAACCCTTAACTATTTCCACACGGTTTTCAGTAATCAGTTTCTTGTTCACTTTTTTAGAGTAATCAACCATATCCGCTGAATAATCGATGCCAAACACTTTTCCGAGGGACGCTCGCTGGGCTAATCGGTTTACGGTTTGGCCGCCTCCACAACCCACATCCAAGATTAGATAGTCAGGCTCGATGTTTACATGAGTTAAGCCCCATAGTGTTAACGTTTCATGTCTCCTGTTCATCAGTGCGGCAACAAGTCTACCGCGACGACCAGTTGGACGCCTAAATTGGTCCATCAACTCAAATATCTTTTATCACCGCAACTGAAAGAACGTGAATTGAATTTTGGAACAGACTGAGCAGTACTATCTAGTGGGCTTTTCCGTTGTTCTTGTTGTGCAGTTCAGTTAGTTTTAGGAGGGTTTCCTTGTAAATTTGGATGCTGTCTAAATACTCGCTTATGATTATGTGTTCGTCTTTTGTGTGGTCTAGATGTGAGTCGCCAGGTCCGTAGGTGACTATGGCCGCGTCCATGGCTCTGCCGAGGATATTCATGTCGCCAGTTCCGGTCTTTCTCAAAAGCGTTGCCGGCTTGCCAAGCACTTTTCTGATGGAAAAGGATAAGGCTTTCACGAGAGGTGAGCTTTTGTCTGCCTCAAAGGGTTCGTTTGAATCCTCGATGGACACTCTAATCTTGGCTTTGGGGTTGTCCACCTCGTACTGCGCGATTATTTTTTTTGTTTTTTTGTAAACTTGGGTTGCCGTGAAGGTGGGAGGAATTCTTAGATCTATGTGTATTTCGCTTTCGAAGGGAACTACAGAGTTTGCTCTGCCTCCACTTACTTTAGTTAGGCATGCGGTTACTGCATAAAAGGGTGTTTGTTGCGTCTCTAGTGGCGGCAAGGAGCCCTTAATTTGCTGCCAAATTTCAAACGCTTTCTCAATGGCATTTTCGTAAAGCCACGGCGTAGAAGAATGGCCAGTCTCGGTTTCTACCGCTATCTTGATGTGCAAGTTGCCTTTGTAGCCGATGGTTATGTTCCCGACACCGCTTGGCTCTCCAAATATGGCGTAGTCAGCTGAGACATCGTCTTTTATCAAGTGCTTGACGCCTCTGCTGGTGGCTTCCTCTTCGACAACGCTGGCAACCACGATTTTCCCGTTAAAGACTGGTTCTTGGGCAACTGTTCCTGCAGCCATGACCATCGCTGCCAACGGTCCTTTCGCGTCAACGGCGCCTCGGGCGTAAATCTTGTTTTTCTCAACTCGCAATGGGATGTGTCCAGCAACCGTGTCCATATGCCCGCACAAGAGAATGATTGGCTTGCCGTCTCCGATTTCGCCGATGACATTTCCGATGGCGTCTTTACGTACGTTGAAGCCGAGTCTTTTCATTTCTTCAACAAGAAATTCGGATATGACTTCCTCTTTGCCTGACGGGCTGTAAATGCCGAGCAAGTTAGTTAGCAGCTGCACCGCTTGTTCGCTCATTTTTCTTCTTCCCCTATCACTTGGTCAAGCACAGAGATTGCTATGTCAATCTGCTCTTTCTCGATAACCAAGGGGGGTAGAAACCGCAGAACGTTTCTGCCCGCGTCCAAGACGAGCACACCCTTGTCCATGGTTTTCAGTATAATGTTGCGGACATCATAGCGGAACTCCATGCCCAGCATTAATCCTAAACCGCGAACCTCCTTCACGATGTTGTATTTGGATTTTAGTTTTTCCAGTTTCGCCTTGAAGTAATCGCCTATGTTCTCGGCTCTTTCTGAAAGTTTATCTTTCACCAGCACGTCAATCGCGGCGCAAGCTGCTGCGCAAACCACAGGGCTACCGCTAAACGTGCTTGAGTGCTCGCCAATCTTCAAGGATGACATGATGGGTTCTTTGGCGACGGTTATGCCTATGGGTAAGCCTCCTGCAAACGGTTTAGCCAAGCACAAAACGTCTGGAGTGACGCACCAGTGGTCGCATCCAAACAGTTTGCCAGTTCGCCCGAAGCTCGTTTGCACCTCATCTAAAATTAGGAGAACGTGTTTTTCGTCGCAGAGTTTTCTGACTCCAGGAAGAAAGTCGTCGGGTGGAACGCGTACACCGCCTTCGCCCCGGATTGGTTCAAGAAGCACGGCGGCAGTCTTGTCGGTTATGGCGTCGGCTAGTTTTTCGAGGTTGTCTGGTTGAACGTGTTTGAACTCTGGAATCAGGGGCTGGAACGGTTCGCGGTATTTTTTGTCCCAAGTCGCAGACAGTGCGCCCATGGTTTTCCCGTGATAGCCCCCCATTAACGTTATTATCTCGGGCTTGCCTGTGAATTTTCGAGCCAGCTTTATGGCGCACTCAACGGATTCAGCTCCGCTGTTAGAGAGAAACGCCTTGTTCAACCCTTTCGGGGTTATGCTCATAAGCTTTTGTAGAAACTCTGTGCGCTTATTGTTGTAGAGGCTTGCATGGCACGAAATTAGTTTTTCAGATTGTTTGCATATGGCTTCCACCACTTTTGGGTGTGAGTGACCCAGCAAGGCTACGCCATAGCTACCCGTGCAGTCCACGTATTCTTTACCTTTTGCGTCCCAGACTAACGCGCCCTTACCGCGTGTTATCACCAGTGGGCGCTTACTGAAAACGTTCGCCATTAACCGGTTTTCGAAGTTGATTATATCATACTCACTCACTGGTCATCACCGTACCTGATTCATGGTTTAAAGCAGAGGATATGGGTTTTTCTTTGACGCCTGAGGTTACAAGCACTTCTTTGACGCCTTGGTTCAGCGCTTCTAGAGCTGCGTGTATTTTAGTGCTCATGCCCCTGCCGATGCTGGAGAGTACGTCTTCTGCTTCTGCCGAGGTTATTTTTGGAACTGATTTGCCTTTCAGGAGTAAACCTTCCACGTCCGTTAGCAGTATTAGACGGTCTGCATTGAGGGTACCAGCAACCACGGCTGCTGTTCGGTCACCGTCAACGTTTAACGGTTCAAAATCTTCGCTCATGGCTATGGGCGTCACGACGGGCACGTAGCCCTTATCAAGCAGCAAACTAAGCAAGTCCACTTTGACTTCATTAATTTTGCCAGTGTAGCCACCGTCGATTACTTTTTTCCGTCCGCGCTCATCAACAATAATTAACCGTTTTTTACGTTCGGCTTTCAAGAGCGCGCCGTCTAAGCCAGACAAGCCTATGGCTGGTATACCTTGGCTTTGCAGCGCCGAGACTATTTGCTTATTGATTTTTCCCGCCATGACTAATATGAATATTTCCATGGTTTGCTTGTCGGTATAGCGACTTCGGAAGCCTTGAGGCGAAACAATGAACCGTTGTTCTTTGCCTAGCTTTGCGGCGGTTGCGGTTACTTCTGCGCCACCACCGTGGATGATAACCATTTTATGCTCTTTCGCCAGAGTTTTTAGGTCAGAGACTAGCTCTGAGGAAGCGCCTTCTTTGAGTATGCTTCCGCCCATTTTAATTACTAACAGCATGTTGGTCACATCGGGTGGAAGCCTGTGCTTCTAAGGCCAGTGGTTTCGTCTATGCCCATCATTATGTTTAGGCATTGGACGCCTTGACCTGACGCGCCTTTAACCATGTTGTCAATTGCTGAGAACATTAGAAGCCGATTTACATGTTCGTCAATTTCGAAGCCTATATCGCAGTAGTTGGTGCCCTGTGTAACTTTGGGGTCTGGTAGCTGGTACCGACCTTTAATATACTTGACGAAGCGGATGAAGGGTTCGTCTTTGTAGGTGCTGCGGAGGGCTTTCCAGATGTCTTTGTTGGTTAGAGTTTGTTTGGGGAAGGCGTGGACGGTCGCGAGTATTCCCCTGACCATGTTGACAGCGTGAGGTGTAAACGAGACTTTTATAAGATCAGTTGTGAAAGCGTTGAGTTCCTGTTCGACTTCGCCTATGTGGCGGTGCATTATGACTTTGTAAGGGCGAACGCCACCGAACCGTTCAGGATGATGCGAAGTCGGCGTGGGTTTGCTGCCGCCTCCGCTGCTGCCGACTTTGAGGTCAACAACTATGTGCCTTGTGTCAATCAAGCCGGCTTTGACTATTGGAACCAAAGCGAAAATGGCGGCGGATGCCATGCAACCTGAACATGCGACTAGGCGTGCACTCTTGATTTCTTCACGGTGTAGCTCAGGCATACCATACACCGCTTCCTTGAGCAGTTCAGGGTGAGTGTGTTTCCAGCCGTACCATTTCTCGTAGTCAGCGGGGTTTCTAAGTCGAAAGTCTGCGCTCATATCAATGACTTTTAATCCAAGCTCTAGGAGTCTTGGAATGAGGTTCATTGCGCCTCCGTGAGGCGTAGCGGAGAACACTAAGTCGCAGTTTTTATGGAGTTCGGCAACATCCATGGCAACGAATTTCAGTTGTGTGAGTCCGCGGAGGTTCGGATGAATGTTGAAGACGTATTCTCCCACGGTTTGGCGGGAGGTTACCATTGTTACATCCACTTCCGGATGCAACAGCAACAGGCGCAAGAGTTCTCCACCGACGTATCCTGTTCCGCCAATTATTCCTATTTTCAAATTTCATTCACCTTAAATTTTTATTTGTTTAGATTAGGCTTTGAGCACCCTTGAGGAGCGGTACTGCCACGTTTATGCCGGCGATTAGTCGTGTGTGCTCCCAGAACTCTGGGCAGCTGTTGGCTTCGTGGAAGACCACGGCTTTCTTGTTTTTTTCTATGCTTTCGTCTATTATGCTTTTGATTTTTTTGTATGACTCGGTGCTCATATAAGTTTGGAAGGCGGCTTCTAATTTGGTGTTCCAGTTTGGGAAGTTCCGCAGGCGATTTTCGTCCTGCTTGACTTTTCGTATTTTTTCAAACTCCGCGGCCGCCTTTTCGAGGTCAGTCTGGATTTCCGTGTCGGGCACGGTTTTATTTTCGCCTACGTTTACCATGGCGTCTAAAGCGAACATCCAGGCTTCAGAGTCGTTGGCTAAGGCTTTGCCACATTTTACGGCTAGCTCTTGAAGAGGAAGGGGGATTTTGGCGTCGAAAACCGTGTTGCCTAAGTAAGTGTTGGTTCGGAAGTCTTTGAAGCCACCTCGGGCTAAGGCTACAGGGTGGCAGACAGCGGGTTTTCCTTTTTCTTTGTATGCTATTATCCGCAAGTCATAGAACCATTTTTCTACGAGTTCTTGGGCGGTCACACCGACGGGGTTTATTATTGAAGGCTTAGTCTTCTGGATGCTTGCGACGAGTTGGTCACGGTTGTGGGAAAGTATGGCGCCCTTTCCGTGGGTGCCTGCGTCGGGTTTCACGACTATGCCTTGGTCGAGGGCGATTTCTTTCTGTAGCAGGTTGGCTATGTCTATTTCGTTGTGGATTTCTCTGCCGTCTTTCAGGGTATCGGTGGTATCGCAGGGAACATAAACCGTTTTGGGTATTGGTATGCCGTCCGCCCAGAAGTGCAACAAGGTACGTAGCTTGCTGTAACAGGTGAATTCGATTTGGCTAGAGTTTATGGTTTTCTTGCCGAGCATTTCCATGAGATAGCCTGCTTGGAGTCTTCGGTTTTTGCTTTGAGCTCTGTTCAAAGCTACGGCGACGTCTTTGAATGTGTTTGTGTAGTCTTTGCCTCTGGTTTTGGCGGAGAACCCGTTTTTGCTTATTGTTAAGGCGATTTTTCTAAAAGGTACGAAAGTCAGTTCTATGCCCATGTCTTGGGCAGTGAGTTTTATGCCTGTTTCGTCGGTTTCTGAACGTTCATAAAGAAGCGCTATGCTCATGATTGTTAACACCCTGAAGAAAAGTTGATTTGTTAAAGAATTTTGGTAGCGTTCTCAGTTTTTCTTGTAGAAACGAGTACGGTTATTCGCCCCAATCTTCTCCTTCGATTGTTAGTTCTTGAAGGTCTACGCATCCGCCGCTTATTTGTTTGACTTCCAGTTCGAGTCCGCAACCTGGACAGCTTAGAATTTCGCCTTTCTCAGTGTCTGCTGGCACGTTGAGGTCTGCGTCGCAGTCGGGGCATTTAGCGGTATTCATTAATTTCACCTCTTGTGGCTGTAACTTAGCAATTTGCTTTATTGTTTGCTACCACCCTTTTTAATTTGGAAA